>Ga0207651_10000015_pt1 | contig 164178 bp, 163 predicted proteins | sample KBSM23metaG_FD_184328 | JGI IMG/M metagenome (GOLD analysis project Ga0207651, IMG submission 184328) | Miscanthus rhizosphere microbial communities from Kellogg Biological Station, Michigan, USA - KBS M2-3 metaG (SPAdes) (version 2) | ecosystem: Host-associated > Plants > Roots > Rhizosphere... | reverse complement strand
AGCCACGGTACGCGATTGCCAACGCGAAGCCGCGGTCTTGGCCGGGGGTTACCCCCAAGGGTTGCGAAGACCCCCACGTCGTCCGCATAGCTCCGCTACACGACGCCGGCATCACCATGAGACGCGAACGTCCATGCCGAGATCTGTACTCTTGGGCGAAGATACCGTCCCATGCATGCCGAGGAGCTTCGCGCCGGTCGTGCCCGCTCACCCGGTGTCCCAAGTCAGCGAACGCACCATGCGTACACGGTTTGTTCTCTTTTGTCAAGTCCGCAATCGGGGAATTAGTATAGTGTCCCCGAATTTATAATGCGCCATCAGAGAGATTCCGTCAGTTCGGGGAAGCGAAGTAATCCACCAGCTCCGTCCAAAAAGCTATTTTTCTGGCTGGGCCAATCACATGACGACCGTTGAATTCGTTGTCGAAATATTGGGCGAGATTTGCGCCATAATAGATTGTGTCCATTCCATACATGGAGAAGACGGGATTCCCGGAAAAATGCGGCTCTTCGGGAAGGAATCGGTGAGCGATAAGAGGGATTAGCTTCGGAGCTTTCGCCAATTCGGCTTGCAATATCGCTGCTCTCTCTTCGGGCGTTGGCGGCCGATCACCCCATTGTGGCCACCACAAACCGTTATGCTCCAGATCGAACTGTAGACGCTCGAACGGCCAACGCAGCATTTTGCGGATATGCGGATTTTCGCCGCGCCAATCATAGCCACTGGCTGGCTGCTTCTCCAGAAACAACGCGAGAAGGTCGGGCGGGAAGACAAGGGCGTAGCGTTCCTGGGCGGTGTCCAGCTCCGATTCTGTGTAGCCCGCGATCCAGTTTTCCATTGCTCGTCTGATCCGCTTCAGATCGCCTGGCGCTTCACGCGCTGCCAGAGCGCTTCCATCTGATCGAGCGTGAGGCCGGGCAAGCCAGTGCCGGCCTGCTCTTCCATCGCGCGGAAACGCCGCTCGAACTTGGTGGTCGCCTGATGCAGCGCGGCCTCGGGATCGACGCCCAGCTTGCGCGCCCAGTTGACGACCGCGAACAGCAAATCGCCAATCTCGTCGGCACGTTCGTGCAGCCCATCGGCGGCGTCGACCTCGGCCATTTCCTCGACCACCTTGCTGCGCGCGCCGGTGGCGTCATCCCAGTCGAAGCCGGTCGCGGCCGCCAGGCGCGAGATCAGATCGGCGCGGGCGAGGGCGGGTTGCTCTTCGGCGATGCCGTCGAGCGCGCTCACTTACTTGGCGAGCTGCGATGCGGCGCGGGCGCGGGCTTCGATTGCTTGCGCGTCGGGATCGCCGGCCGGAACGAGCCAGCTACCGCCGACGCAGAGTACCGCATCCACCGCCAGCCAGTCGGGCGCGCTATCGACCGTGATGCCGCCGGTCGGGCAGAAACGGCATTGATAGAAAGGCGCAGCAAGCGCCTTCAAGGCCTTGATTCCACCAGATGTTTCGGCAGGGAAGAATTTGAAATGGTCGAGGCCCAGATCCAGACCGCGCATGATGTCCGCAGCGGTGGCGATGCCGGGGAGGAAGGGGATGCTGCGTTCGATCGCGGCCTTGGCGAGCGGCTTGGTCAGACCCGGGCTGACGATGAATTTCGCGCCGGCATCGATCGCCTGATCGAGCTGCTTTTCGTTGAGCACGGTACCCGCGCCGACGAACGAGCCCTCGACCTTCGACATTTCGCGGATCACGTCGAGCGCGGCGTCAGTGCGCAGGGTCACCTCCAGCACGGGAAGGCCGCCACTCACCAATGCCTGCGCCATCGGCAAAGCATGCGCCGCATCCTTGACCACCAGCACCGGGATCACCGGCGCCATCCGCATCACCTTGTCGATCTTCACGCGTCGATTTCCTCGTCTTCGATATTCTTGTCGAGCGACACGCCGTCGCCGACCATGCCTTCACCCAGATCGTCGCACATCGCGGCAAGCAACGCCGAGCCGCCCTGTTCCGCCGCATTGGCGCCATGCCGCATGAAGGCGAACAATTCGCGGCCGGTGCCGATATGCGGGCGGGGCGTCATGGCGAGTTCGCGCGCATCCCATTCGGCGGGATCGACCAATGCGTTGAGTGTGCCTTCATCGGCCGAGAGGCGGATGACGTCGCCGTCGCGGACCTTACCGATTGGGCCGCCGCCCAATGCTTCGGGCGACAGATGGATCGCCGCCGGCACCTTGCCCGACGCGCCCGACATGCGGCCATCGGTTACGAGCGCCACCTTGAAGCCCTTGTCCTGGAGCGAGCCCAGCGCGGGAGTAAGCTTGTGGAGTTCGGGCATGCCGTTGGCGCGCGGGCCCTGGAAACGGACCACGACCACGACATCCTTGTGCAGCTCGCCCTTCTTGTAGGCGGCGAGCACGTCGTCCTGATCCTGGAAGACGCGCGCGGGAGCCTCGATCGTCCAGCGCGAGGCATCGACCGCGCTGGTCTTGAAGGTCGCGCGGCCGAGATTGCCCTGCACCAGCCGCATCCCGCCATCGGGCTGGAACGGCGCCGAGGCCGGGCGCAGCATGGCATCGTCGCGGCTTTGGGTGACGGGGGTCCAGGCAAGCGTGTCGCCGTTTAGCGCGGGCTCGCTCGTATAGGCCTCCAAGCCTTCGTTCCATACGGTCAATATGTCGCCGTGGAGCAGGCCCTCGTCGAGCAGGGTGCGGATCACGAAGGCGATGCCGCCCGCCTGGTGGAAATGGTTCACGTCGCCTGATCCGTTGGGATAGACGCGCGCCACCAATGGCACGGCGGACGAAAGCTGGTCGAGATCTTCCCAGTCGAAGATGATCCCCGCCGAACGCGCGATCGCGGGCAGGTGGATCGCATGATTGGTCGATCCGCCGGTCGCGAGCAGGCCGATCGCCGCGTTCACGATCGCCTTCTCGTCAATGCAGCGCCCAAGCGGGCGATAATTGTCCCCCGCCCAGCCGATTTGCGCGAGGCGATGGACCGCCGCGCGGGTCAGCTCCTGCCGGAGCGGCGTGCCCGGATTGACGAAGGCGGCGCCCGGCACGTGCAGGCCCATCATCTCCATCATCATCTGGTTGGAGTTGGCGGTTCCATAAAAGGTGCAGGTGCCGGCGCTGTGATAGGAGGCGCTTTCGCTGGCGAGCAGTTCGGCCTCGTCGGCTTTGCCCTCGGCATAAAGCTGGCGGACGCGCTGTTTTTCCTTGTTCGACAGGCCCGACGGCATCGGTCCGGCCGGGATCAGGATGGTCGGCAGATGGCCGAAGCGGAGCGCGCCCATCAGCAGGCCCGGCACGATCTTGTCGCAGATGCCGAGCAGGGCCGCGCCCTCGAACATACCGTGGCTCAGGCCGACCGCGGTGGACAGCGCGATCACGTCACGGCTGAACAAGGACAGCTCCATGCCGGGCTGGCCCTGCGTTACGCCGTCGCACATCGCCGGAACGCCGCCGGCGACTTGGCACGTGGCGCCGATCTCGCGCGCGAAGATCTTCATCTGCTCAGGGTAGCGGCCATATGGCTGATGCGCCGAGAGCATGTCGTTATAGCTGGTAACGAGGCCGATATTCATCGCCTTCTGTGCGATGATCGCCTTCTTGTCCTCGCCCGAGGCGGCGAAGCCGTGCGCGAAATTGCCGCAGGAGAGACGGGGCCGGTCGACGCCGTGCTCACGTTCCCGATCGATCAGATCGAGATAGGCACGGCGCGAAGCCGCGGATCGCGCGATCACCCGGTCGGTGACGGCGGCTATTCTTCGGTCGAGCGCCATCATCCTCCAATGTTGTCGTGCAGCATTTTTTGCAATGCCAAAGCGGCTTTTCGGGACGAAAGATTTCGGATGCGCGGCGATTTGACTGGCAAATCCACCGGCGGGGGCCGGCGACCTTTCGCCGACGATGACGCGGCTCGACGGAGAATGTATGGAGGCGGCTGGCCGTCGATGCGTTTCCACCGCTTTTCAGAGTGGCTCAGATGACGAAAATCTCGAAATCGACCATGTTCGCCATCGCGCTCATGGTATTCGCCGCCGCCCCGGCAGCCGCAGACAGTGATTGGGTCGCGGTTGGCCAGGCTCTCGGCAAGACCGGAGCGGTTCAGGCGGGGGGCGTCTATCGCGTGTCTTTCCCGCGATCGGACTTGACGGTCGTGCTCGACGGAGTCGCAATCAAGCCCGCGCTGGCGCTCGGCTCGTGGGTCGCGTTTCGAGATATGGGCGACCACGCGATGGTGATGGGCGATCTCGTGCTGACGCATGACGAAGTGAACCCGGTCATGCGCGCGCTCGAAGACGGCGGCATCGAGATCAGTGCCCTGCATAACCATTTGCTGCGGTCGAGCCCCGCGACCATGTACATGCATATCGACGGGCATGGCGATGCGATCCGGTTGGCCAGGGCGATTCGGAGCGCGATCGAGCTGAGCAAGACACCGTTCGCGACACCGGCGGCCCCCGCGACGCCCGCCAAGCTCGCGCTGGACGTGGCGGCGATCGACCAGGCAATGCGCGCGAAGGGCACGGCGAATGGCGGCGTCTATCAATTCTCGATCGCGCGCCGCGACGTGCCAATGTCCGGCGGCATGGCTTTGCCATCCCCGATGGGGTCGGCGATCGCGATCAACTTTCAACCGACCCAGGACGGAAAGGCCGCGATCACGGGCGATTTCGTGCTCACTGCCCAGGAGGTGAATCCGGTGATCCGCGCGTTGGAGGCGGGTGGCGTGGAGGTGACCGCGCTGCACAATCACATGCTGGATGACGAGCCGCGACTCTTCTTCATGCATTTCTGGGCGCATGATGATGCGCTGAAGCTGGCGCGCGCACTGCGTTCCGCGCTCGACAAGGTTGCGACAGCCGCACGCTGAGCGCTCGATGCGTAGCCTGCCGGTCTCGACATGCGCGCGAATGGCGGGCTTGGTCTCAGCAGGCCCTCGGCTCGGACAATTCCTCGATCAACCCGTTCAACCGCTGCGCCAGATCGGCCTTCGCCTCGTCATAATGCTCGTTCCAGGAGGGCGTGCGCCAGGCACGTGCCTTGGCCAGAAGAGAAGATTGCGCTGCCTCGTCGAAGGCGATCACGATATCCGCATCGGCCACGTCTGCGGCGGTCAGCGCACGCAGGAGATCGGCGCCGGGGTCGATCCCATCGGCGCGAAGCCGCTCTGCCAGTGCTGGCGAGACATGGTTTGCCGGCGCAAGGCCACGGGACTGCACGAGCACCGGAAGGTGCGCCGCGGCCACCCGCCGGCGCAACGTTTCGCGGGCGATCGCGCTCTTCACCGTTCCCACCGGACAGACGAACAGGACGCGTGTCGGGCGGCAGGGCGCCGCCGCCGCGCTCCGACCCGCGAACAGGCAGACCAGGGCGGCGGTTAGGACAGTCCGCCGGTGGATACGGTCTTGGCGAGGCAGGACCATCGGGATATCCCCAAAAGTGGATCGCCCGACAGGTTTTGCAGCGAAATCCGGGCGCGCACAGGTCGTAACGGAGCCGTCTCGGGATACAAGTGCTCGAAACCCGTCTCGATTGAAGCTGGCCTTGCGTATGCGCCGCCAAACTGCTTCGTTCCGGTCATGAAGCCTATCCTCGCACCCTTGGCCTTGCTCCTCGTTGCCGCGGCGCCCGCGCCTGAGCCTGACCGTTCAATCGCGCAGGCGGAGGCCGATCTTGCCGCCGGCCGGACCAGCTCGGTGGCCTTGGTGAACCATTATCTCGCGCGGATAGCGGCGGTGGACAAAACCGGGCCCAAGCTCAACGCGGTACTGGCAGTCAACCCGCACGCGCTGGCCGATGCGGCGGCGTCGGATGCGCGGCGGAAAGCGGGGCATGTGCGCGGGGCGCTTGAGGGTGTCCCTATCCTGATCAAGGACAATATCGACAGTGCCGATCCGATCCCGACCACGGCAGGTTCGCTCGCGCTGGCCGGCAATATCACGCATCGCGATGCACCTCTGGTCGCGCGGTTGCGAGCGGCAGGTGCCATCATCCTTGGTAAGACCAACCTCTCCGAATGGGCCAATATGCGCTCTCCGACCTCGTCGAGCGGATGGAGCGGGAAGGGCGGGCTGACGCACAATCCCTATATCCTCGATCGGTCGGCCTGCGGCTCGTCATCGGGCACGGGTTCGGCGATCGCGGCGGGGCTCGCTGTGGCGGGCGTCGGAACCGAGACCGACGGATCGGTCACATGCCCCGCATCGGTACAGGCTTTGGTCGGGCTCAAGCCGACGGTTGGCCTGATCCCGCGCACGCATGTCGTGCCGATCTCACATAGCCAGGATACCGCAGGGCCAATGACGACCAGTGTGGCGGATACGGCGCGCATGCTGACCGTGATGGCGGGCAGTGACGCAGGCGATATCGCGAGCGCGGATGCCGACACGCACAAGCAGGATTATACCAGGGCGCTCGACGCGCACGCGTTGAAGGGCGCGCGGATCGGCGTGCTGCGCTGGGCGGTGGGCGACGAGCCCGGTACGCGCAAAGTGTTCGAGGCTGCGCTGGAGCAATTGAAGGCGGCAGGCGCGATCCTGGTCGAGGTCAAGAAACCCGCCGATCATGAGAAGATGGGCGATTATGAGCAGGCGATCCTGATCACCGAGCTCAAGCAGGATTTGAATGCCTATCTCGCCTCGACACCGTCCAATGTGACCGTGCGCGACATGGCCAGCCTGATCGCCTTCAACAAGGCGCATGCGGACAAGGAATTGCCCTGGTTCGGGCAGGAATATTTCGAGCAGGCGCAGGCGTCCAAGGGCTATGACGACGCGGACTATAAGAAGGCGGTATCGGAGGCCAAAAGGTTGGCCGGCCAGGACGGCATCGACAAGATGCTGGCCGACGACCATCTCGATGCGCTGATTGCGCCGACCGGTGGCCCGTCCTGGCGGACCGACCTCATTGCGGGCGACCATTTCGTCGGCGGCGGCGCGGGCAATTATCCGGCGGTCGCGGGCTATCCGCACCTGACCGTGCCAATGGGTCAGGTGCATGGGCTGCCGGTTGGCCTGTCCTTCATCGGCGCAAAATGGGCGGAGGCCAGGCTGATCGCGCTGGGCTATTCGTTCGAGCAGGCGACGCATGCGCGGCGGCGGCCCAAATTCCTGGCGGCGCCGGAGGCGCCGAAGCCCTGATCAGGGCAGCTTTCGGTCTTCGCTATCGTCATCCACCGTGTGATCAGGCCTGCGCGCGGCGTTGATCAGGTTGTTGACGATGCCGAAGCCGAGCGCTGCGCAGACCAGCACGATGACGATCTGAAGAACCATCTTCAGACCAAATCGTCGCCACCGCCGGGCGTCGCGCGCTTGAACAAGCGGGCGATCTGCTTGCGCAGCGCCGCTAAGAGCGCGAGCCCGCCAACCACGATCAGCTTGTAAAAGGCCACTCCGAACTTGAGGATCACGGCAAGCAAGCCAGTCTTGACGACAGCCGCCGCCGCACCGCCCGCGACCAGCGCACCCAGGCCATATTCCGCCATCTTGTCGCCTGACTGATGATCTTCATATTTCTTGGCGGGCAGATAAGCGAAGCCCGACAAGGCCGCGCGATATTGTTGGAGATCCGCAGACAGGTTGGCGGGATCAGACACGAGGATAACCTTGGTTACACCATCGCGGCCGAGAATGCGGCTGGTGTAATTCACGATCTGCTCGCCGGAATCGCCGTGCATGACCGTGCCCCACTCGAGGTTGTGCGACACCGCGTCATAGTGGGGCGGCGCGACCCAGCGATCCAGGTAAAGGCCGGTCTGCCCGGCGGAAATGCGTTGCTTGTTGTCCTCTGCCTCATTCGATTTGATCTGCTTGAACAAGGTGTCCGGGTCGACCTTTTCCTTGTCGCTGACATATCCGGCCGAATCGAATTCGAGGACCGCGAACCAGCCCGCGCCCTCCGCGGCGATCGTGTAATCGTGATCGGCAGGCGGGTTGCCGTTGAGCTGCAGGAACTTGCTGGTGTCGGCAACGCCGAGATAGCGCACGCCTTTCGGGATGCGCACATTCGCTTCGTCCCCGATCGGTACCGTCGCCGGACCATGCACCCAACCGAGCGATTCGACCTGGCGCGCATAGGCCGCCGCCGCCTGTTGTTGATTGTCCTGCGCTTGCGCCAAAGCCGGCGACGCGCAGGCGATGCCCGTGGCAAACGCCACGACCCAGTTCTTCGTCATGAAAGCCCCCTCTCCAACTGGGGCAGACTGCCAGCGGTTTTAGGCCAACGCAAATGGGGAATGGCACCGTTTTGAGTGATAACCGGCGGCGCCAACGGGATAATCCCGCTACCGCCTTTCGGGCGTCTCGGGCTGGGGCTGCGCGATCACTTGCCGCGCGACGCCGTACGCTCTGGTCGGTCTCCAATTCGGGTGGTGGGCGGGCTTGCCTCGCGCCCTGCGCACGCTAGGCTGGCCCTTCTTCAGATGGGATCGAACCGACCGTGATTTTCGCCATTCTTCTTGCGGCGGCCACCTCCGCGCCTGCCGCACCGGCCCAAACCGACTATCCGGCGGGAATCCGTGCCGGCAAACTGCTTTGCTCCAATCCCGATCCGGCCGCCAAGACTTGCTCGAATATCGACAGCTTCATCCGGGCTGCGGATGGTACGCTGACCGACACGGGCGAGACGCTGCTGGCGTCCGAGCCGCTGGTCACGCTGGAAACGAGTGTGATCGTCCATGCCGAGGGCGCCACGAATTGCGGCGTGCTTGAACTGGCCGACCTGAAAAAGGCGCGCGTGCGCGTGAACGGCGAGCTGCTGCCGCCCGATCGCAATGCGTTGGTGGTCGACAAGATTGTCGAGAAAATGAGTCCGCTTGCGGGCCGCAAGGCTTGCGAAACGCTGCATATGGATGGCGGCAAGCTCATAAAATCGGCGAATATGGAAGGCGTCGACGTCAAGATACCCGATAAGCCCGTCGCGTGGATCGCGCCCGGCGATGGCTACAGGGTCGCGCCCACGTCGGCCGCTCCGCCCACCACGCCGGAGCAGCCGAAGCCATGAGATCAACATAGGACCTATTCAGACGATTGGATCTTAGCGAGGATAATCCCGCCATAGCCATTCGAGCGCCGCGGGCAGGGTCTGCGCGATCACGTTGCCGTCCACATGAACCGCTTCCTTCGCCCAGATATAGCGATAGTCATAATCCTTAGCCTTGAGCGCAGCGGCCATGCGGTCGTTGGCCATCGGCCAATTGTGGAAGGTTTCGGGCGGGTCCTGCCAGTGCAGGTCCTTTTCCCCGACTTCCATCCAGATGCGGATCGGCTTGCGCGGGCTCTCGGGTATCAAGTGGGCGTGATAGTCCCATGCACCTTCGGGCGTGGCGGGGTCGGCGGGGGAAGCTTGGTTCACAAAGGTGCCCGAGTAGGACAGCACCTTGTGATAATATTCGGGGTGGTACCAGGCCATGCTCAACGCCGCCGCGGCGCCCGAGCTGCCGCCCATCGCCGCGCGGCCATCGGGGTTTTTGGTGAAGCGCACGCCGTAAAGCTGCGACACGCGCGGCAGCACCTCATTCTCGACGAATTCCGCATAGCGGCCCGACATCGTATCATATTCCAGCCCGCGCTCTGAGCCCTGCGCGTCGCCGCCGCCCGACTGGATCATCACCGCGATCATCCGCGGCACGCGATGCCGCGCGATCAGCGTATCCAGCGCCGCTGCAACGCGCGCGGCATAATCGCGCCCGTCCTGCACGACGAGCAAGGGTGCCTCGGTGCCGGGTCTGTAGCCGGCGGGGATGTAGACGAAGATTTCGCGCCGCCACGGCGCGGCCTCGCTGGTCTGGTCGAGTGGGGCGGGCAGGCGATTGCCATAAGCGTCGCGCCGCTGGGTCACCGCGTTGTCGATCTGTCGGATGCCCGGATAGATATGGCTTTCCGCTGAGGTCATGACGAAGCTTTGCAGCCTCCCTTTGGGCTGGCCCGGCTGCGCCCGCATCTCCGGCGCGTCTTTATAGGGTGGCGCGATACGTATCTCATCCGCCAGCGCGGTGCCGGTGCCAAGCAGGAGCGCGGGGATCAGGAGCCTGTATTTCATGCGTCTCTCCACCTTTTGGGGTGGCTGTGCCACATTCAGGGGACTGCGGACCAGAAGACTATGGTCGAAGAACCGGGGGTCAAGTTTAACCGGCAAGGCTGGCCGCGCAGCGCGCGGGGCGTCGGGATTGCCGCGGGAGATGTGGCTCAGGAAACGGAAATCGACTATTCTTGGGATGGGTGAGATCGGACAAGGGCGGCGCACCGCGCTGGCGGAACTCATGCAGATCGCGCTCAAGGCCATCATTTGCGATGGAACCACCCCATACCTTCGAGATGGAGTATCCCGTGCCGGGGGATATTCGGCCCGGTCCCGCTATATTGCGAGGGGGAAATGGAGATGACCATTTCGCGACCTGGCGGCCGTGGTGGTTCGGCCAATGAAAAGGGGTATTCGGCTGCCTATTTTGCGCAGAAGCACCGCATATCCCTGCCGATCGCTCGTGCGCTGATCGAACAGTTCGGTGACGACCGCGCGGCGCTGAACGAGGCGGCGCGGCATATTCGAAAGGTATGATCCGGGGCTTCTGACCCAAAATCGGTCCTTTGACTGGTAAGCGGGTAACTTTCCTACCGGGTGACAGGCGGACAAAACAAATTTGACGTCACCCCAACATTTGGTGGGGAGAGACTTGCTTTGTCTTAATAACAATAGGGCATGCGAGACGGGCTGAGGCTCCTCATCCGCCGGCGCGATACTTGGATATTTTTGAGATCGGCGTGATGCCATGAATGGGCAAAGGGATCTCTTCAAGCAGGAAACCGGTCGCGCGGTAACGCGGCAGGAGAACTCCCAGATCCCCGACAGCCGAGCGGCACTGCCTTTGTCCTGTGCAAGCTGCGGCGGCCCGATCGAGGCGCATTTCACGCGCGGTGCGCTGGTCGCCTGTCTGGCGCCGCCGCGCATCTATTACCGCGGAAGACATCTCGAGCTCTCACCGATGCAAACGCGGATTATGGTGGAGCTGGTTCAGTTCGGCGGTGTCTCGTTCGAAGATCTTGCCCGTCTCTCCAAGGTCAACAGCCTCCAGGGAATTTTCGTAGCGGCCACCGCGTTGCGAAAGCGGCTCCCTTCCGGCATCCACATCATCACGCGCCGCCGCTGGGGTTATATGCTCGAGCAATTGCAATGAGCGCGACGTTGGGTCGCGCGCATTTCGCACATATCGTCTTGCCCCAGAGCTGACGAAACTGTGGCTGGGCCGGATCCGAGAAGAGAAACGCCGGCTTAATCCTCTCACCGTCGATCAATTGATGAAATTTCGACCGGAACTTTGCGCAAGCATGCAATAGCCGCAGCCCCAAGGTTCCGGACGCGCCTCGCCGCCTTTGGGGGGAGCGGCGAGGCACTTCCGGGCGAGATGTACCGGGCCATCGATCGCCAGGCCACGATATTATGCGCCCTCGTTCTTAGTCTCTCCGCAACAAATGACGCGCCGCAGGACGGACGCGAAAATCGCGACGCTTCGGCGAGGGAGGGGCCTCCGTGCGCGCTTCCCATTGATCGCAATGGCAGATTGGCAGTTGTCCCGGCCAGATATAGTCCGCGCTCAGCCAGCAGCGGCGGTGATCCAGTCGCACTGCTTAAGCTCCCGGGCCGCCTCCTGGGGCGGCAGATCGGCGACCCGCGCGAGGCCGGCGACATCGAGGATGTTGACGATCCCTCCATGCAGATCGATCAGATGACTGGCCTTGAGCTGGCGCATTACGCGATTAACGTGGACGACGCTCAGGCCCAGCGCGTTGCCTAGCATCTCCTGCGTAAGCGGCATGACGAATGAGCCGGCGCTGACATATCCAATCACCCGGCAACGCTGAAACAGCTCGAGCAGAAAGCCCGCGACCCGCTGAAGGGCGGGCTGTGACCCCAATCTCATCATGTGATCGAGCAGGCGTCGTTCTTCACAGAAGCTCAGCAGGGCGATTCCGCGGGCAATTCCCGGATATTCGTCCGGATGTTCCTCGACCGCGCGAAAAAGCGTCGCGACATTCATCACCCGGACATTGCTGATCGCCACAACCTCAACGAGGTCCAGTGCGCGTTGATTGGCGCAACCGCCGATTAGATCGCCGGGCAGAAGTATCGCTAAAAGCTGCCTCCTGCCGTTGGCCATGATCCGTTCGCGGCATGCCCAACCCGAGATGATCAGCCTGGGGCGCTGAAGTTGATCCTGAGTGCCGGAAATCTCGGAGCCTGCCATGTAACATTTGAAATGCTGCTGGCAGTTGAGAAGGAGGGCGCGCTCGTGATCGGCAAGACGGCTCAATGCGGCAAGGCGCCGCGTAAGCAAGTCTATGGAAAGGAGTGCTTTTGGCAGTTCTAGCTGCATCGTTCCCTACCCCCACGGAGCTACAAAACAGCATATCCGATATATATCAATTTCTCAGTCGCTGCATTTCCTATCGAGCTTATTATAATGTATCGGTATATAAGCTATCGTATTGCTTACTTCCGATGTTTATTGGACTTTAATCAAGCAAATTACTGTAATATCACTTGGATTTAACAATCTTGCTCAACGGATAAATATCAATTGATAGGTTAATGCCTCTTTTGGTTCGCGCTGTAACCGATTTCGCACTGCTTTTGCACTGATCCGGATCAGGCACGCGCCGGAATGGCGCTTCCTGCGCGGCTACGGAAGCAGAGCAAGGCGGCATCCAGGAATGACCGCTCTGCCGAGAGGGAAGGCGCCGATATCATCGCGTTGAATAAGTGTCCCGGTGCGGCGCGGACTGTCTGGCCGGCATTTTCGGGAGCCGCGCAAAATGCGGCGCCTTGTTTTCATTTGATGGAACGGAGACTGGTCAGCGCACCAAAGCTGCCGCCATGTCGAAAGAGCAATCTTCATGGTAGTGGCGAACGGGGCTCAGCCACCAATGCCTATTCGCTTGCCGGACGCGGAATCCATCCGCCGCCAGATTGCGGACGCGGCCGCGGCCTTCAGGGGCGAACCGGCGGAACGGTATTTGGAACTCCTCGGCAGCGTCGAGCCTACCTGGCCGCCGACCGCCAACGAATCGCCCTGGCGGCTCAGTGGCTATCTCGGCGCTTACGAGGACAGCCTTGCGATCGAGCGAGCGATCGCGGCCGTCCTGCGGCGCAGTCCATTGATGCGCGTCCGCTGACGACCGATCCGCTGCAGCGTTCCTTTACGAGCTCAGCCTGCAAGATTCTCCGCCATCTCGGCCAGTTCCAGCCAACGAATTTCCGCCGCCTCCCGATCCTGGCGTGCCTTGTCGATCGCTTTCATGAGCTGGTCGAACTTCTTCGCATCGCGCGCATAGAGATCGGGGTCGGTCAGGGCGGCTTCGTCGCGGGCGATGGCGGCTTCCAGCCTCTCTATCTCCGCAGGCAGCAGATCGAGGTCGCGCTGGTCCTTGTAGCTGAGCTTCGCGCGCGGCTTGGGCGGGACGGGCGGCTCGACCTTTGTGCCGATAGCGCGCGCACCGCGCAGCTCGGGTTTGGGGCCGCGCTGCCTGACCCAGTCGGCATAGCCGCCGGCAACCACGTCGACGTGACCCGATCCGTCGAGGCCAAGCGTGACGGTGACAGTGCGGTCGAGAAAGTCGCGGTCGTGGCTGACGATCAGGACGGTGCCGTCATAATCGGCGATCACTTCCTGCAACAGATCGAGCGTTTCGAGGTCAAGATCGTTGGTCGGTTCATCGAGCACCAGCAGGTTGGAAGGCCGCGCGAACTCACGGGCGAGCAGAAGGCGCGAGCGTTCGCCGCCGGAAAGCGTGCCGATCCGGGCATCGACCATGTTGGGATCGAACAGGAAGTCTTTGAGATAACCGGCGATATGCTTGCGGACTCCGAGCACGTCGATCCACTCCCCGCCATCGGCGAGGATGTCGCGCACACGCTTGTCGGGCTCCATCATCTTGCGCTGTTGGTCGATGATCACCCCGTCGAGCGTCTTGGCCAGCTTGACCTTGCCTTCGTCGGGGTCGAGCTCGCCCGTAAGTAGCCTGAGCAACGTGGTCTTGCCCGCGCCGTTGGAGCCGACCACGCCGATCCGATCGCCACGCGTCACGCGGAAGCTGAAGTCCCGGATGATGGTGCGCTCTCCGAACCTTTTGGTCACATGCTCGGCGTCGATCACGACCTTGGTGCGGGTGTCGTTGCTGGCGGTCGCAAGCCTGGCGGCGCCCTGGGGGGCGATCATTGCCGCGCGTTGCGCGCGCATCTCCATCAGCTTGGCCTTGCGGCCTTCGTTGCGCGCGCGCCGCGCGGTGACGCCGCGCAAGAGCCAATGCTCCTCGATCTTGAGCTTGGCCTCCAGCCGTTCGGCGTTACGCGCTTCTTCCTCATAGACGCGCTCGGTCCATGCCTCGAACCCGCCGAAGCCGATTTCGGCCCGACGGAGCGATCCGCGATCGAGCCACAAGGTGCTTTTGGTAAGCCTGGTAAGGAACGTCCGGTCATGGCTGATCACCACGAACGCACCCTTGAAGCGGCCGAGCCATTCCTCCAGCCAGTCGATCGCGGCGAGGTCGAGGTGGTTGGTCGGCTCATCGAGGAACAGTACGTCCGGATCTTGCGCCAGCGCGCGCGCGATCGCGGCGCGGCGGCGCTCGCCGCCGCTGGCGGTTGCGGCCTCGCGGCCGAGATCGATGCCCAGCTGGTCGGCGATCGCTTCCACCTCATGGGCTTCGGGCGCATCGTTGCCGGCCAGCGCCCAGTCGCGCAGCGTCGCATGGCCCGCCACCTGCGGGTCCTGCTCCAGCAGCACCGTCCGGGTGCCGGGCACGATCGTGCGTCGACCCTCGTCCGCATCGATCCTGCCCGCAAGCAGCTTGAGCAAGGTAGTTTTGCCCGCGCCATTGCGCCCGATCAGCGCGAGCCGGTCGCGCGGCATCAGGTGCAGGTCGATATGGCGGAACAGCCATCCGGAGCCCTGGATGACCCCCAGATCTTCAAAGGCAAGGACGGGTGTGGGCATGGACCGATACGCGTAAGGGGGAAGGATGCGGCAGCGGAACGATATGGACGCCCGCCACATTCACTGCCTATTCAAGCTCCGGAGTCCATGCAACAGCCCATGCTGATGAAGATTTTCGCCGCGGCCTGTATTGCCGGTATCACTTTCGCGCCCGCCGCCGAAGCACGGCGCGTGCGCGACCAGGATCGCGCCTTCGCCGCGCGCCAGGCGGGGCAAATCATGCCCTTGCATGAAATCGAAGGCCGGATCGTTCCGCGCATGCCTGGATGCGACTATCTTGGGCCTGAATTCGACGCGAATTCTGGTGTTTATCGGTTGAAGTTCATGCGCGGTGGCACGGTCATCTTTGTTGATGTCGATGGGCGCAATGGCCAGATTATCGGCCGGTCGGGCGAATAAGCATCCTTGCGGCGGCTCCAAGTCGCGACATATTCGTTACGCTGGCGACCACGTCACCCTGGCGGTGACCGGACATGGAGATATGAATGCGCGTGCTGATCGTGGAAGACGAGCCCAACCTGGGGCGCCAGCTCCGGGCGACGCTCGAAGGCGCGGGCTATGCGATCGACCTCGCCACCGATGGCGAGGACGGGCATTATCTCGGCTCGACCGAAAATTATGACGCGGTGGTGCTCGACCTTGGCCTGCCCGAGATTGACGGGCTGACCGTGCTCGATCGCTGGCGCAAGGAAGGCCGGATCATGCCGGTGCTGGTGCTGACCGCGCGCGACAGCTGGTCGGACAAGGTGGCGGGCCTCGACGCGGGCGCGGACGACTATCTCGCCAAGCCGTTCCAGACCGAGGAATTGATCGCCCGGCTGCGTGCGCTGATCCGCCGCGCGTCGGGCAACAGCTCATCCGAGCTGATCGCGGGCGACATCCGCCTCGATACGCGTTCGGGCAAGGTCACCAAGGATGGCGAGCCGGTGAAGCTCACGGCGCAGGAATATAAGCTGCTGTCCTATCTTATGCACCACAAGGGCAAGGTGGTGAGCCGCACCGAGCTGATCGAGCATATTTACGATCAGGATTTCGACCGCGATTCCAACACGATCGAAGTATTCGTCACGCGCATCCGCAAGAAATTGGGCGCGGACGTGATCACGACGATCCGCGGCCTTGGCTACAGCCTCGAGGAACCGGCCTGACATGAGCAGGCCAGCGCACGACCTTGATCGATTCAGGCTGAATCAGCCTGGATCGTGAATCAAGGTCGCGACCATTTGTTAGAGCCTGATTCACGCCATCGGCGGAAGCGCGCAGCGCTTCCACCAATAACGATCAGGCTCTGATGCGCTGGCTCGAGCTGCCGGCGAACTGGGTGCGGCTGCTGCTTGGCCGCTCTTTGCGCGTATCGGCGGTGGAGGGCGGGCGGCCGCATGTGACGCGCGAGACGACGGGCTCGCTCACGCGACGCATGCTCGGCATTGCCGCCTTGTGGATCGGGTTACTGCTCGCGGGCGGCGGACTCGCGCTGGTCCGCGTGCTCGACGGCGCGATCACCAACAATTTCGATTCCCAGATCAAATATGTGCTGTCGGCGATGATCTCCTCGGCCGAACTGGACGAGGAAGGCGAGATACGGTTCAACCGCCCGCTCGGCGATCAGCGCTTCCTCGAGCCCAATTCGGGCCTTTACTGGCAGGTGTCGGCGCCTGGCCACACGCCTTTTTCCTCGCAATCTTTGTGGGACCGTCGCCTTCAGGTCCATGAAGGCCATCGCGACGAACGCACGCACATTTACGACAGCAACGAGTTCGGCGTGGACGAGGGGCTGCGCGTCATGGAGCGCGACGCGCGGCTTCCAGGATCGAACGTCACCTGGCGCTTTCAGGTGGCGCAGGACCGCAGCGGCCTCGACGCGCAGATCGCGGTGCTGCGCAAGACTTTGGTTCGCTCCTTCGCGATCCTCGGGCTGGGTCTGATCGTCATGTCGGCGTTGCAGGCGACGTTCGGGCTGTGGCCGCTGCGCAAGGTGCGTCGGCAGATCGCGGCGGTACGCGCGGGGCGCATGGCGCGCGTCGACACGCGCCTGCCGGTGGAGATCGCGCCGATGGTCGAGGAATTGAACGACCTGCTCGCGCATAATGAGCGACAGGCGGAGGAAGCGCGCACGCACGCCGGCAACCTCGCGCATGCGCTCAAGACGCCGCTCACCGTGATCATGAACGAGGCGAGCGCGAACAGCCCCGAATTGTGCAAGACCGTGATCCGCGAGGCGACGACGATGCGCCGCCAGGTTGACCATCACCTGGCTCGGGCGCGCGCGGTGGGACGGCGTGCGGCGGGGCAGAGCATCTCGCCAATCTGGCCGAGCCTGGAATCGGTCGAGCGCGCGGTCAGCCGGCTTTATCCCGAGACCACGATCGATCTTGCCGGCGACCGCGCGGCCCGCGTCCATGTCGAGCGGCAGGATCTGGACGAGCTGCTGGGCAATCTGATCGAAAATGCGGCCAAATATGGCGGCGGGCGGGTGTTCGTGACGGTCGAGACCGGCCCGCAATATATCGAGGTCCAGGTCGAGGATGACGGCGCCGGCATCCCCGAGGCCAAGCGCGGTTCGATCTTCGAACGCGGCGCGCGGCTCGATACCGAGAAACCGGGGACGGGCCTCGGCCTCGCGATCGTGCGCGACGTCGCGCAAATCTATGGCGGATCGGTAATGCTGGACGAGAGCGAGGATCTGGGCGGGCTACTCGTCCGGTTGCGGCTGCCGACGGTGAAGTAGCATTGGTCACTCCGACGAAAGCTGGAGGCCATCTCGCGCCTTCGTATTCGGCTCGACGATCGGAGATGGATCCCGGCTTTCGCTGGGATGACGGACCTAGAGGAGATTCAACTCTCGCACCTGCGTGACACAGCTGCGCGCGACCGGCACGATTTGGCCATTGTGCAGCACGAGCCGCCAGTTGCGGCCTTCCTGGTCGACCGTGCGGATCGCGGCGCGGGCGACCCACCAGCTGCGGTGCACGCGCAACCCATCGGGGCGGCCGTAGCGCGCGATCGCGGCCTTCATCGGCATCAGCTCGATCGTCGATCCGCCCGGGCGGTGGATGCGGACATAATGATCCTCCATCTGCAGGCAGAGCACGTCGCTCGCGACCGGCAGCGACAGTGCGACACCCCGGCTGCGCGCGCGCCGTATTTGTTCGAGCATCGTCCAGCCGGCGACGATGAACGCCTCGACCAGCAAAGTGCGGATATACCAATCGGCGGGCGACATCTTGCCGACTTCCCTGGGCCAGGCCCAGGCGCTGAACAGGGCCGCCGCGGCCGCGATCGGTATCGCGGTCAGCGCTACCGCCAGCGCTGCCGCTGCGCCGAGCGGCAGGCCGAGCCTGCGGCCGAACCGGATCATGCCGGGAAGCAGGCCCGCGGCGAGCCCGGTGCCGATCACGATCATTCCGGTCCAGTCGAACAGGCAGATCAACAGGTCGCCGCTGACGAATCCGATCAGCCCGATCGTCCCGCCCGCCACCGCCGCGAACACAGCGAGCCGCATCCACCATCGCGCATCGGCAAGATCGGGCTCCCAGCTTTCGGCTACGCCATCAAGTTCGTTCCTGCGCAAAGCCAATTCCCGAACCCGTTCGCCAGTTCGCGAATGACCGCTGGCGGCGATCGCTCACGCTCTTCAGGCATCGGCATATCACGCACTCAGAGGACGAGGAAGGCGAGGAATGGGCCAGGAATTGACGATCGGACGACGCCAATTAGGTGGTTTGCTGGCGCTGGGCACGCTGGCTCTGGCGAGCGGGGTGAAAGCGGCGGCCGGCAGGCCCGCCGCACCGACCGGGGATGTGCATGATTTCGATTATCAGGTCGGCACGTGGGATGCGGTGCAGCGCAAGCTGAAGAAGCGCTGGACGACCAATCCCGAATGGGAGGAGTTTCCCAGCCGGTCGACCTATGTCCAATATCTGGGCGGCGCGGTCAGCGTGGACCAGACCGATTTCCCGACCAAGGGCTCCGCCGGCATGACGGTGCGCGTGTTCGACGCGGCGCGGCGGCAATGGCTGATCTATTGGGTCACCAGCAAATCGCCGGAAATGGGGACACCGGTGATTGGCGGCTATCAGGGCAATCGCGGAATCTTTTACGGCGACGATCAGGAGGATGACGGCCGGCCGATCAAGGTACGCTTCATCCGCACCAAGAGCCCGCCGGACAAGGAAAGGTGGGAGCAGGCTTTCTCGCTCGACAATGGCCAGACCTGGGAAACCAACTGGACCGCGGACTTCACGCGGGTGCACGCATGATAGGCGAAGGCGGCCGGGCATGGCGGCGCGGGTTGAGCGGGATGATAAGGGGCGGTGCGGTTGCGCTATCCCTGTCGTTCGGCGCGGCCTCCGCCCAGCCGGTGGCCCCGCATGACGGCGCCCATGATTTCGACTTCCTGATCGGCGATTGGAAAGCGCATGTCCGGCGCCTGCCGGATCGGCTGGTCGGATCGACCGCGTGGGTCGAATATGACGGCATTTCGAACCACAAGAAATTGTTCGGCAGCAATTCCAACCTGGAAGAGTTCGAGGTCGACAGTCTGCAAGCGCATCTGCACATCAAGGCGCAAACCCTGCGCCTCTACAATCCAGTCTCGCACCAATGGTCGATCTTCCTGATAGACGTGGACAAGGGCACGCTCGGGCTGCCCCCGATGGTCGGCCAATTCACTGGGCGTCGCGGCGAATTCTTCGACCAGGAGGATTATAAGGGGCGTGCGATTCTGGTCCGCTACGTCTGGCTCGACATATCGCCGCATGCCGCCCGTATGGAGCAATCCTTCTCCGACGATGGCGGCAAGAACTGGGAGGTGAACTGGATCTGCGAATTGTCGCGTTAGCACGTTTGGCAGCATGACTCTTTTCGGTTGAACTGGGCCTCCGTTCCGATCAGCTAAGCCGAACGAAGCGGCTCGGAGCAGGTGATGCGGTACGATATTTCCGGAACGGTGATGCAGACGGTTTCGATCGACCTCGATCGCGGCGAGCGGATCGTCAGCCAGACGCATCAGATGGCGTGGATGAGCGACGGCATCGCGATGGACACGCATACCGGTGGCGGGCTTTTCGCGGGGCTCAAGCGCGCGATGAGCGGCGGCAGTCTGTTCATCACCGAATATATCGCCGAGACGCCCGGCCACGTCGCATTCGCACCGCGCTTTCCCGGCACGATCATGCCGGTCCAGCTGCGCGCGGGCCAGTCGCTGATCTGCCGCAAGGAAACCTTCCTCTGCGCCGAATATTCGGTGTCGCTCGATATCGCTCTTCAGCAGCGACTGGGCGCGGGCTTCTTCGCGGGCGAGGGCTTCATCCTGCAGCGCGTGACCGGGCCGGGCACGGTTTTCCTCGATCTGTCGGGCGAGGTGATCGAAAAGTCGTTGGCACCCGGCGAGAGGTTGCGCGTCCATGCCGGGCATATCGGCGTGCAGGAGCCGACGGTTGAAACCGATATCCAGATGGTACGCGGCTTTCGCAACGTGCTGTTCGGGGGCGAGGGGCTGTTCCTCGCGACCCTGACCGGGCCGGGCAAGATCTGGCTCCAGTCGATGCCGATCCTCAACCTGGCCGAAGAGGTTGCCCGCCATCTGCCCGGCAACAACGAAGCGCGCGGCGGCGGCCTTGGCGGGGCGATCGGCGGCGGGGCGGCGGGTGTTGCGCTGGGTGGTATTCTCGGCGGGATATTGGGGAACGAATAGCGCGTCGTCACTGCGAGGAGCGTAAACGACGCGACAATCCAGGCCCGAGAACGTCGGATTGGATTGTTTCGCTATGCTCGCAATGACGACTTAGAGGGTGGACTTAGGCGTGACCGGGCGGATCAAACCTTCCTGGGCGACGCTTGCGATGTGGCGGCCGTCCTGGGTGTGGAAGGTGCCGCGCGTGAGGCCGCGCGCGCCGCCGGCCCAGGGGCTTTCCATCGTGAAGAGCATCCATTGGTCAAATGCGGGCGTCTCGTGCAGCCACAGCGCATGATCGAGGCTCGCAACCTGTAATTTGCCGCTGAACAGGGGTACGCCATGCGGCAGGACTGCCGTGGTGAGCAGCCCAAAATCGCTGAGATACGCCAGCATCGCGCTGCGCATCGCCGGATCGGCGGGAGCCGGGCCGGCGAGGCGGAACCAGAGATGGCTTGGTCCGGGTTGCGCCGCGGGCGCAAGCTCGCCGAAGGGAGGGACCGGCCGGAATTCGAAGGCGCGGAAACGCTTGAGGAAATGCGCCATCAGCGGCGAGCCGCCACCGCTCTCGTCGCCCCGCTCCAGCGTCTCCGGCGCGGGCAGAAGGGGCAGGGGAATGCCATGTTCCAGCCCCGTCTCGGCGCGCTGGAACGAAGCGGTCATGTTGAGGATCGGGCTCCCGCCCTGCATGGCGACGATGCGCCGGGTGGCGAAGCTGCGGCCGTCGAAATCCCTGAGCACACGATAGTCGATCGCTTGCTCCTCATCGCCCGGCCGCATGAAATAAGCGTGGAGCGAATGCGCCTGCTGGTTCGGCGAAACCGATCGCGCGCCCGCGACCAGCGCCTGGCCGATCACCTGCCCGCCGAACACGCGCCCGCGACCGCGATGGTAGCGTCCCCCGCGCCACAGATCGGGCTCGGCCTGCTCAACATCGAGCAATCCGGTCAGGGCCGCTACTTCGTCTTCCACTCCACGCTCCGATAATCGACGATCAGTTCTTCGCAGACCGCGCGGGCCGGCCGTATCGCCTTGATCGCGCCGACGCCATGCCCGGCCGACCAGATCGTCTTCCAGGCGCGCGCTTCGCCTTCCAGATCGAGCGCGCCGACATGGCCAGGTGCGTCGAGCAGGCCGTTGGCGGCGAGGCTCGCCTTCATGAAATTGGCGTGGATGCCGGTGACCTTGTCGGTGTGGACGATGTCGGCCGCGCGCGCTTCGAGCATCATCTGTTTCTGCTCGAGCGGGGCGAGGCTTTCGCAGGTGGGGATGAAGTGGCTGCCGAAATAGCCATAGTCCGCGCCCATCAATTCGGCCGCGGCGATATGGCGCCCGCGCGACAGGGCACCCGCCAGCACCAGGGCGCCGTCGAAAATACCGCGGATTTCGTCGATAAGCGCGAACGGGCTGATCGTGCCGGCATGGCCGCCCGCACCGGCGCAGACCGCGATCAGCCCATCGGCGCCCGCTTTCGCGGCTTTCTCGGCATGGCGCGCGCTGATCACGTCATGGAAGACGAGCCCGCCATAGGAATGGACCGCGTCGATCACCTCGCGGACCGTGCCGAGCGAGGTGATGACCAACGGCACCTTGCGCTTCACGATCATGTCGAGATCAGCCTGGAGGCGGCTATTCGTGCGGTGGACGATCAGGTTGACGCCATAAGGCGCGGCACCCGCGTCGAGTCGCGCCTCAATCTCGTCGAGCCAGGCGACGAAGCGGTCGGTGGTGCGCTGGTTCAATGCGGGGAAAGTGCCGAGCAGGCCGGCATTGCAGCATTCCACCACCAGATCGGGGCCCGAGATCAGGAACATCGGGGCGACGATCGCGGGGATGGCGAGCTTGCCGGCAAGCGGGGCGGGGATCGTCATCTTAAGTTCGAGCTGACCACCGTTCGTGCTGAGCGAAGTCGAAGCACGCTGCGAGGCGACCTTCGACTTCGCTCAGGGCGAACGGAGTTTGTGTGTGGTCGATGCTCAAAACGCATCCTCGCCGAGCGCCATCATCGATCCCTTGCCCGACTTGATCGCGAGGAAGCAGGCGGTCGCCTGCGGCAATATGCGATCGAAGAAGAAGGACGCGGTCGCGATCTTGGCCTTGTAGAACGCTGCCTCCTCGGTGCCCCCGGCCAGCTTCGCATTGGCGATCTTCACGGCTTGCGCGAAGCAATAGCCCATCGCGACCAGCCCGAGCAGGCGAAGATAATCGGTTGCCGCCGCGCCGGCTTCCTCCGGATCCTTTAGGCCCTTCTGCGCGATCGTGCCGGTCGACAGCTGGAGCGCGCCGAACGCCTGAGCGAGACCGGGGACGATCGCGGCAAGGCTTTCGTCCTCGGCATGGTCTTCGAGGAAATTGGAGACCGGATGGAAGAAGGACCGCAGGTAACGGCCCATATGCGCACCGAGCTTGCGCCCGACCAGATCGAGCGCCTGGATGCCGTTGGTGCCCTCGTAGATCATCGCGATCCGGGCATCCCGGACATATTGCTCGACGCCGCTTTCGCTGATGTAGCCATGGCCGCCATAGACCTGGATCGCCAGGTTGGCCGCCTCATAGCCCATGTCGGTGAAGAGCGCCTTCACGACCGGCGTCATCAGGGCCACGAAATCGCCCGCGCGCTGCTTGACCTCGGGGTCGGTCGAGTAACGCTCGGCATCGAGCGCGCGGCTGACCCAGGCGCAGATCGCGCGGCAGCCCTCATTGTAGGCACGCGCGGTCATCAGCATGCGGCGCACGTCGGGATGGACGATGATCGGATCGGCCGGCTTGTCGGGCGCCTTCACGCCCGAGAGCGAACGGCCCTGCAGCCGGTCTTTCGCGTAATAGACCGCCGACTGATAGGCCGCCTCGCCGACCCCGAGCCCCTGGACGCCGACCGAGACGCGCTCGGTGTTCATCATCCTGAACATAGCTTCCATGCCCTTGTGGGGCTTGCCCACAAGCCAGCCGGTCGAGTCCTCGAACTGGAGCTGGCAGGTCGCCGAGCCCTTGAGGCCCATCTTGTGCTCGATCGCGGCGCAATGGACGCCGTTGGAGGGACCGACCGAGCCGTCCGCCTTGGGCAGATATTTGGGGACGAGGAACAGGCTGATCCCCTTCACGCCGGGAGGTGCGTCGGGGATCCGCGCTAGGACGAGGTGGATGATATTGTCGGTCAGGTCGTGCTCGCCCGCCGAGATGAAGATCTTGGCGCCGCTGACCTTGTAGCTGCCGTCTCCCTGCGGCACCGCCTTGGTGCGGAGAAGCCCAAGGTCGGTGCCGCAATGCGCCTCGGTCAGGCACATCGTGCCCGACCACTCGCCCGAGACCATCTTGGGAAGATACAGTTTCTTGAGATCGTCGCTGGCATAGCCTTCGATCGCGGTGGTCGCGCCGTGGGTGAGGCCGGGATAGAGGCTGAACGACACGTTGGCCGCGCAGATCATCTCCTCGGTCATCTTGTTGACCGTCTCGGGCAGGCCCTGGCCACCCCATTCTGGATCGGACGCGAGCGCGCACCAGCCGCCGTCGCGAAACTGGGCGTAGGCCTGCTTGAAACCTTTGGGCGTGCGGACGACGCCATTTTCCAGGGTGCAGCCCTCGATGTCGCCGGAGCGGTTGAGCGGCAGCAATATCTCCTGCGCGACGCGCGCGGCTTCCTCCAGGATCGCATCGGTGAGATCGGGCGTGAATTCGCTCAGCGCCTCCAGCCCGCCGAACCCGTCATCCTGATGGAGCTCGTGCAGCACGAACTTCATGTCGCGCAGCGGTGCTTCATAGACCTGCATTTCCAACTCTCTCCTTCCGCGTCATCCCAGCGAAAGCTGGGATCTCGGGAGGCGGTTGTGCGTCAGCCTCCTGAGGCCCCAGCTTTCGCTGGGGCGACGGATTTGGTTCAATTCCGCAACGGCTTGCCCGTCTCCAGCATATGCTCGACCCGCGCGATCGTGCGGACGTCGCGGACTCGCAGCATGAAGGCGTCGCGTTCCAGCTTGAGCATATCCTGCTCGCTCACCGTATCGACGAGATCGGCGCTGCCGCCGGTCAGCACGCGCGCGAGCGCGTCGGACACGACCATGTCGTAATCGGTCGCCAGCCCGCGCTTGCGGAAGGACTGCGCCGCCATGTTGAGCCCGACATGCCCGCTCTCGCCCGGCAATCTGAATTCGGGCGGGGCGGGGGGCTGATAGCCCTCGGCCAAAGCGAGCGCCCTGGCCTTGGCGTCGGCGAGCAGCCGGTCGCGGTTCATGGTGATGCCGTCCTCGGGGCGCAGGAACATGAGTTCCTTCGCCTGCGCGGCCGAGCGCGAGACGGTCGCGGTGGAGACGGTTTCGAACACCTTGGCGACCGCGGGCATCGGGCCCTTGGGCATAGCCGGCGCGTCGCGCCAGCGCTGGATCATCTCGCCGCACCCGCCCCAGCCCGGGATCAGCCCGACGCCGCATTCGACCAGGCCCATATAGAGCTCGGCATGCGCCTGGATCGCGTCGCAATGGAGCAATATCTCGCAGCCGCCGCCCAGCGCCATTCCGGCGGGCGCGCCGACGACGGGGAAGGGCGCATATTTGAGCGCCTTATAGGCTTTCTGTCCGCCTGCGACGAGCTTCTCGACCTCGCTCCAGGCGGCGATGTTGAGCGCGAACAAGGCCAGTCCGAGGTTCGCGCCGGCTGAGAAATTGCTGCCGTCATTGTAGACGATCAACGCCTTGAAGCTTTTCTGCACGAGCGGGATCGCCTGGCCGATCAACTTCATCACGTCGCCGTCGAGCGCGTTCATCTTGCCGGTGAATTCGAGAGCCGCGACGCCGTCGCCGATATCCCAGAGCGCCGCCGAGCCGTTCTTGATCAAGGGCTGGCTGGCAAGCTTGATATCCTCGAGCCTGAGCACGCCATCGGGGCGGACGATGTCGTGATAGGTGCCGTCGAAGCCCAGATATTGGCGCTTGCCGTTCTCGACCCGGTAGAAATTGCGGTCGCCCGCAATCTTGAGCAGTTCGGGAACCGGCTTGCTCTCGGCCGCGAGCCGCTGGGCGAGGTTGGCCGCACCGATCTTGTCGATCATCTCGAACGGGCCGGCTTTCCAATTATAGCCGAGCTTCATCGCATCATCGACCGCGACGACATCGTCGGCGGCCTGGGGAATCAGGCTGGCGGCATAGGAAAGCGTGCCGCCGAGGATCGCCCTGGCATAGTCGCCGACCTTGCCCTTGGAAGCGATCAGAGCCTTCAGATCGCCCTTGCCGGCGAGGCCGGAGGGGCCCGCAGCCTTTTCCTTTTCTCGATAGGTTCCGGTAGCGAGATCAATAGCCTCGCGGCGTTTGTTCATTTCCGGATTGAGGCGATAGAAACCGCCTTTGCCCTTCCGGCCGATCGAGCCTTCGGCGATCATCCGCTCGATCAGGGGAATCGAGCGCGCGATCGCCTGATAGGGATCGTCCTTGGGCAAAGTCCCGGTCAGGCTTTTCTGGAGATGCGGCATCAGATCGATGCCGACCAGATCCATCAATCCGAAAATGCCGGTCTTGGGCACACCCATCGGCTTGCCCGCGATCGCGTCGGCTTCCTCGACGGTGAGGCCGAGATCGAACGCCGCATTGAGTGCGAGCTGGATCCACAAAGTACCGATGCGGTTGGCGATGAAGCCGGGCGTGTCCTTGGCACGAACGATGGTCTTGCCCATCGCGCGATCGGCAAAAGCCTCGACTCTCGCCGCGACGGCGGGTTCGGTGGCGGGGCCGGTCACGATCTCAAGCAGGCGCATGTAGCGCGGCGGGTTGAAGAAATGCGTGATCAGGAAGTCGCGCTTGAATGCGTCGCTGCGCCCTTCGACCAGCTTGTCGAGCGGGATGGTCGAGGTGTTGGAGGAGATTACGGTGCCGGGGCGACGCACATCTTCGAGTTTGGCATAGAGGTCATGCTTGATGTCGAGCCGCTCGACCACGGCCTCAATGACCCAGTCGCAGTCGGCGACCTTGGCGAGATCGTCCTCGATATTGCCCGGCTCAATCAGCTTGGCCGCCTTGGGCGACATGAAGGGAGCAGGATCGGTCTTGAGCATCTTCGCGACTGCGTCCTCGGCGACGGCGTTGCGCCTGGCGGGGTCGCGCACGATGTCGAGCAGCAGCACCGGCACGCCGGCATTGGCGGCCTGCGCGGCGATGCCCGCGCCCATCACACCCGCCCCGATGACGCAGACCTTTTTGATGGCGTCGGTCATTCGGCGGCCTCCAGCACAGTAGCGATGCCCTGGCCGCCGCCGATGCACTGGGTGGCGAGCGCATATTTGCCGCCCTCGCGCTTGAGCAAAGAGGCCGCCTTGCCGACGATGCGCGCGCCGGTCGCGCCGAGCGGATGGCCGATCGCGATCGCACCGCCGTCGATATTCACGGTGTCGGGCTTCAATCCGAGGTCACGCATGCAGGCAAGCGCTTGGCTGGCAAAGGCCTCGTTCAGCTCGACCACGTTGAGATCGCCGACCGAGATGCCAGCCCGCTCTAGCGCCTTGGTGGAGGCGCCGACCGGGCCGATGCCCATGATTTCGGGCGCGCAGCCGGCGATGCCGACCGATTTGATCCGGGCGAGAATCTGGAGACCATGGACGCGGGCATAGTCCTCGCTCGTCACCAGCACCGCGCTCGCGCCATCGGTGAGAGGGGACGCGGTCCCAGCCGTCACCGAACCGCTGGCGTTGAAGGCGGGCTTGAGACCGGCCAGGCCTTCGGCATTGGTGTCTGCGCGGATCGTGCCGTCCTCGCTCACGACGCCTTTCTTCGTCTGGATCGGCACGATCTCATCCGCAAGCTTGCCGCTGTCGCGTGCCGCAGCCGCCTTATGTTGACTCTGGACCGCAAAGGCTTCCTGTTCGGTACGGGTGATCTGATATTTGGTCGCCACATTCTCGGCGGTCTCGCCCATGCCCATATAGGCGGCGCTCTTCGCCGCCAGCGCCGGGTTGGGGAGGGGGTTATAGCCCATCATCGGCACGCGGCTCATCGACTCGACGCCCGCGCAGATGAAGGCCTCGCCCGCGCCCAATTGGATCTGGCCCATCGCAATGTGGATCGCGCTCATCGACGATCCGCAAAAGCGGTTCACCGTCATCCCGCCGACCGAGAGCGGCAGGTCCGCCAGCAGGCCGATCAGGCGCGCGACGTTGAGGCCCTGCTCGCCCTCGGGGAAGGCGCAGCCGAGGATGATGTCCTCGATATCGACCGGATCGATCCGGGTCCGTTCGATCAGGCCGCGAATCACCTGCGCCGCCAGATCGTCGGGGCGGACGCGCGCCAGCTCTCCCTTGGTCGCGAAGTGGAAGGGCGAGCGGGCATAGCCCGCGATCACGGTGTTGCGCATCAGTCACTCTCCGGCAGGCACTTGACGATGAGGTGCCTCTGTCTCCCTAAAGGTGCGATACTTTCCCTATACGTCAAGCAATTTTTCGTGCACAAGGATTGAACGCCGGGCGCGAGCCCGAGTTCGGATCACACGCCAAAGAGCGAGGATCTGGAGAAGGATGAAGGAGAGCTATGATCGGCCTGAGCATGCTCGCGGCGGCTGCCGCGATGAGCCCGGATGCTGCCGTAGGACGGTGGCGCACGGAAACGCGGAACGGAATCGTCGAGGTTGAGCGCTGCGGCGCATCCATCTGCGGCAAGCTGGTGACGTCCGACGGGCTGCGCACCAATCCCAATATGTTGGACATCAATAACAAGGATGTCGGCCTGCGTGGGCGTCGCCTGATGAACCTGCAGGTTCTGGGCGGCTTCACCCGGGGCGATGGTCAGTGGACCGGCGGCACGATCTACAACGGTGATGATGGCGGCACCTACCGCGCCACCGTCACCCCGATCGATGCCGATCACCTCAAGGTGAAAGGCTGCATCATCTGGCCGCTCTGCAAGAGCCAGACCTGGGCACGCATTCGTTGATGAGCCCCAATCTACAAAACAGAACGCAAGAGGGAGTTTAGGATGACCAAGTTTTCCAATCGTGCGCTCTTGGCCGCGACCGTTTCCGTCCTCGCGGGCGGGATCGCGACGTCTGCCAATGCGGCCGCTTTCTACCTGCAGGAACAGTCGGTGCGCGGCGCGGGCCGGGCCTTTTCGGGCGAAGTCGCCGATCAGGGCGCGGCGTCTTTATGGTGGAACCCGGCGTCGATCGGCGGGATGACCGGTGGCGATGCCGCGGTCGGCGTGAGTGAGATCATGCCGCGCGGCGATGTGCACAACAACGGCACCTTGATCGTGCGTCCGGGCCAGGCGCCGGCGCCTGTCGGCGGCGATGCGGATTCCTATAATCCGATCAACAACGGGACTTTGCCCTCAGGCCAGATTGCCTATGGCATCACGCACCAGCTCGCCTTCGGCCTGTCGGTGAGCGCGCCCTACAGCTTCACCACCAATTACGATTCGACCAGCTGGGTGCGCTACACCGCAGACAAGACCCATCTGCAGACGGTCGACATCCAGCCGTCGCTCGCTTTCGCCATCACGCCCGAGATCAGCATCGGCGCCGGCGTCAATGCCGAGCATGTGAAGGCGAGCCTTTCCAACTTCCTGCCCAATCTCTCGCCTTTGCTGCCCGACGGGCACCAGACGCTGAAGGGCAATGGCTGGGATTGGGGCTGGACCGTCGGCGCGCAATTCCATGCGGGCAGCGCGGTCACCTTCGGCCTGAGCTACAAGTCGAGCGTCAAGCACAAGCTCGACGGCAACGTCATCACCGCCGGCCTGCTTGGTCCGATCGCCGGCCAGAACGGCACCATCCCGACCACGGCCGAGTTCCGCACGCCGTGGCAGGCAATGATCGGCCTCCGCGCCAAGGTGACGCCGGCGCTGACGCTCAACGCCGAGATTAACCGCTTCGGCTGGAGCAAGTTCGATACGATCAAACTCGGCGCACCGCTCAATGTCGCGATCCCCGAAAATTACGGCAATAGCTGGAGCTACGCGGGCGGCCTCGATTATGCGGTCTCACCAGGCGTGACGCTCCGCGCGGGCATCCAGCGGGATGAATCGCCGACACGCGATTCGCATCGTGACGCGCGCGTGCCCGACAGCAACCGCTGGAACTTCGCGGCCGGCGGCAGTTTCGATCTGACCAAAAGCGTCGGGATCGACGCCGCCGTGAACTATATCAAGTTCAAGGATGCCAGTATCGACCGCACCACCGCGGCCTATGCGGGATCGCCAGTGCAAACCCCGATCCTGGTCAACGGCACACTCCAGAACGCGCATGCCCTCGTCCTGTCGATCGGGGCGCATGTGAAGTTCTGATGCGGGGCGCGGCGGGTATGATGCATGATCACGTTCCGGCGGGGAGCCCCTCGCCGGAGGCGATGCCTCCTATCGCGCCGCGCCTGCTGACCGACTTGCTCGACAAGGCGGTCGCACATCATGGGAACTGGCCGGCGATCGATTTCCTCGGTCGCCGCTGGACCTATTGCGAACTGGGTGAGCTGGTCCGCAGGGCGGCACGCGGCTTGCAGGATCTGGGCGTCAGGCCCGGCATGCGGATCGGCCTGTGCCTGCCCAACACGCCCTATTTCGTGATCTTCTATTTCGCCGTGCTGCGCGTCGGCGGGGTCGTGGTCAATTTCAACCCGCTCTATGTCGAACGCGAGCTGAAGCATCAGATCCTGGATTCGGGCACGACGATCATGGTCGTGCCAGATCTCGAGATGATCCATTCCAAGGTTGCCGGGGTCGCCGCGGAGACCGGACTCGCCCAGATCATCGTCTGCCCGTTCGGCGCGATATTGCCGCCCGTGAAGCGCTTTGCCTTCGCCTTGTTCAAGCGTCGCGACCTCGCGCGCATCCCCCGTGATGCGCGGCATGTCCGTTTCGCGGACCTGATCGCGGACGGGGCCGACCCGGAACCGGTCGCCCAATCGCCAGAGGATCTGGCAGTGCTGCAATATACCGGCGGCACCACCGGCCAGCCCAAAGGCGCGCGGCTATCGCATGCCAATCTTGCCGCCAACAGCGCGCAGATGATCCGCCATGTCGGACATCTGCCAACCAGCCAGGAACGGACGCTTGGCGTGCTGCCGCTGTTCCACGTCTTCGCGCTGACCACCGTGCTCAATTATTCGGTCGATACCGCTACCGAGATGGTGCTGCTGCCCCGCTTCGAGATGAAGCAATTCCTCGCCACGATCCGCCGCACGCGCCCGACCCAGTTCTTTGGCGTGCCGACCATCTATGCGGCGATGGATGCGCTTTCCGATACGCAAGCGCCGGACCTCAGCACGATCAAAACCTGCATTTCGGGCGGCGCGCCCTTGCCGTTCGAAGTGCGCGACCAGTTCGAGCATCGTTATGGCTGCCGTCTGGTCGAGGGATATGGCCTGTCCGAGGCCAGCCCGATCATCGCCTGCAATCCGTGCGAGCAAGGGGTGGTCAAGGACAATAGTTGCGGCCCGGCTTTCCCAGAAACCGTGCTGGAGATACGCGACCTCGACGATCCGCATCGCGTGCTGGGTACGGGCGAGCGCGGCGAGGTATGCGCGCGCGGTCCGCAGGTGATGCAGGGTTACTGGAACCGCCCGGAGGACAGTGCGAAGGTCTTCGTCGATGGTGCGCTTCGTACCGGGGATGTCGGGTATCTCGATGAAGACGGCTATCTTTTCCTGGTGGACCGCATCAAGGATCTGATCCTGTGCGGGGGGTATAACGTCTATCCGCGCGTGATCGAGGATGCGCTCTATGAGCATCCGGCGGTGGCGGAGGCGGTGGTTATTGGTGTGCCGGACGATTATCGCGGGCAATCGCCCAAGGCCTTCGTCGCGCTCCGTGCGGGGATGAAGGTGAGTGAGGCGGAACTATGCGCGTTCCTGAAGGACAGGCTGAACAAGATCGAGATGCCGACCAGCATCGAATTTCGCGACAGCCTGCCCAAGACGATGATCGGCAAGCTTTCGAAGAAAGCGCTGGCCGACGAGGAAGCGGCGAGGCACGCATCGTGACCGCGCGCCACAAGCCGTCCGACGACCAGGCCGCTCTGAAGGGCATCCAGGAGGTCGCGAAGGAACTCGGCCTCACGATGCGCGCACTGCGTTTCTACGAGGATAAGGGGCTGATCGCGCCGCAGCGGGTCGGCACGACGCGCATCTATGGCAAGCGTGAAGTGGCGCGCGTGCGGCTTGTCCAGCGCGGCCGACGGCTTGGTTTCACGGTGCGCGAGATTCAGGAATTTCTCGATCTCTATGACGTCGACCCCGAGCATGTGGAGCAGATGCGCCGTTTCATCGTGCGTGTGCGCGAACGGCTGGCGGAACTGGAGCAGCGCCGGGCCGCGATCGAGGAAACCATCGCCGAACTCAGCAAGCTCGAACGCGAAACGCTCGAAAATCTGGAAAGAGCGGGGAAGCCCGCTTAACCTGCCTTAGTCGGTGGGGCGCACAATTCCGCCTGCTTGGCGCGATCGCGCAGGATCTGGTCGATATAATAATCCAGATATTCCTGGCTCTGTTGCCGTTCCTGCGCGGTCTTCACCAGCGGCCGTGCATCCTTGATCCATCCGTCAATGCACGCCTGTTTGGGCGCCGCCCCGGCCGCGCAATCGCGCAGGCTGTCAAAGGCCTGACGATAGAGGTGGAAATCGGCGTGGCTGAGCGTCGGCCCATGCCCCGGATAAAGCGTGGCGAAATCGGTACGGTCGATCGCCTCCAACGCGCGCCGCCAGCCATCGGCGCAGGCGGTGTCGAAGAAGGGTAAGGGCAGCACCACCAGATCACCGGCGGCTACGACGCGGGTGTTGGGATCATAGACCCAAATATCCCCCTCGGTCGCGGCGAAGGGTGCGAGCCGTAGTTCCAGCGTGCGACCCGCAAAGGGAAGCCGCGTCGTGCCGGTCACCGGCACGTCGGGCAGCAGATCGCGGCGGTCGGAGATCGCCTCATAACCGAGGCGGATATCGGTCTTGTCGGTCTCTGGCACCGTGGGGTCGGCGAGCTTCTTGCGGGCATTTTCAAGCGAATGCGCGAGGAAGTGATCGAGCGCGCCGTAGATGGCCTTGCTCGTATAGAGTTTGGCATTCGGATAGACCGCGCGCAGCTCCTGGTTCCCGCCGCTATGATCGAGATGCCAGTGCGTGTTGACGATCGCGACGATCGGTTTGCGGCGTGTCCGGGCATAGTCCAGGATCGCGTGCTGATGCTCCTTGTGGCGGCCGGTATCCACCACGATCAGCCCGCGCGCATCCTCGAAGATGATCGTGTTGCCGTCGGGTTGGCGGTCCGTTGGGAAGGCACCCGAAATCAGCTTGATCGGAAAGGCTGGTGGTGCTGGCGCTGCCCCCAGCAGCACCAGACCGAGAAACGCGCCGATCAGGCGTCCCTTCATTTGGTGGGTTTGCGGAACTTCAAGGCGAATTGGCTGGTGTGCCCGCGGATCACCTTGTCGAACACGGGGATGGTCAGCGGATCCTTCGAATTGAGCAGGACGTCGCTCTTGCCCGCATATTCGAAGCCTGCCGCCTTGGCTTCCTTGACCACCGTCTCGGAATCGATGCGGTGGAGCGTATCGGTGTCGGCAATGCCGTGGCCCGGGGCGCTGTTATGGTCGATCACGATGAAGATGCCGCCGGGCTTGAGCGCGCGATAGGCCATCTTCGCGAATGCCGCGGTGCCCGGCTTGCCCATGAAGGGGTCACCATAGTCATGATAGTTTTGCGAGGTCCAGATCAGGTCGAGCGGCTCGGGCGCGGTCAATTCGGCGGAGGGCTGCACCTGGACCATGACGTTGGGATAAAGCGGATCGGCGGCGATCTGACGTAGCCTGGCGACGTCACCCGACGCCTCTCTGGCATAAGGCGCGGGCCAGACGGCATAGACCTTGCCCTTGGGGCCGACGATCTTGCTGAAGATGCGCGTCCAATAGCCGCTGCCCGGGATCAGATCGAGCACACGCTGACCGCTGTGCACGCCCGACAGGCCGACCAGCTCGGCCGGATGACGGCGCGCATCGTCGCCGCGCTGGGACGCGCGACCCGGATCGGCGAGCGCCTTGGCTATTTGTGCTGCGTTAGATGCGGGAGCGGCCTGAAGACAGCTCGCGCCGGCAACCAGCAACGCGACCGTAAAAGACCGACCGATCAGTTTTCCAGGCATAGATTCCTCCGGCTTGTTTGCGCGAGCCATGCGCCGGGCTCGTTGGATCACGCAGTCAAGAAAACATAAAGAAACGCGGATTTCCGCTAGATGCTGCGGACGCGCGCAGCGAAGTCGTGAACCGCCGCGATCGTGGTGGTCGCGAGATGATCGGCCGGCCCGGCTGCCATCGCCGACCAGAGGACCGATTCGCTGGTCGGGTCGGTCGCGGTCAGCGACAATGTCGGCTGGCCGTTCCACAGGATCAGCTTCGCGCTCACTCGCACTGGCCGTTGGCCTGAGGCGAGTTTGCCGGGCGGGCTTTGCGTCTGCGCGATCCCGGCGGTCTCGGCGGACACGCGGTTCGTGACGAGCTCGGAGAGCGCGCGCGCGAGCGGATTATCCGCGACTATGCCCGTCGCATTTTGCACCGGCTCGACGACGATCGCGATCCGGCGGACCGGCGAGCGCGGCAGCAGGGCAGCGATCCCGGCCACGACCAACAATAGCAGGATCGCGAGGCCCGCCAGGGGATGCCGGGGACGGGTCGGGGCATCGTCATTGGCGGCCTGCTCCGGATTGAGCCGGTAGCCGCGCTTGGCGACGGTCGCGATATGTCGGGGATCGCGCGCATCGTCGTCAAGCAAGCGTCTGAGGTCGGCAATCACCACCGCGACGCTGTTCGGGCTGACCGCGCGGCCGTCCCACACTTCCGCCAAAATCTCGGTGTGCGTGACGGTTTCGCCGCGCCGCCGGCACAGCAGTTCCAGCGTACGCGCCGCGCGATGTTCCAGCCGCCGTTCGCCATCGGCACCGACCAGCGCCGCGCCGGAGGCGTCGAAACGCCATTCGCCGATATGATGGTCTTCGCGTGTCGCCATGGTCGCGGATATTCCTCCCGGATCGAACCTATCCGACCAGCGGGGCTACGCCAATTGCGCGATTTTGCGTCTATTTGCGCCGGTATCTGAAGTACCAGACCTCATGCCCGATGCGGCGCGCCTTGGCTTCGTAGCGCGTCTCGGGCCAGTCGTCAGGGCGGATGAGGAAATCGTTGGCGCTCTCCGCGAGCCATTCGAAATGTGGGCTCTGACCCATCACCATCATCGCCCAGCGGCAATAGATCGGGTGATCGGTGCCGAAGCGGAATTCGGCACCGGGCTTCAATTTGGCCGCGAGCAGGTCGATCGGACCCTTGTTCATGAAGCGACGCTTGGCATGGCGCGCCTTCGGCCATGGATCGGGGTGAAGCAGGTAGGCGCGATGCAGGCTGGCGTCGGGAAGCCGCTCGATCACGTCGAGCGCGTCGCCATTCTGGATACGGATATTGTCCAGGCCTTCGCCGTCGATCTGGATCAGCAGCCCGACCACGCCGTCGAGAAAGGGCTCGCAGCCGATAAAGCCATGGCCGGGCCGCATCTTTGCGTGGCCGGCGAGATGCTCGCCGCGGCCGAAGCCGATCTCGAGTTCGAGCGGGCGATCGTCGCCGAACAAGGCTGGGGAAGTCAGCGCGCCTTCGGACGGCACCGACAGTTCGGGCAGCAGGCGCTCGGTCAGCGCTGCTTGGCCCGCACGGAGCTTATGCCCGGTGCGGCGGCCGTAAAGGCGACGGATGGTGGTGGGATCGGACATATCAACATTCGTCGCCCCGGCGGAGGCCAAGGCCGCTGGAGATATCCGAAACGCGGCGCCTTAGGGCACAGCGGCCCCGGCCTCCGCCGGGGCGACGAGCAAACTCAGTGCTTTTCAGTCGAGGGGCCCGAGGTGGCTGGGGCGGCGTCGCCCGCGATATTGCCCTTGGACTGCTTGGCTGCGCCGGCCTCGGTCGGGACGGTGACGTTCTTGGCCTTGGCGGCATCGGCACCGCTCGCTTCGGCGGCGGCCTTTTCGGGGCTTGCCGGGCCGGCTGCGGGGGCCGCGGGCAGCGGCAGCTGATGATCGCTCTGCTTGTTGAGGTAGGCGATCACATTGGCGCGATCCTGCGGGTTGGACAGGCCGGCGAAGGTCATCTTGGTGCCGTTGGCATAGGCCTTCGGGCTGGTCAGCCACTTGTTGAGCTCGTCAAAGTCCCACTTGCCGCCATGCGCCTTGAGCGCATCGGAAAAAGCGAAACCGCCGCGGCCGCTCGCTTCGGCTTCGCCGATCACCGCGTAGAGGTTGGGGCCGAGCGCATTCGCGCCGCCCTTGTCGGCATTGTGGCAGGCGGCGCACTTCTTGAAGACGTCCTCGCCTTTGGCGGCGTCGGCCTGGCTCATGTAGAAAGCGAAGGGCTTTTCGGCGACGGCAGCTGCGCCGCCTTCCTGTTCCACGCCCTGGACCTCATAGCCCATCTTCTCGGGGCGCTCGCTCTTGAAATGCTCGCCGGTGACGATCGTCAGGCCCAGACCGACAATGCCGGCAAACAACACCCAGCCCGCAATCGTGTTCGTGCGATCGTTCATGCCCCTGCCTGACCCTCAAAGGTTTGCAATATCCCCCGCCGCGCGGGATTTGCCGGTTCCTTAGTGGGCGCAGGCGCGCGCCGCAAGCGGTTGCGGGCGACGCCCACAGCCTCTATCCGCCGCCGCCATCATGGAGAGCTATCCCGCACCCGCGCGCGCTTTGGTCGCCGCAATGACCGCTGCCGCCGCCGAGCATCCCGAACGCGCCATCGCGATCCAGGGCGCGCCCGGCTGCAATTCGCATATCGCCGCGCTGGAAGCCGTTCCGGATGCGCTGCCTCTACCCTGTTTCAGCTTCGAGGACGCGCTCGATGCGGTGAAGGAGGGGAGGGCCCGCCGCGCGCTGATCCCGATCGAGAACAGCCTGCACGGCCGCGTCGCCGACATTCATTTCCTGCTGCCCGAATCCGGCCTGTCCATCACGGGCGAGCATTTCATGCCGATCCGCTACTGGTTGATGGGCCTTGCCGGCGGGCAGGTGACCGATGCGATGAGCCACCCGCAGGCTTTGGGACAATGCCGTCACTGGCTGCGCGCGCGGGGTCTCAAGTCTGTACCCTATACCGATACCGCCGGCGCGGCGGCGATGGTCGCAGAACTTGGTGATAGCTCGATCGGTGCGATCGCGCCGCGCCTTGCGGCCGACCTCTACGGGCTGGAGCTGATCGCGGACCGGCTTGAAGATAGCGACGACAATACGACGCGCTTCGTCATGCTCGAAGAGGGGGCTGCGACAGCCCCGGCCGACGGTCCGCGCATGACCAGCTTCGTATTCGAGGTGAAGAATGTCCCCGCCGCGCTCTACAAGGCGCTGGGGGGCTTCGCGACCAACGGAGTCAACATGACCAAGCTTGAAAGCTATCAGCGCGGCGCGAGCTTCGCCGCTACCGCTTTCTATTGCGATGTCGAAGGCGGTCCCGAGGATGCCAATCTGGCGCGTGCGCTGGAGGAGCTGGAATTCCATACCAAGAGCCACCGCGTGCTGGGCACCTATCCTCAGGCGCGGCCGCGCGGTTAAGTAAAAGGCGGCGCGTCCGCGCGGCTGATCCCCCATCCGGATTCAGCTCGCCGCATTGATGCGCGCGCACCCTTGCCAAGCCCGCGCCCGCCTTTATCCCAAGTGCATTCCATGAAGTGGCTTCGTCTTCTCCTCGACCGTACGGCCGTTCTGTTCCTTGGCGTCGCGGCCGGGGTGGCGATCGGCTATGCCTTCGGCACCGGCAACGAGAAGAAGGAGGCGATCGGCCTTGCGCCGGAAGCTGCCCCGGTGGTGGCGCCACATACGATGGTACCACCGCCGCCGGCCGGCGCCGCCGCGCCTGAGGCAGCGACGTCCAAGGGCATGGTTGCGGAGCCTGCCAATGAGGCGACGCCGCAGTCCTACCAAGCTTCCGCACAGATTGCCGAGAAGGTGAAGCAGGGCGGGCAAGTGCATATCGGCGTGTTCGGCGACAGCTTCGGCGATGGCGTCTATAGCGCCCTCTACCGGTTGCTGCCCGCCAAGGCAGGATTCCAGGTCGACAAATATTCGCAGCCCTCGACCGGATTCACCCGCTATCGCCGGCTCGACCTCGAGCAACATGACGATCAGCAGATCGATGGCCAGTCGCTCGATGTCGCAGTGATCTCGTTTGGCGCCAACGATGCGCAGGGCGTGTGCGACAACGGGCATTGCGGCGCGCTGATGGGGGCATTCTGGCAGCGCGTGATCTCGGCGCGCGTCGAATCCTATGTCGCGATGCTCCGGCGGCACGGCGCGCAGGTTTATTGGGTCGGGCTTCCCGTGATGCGCGACGCCGCGTTCGACGCGGATGCGCGCGCGATGGACGAATTCTATCGCGGGCTGATGGCGCGGCTGGGCGTGCCCTATGTCGATATCCGCCCGCTCACGACCGATGCCGCCGGCCAGTACCAGGCCTATTATCAGGACAAGGACGGCACGCCCAAGCTGCTGCGCGCGGGCGACGGCATTCATATGTCGATGAACGGCTATATCCGCGTCGCCAAGGGGCTGGCCGGCCGCGTCCTTGCCAGCGTGGAAGCCGCCAAATCTGGCGAGCAGGGCGATCGAGCCCTCGCCGGCACGGACAGCCTGCCCTCCGCCAAGTTGGCCGATAACGGCAATAGCACGAGCGTGCGCAAAGCGCCGTCCAGTCGTCATGTGCCGCGCCCTCGGGCAGACAAAATCGTGCCCGTCACGACACCCGATCTTGGCAACGGCGATAGCCCCGATACAAATCGGACCGAGGACCAGTGATTCCGCTTGTTGCCCTTGCCGCGGCGGCCATGCCGGTCACCGGTCTGGCGCAGGGCGAGACGCTGCGGCCCTTCTTCGCCAAGCTGGCGCATTCGGGCACGCGTTCGGTCCATATCCTGCAGATCGGCGACAGTCATACGGCTGGCGATGCGATCACCAGCGCGTGGCGCGATATTCTCCAGCAGAAATATGGATCGGCGGGGCGCGGCGTGTTGGCGCCCGGGCGGCCGTTCGACGGTTACATTACGCACGGCGTGACCGTGACCATGTCGCCGGGCTGGAAGATATCGAGCGATTTCGGCGCGACTTGGTCGATGCCATCGCCGCCTTTGGGGCTGGGTGCTTTCACGCTCACCAGCCAAAGCGATGGCGCGACCATGGCACTGCTCGCCGATGCCCAGGAGGCGTTCGACCGCTTCATCGTCTGCGCGATCGTGAAGCCCGGGGCAGGGAGCTTGGCGCTGCATGCCGGCACCGAGGCCGCGACTTTCAACCTCGCGTCCGCGACCGAGCGGCCCGAATGCCGCACGATGAGACTCGCTCAGCCCGCGACAACCGCGGACCTGACGGTCTCGGGTGGTCCGGCGACTCTGACGTCCTGGGCGACGTTTAAGGAGGGGGGAGGGGTCTCACTTTCCAATCTCGGCGTGGTTGGATCGCAACTGATCCATTGGGCGCGGACCGACGACGCCGTGCTGACCGAGGAACTGGCCAATTACCGGCCCGATCTGATCGTGCTCGCCTTCGGTACGAACGAAGGCTTCTCGCTGCGGGTGAACGATTTCGAATATGAAGTCACGTTGCGCGCGCAGATCGGACGCATCCGCCGTCTTGCGGGCAACGTTCCGATCCTGATGCTGGGCGCGCCCGATGCGTTGAGCCGACGCGCCGAGATGCGGGCCAACACGAGTGCGGGCGATTCTTCTCCCAATTGCGGGGTGCCGCTGGCGCAGCCAGCGCAGGCAGAGCCCGGCGTGATCGAAACGATCATGACCCGGCTCAGGAACAGCATCGGCATGCCGCCTGGCGATCCGGCGGCCGCGCAGCAGCCTGTGGCTCAGCCTCCCGCGCCGGTGGCAACGGGGACCAGCAAGGGCCCGCTTTTCCCACCCGCCGGCCTCAAGCTCGTACGCGATGTCCAGCGTCGTGTCGCCGCCCAGCTCAACGTCGCTTATTGGGATTGGGAAAAGCGACTGGGGGGGCGCTGCTATGCAGACGCCTGGGTCCACGCCAACCCGCCGCTGATGCGGGGCGACTATGTCCATTACACAATCGCGGGCGGCAAGGAGGTCGCGCAACGGCTGGAGGACGATCTCGACAAGGCGATGGCGCGGTGAGGCGCATCCGCCGAGGCGACGGCTAAGTCATGCTCTTTCCCACGCTCAGCTTCGGCCTGTTCTTCCTTGTCGTGTTCGCAATCGTGTGGGCGGCGAACGGATCGAACGAATGGCGCAAGATCCTGCTGCTCGTCGCGAGCTGGACCTTCTACGGTGCGTGGGACTGGCGCTTCGTCGCGCTGCTGATCGGATCGGCGCTGCTCAATTGGGGATCGGCCGAGCTGATCTGGTATAATCGCGACGCGTCCGCCCGGCGCCGCCGCGCGATCATGATCGCGGGCGTGACCGGCAATCTGCTGATCCTCGGCTTCTTCAAATATTACGGATTCTTCGTCGAGCAACTCGGCGACATCCTGCATGCGGCGGGCTATGCGCGCGACTTGCCGTTGATGCAGGTGGTGCTGCCGGTCGGCATCTCCTTCTTCACCTTCCAGGGCATGTCCTATCTGGCCGACGTCCATGCCGAACGGCTGGCGCCCGCCAGATTGCTCGACGTGACTTTGCTTATGTCCTTCTTCCCGCATCTGGTGGCGGGCCCGATCGTGCGCGGTTCCGACCTCTTGCCCCAGTTCGAGGAAAGCCCGCGCCTGACGCGCGACATGGCGAGCATGGGGCTGGTGCTGATCGTGTGGGGCCTGTTCAAGAAAGCGGTCGTCGCGTCGGAGCTTTCGACCGGGCTGGTCGATCCGGTTTTTTTCGATCCCGCCGCGCATTCGCGGCTCGACCTGATTGCCGCCGCTTATGGCTATGCGGTCCAAATCTACTGCGACTTCTCGGCCTATAGCGACATGGCGATCGGGATCGCGGCTTTGCTTGGCTATCGCTTTCCGCTCAATTTCAATCAGCCCTACCGTGCCCGGTCGCTCCAGGATTTCTGGCGGCGCTGGCACATCAGCCTGTCGAGCTGGTTGCGCGATTATCTGTATATCGGTGCGCTGGGCGGCAGCCGGAAGGGAGTTGCGCGGCAATGCCTCAATCTGATGGCGACGATGCTGCTGGGCGGGCTGTGGCACGGCGCCAAATGGACTTTTGTCATCTGGGGTGGACTGCACGGCGGCGTGCTCGTGTTCGAGCGCATCTGGGATCGAATCCGCCCACGCGGATTTCCCCGGCTACCACGGGTGATTGGCATCCTGATTACCTTTCACATCGTTCTCGTCGGCTGGATCTTCTTCCGCGCCGAAAGCTTCGATGCCGCGATCGCCTATCTGAAGGGTATCGGCACCGCGGGCGTCGCGAGCGACGTGCTGACGCCGCTCGCCTGTGTGCTGATCCTGTTCGGGATGACGCTCCACTTCACCCCGGCCAATGTGGGGCAGCGGCTCGCATTGAAGGTTCGGCTGCTTCCGGCGTGGGCACTGGGGCTGTTGGTGGGCGTTACGATCCTGATCGTCGATGCGATGCGTTTCGAAGGCGTTGCACCCTTCATTTACTATCAATTCTAGGATGAGGAACGCATGCCGCAGGACACGCCATCTCCGATCGATCTGCCAGAGCCGGAACTGGACGAGGCCGGGTTGGGCTGGTCGTTCGGCGTGATCCTGATCGCGAGCCTGTTCCTGTTCTGCGCGAATGCCGCATCCTTACGCGACTGGATCGACGATCAGCCGCCCAGCCCGGCACAGCAGCAAGCGGCCGAATATGCCGATCGATGGGTGGAGACGACCGAGAGATTTGGAGTCGGGCTGCCGCGCAAGGCGATGCACGATCAGTGGAAACGCGCCGAAGAAGCCCGCTTTCCCGGGGCACATCGCAAGGATGAAGGCGCTGGGAGTGCTGAATAGCGTCGTAACCCAAGTAACCGCCGTCACCCCAGCGAAAGCTGGGGACCATCCCCTAACCGCTGCGCTTGGCGCAATGGTAAGAGATGGATGCCAGCTTTCGCTGGCATGACGGTAACTGGGTTGGCTTAGCCTTAGCGGTAGAAGATGTGGGCGCCGACGGTGGCGACACGCTCCCGCTTGCGGAAGAAGGCGTTGGCGGGGGCATAAGAGGCGCGGAAATAGATCGCACCGGGCGCAACCGGTTCGGCCTGGCCGGCGAGCACTTCATGCGCCACCTCGACCGCTTCCTGCCAGCCATCGCTATTCTTGCGTGGATGGAAGCTGGCGATACGGAAATATTGGCCCTTCTGATTGACGATCTCACAGATGGAGCCACCGAAGCGGCTGCCCACCTTGAGCCGGTTCACCAAAGTTTGGGCGACGGCGATCTTCCCTTCGCGCGGCTGGTTGGCCGCCTCGTGCATGACAACCTTGGCCATGCATTCGACCGACGCGGCATCAACCGAAGTCGTGACAGGAGCGGTCTGGGAGACTGAATCGTCAGCAACGACCTGCGGTGCGGCAACCGGCTGCTGTACGGCTGGCGCCGCCGCGGGCGCGGTCACGCTCAGATCATAAGCAAGAAGCGGTGTGGCGGCGACATATTCGGCCGCCGAGCTGCCCGAGGAGGACAGGGCAAAGCAGGAAAGAGCGAGGCCGAGGCCCGCGCCCGAAGCAAGCGTGAAGGGACGCTTGAAATGCATCAAAAACTCTTACGAATGCGCAAAACCGCCCACCGTCGCGAACACTATGCGATGGCTGCGAAATTTAACGTCTTGTCAGCAGGACGAGGGTAACGCGTGCCCTTGCGACCGATGTGTTAATGGGCATGTCGGAGTTTTGCGCTGCAGCGTCAACGAAACCACGATGAATCGTTTCGTCGATGGGACGATCGGAGGATATCGGGGGTAAAACGTCGTGTTCCTTACGCATCGCTTCACCACGAATCTTGCCAATCAGGACGCGATTCTCTCCCGTTCATCCCTGGTTTGGGGCATGACGTTAACCGTACCGGTCGCAAGCGCGATTCGGCGGGAGGGCAAGGGTGGAAGAGCGTCCGAGCACGTCTTTCTTGCAGGCCATGATGTCCGGCCGGGCAACGGAAGCGTTGCGCCGGGATCGGCTGTTGGCGGCGATCGCGCTCTTCGGCGGCATCGGTATCGCGATCGCGCTGCCGTTCGCCCTTCAGGCGGGCGCGGCCTTTTTCCTGCCCGTAACCGCCGCTTTGGTGATCGCGATCGCGCTCGTGCCGATGCTCGAATGGTTCGAGCGGCGCCGGGTGCCGTCTGCGTTGGCGGCCTTCCTATGCATCGCTTTATTCCTCGGCGTCGCCAATGCCGCGGTCGCGGCGATCATCGTGCCGGCATCGGGCTGGTTCGCCCTGCTGCCGGAAAGAGTCATCCGCATCCGCCACAATTTGCGGCCGCTGCTGGAGGTTTATAACAGCCTCGACCGGTTCGTGAGCAATACGCAGGCGACCTTCATGGGGAAGTCCGGCCATCAACTGGTCGTCTCGCTCGGCAAGCCGTCCTCGCTCCTCGACGTGGTGGCAAGCTCCGCTCCTGTAGCGATCCTGCAAATGTTCTTCGCAGTGCTGGTCGTCTTTTTCTTCCTGTCGGGATGGACGCGCATGCGCCGTCAGACGATCACCAGCCGCGGCAGCTTTACCAGCGCCCTGACAACCGCGCGCGTGATCCAGGAGATGGTCGACGCGACCTCCGCTTATCTGGCGACGATCACGATGATCAATATCAGCCTGGGCTTGCTGGTTGCCGGCGCCTTCTGGATGATCGGGCTACCCGATCCGCTGATGTGGGGCGGGATCGTCGCACTCTCCAATTACATGCCCTATCTCGGCCCGATCATGGCCTCGCTGCTGCTCGCGCTCGGCGGGCTGATGGTGTTCCGCGACGCCTGGTATTCGATCCTGCCGGTCGCGACCTTCATTTGCTGCCACCTGATCGAATCCAATCTCATCACCCCGGCTTTGGTCGGGCGCAGGCTGACGATCAATCCGCTGCTGATCCTGGTATCGCTGAGCTTCTGGGGTTGGGTGTGGGGGCCGGTCGGCGCGCTACTGGCGGTGCCGATCTTGATCATCGCCAAGACCGTGCTGGACGCGGCCGGCAAGCCCGACATTGCGGGCTTTTTGTTCGAGGAAGGCACGCTCACCAGCCCGGTAGCCGAGACGCCTTCGCCCGCTCCGGCGGATGCACCCGAGGCCTGACGATCGGCCTCGGAAAAAAAGCCGGAATAGCCGGCCCTCAGACGTTGACAGCCCCGGCGACCGTCTCTAGTCGGCGCGTCTCCGCAAGGGATTGCCTACGCGGGTGTAGCTCAGTTGGTTAGAGCGCCGGCCTGTCACGCCGGAGGTCGCGGGTTCGAGCCCCGTCACTCGCGCCACCTTCCAGGATATAAGATGTCCCGGATCGGATGGTGCCTTGCGATGCTTTCCTCATTGCCGCCGAACCTGCCTTTGCCTGGGGCCGCCAAGGCCATATGGCGACCGGGCTCGTCGCTTATGACATGCTTGCACAGCGCGACCCCGCTTCTATCGCCCAGATCGTTGCGCTGATCGCGCAGCATCCGAACTATGCACGTTTTGGGTCGGCGCTGGAGGGGTTGGAGGGAGCCGAACGCGAAAGGCGGTTGTTCGCGCCGGTCGCACGCTGGCCCGACGATATTCGCGCGACGCCTTACAATCATACGCCCTGGCAATTGCGGGTGGTCGTCGGCTCGACAGCGTTCATCGGGCTGCGCGTGGGAAAGGCGGATTTGGCCGCCGATCGGCCAGGTGACGATTTTGCGGGCGCAGAGTCGATCGCGGCTACGGAAGAGGCTGCTCTGCCGGAGGTCGCGGCGCCCAGCGGCGACACTTTATCCGACTATCGGAGCTGGGCGCGGGAAAGCGAACGGATCGCTGTGGAGAGCGTCAATCCGGGCGCGATCGAGGCGGAGGGGGCCAAGCGCGCGAAAGCCGGGATCCTGCCACCTGATTATCTGGTGCTGGCGCGTAGCATCGCGGAGAAAAGGATCGGCGAAGCGGGAGAGCGGCTCGCCGGGCTACTCGCCGCTTTGTTTCCGAAGACCTAGGCTACCACGACCTTATTGCGGCCGCTGCGCTTGGCTTCGTAGAGTGCAACGTCGGCGCGCTTGAGCATCGACGAGGTGATCTCGTCATCGTCGCGGCTGAGCTCGGCGATGCCGGCCGAGAAGGTCAGGCGTCCGAGCGTCTGGCCGGTGGCGTTGATCTTGAGGTCGCGCGCGCCGATCGCGGCACGAATGCGGTCGATCTCCATGCCCGCCTGCTTGGCGGTCGAGCCTTCGAACAGCACCACGAATTCCTCGCCGCCGTAGCGCGCCGCGAACAGGCGTTCGCCGCCGTCCTTGGCCAGGCTGGTGGCGACGAACTTGATAACCTCGTCGCCGATCTGGTGGCCGTATTTGTCATTGAAATTCTTGAAATGATCGATGTCGCAGATCGCGATCGCGAATGGACGACCGGTTTCGCGCGCGCTTTCGACCGCTGCGGCAAGCCGTGTGTCGAGCGCGCGACGGTTGGGCAGGCCAGTCAGCGCATCATGGTTGGCCGCATCCTGTGCGTCGGCGAGGCTGTCGCGCAGCGTGCGGATTTCCTCGCAGGCGATACGGAGCTGTTCTTCGACACCGCGCGTGCGGTCGATCATCGAATGGGTCAGGCCCATCAGCGTGCCGACTACGGTTACTGGGGATACACCGGCTTCGAGTTCGGCGGCGTTGGTTGCGAGCGCCTCGCCATAATCGGCGGCGACTTCACGTGAAATGGAAACGATCTCGCTGACCTCGGTCAGTCGAGCCTGGGCGTCGGCGACCATCACTTGCAGGTCGGATGCCGAGAGTTCGACCGAACGCTCCGCGATCATCGCGGCGGCGGAGGCGGCGGAGAGGCCGCCCTGCTGCATCGCGCGCTCGATCGAGCCGTTGAAGGCCCGATCCTGCGCGGTCAGATAGCGATGCGCCATCGCATAGTTGGTCGGTGTCGGCTCGAGACGGTTGTCGAGCAAAACACGGGCGATACCGTCGTAAAGACGACGCCAAGGATCTTCGCAGGCTACCTCGCTCATGACCATCTGTTCTAGAGAAGAGGTATTAATGAAACATCCACTATGCGAAATTTTGTGGGGGGCGGGCCGCTACTTTTTCCACCGGCCATGCTCCATCCAGAAAAGCAACGGCTTGAGCGGCGCGATCCAGATTATTCCGGCGACGCAATAGATGAACGCCTGCAATGGCCAGGGCAAAAGCGCGATATTCTGAGCCTGCGTGCCGACCAGCCCCGCCCAGAACAGGATCAAGAGCAGGATCAATCCCATGCCAGCGGGCTTGCGCCAGGTCGGCCTCATATCCGCACGAACTCCTTTTCGGTTACGATCGCGTGCAATGGCACGTCCCAAGGGTCGCGCGGCACATGCTCGATCTCCTGCATCGCCCAGGCGAACCCGATGCGGTGCGCGCCGGGATAACGCTGGAAGGCGCGATCATAATGTCCCGCGCCATAGCCGATCCGGCCACCATTGCGATCGAATCCAGTCAAGGGGGTGACGATCAGGTCGGGCGCGAGCTCGGGCGCCGAAGGCACAGGCTGGCGCAGGTTCATCGGCCCATGCTCGATTGCGTCGCCCGGCGCCCAGGCGAGGAAACGCATCGTGGTGCGGTCGATCAATGTCGGCAAGGCGATAAGATGCCCGCGCGCAATGAGCGCGGCCAGCAAAGGGGCCGGATCGAGTTCGTCGTGCATCGCCAGATAGAGCGAGACGGTCGCGCCGCCGGGAATGTGCGGTAGCAGAAATTCGGCGGCGGATCCGGCGGCCGCCTCGGCCACCTGCGCGCCGATCGCCGCGACATACGCCGTCCGTCGCGCGCGCAGTTCAGCGCGCAGCGTGGCCTTGGCCGGATCGGGGGAGGGTGGTGGGACCGCCATGGCCGTTTTCCTGAAATCCACTGACGCCAAAAACGTCAGGTGGGAACCATGTGCACCGGACCAGGGCCCGGACAGGGACAGCTCCCTTGGATGATGAATCGCCTCAGGGATGTTCGTGGATCGTACCGGGCAGTTCCCACCGCCCCCTATTTAGGAGATCGGGACCCCATGCTCAAGGCGTTCGGCGAGCGATTCGATCCGCCCCGCCAATTGTTCGAGCGTGCGCGCCAGCGCGGCCTTGCCTGGATCGGGCGCGCCTGCGCGCAAATCGCTCAGCTCGTCCGCGAGCAACAGCCCCGCCAGCAGCAACTGGCGCGCCTCATTGGCGCTGCCCACCACCTGTTCCGCCTCGCGCGCTTTCGAGTCGAGCATGCCGGCGAGCATCTCCAGCCGCGTCTCCTGACCATCGGGGCAGGCGAGATCGTAGCTGCGGTTGCCGACGTTGAGTTTCACCTGGGCCATCAGTGCTGCCCCTCACGCCCGATAAGATTGTCGAGCCTGGTGATCGTTTCCTGGACGCGGGCGCGCAACGTCTCGTGCCGCTCTTCGAGCAGGGCATAAGCTTCGGCGACGCCGTTCCCGGCGGATTCGCGCGCACCGGCGGCGCGCTCGATGCGGCCGAGCGCACGCTCCAGCCGGACCATTGCAGAGTTGAGGGCCTCTTCCGACATAACAGGAGCATTAGGGTGCCGGCCCGGGACTGGCAACGGCTCTGATCGCACCCCCGCCACGCTTGGTGGGACGCGACGCGGGCTATTGCAGGGCGTAGATTATATGCATGCCCGGGGGCAGGGGCGCGGTTGACGGTTGAAGCCGCACCCGACAAAGGGAGCGCGCGCTTCACCCAGCACTTTCTTCAAGGAGCTTTCGACATGGCGGTACGGGTTGCGATCAACGGCTTCGGACGCATTGGCCGGCTGGTCGCCCGCGCGATCCTTTCGCGCCCGGATTGCGGGCTGGAGCTGGTGGCGATCAACGATCTCGCCGATGCGCCGTCGAACGCCTTGCTGTTCAAGCGCGACAGCGTGCACGGCACCTGGAATGGCGACGTCCATGCCGATGGCAACGATCTGATCATCGACGGCAAGCGCGTCAAGGTCACCGCCGAGCGCGATCCGGCCAAGCTGCCGCATGCTGACGACAAGATCGACATCGCGCTGGAATGCACGGGCTTCTTCACCACCCGCGAGACCGCAGGCAAGCATCTGGAAGCCGGTGCGAAGAAGGTGCTGATCTCCGCGCCGGCCAAGGGCGTCGACCTGACCGTCGTTTATGGCGTCAACCACGACAAGTTGAAGCCCGAGCATGCGCTCGTTTCCAACGCGTCGTGCACGACCAATTGCCTCGCGCCGATCGCCAAGGTGTTGAACGATGCGGTTGGCATCGAGCGCGGCCTGATGACGACGATCCACAGCTACACCAATGATCAGAAGATTCTCGATCAGATCCATCCCGACAAGCGCCGCGCACGTGCTGCGGCGATGTCGATGATCCCGACCACGACCGGCGCTGCGCGCGCCGTTGCGGAAGTCCTGCGTGAGCTGAAGGGCAAGCTCGACGGATCGGCGATCCGCGTGCCCACCCCGAACGTCTCAGTGGTCGATCTGACCTTTAACCCGAAGCGTGACACCAATGTCGAAGAAGTGAATGCCGCGCTCAAGGCCGCGTCGGAAAGCGGGCCGCTCAAGGGTATATTGCAATATGTCACCGAGCCGCTCGTTTCGATCGACTTTAACGGCGATCAGCACTCGTCGTCGGTCGACAGCCTCGAAACCGCGGTGCTCGACGGCAAATTGGTACGCGTGCTCAGCTGGTACGACAATGAATGGGGCTTCTCGAACCGGATGGTCGATACCGCCGGTGCGATGGGCAAGCTTCTTTAAGAGCCCGAGATGGGGCGTCTTATCGGTATCGCGCGCCATGACCGGCCGCGCGGGACGATGGAGACGCTCGACCATGCTGATGTAACGGTCGAGCAGGGGCTGCACGGGGATTTCCGCGGCAGCCTGAAGCCCGGCCGTAACCGGCGACAGGTAACCGTGATGGCGGCGGAAGGCTGGCGCGACGCCTTGCGCGAGCTGGGCGCGGCGGTTTCCTGGGAGCAGCGCCGCGTGAACCTGCTGGTCGAGGGGCTCGTGCTGGAGGCGGCGGCGGGCGCGCGGATACTGTTCGACTCGGGGCTCGTGCTCGAGGTGACGGGCGAATGCGATCCGTGCAGCCGCATGGAAGAGGTCGCGCCCGGGCTGAAGGCGGTTCTGCTGCCGCATTGGCGCGGCGGCGTCACGACCATTGTGATCGAAGGTGGCCCGATCCGGGTCGGCGACAAGGTGAGGATCGAGCGGTGAGCTTCAAGACGCTGGACGACATGGGCGATGTCTCGGGCAAGCGCGTGCTGGTGCGCGAGGATCTGAACGTGCCGATGGATGGCGCGCGCGTGACCGACGACACCCGTCTGCGCGCCGCCGCCCCGACGATCGCCGAGCTTTCGGACAGGGGCGCGATCGTGCTGGTACTGGCCCATTTCGGCCGTCCCAAGGGCGAGCGCAATCCAGACATGAGCCTTGCGCTGGTCACCAAGCCGTTGAGCGAAGTGCTTGGCCGCGAGGTGCGCTTCGTCGACGATTGCATGGGCGAGGCGGCGGAGAAGGCAGTCTCCGATCTCCAACCGGGCGACATCGCGATCCTTGAGAATACCCGATTCCACAAGGGGGAGGAAAAGAACGATCCCGAGCTTGCGAACGCGATGGCGGAGCTGGGCGACCTTTATGTCAACGACGCGTTCTCGGCCGCACATCGCGCGCATGCGTCGACCGAGGGGTTGGCGCACATCCTGCCCGCCTTTGCCGGCCGATCGATGCAGGCCGAGTTGGAAGCGCTCCAAAAAGCGCTGGGCATGCCCGAGCATCCGGTCGCGGCGGTGGTGGGCGGTGCGAAGGTCTCGACCAAGCTCGACGTGCTCAAGCACCTCGTTTCGAAGGTCGACCATCTGATCATCGGCGGGGGCATGGCGAATACCTTCCTCGCGGCGCGGGGGGTGGATGTCGGCAAGTCGCTGTGCGAGCATGACCTGAAGGACACCGTGCTCGAAATCCTTGAGGCGGCCGATGCGGCCGATTGCACGGTTCATCTGCCTTATGACGTGGTGGTGGCCAAGGAATTCCGCGCGGATCCGCCGACGCGCACGGTCAACGTGCATGAGGTGGCCGCCGATGAGATGATCCTCGACGTTGGGCCAGCCGCGGTGGAGGCGTTGGGCGATGCGCTCAAGACGTGCCGCACTCTGGTCTGGAATGGTCCGCTCGGCGCGTTCGAGCTGCATCCGTTCGATGCGGCGACGGTCGCGCTGGCGCGCACAGCGGCGGCGCTGACCCAGTCCGGCGGGCTGATCTCGGTCGCGGGCGGCGGCGATACGGTCGCCGCGCTCAATCACGCGGGGGTCGCTGACAGCTTCAGCTTTGTCTCGACCGCGGGCGGGGCCTTCCTTGAATGGATGGAAGGAAAGGCGCTGCCAGGGGTCGCCGCGCTCGGCTGATTTCGCGACGATTCCGGGCGCGTGTCGTTAGATTATTGTGCGATGCAATAAATTCACTTCACAGCCATTAAGCATTGCCTCATTTTTGCGCTGCACAATTAGGAGCGTGGTTATGGGGAAGCGTCTGGGACATGCGACAGCACTATTCCTGGCTGGTATTCTCGTCGCAGCGCCGGCTGGGGCGGTGAAAGATCTCACGCCGAAGGGCTTGAGCAGGGCCCCGGGCAGCACCATCAGCCTGTATGGCGCGACGCATGCCATTGACAATAAACCTTCCCATGATCTGTCATTCGATCGCCGCAACAGGACGGTTTCCGCAGTGCCGGAGCCGGCGGGATGGTTGCTCATGCTGGTCGGATTCGGGTTGCTGGGCGCGATGAACAGGCGCAGCGCCCCGCATCCGCTACGCGGTGAACTTGGGCTGTAGAGCCCGTTTCGCGGCGTTGCGGTGCAAACATGCGGTGCGTGCCGAACGCGCAATTGCTAATCGAGATTAACTAGTACATTCTGCAGTGCAGCAACGAATGGAGCGGGGCTTTTTTCCGGGGGGGAACCGGTAAAGGGGTATACGCAATGTTGCATAAGCGCATGATGCGGTTCTTAACCGCGCTTTCCGCCCTATTTGGCTTGGCGGTGATTGCCGCACCGGCCGCGGCGGTAGATTTCCAATTTTCAGGGATCTGTATCGACTGCTCGGGTGCCGGCGAGGGTACCCTGGTTCTGAAAGACTATACGCTGGGCGATACGCTGACCTCGACGAATTTCGTCAGCTTCACCTATACGTCCAACCTCCTCAGCTACACTTTGAGCAGTGTCGACGACCTTACGGGCAGCCTCGGCGGCGCGACCGGGCCGGCCTTCGTTGTCTTTCACGGCGGCGGATACACGTTCGACTCATTTGTCGCCGGGCCGTTTTCGCCGTGGTGCACCGGGACTACCGGGGCTTGCTCTTCCGACTTCGGCCTGATCAGCAGCTGGTCGCTGGCTGCGGGCACGGTTCCGGAGCCGGCGATGTGGGCAGTGATGGTGCTGGGCTTCGGTGTGCTCGGTGCGAGCATGCGGCGTCCGCGCGGCGCGGGCTTGCTCCACGCTTGAACTACCCAGGGACCGGCCCTCGGGCCGGTCTCTTCTTGGTAGCGCAACCTGCATTGTCGCCTGCGGAATCGAAAGCTAAGCGCGGCCGCATTGCCGACGTTCGTCGGCCGACTCAGCACGCGCAGGAGGATGGATGTCCGATTCCCAGATGATGGCACAGATGCGCGACAAGCCGGGTTTCATCGCGGCACTCGACCAGAGCGGCGGATCGACCCCCAAGGCGCTCGCGGCTTACGGCATTCCCGAGAATAGCTATTCAGGCGACGCCGCCATGTTCCAGTTGGTCCACGAGATGCGCGTGCGGATTGTCACCGCGCCGAGCTTCAGCGGAAGCAAGGTGCTCGCCGCGATCCTGTTCGAAAAAACGATGGATGGCGAAGTGCACGGTCAACCGGTTCCCACGTATCTCTGGAGGGAAAAGGCTGTCGTGCCGTTCCTCAAGGTCGACAAGGGCCTGGAAGAGGAAAAGGACGGGGTTCAGCTGATGAAGCCGATCCCCGGGCTGGACGACCTGCTGGACCGCGCTGCCGGACTGAATGTGTTCGGCACCAAGATGCGGTCAGTCGTCAATCTCGCGTCGCAGAGCGGCATTGCCGCGATCGCGGAGCAGCAATTCGCGATCGGCGCGCAGATTGCGGCGCATGGCCTTGTGCCGATCCTCGAACCCGAAGTGCTGCTCAAAAGCGAGGAGCGCGCAGCGGCCGAGGAGATATTGCTCGCCGAACTCAAGAAAGGGCTCGATACGCTACCGTCGGATCGCAACGTGATGCTGAAGCTCAGCATTCCGGTGAAACCCGATCTCTATGCGCCGCTGATGGCGCATCCGCGCGTGGTACGGGTGGTGGCGCTTTCGGGCGGCTATTCGCGCGACGAGGCCTGTGCCGAGCTCGCAAAGAATCACGGGCTGATCGCCAGCTTCTCGCGCGCTTTGGTTGAGGATTTGCGCCATCAGATGAGCGATGCTGAATTCGATGCTGCGCTGGGTGCCGCGATTGACCAGATTTATCAGGCTTCAACCGCAAAGGCCTGACCTCAGCGCATCGCCTGGCGCACCATTGCCTTGAGCGTCAGCGCGTCGTGGATGGCGTGCGCCTCGGTATCGTTGTTGAAATAGGCCCAGACAGATCGCTCTTGGGTCGTCTGGGCGCGCATCCAGTCGGTCCAGCCGAGAAGAGCCTCGTCGGAATAGCGGCCCCAATATTTGCCGCCTGCACCGTGAAAGCGGACATAGGCGATTGGCCCGACCGCCAGGCGTTCGCTCGCCGATCCGGTCATGTCGTGGCAGCAGAAGGACGCGCCGTATCGCGCCAGCAATGCGAGCGTCTCGGGCACGTACCAGCTGCGTTCGCGAAACTCGAACACATGGACGAGGTCGCGCGGCAGCAGGGCCAGGAATTCTTCGAGGCGCGGCAGGTTGATCCGGAAGCTGGGCGGAAGCTGATAGAGGATCGGGCCCAACGTGTCGGCCAGATGGCGGACTGGTGCCATCATCCGCGCGACCGGCTCGGCGCAATCCTTAAGCTTCTTGGCCTGGGTCAGATAGCGGTTGGCCTTGACCGCATAAGCGAAACCGGGCGGCGCCTGCTCGCACCATGTGTCGAATGTCTCCGCTATGGGCAGGCGGTAAAAGCTGTTGTTGATTTCAACCGTATCGAACCGCTCGGCATAGAAACCGAACCACTGCTTCGCCGGCATCTTGTCCGGATAGAAGGGACCGCGCCAGTGGCGATAATTCCAGCCGGAACAGCCGATGCGGATCGCGGCGAGGGAAGACACGATGGGGTAACGATGGGGGCGTGCGCGCGATCCGCGCAAGGTTCACCTTTTGTCGGAGACCTCGTTCACCGACAATATGTCCCCGAGCTCATCGAGCCGACGCTCCCACACCGAGCGGCGGCGGTCGAGCCAGGTCCGGACCGGGGCAAGCCCCTTCGTGTCGATCTGGCACGAGCGTACGCGGCCGAGCTTTTCGGTGCGCACCAGCCCGGCTTCCTGCAGGATGTGAAGATGCTGCGTGACCGCGGTGACCGTGATCCCGAGCGGTTCGGCGAGTGCCGAGACCGAGTGCGGCCTTTCGCTCAGCATCTCGACCATGCGTCGGCGGGTTGGGTCGCCGAGCGCATGGAAAAGCCGATCGATTTCGTCCTGCGGGCCGCGTTCAGGACGCGCCATCAGAGGCTCTGGCCCAGCCGGTCAAGCAATGTCTCCCAACCACCCTTGCGCATTTCGGGCCCGTCCGACCCTTCGAAAAAGGCGCCTTGGAAGGTGCAGATGACGTCTGTGCCATCGCCTTTCGGGGCAAGCTCGATCGTGACCAGGGCGACCGAGATTGACCGGCCAGCCAGGCTCATATGCGACGAGGTCACGATCCGGCGTTCGGGCTGGATGTCGTGGAAATAGCCGTCGTTGGTTAGCTCTGCCCCCGGGAAGGGGGTGTTTTCGCCGAAGCGGTAGTGCAGGCGCTCCACTCCGCCGACGCGGAAATCGCTTTCGAATGCGGTGATCTCGTGGCTGTCGCTCGCGGCGAACCAGCTCTTCTTCTTCGACGGATCGGCGAAGGCCGCGAAAACGCGCGCGGGCGCGGCGCCATAGTGGCGTTCGATCGTGAAATTGCCGTGGACGGCAGGCGATTCCGACATGGTGACGACTCCTTGCTGAAGTTGATGCTTCACTATCTGAGTCGAATGACAAAGGTCAAGTATTAACTTCGGTAATGTCGGATCGCTTGACGCTGCGACGGCGCGCTGGAAAGGCGCGAGCCGGAAAGGACGTGTCATGGGCGAATTCGAGGGCGAGGACATACCGGACGACGAGCTTGAACTCGATCCCGGCTTTTCCGAGCGGTTCGAGCGTCAGTTTCGCCCGGCCTGCCAGCTTTACCTGATTTCCCCACCCGCCATCGATGCAGGCTTCGCCGACCGGCTCGCGGCCGCGGCCGATGCCGGGCCGGTCGGGGCGTTCCAGCTTCGTATCAAGGGGTTGGACGAGCATGCGATCGCGCGGGCGGCCGAGCCGCTGCAGCGCGTCTGCGCGGACCGCGACATCGCCTTCATCGTTAATGACAGCATCGGTCTGGCGAAACGTCTGGGCGCGGACGGCGTGCACCTGGGGCAGAGCGACGGCGATCCGCGCGATGCGCGCGCCGTGCTCGGTCCCAATGCGCAGATCGGCGTGACCTGTCATGACAGCCGCCATCTCGCGATGGAAGCGGGCGAGGCGGGGGCCGATTATGTCGCCTTCGGCGCCTTCTATCCGACCAGCACCAAAGAGGTGAAGCATCACCCCGATCCCTCGATCCTGGGCTGGTGGACGACCCTGTTCGAACTGCCCTGCGTTGCGATCGGCGGCATCACGCCCACCAATGCTGCGCCTCTGGTAAAGGCTGGCGCGGACTTCCTTGCGGTCTGCAATGCGGTTTGGAATGCAGAGGGGGGCGAGGTCGCCGCAGTAAGGGCCTTTCAGGCGGTACTGGGCGATTCCGAGCGAAACGGCTGAATCGATTGCGACCAAGCGAGGCGCATCGTCTGTCTTGCGATCATATTCGGTGGTAAAAGGACGGCAAGGAGAGATGCCATGCTGAGCATGATGGTTTTCGCCGCCGCCACCGCAAGTGCGCCGCCTCGGCTCTTCGCGCTGCGGCCGGATGTGGCGAAAACGGTCGCGCCGATCTGCAAGACGACGGGCCCGGAACTGGTCGGCAGCAAACCCGATGCTCCGGTTAGCGCGCAGAAGCTCAACGAGCTTCCCAACGCCGACGAATATCTGACGGTGATGCGGATCGACCAGAATGGCTGCCAGAAGCCCGCGATCGTCGCTTACGATATCGGTAGCGCGCCCAGGAAGCAGCGCTGATCCGGGCCTACCAGGTGCGGACGCGTCCCGTATCGACGTGGACGAAGCCGTCTTTCGGATAATAGCCGACGCCGCCCGCCTTCATCGACAGAGCCGCGAGGTGGAGATTTTCGAGCGCGATTCCGGGCATGTGGATGTCGGTCGCCTTGCCCAGCATGTGCTGGCTCTTGCTCGCCACGCCCGTATGTTCGCCGCCGGCCGCGCGCAGGCCAGCATTGGTCTGCGGTGACCGATAACCTGAGATCAAGTCGATCCTGGTCTGGGGCGCGACACCCAATTTGTCGCGGATCGCGCTCAGCAGCAGCATCAGCTGCGGGTCCATCACCGTCGCTTCATTATTGCGCCAATCGCGCAGGCCGTGGTTGAGTTCGGCCAGGCCCTGATGATCCCAGCCGTCCGCGCCGAAGAAACGCGCATCGACAATGTCGTTGGTGTGGATATTGCGAAACGCGATGCGCTTTTCGGGAAGCGCCGCGAAGGCGCGCCCTCCCACCAATGAAGCAGCGCCGATGGCGAGCGCTCCGCCCAAAAGGCCACGCCGGCCCACCTGCAAATCCAGCATATGTTGTCCCGCTACCCGGAAAGAAAGCCGCCGCGCGGCGTTCAATCCTGCCCGAGCACAAGATAAGGGTTGGCACGCGTGAAGAAAATCGAAGTTGCGGTCGTTTGTCTTGCCTTGGCCACAGTCTACCCCGCTTTTCCCGTCGGGGCCGTAACGAAATCACGCGGGGTCGAGGCAAAGACCTTGGCCACACAGGTTCTGCTCGACCGGCTGGGCTTCGGCCCGGGCGTGATCGATGGCCATGCTGGCGGATCGCTGGCCAAAGCGATCAAGGGCTTCCAGGATGCGTATGGCCTCCCTCAAAGTGGCAAGCTCGATCCGGCCACGCGGAAGGCGCTCGCGGCCTATTCCACAACCCCCGGCACTATCGAGGTCACGCTTACGCAGGCCGATCTGGCAGGGCCGTTCGTCGGTCCGATTCCGACCGACCCCGCCGAACAGGCCAAGCTTCCGGCGATGGCCTATTCCGATGCGATGGAGGAGCTGGCGGAGCGCTATCACACGACCAGGCCGACGCTGATCGCGCTCAATGGTGCCATGCCCCTGACGGTGGGCGCGAAGATCAAGGTCCCGAACGTCCGGCCCGCCGCGACCGACTATCCGGCAGCGCTGCGGCCGGATTGGAAGGCGACGCTCATGCAATTGAGCGTTTCCTCCGACCAACCGCAGGCGGCGAGGATCGTGGTCGACAAATCCGACAGTGTTCTGCGCGTCTATGACAATCAGGACAAGTTGGTCGCGCAATTTCCCGCGACAATGGGGAGCGAGCACGACCCGCTGCCGATCGGCAATTGGAAGATTCAGGGTACCTCCTATCTGCCTTCCTTCCACTACAATCCGGACCTGTTCTGGGATGCCAAGCCCGGCGATACCAAGGAGACGCTCAAGCCAGGACCCAACGGTCCGGTGGGGGTTGTTTGGATGGACCTCGACAAGGAGCATTATGGCATCCACGGTACCTCCACGCCCGAGACGATCGGGCGCACCAGCAGCCATGGGTGCATTCGCCTCACCAACTGGGATGCGGCGCGCCTGTCGCTGATGGTGAAGGCCGGCACACCGGCGGTGTTTCAGGAATGACCCGGCTCGGCTGGATAATACTGCTGGTCTTCCTGCTTGTCGTCGGCGCGTTCGCGCTGATGGTGCGGCCATGGCGTGGTCCGGCGACGCCGCAAACGGCGCCGAGCCCGGCACAGCAAGTTGCGCCGGCCGCGGCAGTCATGCCCGCGGGCGGCGGGCTGATCGTCCCGGTGGCGGGCATAACGCCCGACAAGCTGGCCGACAGCTGGGGCGACGCACGCGGTGACGGGACACGCGCGCATCATGCGATCGACATCCTGGCGCCGCGCGGAACGCCGGTGCTGGCGGCGGCGGCAGGAACGGTCGAGAAGATATTCGAGAGCCGTAATGGCGGCCACACCGTCTACATCCGCCGCGCCGATACGGCCTGGCAGGATTATTATGCGCATCTCGATGCCTATGCGCCGGGTCTGCGCGAAGGGGAGGCGGTGAAACAGGGACAGCCGATCGGGCGGGTCGGCTCGACCGGCGACGCAAGTCCCGATGCCCCGCACTTGCACTATGAGATTCACCAGATGGCGCCCGGCGACGGCTGGTGGAAGGGGCGGGAAATCAACCCCTATTCGATCCTGGGCAGACTCCACGGCTAAGTCTTCTTTTTCACTGGCAGGCGAGAAGTCCTTGCCGGCGATTGAGGCTATACGTTTCGGCTCCAGAACCTAGGATGACTCCCTCAGCACTTGGGGAGAATGCCATGCTTCGCGCGCTTTTGATCGGTTTCTCCATTCTGGCGGCCGCACCCGCCATGGCCCAGGTTGAGCCCTTTCCGGCTGCCTTCCACGAACAGGACATTGCCACCAATGGCACGACGATCCACGTTCGCGTCGGCGGACACGGCCCGGCGGTGGTGCTGCTGCACGGTTATGGCGAAACGGGCGACATGTGGGCGCCGCTCGCCGCCAATCTGATGCGCGATCATACCGTGATCGTGCCCGACCTGCGCGGGCTCGGTCTCTCGGCGAAGCCGGTCACCGGTTATGAGAAGAAATTACAGGGGCAGGATGTATCGGGCGTGCTCGACGCGCTTCACATCGGCAAGGTCGATCTGGTCACGCACGATATCGGCAATATGGTCGGCTTTTCCTTCGTCGAGGAGAATCCGGGGCGAGTGACGCGGCTGGTTCTGATGGATGCGCCGATCCCGGGTATCGGCCCGTGGGACGAAATCCTGAAAAACCCGCTGCTCTGGCATTTCCGCTTTGGCGGGCCGGATATGGAGCGGCTTGTGGCGGGGCGCGAGCGCATCTATCTCGACCGCTTCTGGAATGAATTCTCGGCGACGCCGGCGCATTTCACCGAGGCGTCGCGCCAGCATTATGCCGCGCTTTACGCTCAGCCTGGGGCGATGCACGGTGGCTTCAGCCAGTTCGCGGCCTTCGATCAGGACGTGATCGACGACCGCGCTTTCCTGGCAAAGAACGGCAAGCTTCCGATTCCGGTGCTCGCGATCGGCGGCGCTAAATCGTTCGGCCTGACGATGGCGGAGGTGGCGCGGTTCGCCTTCACCAATGTCGAGGGTCTGTCGATTCCCGACAGCGGCCACTGGCTGATGGAAGAGCAGCCCGCCGCCACCGTCGCCGCGATCCGCGCCTTTCTCGACAAGTAGGTCTATCGACGGCTCGGCATGGCCGAACCGAGCGGTGCCGTTCCGGCGCAGCCAAGATACTCGCTCCTTGCCGCGCGAGCGACGGCCCGCTAAGGGCCGCGGCTGCTCTTTCCAATCGCGAGACCCACATGAAGATCAGCGGCGTGGACATTCGTCCCGGCAACATCATCGAATATGAAGGCGGCATCTGGAAGGCCGTCAAGATTCAGCACACCCAGCCGGGCAAGGGTGGCGCCTACATGCAGGTCGAGATGAAAAATCTCGTCGATGGCCGCAAGAACAATGTCCGCTTCCGTTCGGCCGAGACGGTCGAGCGCGTGCGTCTCGACACCAAGGATTTCCAGTTCCTGTTCGCCGATGGCGACCAGCTGACCTTCATGGACAAGGACACGTACGAGCAGATCAGCCTGCCGCGCGACCTGCTGGGCGACGCGGCAGCCTTCCTGCAGGACGGCATGGACGTGGTGATGGAGCTTTACGACGAGCGTCCGCTTTCGGTGCAGCTGCCCGACACGATCGAAGCGACGATCGTCGAGGCGGACGCGGTGGTGAAGGGGCAGACCGCCTCGTCCTCTTACAAGCCGGCGGTGCTCGACAATGGCGTCCGCGTGATGGTGCCGCCGCATATCTCGAGCGGCACGCGCATTGTCGTCGATGTCTACAACCAGGAATATGTCCGCCGCGCGGAATAAAGCTAGAAAAGCCCCTCTCCTTTAGGGGAGGGGTTGGGGTGGGAGCGAGCATAGCGAGCGCCCGACTTCGCCCCAGATAGCGACGTCGGAGGCATCGAGCCTCCGCCGCCACTGCCTCACCCCCGACCCCTCCCGAAGCGGGAGGGGGGAGTTTTTTTATGGTAGCCCATTCAGGCCTTCTTACGATCATGGAGCGCGCCGCGCGCAAGGCGGCGCCGCGCCTGCGCCGCGACTTCGGGGAAGTGCAACAGCTTCAGGTCTCGCGCAAAGGCCCCGCCGATTTCGTGAGCCAGGCCGACGAGCGCGCCGAGCAGACCCTCTATGAGGAGCTCAAGCGCGCGCGCCCCGATTGGGGATTCCTGGGTGAGGAAGGCGGTGCTCGCGAGGGCGATCCCAACAAGCCACGCTGGATCGTCGACCCGCTCGATGGCACTTCGAACTTCCTCCACGGCGTGCCGCATTTCTCGATCTCGATCGCGGTTGAGGAGCCGAAGCCCAATGGGCGCGGCGAGATCACGCAGGCGCTGGTCTATCAGCCTTTCACCGACGAGAGCTTCTGGGCCGAGAAGGGGCGGGGTGCCTGGCTGCACGACCGCCGCCTGCGCGTGTCCGCGCGCCGCGACCTTTCGGAAGCACTGATCGCGACCGGCACGCCTTATGCTGGGCATGGCGATTTCGACCAGTGGAGCAAGATCTTCAACGCGATCGGCCCCAATGTCGCGGGCATCCGACGCTTCGGCTCCGCCGCGCTGGATCTGGCGTGGGTCGCAGCGGGGCGCTTCGACGGTTTCTGGGAAAGCCATCTGAGCCCATGGGACGTCGCTGCCGGCCTGTTGCTGGTCAAGGAAGCGGGCGGGTTCGTCACCGATTTCCGCGGCGGCGACCAGCCGATGGAGCGGCGCGAATTCCTCGCCGGGAATGACGTGCTCCATTCGAAGCTGCACAAGCTACTGGCGGGTGCGCTTCGGAAATAGATTTCTGGCGCCGGCCCTGCTGGCGCTTACTGCGGCGGCCGATCCGCCCCGCCGCCACCGACATTGTTGTTCACGGTTCCTGCCGAGCATCGGCTGATCGAGGGCATCGCGACCGACGGGCGCGCGATCTGGCTGAGCAGTGTGCTCGACCGCACGATCCTCGAGCGTAAGGGTGATGGTTTCCGCGCGATCCCGCTGCCGGAGGGGGTGCATAACCCGCTCGGCATCGCCTGGGACGCGCAACGCCATTGGCTCTGGATCGCGAGTGATTGTCCCGAACTGCCGGGTGTCTCCAAATGCCAGCAAGGCGCGCTGATCGCAATCAACCGCAACGGCACGCTCCGCGCGAAAGCCAGCGTCGATCCGGCCTTCCATCCCGGCGACGTTTCAGCCAGCAAGGGCAAGGTGTTCGTCAGCGATAGCCAGACCGGCGCGGTCTATAGCTGGAATGCCGCCACTGAAAGGCTCGATCCCATCGTGCCGGTGGGCGTCGGCCATAGCGCACAGGAGAGCGTGCGCGTCGGCAACCAATTGTACGTGGCGGATTATCGCTACGGCATCGCGCGGATCAATCTCGCCACCGGGTCCCGCACCTTGCTGCCCTTGCCCGATGGTACGCCGGTAAACGGTGTCGATGGGCTGACGCGGGTGCGGGGCTGGTTCGTCGGTGTCCGCAATGGCGCCAAAACGCCGTACATCGTCGCCTTCAAGACCGACGAGACACATATCAGCGAAGCGCAGGTCCTGGCGCGGGGCGGCGTGCTGAAGGACCCGACCCAGATCATCGTTTCGGGCGACCATCTGCTGCTGGTGGGCGAGGCCGGATGGGATGCCGCCGCCACCGGATCGCCCCGCACCGACGGCGCACCGATCCTGTCCCTGCCTTTGCCTCGCTAAGTCGCGTCGAACAGGCGCTAATTGCGAGTCATTCTCACTGCTCGGCGGCTTGCTTCGCAGGTGCGGCGCGCTTAGGGAAACCCCGACTTCGGAAGCGCCCTCTGCGCTTCCCCCACGGAGTATATCGGAACGATGGCGACCGTCGCCGCAGGCTATCTGCCGATCCTGATGTTTCTTGCGGTCGCGGTGGGACTTTCAACCGCGTTCGTCGTGCTGCCGATGCTGGCGTCGAAGCTGACCGGATCATCCAAGCCGAACCCCGAAAAATTGAGCGAATATGAGTGCGGCTTCCCGGCTTTCGAGGATAGCCGCGCGCAGTTCGACGTCCGCTTCTACCTGATCGCGATCCTCTTCATCGTGTTCGATCTGGAAGCGGCCTTCCTCTATCCGTGGGCGGTCGCGTTGGGCGGGATCGGCTTCGCCGGCTGGGCGGCGATGATGATCTTCCTGATCGAACTCGCGGTCGGTTTTGCGTACGCGTGGAAAAAAGGAGCGCTGGAATGGGAGTGACGCTACCGCAGTCGCTCGACCTGCATCCGCAGGAGACGCGGCTCCCCGATCCCGAATTCTTCAACAGCCTGCAGTCGGAGGTCTCCGACAAGGGGTTCCTCGTCACCTCGACGGAAGAGCTGTTCCAGTGGGCGCGCACCGGCTCGCTGTGGTGGATGACCTTCGGCCTGGCGTGCTGCGCGGTCGAGATGATTCATGTGAACATGCCGCGCTATGATCTTGAAAGATTTGGCGTTGCGCCGCGCGCTAGCCCACGCCAATCGGACGTAATGATCGTTGCCGGCACGCTCTGCAACAAGATGGCACCCGCGCTCCGCAAGGTCTATGACCAGATGTCGGAGCCCAAATATGTCATCTCGATGGGCTCGTGCGCCAACGGCGGCGGCTATTATCATTACAGCTACAGCGTCGTGCGCGGCTGCGACCGGATCGTGCCGGTCGATATCTATGTGCCGGGCTGCCCGCCGACCGCCGAAGCCTTGCTTTATGGCGTGATGCAGCTCCAGCGAAAGATCCGCCGGGTGGGGACGATCGAACGGTGAGTGCGCCGCATCCGAAATATGCCAGCAACGACGGTGTGATCGAGGCTGCCACGAAGGCGCTCGGCAAGACCTTGATCGCGGCGACCGAGAGCGTCGGCGAAGTCCGCCTCGACGTGAAGCGCGAGGGCGTTGTCGATGCGCTCCGCATCCTGCGCGACGATCTCGCTTACCAGCAGCTGATGGAGATTGCCGGCGTTGATTATCCGGATCGCCCCGAGCGGTTCGAAGTGGTCTATTGCCTGCTCAGTCTTACGAAAAACCATCGCATCCGCGTCCACGTCTCGACCGACGAGGTTAAGCCGGTGCCATCGGTCACGGGGCTGTGGCCGGTCGCGGGCTGGCTCGAGCGCGAGGTGTACGACATGTACGGCGTGCTGTTCGAGGGCAATCCCGACCTGCGCCGCATTCTCACCGATTACGGCTTCCAGGGGCATCCGCAGCGCAAGGACTTCCCGCTCACGGGCTTCGTCGAGCTGCGATATTCCGAGGAAGAGAAGCGTGTCGTCTATGAGCCGGTCCAGCTGGCGCAGGACTTCCGCAATTTCGATTTCATGAGCCCGTGGGAAGGTGCCGAATATATCCTCCCCGGTGACGAGAAGGCCAAGGCGCCGGAAGCGCCCGGTGCGCCCACGCCCGCCAAGGCCGATGAGGTGAAGAAGTGACCACCCGCACCGTCACCGTCGGCACGACGGATGCTCCGGCCCACGATACCGAAACGGGTATCGACAATTACACGCTCAATTTCGGCCCGCAGCATCCCGCTGCGCACGGCGTGTTGCGCCTGGTGCTGGAGCTGGACGGCGAGATCGTCGAACGGGTCGATCCGCATGTCGGCCTGCTTCACCGTGGCACCGAAAAGCTGATCGAGTACAAGACCTATCTTCAGGCTTTGCCCTATTTCGACCGGCTGGATTATTGCTCGCCGCTCAACATGGAGCACAGCTACGTTCTCGCGATCGAGAAATTGCTGGGCATCGACGTGCCGCTGCGCGCGCAATATCTGCGCGTTTTCTTCGCCGAGCTGAGCCGCATTTCTAACCACATGCTGAATCTCGGTTCGCACATCATGGACGTGGGCGCGATGACGCCCAATCTATGGCTGTTCGAGGTGCGCGAAGACTGCATGAACTTCTTCGAGCGTGCGTCGGGCGCACGCATGCACGCTGCCTGGTTCCGCCCCGGCGGCGTCCATCAGGACGTGCCGCTCAAGCTTCTGACCGATATCGGCGAGTGGCTCGACGAGCGTATGCCGCGTCTGTTTGAGGACGCGATCAGCCTGGTTGCGGACAATCGCATCTTCAAGCAGCGCAATGTCGATATCGGCCTCGTTGCTCGCGACGATGCGATCGCCTGGGGTTTCTCGGGCCCGATGATCCGCGCTGCGGGCATCCCGTGGGATATCCGCAAGTCGCAGCCTTACGACGTCTATGACCGCATGGATTTCGACGTGCCGGTCGGCACCAAGGGCGATTGCTATGATCGCTTCATGGTCCGCGTCGAGGAAGTGCGCCAGTCGATGCGCATCATGAAGCAGTGTCTCGCCGAAATGCCTGAGGGCGAGATTGCCAGCCTCGACCGCAAGGTCGTGCCGCCCAAGCGCGGCGAGATGAAGCAATCGATGGAAGCGCTGATCCATCACTTCAAACTTTACACCGAAGGCTTCCACGTTCCCGCCGGCGAAGTCTATGTCGCAACCGAGAGTCCCAAGGGTGAATTCGGCGTGTTCCTGGTCTCGGACGGTAGCAACAAGCCCTATCGTTGCAAGATCCGCCCGACCGCCTTCAGCCATTTGCAGGCGATGGATTTCATGATGAAGGGCCACATGCTGGCCGACACCACCGCGATCCTGTCCGCGATCGACATCGTGTTCGGGGAGTGCGACCGGTGAGCCGCGAAGCTTTGCTCGACCGGCTGATGGACCGGTATAATGCGCAGGACGTCGATGCCTATGCCGCGATGTTCACCGAGGATGGCTGCGAGGGCGCCTATCGCGGCGCGGTCGCCCGTCAGGGCCGCGACGGCATCCGTGAAGGCTATGCCAAGGTGTTCGCGGAATTCCCGCAGAACCGCGCCACCGTGCTCGAGAAGTTCGTCTATGGCGACCAGATATTGGTCCGCGAGCATGTCGCGCGCTCGCCCGAGGCAGAGCCGTTCGAGGTGATGGCAATCTATTCGTTCAAGGGCGATCTGATCGATCGCGTGGAGTTCATTCGCTAATGGCTGATGCAGCCCACATCCCCGACGAGGCCGAGACCCGCGCCCGCTGGGGCAATTTCGCCTGGACGGCGGAGAATGCCAAGCAGGTCAAGAAGATCATGGCGCGCTACCCCAAGGGCCGCGAGCATTCGGCGATCATGCCCTTGCTCGATCTCGCCCAGCGTCAGGTCGGCGCCGAGACTGAGACGCAGGGCTGGCTGCCGGTTCCGGTGATCGAATATTGCGCCAAAGAAGTAGGCATGCCCTACATCCGCGCGCTCGAGGTCGTCAGCTTCTACACCATGTACAATATGGCGCCGGTCGGCCGCTATCATGTGCAGGTGTGCGGCACGACGCCCTGCATGCTGCGCGGCTCCGACGACGTGCTCGACGCCTGCTACAAGAAAGGCCTGAAGAAGGGGCACACCACCCCCGACGGCCTGTTCACGCTGACCGAGGTCGAATGCCTCGGCGCCTGCGTCAACGCGCCGATGGTGCAGATCAACGACGACAATTACGAAGATCTGACCTTCGACAGCACCACCGCGATCCTCGAGGCTTTGGCGCGGGGCGAGACGCCGAAGCCCGGCCCGCAGATCGACCGCTTCCTGGCCGCGCCCGTTGGCGGGCCGACCGTGCTCAAGGAGTTCACCTCCTGATGCCCGTCATTCTCGCCCTCGTTCTGGGAATCGTCCTGTTCGTGATCCTGCTCAAGATCCTGCTGTTCGTCGGCGCGCTCGTGATCGGGCTGGCGTTCGCGGTCATCGTCTATTTCGCGGCTGAAAGACTGGTGGGGCAGGGCCGATGATCACGTCGATCGAAGACAAGGACCGCATCTTCACCAACATCTACGGCTTCCAGGATTGGAAGATCGAAGGTGCGATGAAGCGCGGCGACTGGGACAAGACCAAGGACCTGATGGTCCGCGGTCAGGACCAGATCATCGAGGACGTCAAGGCATCGGGCCTGCGCGGCCGTGGCGGCGCGGGCTTCCCGACCGGCATGAAGTGGAGCTTCATGCCCAAGGAGCCCAAGCCGGGCCGTCCGAGCTTCCTGTTGATCAACGCCGACGAATCCGAGCCCGGTTCGTGCAAGGACCGTGAGATCCTGCGCCACGATCCGCACAAGCTGTTGGAAGGCGCCTTGATCGCGGGTTTCGCGATGCGCGCGCGCGCTGCCTATATCTACATTCGCGGCGAATTCATCCGCGAGGCGGAGAATCTCTTCGCGGCGGTTGAACAGGCCTATGCCAAGGGCATGCTTGGCAAGAATGCGGCCGGCTCGGGCTACGATTTCGACGTCTTCGTCCATCGCGGTGCGGGCGCGTACATCTGCGGCGAGGAAACCGCGCAGATCGAGAGTCTCGAAGGCAAGAAGGGCCAGCCGCGCCTCAAGCCCCCTTTCCCGGCGGGTGTGGGCCTGTTCGGCTGCCCGACCACGGTCAACAACGTCGAATCGATCGCGGTGGTGCCGACGATCCTGCGGCGCGGGCCGGCCTGGTTCGCGGGCATCGGCCGCGACAAGAATCAGGGCACCAAGCTGTTCCAGATCAGCGGTCATGTGAACACGCCAACCGTGGTCGAGGAAGCGATGGGGATCAGCTTCCGCGAATTGATCGAGAAACATGCCGGCGGCATTCGCGGCGGCTGGGACAATCTGCTCGCGGTGATCCCGGGCGGCTCCTCGGTGCCGCTCGTGCCGGCCGCCCAGATCATCGACGCGCCGATGGATTTCGACGGCCTGCGCGAGCTCGGCTCGGGCCTCGGCACCGCGGCCGTGATCGTGATGGACAAGTCGACCGATATCGTCCGCGCGATCAGCCGCATCAGCTACTTCTACAAGCATGAGAGCTGCGGCCAGTGTACGCCGTGCCGTGAGGGCACGGGCTGGATGTGGCGCGTGATGGAGCGGCTGCGCAGCGGCGAAGCCGAGATGCACGAGATCGACATGCTCCAGGAAGTGACCAAGCAGGTCGAGGGGCACACGATCTGCGCATTGGGCGACGCGGCGGCCTGGCCGATCCAGGGCCTGATCCGTCACTTCCGCCCGGAGATCGAGCGGCGGATCAAGGAACATCGCTCGTCGGATTATGCGGTAGCAGCGGAGTGAACGGGATGCGCAACCTCGCTTTCGGTCTTGCCCTTTCCCTGGCGCTGGCCACGTCGGCCCAGGCGAAGGAGCCCTTGTCCGGTACGCCCGACGATCTGTCGGTGCAGGCCGTGCACAATTTCGCCGCCTGCGTAGCCGACACCACGCCTAAGGGCGCGATGAACCTGCTCGCGATCGATTATCGCACCAAAGACTATCATGAGGCATTGAAACGCCTGATGCAGGGCCATTCGGACGGCCGTTGCATTAGTGCGAGCGCTTTGCGTTCCAACCAGATATTGCTGGCGGGCGGCATGGCGGAGCGGCTGGTGATCGAGAAGATCAGGCCGGAAGGCTTCGCATCGGCGGTCGCCTATGACGCGAACAAGGCGCCGATCGCCGCGCGCAGTGTGGGGGAAATGACGGCAATCTGCGTCGTCCGGGCCGAGCCTGCGCATACCTACGCCATCTTCCGGACCGAGCCGACCAGCGCGGACGAAAGCCACGCAATGCAGGCCATCGCGCCGGCATTGATGAATTGCGTGAAAGCCGGGCAGAAGATGAACTTCAACAAACCCGGTCTGCGCGCCAGCCTTGCGCTCGCGGCCTATCGCCTTACCCAGCCTGAACCGGTGGTCGCGGCTGACGCGAAGCCGATGAACCCCTCGTTGGTCAATCAATGAACATGGTCGAATTCGGATATCTTTTGGCCGTGGGGCTGATCCTGATGGTGATCGGCGTCCATGGCGCGCGTATCCTGCAGCGGGTGCGCGATAATCGCCTGGAGAACGGCGGGGCCGACGGCGAGCCCGCCGTGGGGTACATCTGATGCCCAAGCTGACCGTAGACGGGATCGAGGTCGAAGTACCCAACGGCGCCACCGTGCTCCAGGCGTGCGAGGCAGCGGGCAAGGAGATCCCGCGCTTTTGCTATCATGAGCGCCTGTCGATCGCGGGCAATTGCCGGATGTGCCTGGTCGAGGTGAAGCCTGGCCCCCCCAAGCCGCAGGCATCGTGCGCGCTGCCGGCCGCCGACAATCAGGAAATCCGCACGGATTCACCGATGGTGAAGAAGGCGCGCGAAGGCGTGATGGAGTTCCTGCTGATCAACCACCCGCTCGATTGCCCGATCTGCGACCAGGGCGGCGAATGCGATCTGCAGGATCAGTCGATCGCTTACGGCCGCGGCCAGACGCGCTTCCTCGAGAACAAGCGCGCGGTCACCGAGAAATATATGGGTCCGATCGTGAAGACGGTCATGACTCGCTGTATCCAATGCACGCGCTGCGTGCGCTTCGCCGAGGAAGTCGCCGGCGTCGAGGAAATCGGCGCGCTCTATCGCGGCGAGAATATGCAGATCACCTCCTATCTGGAGCAGGCGATCACGTCGGAGCTTTCGGGCAATGTCGTCGATCTGTGCCCGGTCGGTGCGCTGACCTCCAAGCCCTACGCCTTCGAAGCGCGGCCGTGGGAGCTCAAGAAGACGTTCGCGATCGACGTGATGGACGCGGTCGGCACCAACATCCGCCTCGACAGCCGCGGCCGCCAGGTGCTGCGCGCGCTGCCGCGCGTCAACGAGGACGTGAACGAGGAATGGGCGTCGGACAAGACGCGCCACGCGGTCGACGGCCTCGTCCGCCAGCGCCTCGACCGGCCTTATGTCCGCAAGAACGGCAAGCTGGAGGCCGCCTCCTGGGGTGATGCCTTCGCTGCGATCAAGGCGGTCAAGGCGGGCAGCAAGGTCGCCGCCATCGCCGGGCCCTTGGTCGATTGCGAGACGATGTACGCCGCCAAGGCCCTGCTCAAGGCGATGGGTTCGGACCTGCTCGAAGGCCGCGAGACCGGCCTGACCTATGATACGTCGAGCCTGGCCGCGATCAATTTCAACTCGACCATCGCCGGCATCGAAACCGCCGACGCGATCCTGATCGTCGGTTCGAATGTCCGCTGGGAGGCGCCTTTGGTCAACACGCGCATCCGCAAGGCGGTGAAGCGCGGTGCGAAGGTGTTCGCGATCGGGCCTGAGGTCGACTTGACCTACAATGTCAGCTGGCTCGGCAACGATCTCGGCCTGTTGGCCAAGCTGCCCAAGGACGTGACCGAAGCCTTCACCAAGGCGCAGCGTCCGGCGGTGATCGTCGGCGGCGGCGCGCTTGCGGCGGGGCAGGGCGCGGCGCAGGCGCTGGTCGACACGCTCGGCCTGATCAAGGACGGCTGGAACGGCTATAACGTGCTCCACATCTCGGCCGCGCGCATGGGCGGGTTGATGCTGGGCTATGCGCAGGCGAACGGCATGGCCGACATCGCCGCCGCTAAGCCCAAGCTCACCTTCCTGCTTGGCGCGGACGACGTGAAGGCGGACGCGATTGCGGGCAGCTTCGTGGTCTATGTCGGCCATCATGGCGACAAGGGCGCGGCTTTGGCCGACGTGATCCTACCGGCGGCGTCCTATGCCGAGAAATCGGGCACCTACGTCAATCTCGAGGGCCGCGTGCAGCGCGGTGACCGCGCGGTCTTCCCGCCGGGCGATGCGCGCGAGGATTGGGCGATCTTCCGGGCGCTGTCCGATGTGCTCGGTTGCACCCTGCCGTTCGACACGTTCGATGCGCTGCGCGCGCAAATGATCGCGGACGTGCCCGCGCTCGGCCAGCTCGGCCTCGCCAAATATGACTGGAAGCTGCCCAAGCTGGCGGCCAAGGCATCGGGCGAGATCAGCTATCCGATCAAGGATTTCTACCTGACCAACGCGATCGCGCGCGCCAGCGACACTATGCAGCGCTGCTCTGCCGAACTGCTCCACGGCGAGACCTTCGCGGAGGCCGCGGAATGATGGCTCCCCTTAAAATCCTCCCCGCGCGAAGCGGGGGGAGGGGGACCATGCGTAGCATGGTGGAGGGGCGTTGCCACACGCGTCTCGCCCAGCCGCATTGCCCCTCCACCGCCGCTTCGCGCCGGTCCCCCTCCCCACAAGTGGGGAGGATCTAAGATATGATCAGCTGGTTCACCGGCTTCCTGCCTTATGGCTGGGCCTATTTCGTCGCGACGATCATCGACATCCTCGTGATCGCGCTGCCGCTGATGCTGGCGGTCGCGATGATCATCTATGCCGATCGCAAGATCTGGGCGGCGATGGCGCTGCGGCGCGGTCCCAACGTGGTCGGGCCGTTCGGGCTGCTCCAGTCGTTCGCGGACGGCCTCAAGGTCTTCCTGCAGGAAACGATCATCCCGTCGGCGGCCAATCGCGGCCTGTTCCTGATCGCGCCGATCATCACCTTCACGGTGGCGCTCGCGGCGTGGGCGGTGATCCCGTTCGGGGCCAAGGCGGTGCTCGCCAACGTCAATATCGGGCTGCTCTATCTACTCGCGATCAGTTCGATCGGCGTCTACGGCGTGATCCTGTCGGGCTGGGCGTCCAACTCCAAATATCCCTTCTATTCCGCGATCCGCGCCGCCGCGCAGATGGTGAGCTACGAAGTTTCGATCGGCTTCGTGCTGATCCCGGTCGTGCTGTGGGCGGGCAGCTTCAACCTCAATGACATCGTCATGGGGCAGCGCGGCCACATCTTCCACATCATCAACTTTTACGGGTTGAACCCGCTGCTTTTCCCGATGGCGATCGTCTTCCTGATCTCGTCGATGGCGGAGACGCAACGCGCGCCGTTCGACCTGACCGAGGCGGAATCCGAAATCGTCGCGGGCTACCAGACCGAATATTCGTCGATGAGCTTCGCACTCTTCTGGCTCGGCGAATATGGCAATGTGCTCCTCATGTGCGCGCTCAACGCGACGCTCTTCTGGGGTGGCTGGCTGCCGCCGCTCGACATCCCGTTCCTGTATATGGTGCCGGGCTTCATGTGGCTCTTCATCAAGATCCTGATCGGCTTCTTCATCTTCTCGTGGGTCAAGGCCACGGTCCCGCGCTATCGCTATGACCAGCTGATGCGTCTCGGCTGGAAGATCTTCCTGCCGCTCTCGCTGATCTGGGTCGCCGTCGTTTCCGGCTACCTGATGGTCACCCGCTATGGGATGCACCCATGAACATCGCTTACTACATCAAGTCGTTCACGCTCTGGGAGTTTGTGAAGGCGCACGCGAAGACGCTGCGTTACTTCTTCAAAGCCAAGGCGACGATCAACTACCCGTTCGAGAAGAATCCGCTCTCGCCCCGATTCCGTGGCGAGCATGCGCTGCGCCGTTATCCCAATGGCGAAGAGCGCTGCATCGCATGCAAATTGTGCGAGGCGGTGTGTCCGGCCCAGGCGATCACGATCGAGGCCGAGCCGCGTGACGACGGCAGCCGCCGCACCACCCGCTACGATATCGACATGACCAAGTGCATCTTCTGCGGTTTCTGTCAGGAAGCATGCCCGGTCGACGCGATCGTCGAAGGCCCGAATTTCGAATATTCGACCGAGACGCGCGAAGAGCTCATCTACGACAAGGCCAAGCTGATCGCGAACGGTGACCGTTGGGAGCCGATCCTCGCCCAGAACCTTGCCGCCGATGCACCCTATCGTTAAGCCGCGCCGCAACTCGCAGGGGACCTCCTAGCTCCGTGATCCAGCTCCTCGCCTTTTACCTATTCGCGATCGTCACGATCGTGTCGGGGATCCTGTGCGTTACCGCGCGCAACCCGGTGCACAGCGTGCTGTGGCTGATCCTGGCCTTCTTCAACGCTGCCGGCCTGATGGTGCTGGTCGGCGCCGAATTCATCGCGATGCTGCTCGTCATCGTCTATGTCGGCGCGGTCGCGGTCTTGTTCCTGTTCGTTGTGATGATGCTCGACATCGATTTCGCCGAATTGCGATCGGGCTTCGCGCGTTATCTGCCGTTCGGGGTGGCTCTGGTCGCGTTGCTGGCCGGCGAGATCATCTTCGCGGAAGGCGCATGGAATGCGGGCGGCATCCTGTTGTCGCGCAGCGCGCCGACGCCGGAGGGCATGTCGAATATCCAGGCGCTCGGCCTGCTCATCTACACCCGCTACCTCTATATTTTCGAGGGCGCGGGGCTGGTGCTGCTGGTGGCGCTGATCGGCGCGATCGTGCTGACCCATCGCAAGCGCGGCGACGTCCGCACCCAGAAAATTTCGGAGCAGAATATGCGCCGTCCCGAAGACGCGACCCGCAACACCCGGCCGCCGGTCGGGCAGGGGGTGGAGCTGTGATCGGCCTCATCCACTATCTCACCGTATCGGCGATCCTGTTCGTCACGGGCGTGTTCGGCATCTTCCTCAACCGGAAGAATCTGATCATCATCCTGATGGCGATCGAACTGATCCTGTTGAGCGTGAACCTCAACCTCGTCGCCTTCTCAGCCTATCTGCATGATCTGGTCGGGCAGGTGTTCGCGATGTTCGTGCTGACCGTCGCCGCGGGCGAAGCCGCCATCGGCCTCGCCATTCTCGTCATCTATTTCCGCGGCCGGGGCACGATCTCGGTCGACGACGTCAACCGGATGAAGGGCTGATGCGCGTGTCCAAAACCGTCATCCCAGCGCAAGCTGGGATCTCAGGAGATGAAATGGCGCACTTGCCTCACGAGACCCCAGCTTGCGCTGGGGTGACGGTGAAATTGTGAATATCATCGCACTCGTCTTCCTGCCTTTGCTCGCCGCGATCGTCGGCGGCCTGGGCAATCGCGCGCTCGGCAACACGATCGTCAAGTCGATTACGACCGGCGCGCTGTTCCTCTCGTGCCTGCTCGCCTGGCCGATCTTCATCGGCTTCCTCCAGGGCAACGACCACGCCCATGTTGTGAAGGTGCTGAGCTTCATCACGTCCGGTGATCTCAAGGTCGATTGGGCGCTGCGCGTCGACAGCCTGACCGCGGTGATGCTGGTGGTGGTGACGACGGTGTCGAGCCTCGTCCACCTCTATAGCTGGGGCTATATGGCGGAGGATCCGTCGCAGCCGCGCTTCTTCGCCTACCTTTCGCTCTTCACCTTCGCGATGCTGATGCTGGTGACGGCGGACAGCCTGATCCAGATGTTCTTCGGCTGGGAAGGCGTGGGCCTCGCTTCCTATCTGCTGATCGGCTTCTGGTACGAAAAGCCCTCCGCGCAGGCCGCCGCGATCAAGGCGTTCGTAGTCAACCGCGTCGGCGATTTCGGCTTCAGCCTCGGCATCTTCGGCACGTTCCTGGTGTTCGGCACCGTCTCGATCCCCGCCATCCTCGCCGCCGCACCGCACATGGCCGGTTCGACGATCGGCTTCCTAGGGATGCGGGTCGATACGATGACATTGCTCTGCCTGCTGCTGTTCGTCGGTGCGATGGGCAAGTCGGCGCAGCTGGGCTTGCACACCTGGTTGCCGGACGCGATGGAGGGCCCGACGCCCGTCTCGGCGCTGATCCATGCCGCGACGATGGTCACCGCGGGCGTGTTCATGGTCTGTCGCCTGTCGCCGATGTTCGAGACCAGCCAGACCGCGCTCACGGTCGTGACCTATGTCGGCGCCGCGACCGCATTGTTCGCGGCGACGGTCGGCGTGGTCCAGACCGACATCAAGCGCGTGATCGCTTATTCGACCTGCTCGCAGCTGGGCTACATGTTCTTCGGGGCGGGCGTCGGCGCGTTCGGCGGCGCTATGTTCCACCTGTTCACGCACGCTTTCTTCAAGGCGCTTTTGTTTCTTGGGGCGGGCTCGGTCATCCATGCGATGCATCATGAGCAGGACATGCGCTTCTATGGCGGCCTGCGTAAGCATATCCCGATCACCTTCTGGGCGATGATGGCGGGCACGCTCGCGATCACCGGCGTTGGCATCGACGAGGTGTTCGGTTTCGCGGGCTTCTATTCGAAGGATGCGATCATCGAGGCGGCGTTCGCGCGGGGCACCACCGCGGGCGGCATCGCTTACTTCGTCGGCGTGACCGCGGCCCTGCTGACCAGCTTCTATTCGTGGCGCCTGGTCTACCTCACCTTCTTCGGTCAGCCTCGCTGGATCGGCTCGGAGCATATCCAGCACGCGCTTCATGATTCACATGGCCACGACACGCATGGCCACGACACGCATGGCCACGACACGCATGGCCACGACACGCATGGCCATGATCACGATCATGCGCACCATGATGCGCCGGACGAAAGCGCGGGCCACGAGGTGACGATCTATTCGCGCGGAGCGGAAGACATGCCCAAGGGCACTGGCGGCTATCATCCGCACGAAAGCCCGCTCACCATCCTTATTCCGCTGGTTGCACTGTCGATCGGCGCGGTCTTCGCCGGTTTCGTCTTCGCCAGGCCGTTAATCGGCGAGGGCGGCACCGCCTTCTGGCAAGGCAGCCTGTATTTCGATCGCGAGTTCATGGAATCGATCGAGCATGTGCCGTTCCTGATCAAGATCTCGGCGACCTTGGCGATGCTGACGGGCCTGCTGGGCGCGACCTGGGCCTATGTCTGGGACAAGAGCCTGCCGGCGCGCGTCGCCGGCAGTGCGCGCGGCCTCTACGCCTTCCTGCTCAACAAATGGTATTTCGACGAATTGTACGACATCCTCTTCGTGCGCCCGGCCTTCGCGCTCGGTCGCCTCCTGTGGAAAAAGGGCGACCAGGGCACGATCGATCGCTTCGGTCCGAACGGCGCCGCCTGGCTGGTCAATGCCACCGGCGCGGTCAGTCGCAAGATGCAGTCGGGCTATGTCTATACCTATGCTTTGGTGATGCTGCTTGGCCTTGCCGCTGCGGCAACCTGGGTGATGGCCTCCTGATATGAACCAGCTCGGCTTCCCCATTCTCACGATATTGATCGCGCTGCCCGTCTTCGCGGCCATCGCCTGCCTGTTCGCGGACGCAAAGGCGGCCCGATGGATCGCGCTCGGCGCCACCTTGATCGATTTCGTGCTCGGTATCCTTCTTTGGGCGAGCTATCAGACCGGCGGCGCGCAGTGGCAGTTCACCGAGAATCTGCCGATCTTCGGCCAGTTCAGCTGGGCGCTCGGCATCGATGGCATCGCTCTGATGCTGGTCGAGCTCTCCGTCTTCCTGATGCCGCTCTGCGTGCTGGCGAGCTGGAAGGCGATCGAGAAGCGCGTTCCCGAATATATGGCGGCCCTGCTGCTGACCGAAGCGCTCATGCTCGGCGTGTTCGAGGCGCAGGATTTGTTCCTGTTCTACCTCTTCTTCGAGGCCGGCCTGATCCCGATGTATCTGATCATCGGCATCTGGGGTGGCGCGGAGCGTATCTACGCCTCCTACAAATTCTTCCTCTACACGTTGCTCGGATCGGTGCTGATGCTGATCGCGATGCTGTGGATGGTGAATTACGCCCACACGACCAGCATTCCCGTGCTGATGCGCACCGATTTCCCGCCGCATGCGCAGACCTGGCTATTCCTCGCCTTCTTCGCCTCGTTCGCGGTGAAGATGCCGATGTGGCCGGTCCACACCTGGCTGCCCGATGCGCACGTCCAGGCGCCGACTGCGGGCTCGGTCATCCTCGCGGGCGTACTGCTCAAGATGGGCGGGTACGGCTTCATCCGCTTCTCGCTGCCGATGTTTCCGGTCGCGAGCGCGCAGCTCTTCTGGCTGATCGCGACCCTCTCGGGCGTGGCGATCGTCTACACCAGCCTGGTCGCGCTGGTGCAGAACGACATGAAGAAGCTGATCGCATACTCTTCTGTGGCGCACATGGCGTTCGTCACCTTCGGCCTGTTCGCCTTCAACCGGCAGGGGCTTGAAGGTTCGCTGCTGGTGATGCTGAGCCACGGCCTCGTCTCGGGCGCGCTCTTCCTGTGCGTCGGCGTGGTCTATGACCGGCTGCACACCCGCGAGATTTCGCGCTACGGCGGCGTCGCCAACAACATGCCACATTATGCCTTGCTCTTCATGGTCTTCACCATGGCCTCGGTCGGCCTGCCCGGTACGTCGGGCTTCGTCGGCGAATTCCTGAGCATGATGGGGATTTACGGCGCGTCGACCTGGGCCGCCTTCGTTGCGACCACCGGCATCGTCCTCGGCGCGGCCTATATGCTCTATCTTTACCGCCGCGTGGTGCAGGGCCCGCTCGACAAGCCCGATGTCGCCGCAATGACCGATCTGTCGGCGCGCGAGCTTCTAATCCTCGTGCCGCTCGCGCTCGCGGTGCTGTGGATGGGCGTCTATCCGGAGAGTTTCATGGCGCCGATGCGCAAGGATGTGGGTGTAGTGCTGAGCCGGGTTGATCCAGCCTGGCACGGCGGGGATTCGAAGCTGGCCAAAGGCCGCAAGCAAGTCACCGTCGCTTTGGCGGAGGCGCACTGATGGCCTCCGGTTATCTCTGGGAAACGCTCCCCGAACTCATCCTCTCCATCGGCGCGATGTTGCTTTTGCTCGTCGCAGGCTGGCGCGGTGACGAGGCCACGCGCGGCATCAGCTGGGCGTCGGTGCTGCTTCTGATCGGCGCCGGCCTGTCGCTGGCCGGCCCCGCCGGTCATGGCGGACTCGCCTTCGGCGGCCTCTATCACGCCGACAGCTTCGCGGCCTTCGCCAAGGTGCTGATCTATATCGGTGCCGCGATCGCGATCATCATTGCGCCCAACTGGTTCGCGCGGGGCGGCGCGTTGCGCGCCGAATATCCGATCCTGATCCTGCTTTCCTCGGCGGGCATGGGAATGATGGTGTCGGCGGCCGATCTGCTCACGCTCTATGTCGGGCTCGAGCTGCAGAGCCTCGCCGCTTATGTGCTGGCGAGCTTCATGCGGCGCGACACGCGCTCGGCCGAGGCCGGCCTTAAATATTTCATCCTCGGCGCGCTCGCCTCCGGTATCCTGCTCTACGGCGTGGCGCTGCTCTACGGCTTCTCGGGCACGACCCAGTTCCAGGGCATCGCGCACGTGTTCGCCCAGACCGCCCCGCATGAGGTCGAGATCGGCCGCCTGATGGGCCTGATCTTCGTTCTGTCCGGCCTGTTCTTCAAGGCGTCGATCGTGCCGTTTCACATGTGGACGCCCGACGTTTACGAAGGCGCGCCGACGCCGGTGACCGCCTTCTTCGCCTCGGCGCCCAAGGTGGCTGCGGTAGCCTTGCTGGTCCGCGTCGCGATCGAGGCCTTGGGCCCGGCGACCCATGCCTGGCAGCAGATCGTCTCGGTCGTCGGCATCGCCTCGATCCTGTGGGGCGCGCTCGCCGCGATCGGTCAGACCAACATCAAACGCCTGCTCGCTTATTCGTCGATCAACAATGTCGGTTTCGCGATCCTCGGCCTCGTGCCGGGCAACCAGGCGGGCGCGGCGTCGGTGCTGTTCTACATGGCGGTCTATATCGTTATGACGCTCGGCAGCTTCCTCTGCGTGCTGCAGATGCGTGACGCCGACGGCAATCCGGTCGAGACGATCGCCTCGCTTGCTGGCCTGTCGCGCACGCGGCCTGGCCTGGCCGCGGCCTTCGCCATGTTCATGTTCAGCCTCGCCGGCATCCCGCCCTTGCTCGGCTTCTGGCCGAAACTGGTCGTGTTCCAGGCGCTGGTGCAGATCGGCTGGTGGCCGCTCGCCGCATTCGGCATCGCGCTGTCGGTGATCGGCGCTTATTATTATCTGAAGATCGTCAAGGTTATCTATTTCGACGAGCCCGCCGAGGCTTTTGGCCCGAGCGAGAGCAAGGTCGAAGGTGGACTGATCGTGCTGAGCGTCGCGGCGATCTCGCCGCTAGGCTATCTCGCCATCCCGTTCCTCGGCGCGGCGACGATGTGTGCAGCCAAGGCTTTGTTCTGACAGATCAAATCCTCCCCGCGCCAAGGGGGATTTATGATCCGCACCGTCGCTGAAACGGGCTCGACCAACGAAGACCTGCTCGCCGAGGCGCGCGTCGGCGCGCCTGAGGGCATTTGGCTCCGCGCCGAAGCGCAGAGCGGCGGGCGGGGCAGGGTGGGTCGCAGCTGGCTGTCGCCGCCGGGCAATCTTTACGCCAGCACGATCGTGCGGCTGCATCCGGGCGAGCCTGAGCCGGCGACCCTGGCTTTGGTCGCGGGCGTCGCGCTCGAGGAACTCGCCTCGGTCTACGCCGGCGCCGGGCGGCTCCAGCTGAAATGGCCGAACGATCTGATGGCAGGCCAGGCCAAGCTCGCGGGCATATTGCTCGAACGCGCGGGCGAGGCGGTGGTGATCGGCTTCGGCGTCAATCTGGCGCACCATCCTGAAACATTGGATCGCCCGACCGCGAGCTTCGCGAGCCTGGGGCTGGCCGCGCCCGATCCTGGCGGGTTCGCGATCGACCTGGCCGAAGCACTCGCACGCTGGATCGCCCGCTGGCGGGGCGAGGGTCTGGCCCCGATCCGTTCGTGCTGGCTGGACCGCGCGCACCCGATCGGAAGCGCGCTTTCCGCCAATGGGGTCGAAGGGTTGTTCGGGGGGCTCGATGCACAAGGCGCGTTACTGCTTCGCCGCGCGGACGGGGTGATCGACACGATCCGTGCCGGCGATGTTTTCCTTGCCTGACAACGATTTGGCACCTTCGGCCAGTCGTGCGGAAAAATCGACGAAACGAAAGTGCGCGTGGCGCATTGAGCGCGCTCGGATGATCGCTCTTCAGGGAGGGGACCATCATGGTGCAATATGATTATCAGTATCTGGAACAGCGCGCCGTCATTGAACGCGACTTCGCCGAACGTGCGCGCAATCCTTATGTGAGGGCCTGTCACCAACGCCTCGCGCAGAGTTACGAACAGGCCGCGGCGAATATGATGCGTCTGCCGATCGACTGGCCGGTCGAACAGCTTGAGCGCGCCCTTTAGGATCGACGCGTCGGACGTCGTCCGCCGTTCTTTACTGCCGCGTGTAAAGCGCCATCAGTTCGCTCAACCGTTCGTTCGATACCGAGCTTTTTGTCGCCACCATCCACAGGTCGAACTGACTAGGCCGAACCCGTACCGCGATCCGCGCGAAGCCCACGGCCTCCGCTTGCAGGCCCAGCGTCCGTTGGGAAAAGCCGGTGCGGTGCGCCATATAGGTTTCCCCGCGCGCGATCGAGGCGGCATGGCCATAGAATATGTCGAGCGCGAAAATGGGGCCGCTTGGTGAAATATAGAGCGGCTCCTCCAGCCGCCCTTCGGCGATATGCTTCGCGACCGACACCACGTCCGGGCAGGTCACGACCGCGAAGCCGTCGGGTTTCAGCACGCGGCGGAACTCCCGCAGCACGGAACCGACCTCATGTGCGAACACATGCTCGATATTGTGCGACGAATAGACGGCATCCACGCTGTCGTCGGCAACGGCATGCATGTCCGTGATCGTGCCGACAAAATCGACATTGTAGGTGGGGTCGATGTCGAAGCGAAGCTCGCGCCAGCCGTCGCGAAAGCCCTCGGGCATTTTCGCGATCGTGGCCGAGCCGCAGCCGACGTGAAGGACATTACGCATTGCAGCTCCTCAGACAGCGGCTTGCCAGCTTCGCAGCGCCTCGCGCGCCCGCTCGGCCATCATCGCCTTGCGATCGGCCTTCTTGGACTTGCCCTGCAGCATCAGTGGAGGAAACAGGCCGAAATTGACGTTCATCGGCTGATAGGTCTCGGCTTCGGCCCCACCCGTAATATGCCCCAACAGCGCACCCAAGGCGGTTTCGGGCGGGGGCGGGGCAAGTGTCGCGCCGGCAAGCTCTGCGGCGGCGAAACGGCCCGCGAGCAGGCCGACGGCCGCGCTTTCGACATAGCCTTCGCAGCCCGTAATCTGGCCCGCAAACCGGATATTGGGCCGCGATTTGAGCCTTAAACTGCCGTCCAGCAGCTTCGGACTCTGGATGAACGTGTTGCGATGCAGCCCACCCAGCCGCGCGAATTCGGCATTTTGCAGCCCGGGAATCGTCCGGAAAACGCGCACCTGATCAGCATATTTAAGCTTGGTCTGGAAGCCGACCATGTTCCACAAAGTGCCGAGCGCATTATCCTGGCGCAGCTGCACCACCGCATAAGGCCAACGCCCGGTGCGTGGATCGTCGAGCCCGACCGGCTTCATCGGCCCGAAGCGGAGCGTATCGACCCCGCGTTCCGCCATCACCTCAATCGGCATGCACCCATCGAAATAGGGCGTATCCTTCTCCCAATCCTTGAATTCGCCCTTCTCGCCCGCGAGCAAGGCGGCGTGGAAGGCGAGATATTCGCCCTTGTTCATCGGGCAATTGATGTAATCATGCCCTTCGCCCTTGTTCCAGCGCGACTGGAACCAGGCAATCTCCATGTCGATGCTCTCGCGATGCACGATCGGCGCGATCGCGTCGAAGAAAGCGAGCGCATCCTCGCCCGTTTCGGATCGCACCGCTTCGGCCAGCGCCGCGCCTGTCAGCGGGCCGGTCGCGATGATTGTTGGGCCTTCCGGCAACCCATCCACACGCTCGCGCACCAGATCGATATTGGGATGGCCTTCGATCGCCGCGGTCACGCCCTCGGCATAGCCGTCCCGGTCCACCGCGAGCGCGGAGCCGGCCGGCACCTTATGCCTGTCCGCCTCGCGTAGGATCAGCGAGCCCAAATCGCGCATCTCGGCATGGAGCAGCCCGACCGCATTCTGCGGATCGTCCGACCGGAAGCTGTTCGAGCAGACGAGTTCGGCGAGCGAATCCGTCTGGTGCGCGGGCGTACCCTCCACCCCGCGCATCTCCGACAGGCGGACCTTGTAGCCTGCCTCTGCCAACTGCCAGGCGGCTTCCGATCCGGCGAGGCCGCCGCCGATAATGTGAATCTGGTACGTCATCGCGGAGGCGAGTAGGACAGGTCACCGGGATTTCATACCCGGAGGAGTGATATCCATGATGATCACCGGTGGTTTGATCGCTGCGCTCGTCCTTCTTTTCATTGCTTTGCCGACCATCTTCAAATCCTTCGGCGTGAACCAGGAATATGAACGCGCCGTGCTGTTCCGCCTCGGCCGGCTGGGCGAGGCCAAGGGCCCGGGCTGGTATTGGCTGGTGCCCTGGATCGATCGGGTGGTGCGGGTCGATCTGCGCACGATTACCAGCGTGCTCGAAACGCAGGAGACGGTGACGCGCGATGGCGTGCCGGTGAAGGTCAATGCGGTCCTGTGGTTTCGCGCCAAGGACGCGACCCAGGTCGTTACCACCGTCCAGAACTGGCAGGGCGCGGTGATTCAGGCGGCCGAAACCGCGATGCGTGATGCGATCGGCCAGAGCGACCTCGATCAGATGCTCAAGGACCGGATTTTGATCAATCAGCGCCTGCAGGACATGCTGTCGCGCGCCTGCGACCATTGGGGCGTGGTGGTGGATTCGATCGAGATGAAGGATCTCGACATCCCCGAACAGATGCAGCGCGCGATCGGCCGTGAAGCCGAAGCGGTACGCGAGAAACGCGCGCGCATCATCAAGGCGGAGGGCGAACAGGAGGCTGCGGAGAAGCTGGCGGAAGCAGCGGGCATCATCGGCCGCACCGAAGGCGCGCTGGAACTGCGCCGCCTGCAGACACTGGCTGATATCGGCGGTGAGCATAATTCGACGATCATCACGATGATGCCGGTCGAATTGCTGCAGGCGGCGAAGAAGTTCGCGGAGAAATAGGCTGAGAGAGAAATAATGAAATTTCAAAGGATCAGTGTGGGCGGATAGTTTGAAGCGACCGAAGAGTTGACGCGATAGTGGAACCATCCACCTCGGATGAAGGAGGGCGGAAGATGATCGATCATGTCGGTTTCGCTGCGGATAACGCGGAAGGGTCTCGGCTGTTCTACGAGGCTGCGCTCGCGCCGCTTGGCGTTACGTTGCTACGGACGGTGACGCCCGAGCAAACGGAGGCGGGCGGTAGCGCTCATGGTTTCGGGAGGGACGGGAAGGCCTTCTTCTGGGTGGGCGACAATGAGGCGGTGGGGGAAGGCACGCATATCGCTTTCACCGCGGCGGCGCGGGCGGAGGTCGATTCCTTCCATGCCGCGGCAATTGGGGCAGGCGGGCGCGACAATGGCGCGCCGGGGCTGCGTCCCTATGCCCCGGACTATTATGCGGCCTTCGTATTGGATCCGGACGGGAACAATATCGAGGCGGTCTTCAGGGGCGCGGCGTGAAGATTTTTACGATCGGTTATGAAAAGGCCACGCAGCCGGAGGTGATCGCCGCGCTTCAGGTGGCGGGTGTGAAGCGCGTGATCGACGTGCGCGCGGTGCCGCTGTCGCGTCGGCCGGGTTTCTCCAAGAACGTCCTCGCGGCCGGCTTGGCCGAGCATGGCATCGACTATGTCCTGCTGAAGGCGCTCGGCACGCCACCGGAAGGCCGCGAGGCGGCGCGCAAGCATGACCTTAAGACGCTCGACCGCGTCTATTCCGGCCAACTCGAAGAGCCTGAAGCGATTGTGCAGGCGCAGCAGATGCTGGAACTGGCCGAGGAAAAACCATCTTCCCTGCTGTGTTTTGAACGCGACCCTTCCGGTTGTCATCGCACCCTGTTGCTCAAGAAAGTCGCGCCTAAGGCGGAAGTCATCGATCTGTTCCCCTGAGAACCCTTTTTGCACCAGCGGGATATTGTTGCGCCGGCGTTATGGATGGCGCGACAGTTTGCCTAATATTATAGAGATTTATACGAAATCTTATAATCTCTCCTCCATACGGGATCGATGCGCCGGGGCGGCGTGATCGTATCGGTCTTGTGGGGGTAGGATGTTCAGGAAGATTTTGCTCGCGGCCGCAGCGGCCGCCGTCGCAACGGCGCCAATCCAGGCGGCCTGCTGGAAATCGGAAGAAGCCTCCGCCGCCGGCGTGCGCGAGCTCCAGTCGATGCTGATGGTCGCGGCGTTGCGATGCCAGGTCGCGGGTCATCCGATGATGAACGACTATAACGAATTCGTGAATTCCAACCGCGCCGCGATCGGTGCGATGAACGACCGTATCAAGGCGCATTTCATCCGCACCTTCGGTCCCGCCGGTGGCCAGCGCGCATATGACAGTTTCACCACCTCGATGGCGAACGGCTATGGTGCGGCGTCCAGCGGCGCCGACGTCTGTGCGGATGCGGACAGCCTTGCGCGCGAAGGCGCGGGGATGGGCGGATCGATCGAGGGTCTCAAGCTGCTCGCAGAGCGCCAGGGCTTGAGCGCCAAGCTTCCGGAAGGGCTGTGCGAAGGCGTGGGCCGCGTCGATTACGCATCGGCGAGCGGCGCTTCTGAAACGGCGCGGCGTTAAACTGTATCGGTTCGGCACCGGCCCACGCCCCTACCCGACCTCCCAACAACGTACAATGTCTGGGAGGTCGGGTGGGCGCGCGGGCCGGTGCTGCATCCACGTGAGCGGATCAAACGCTCTCATATAAAGATATCTTTATATTGCTTCGCCCGGGCCGAATGGCTAGGGCGCACGGGCGGCCGCTGCGATGCGGCCGCCTTTTCTTTTGCCTAGGAGATTCCCCGTGGCCACCGCCGCAGTCGACAGCTTCAACGACTATCTGGTCCATGACATCGCGCTTGCCGGCTGGGGCCGCAAGGAGATCGTGATCGCCGAGACCGAGATGCCGGGCCTGATGGCGCTGCGCGACGAATATGGCGCGTCGAAGCCTTTGAAGGGCGCGCGCATCACCGGCTCGCTTCACATGACGATCCAGACCGCGGTGCTGATCGAGACGCTTGTAGCGCTGGGGGCCGAGGTGCGCTGGGCCTCGTGCAATATCTATTCCACCCAGGATCATGCCGCCGCCGCGATCGCCGCCGCGGGCATCCCGGTATTCGCTGTAAAGGGTGAGACCCTGGCCGAATATTGGGATTATGTCGGCAATATCTTCGACTGGGGCGATACACCCTGCAACATGATCCTCGACGACGGCGGCGACGCCACCATGTTCGCGCTTTGGGGTGCCAAGATCGAGGCCGGCGCGACCCTGCCCGACCCCGAGAATGACGAGGAAGTCGAATTCCAGCGCGCGCTGAAGGCGTTCGTCGCCGCCAAGCCGGGCTACCTGACCGCGACCGTCAAAGCGATCAAGGGCGTCTCGGAAGAGACCACCACCGGCGTCCACCGTCTGTACGAGATCGCCAAGAAGGGCGAGCTTCCCTTCCCCGCGATCAACGTCAACGACAGCGTGACCAAGTCGAAGTTCGACAATCTCTACGGCTGCAAGGAGTCTTTAGTCGACGCGATCCGTCGCGCCACCGACGTGATGCTCGCCGGCAAGGTCGCGACCGTCGCGGGTTTCGGCGATGTCGGCAAGGGATCGGCCCAGTCGCTCCGCAACGGCGGCGCACGCGTGCTCGTCACCGAAATCGACCCGATCTGCGCGCTGCAGGCGGCGATGGAAGGCTTCGAGGTCGTGACGATGGAAGAAGCGGTGACCCGCTCCGATATCTTCGTGACGGCAACCGGCAATGCCGACGTCATCACCGCCGATCATATGGCGAAGATGAAGCCGATGGCGATCGTCTGCAATATCGGTCACTTCGACAGCGAGATTCAGATCGCGGCTCTGTCCAACTATAAGTGGACCGAGATCAAGCCGCAGGTCGATCTGGTCGAATTCCCCGACGGCAAGGAAATCATCGTCCTCGCGAAGGGCCGTCTCGTCAACCTGGGCTGCGCCACCGGTCATCCGTCGTTCGTCATGTCGTCCAGTTTCACCAACCAGGTGTTGGCGCAGATCGAGCTGTTCGCGAAGGGCGAGCAATATGACAATCAGGTCTACGTCCTGCCCAAGCATCTCGACGAGAAAGTCGCGCGCCTCCACCTCGAAAAGCTTGGCGTGAAGCTTTCTAAGCTCACGAGCAAGCAGGCGGCCTATATCGGCGTCAGCCCGGAAGGCCCGTTCAAGCCGGATCATTACCGCTACTGACACAAGCCCTCACCCCAACGGTTCGCGCGGGGCTTGTCGAAGCGTTGCTTGCCTTTCTCTCCGCTGAGAAGGAGAGAAGGGCAGGCTTGCAAGCTCAAGCCGAACGGAGAGGGGTGTCGCGCATTTGCGTTCTGAAATGATGTGGATGAACGCTCGTACCGGAGCCTTTCGGTGACGGTCGACACAATCTTGCTCGCGGTGGTCGCGGGCGTGTGGCTGGCCTTGGCGGTCGCCGCGACTTTGATCGGTGCGCGCAAGGCGGCGCAGGCGGACCAGGCACTGGCCCAGGCGCGGGCGGTTTCGGATCTGCTGGCGGGCGCGCCAGCGGTGCCGCTGCTGGTCTATGCCGACGATTCGGTCGATGCCGATCCGCGCATCGCCGCATGGTTAGCGCTCGACAAGGTGCCGACCAAGCTGGCGGACCTCGACTGCGGGGAGCGCGGGATCGGGCAAGAGGCGCTGGAGGCTCTCAAGGCAGCCCTCGCCGATTGCCGCGCAACCGCAAATCCTATCCAGCGGACGATCACGCTCCCCGATGGATCGCGCGTGTTCAGCGTGCGCGGCCAACCTTACAGCGTGGGTGGAGATCATCGTGCGGTGCTGCTCTGGATGCTGGACGTCAGCGAGCGCCAGCGCGAGGTGATCAAGCTGCGCGAGCAGGGCGGACGGATGGCGCGCGCGCTTGACGGGCTTTCGGCGCTGATCGAGGCGGCGCCCTTTCCGATGTGGCATCGCGGCGCGGACCTAAGCCTCGCGCTCGTCAACGGCGCCTATGTGCGTGCGATCGAGGCGGAGAATGCCGAACAGGTCGTCGCACGCGGGCTGGAACTGATCGAATCGCAGGGGCTTCCCGGCGGCCGCGCGGGCGCTGCCGCCGCACGCGACCGCGGCGCGATTTTCACCCGCACGGCGCCCGCTATCATCCAGGGCGAGCGCCGCGTGATGCGCGTGACCGACGTGCCGATCGGCGAGGCGGGCGTCGCCGGCTATGCGATCGACGTGCAGGAGCTGGAGGAGGCGCGTGCCGACCTGAGCCTGTTCATGCGCGCCCAGCGCGACATGCTTGATCGTCTGTCCGCGGGGGTTGCCCAGTTCGGAGCGGACCACAATCTGGTTTTCTACAACCGCCATTTCGTGCGCCTGTTCGCGCTTGAGCCCGAATGGCTTGCCGATCGGCCCGAATTCGACCGCGTGCTCGAACGAATGCGCGAAGCGCAGCGCGCGCCCGAGAGCCGCGATTTCCCGGGCTGGAAGACGGAACGCCGCGCCTGGTTCTCGACGACCGAATCAGTCGAAGAGAATTGGCTGCTGCCCGGGGGGATGCATCTGCGCGTCGTCGCGCAGCCTCTGCCGGATCGGGGCCTGCTACTGATCTTCGAGGACCGGACCGAGCATCTCCAGCTTGCCAGCGCGCGCGATACGCTGGTGCGGGTGCGTACCGCCACGTTCGACAATCTGTTTGAAGCCGTCGGCGTGTTCGCCGCCGATGGGCGGTTGCATCTGTGGAACAGCCGCTTCCGCGACGTATGGGATCTGCCTGAAGAGGAGTTGGCGCAGCACCCGCGGGTCGACCTGCTCGTCCAGTCGATCGCGCCCAAATTGCTCGATCCGTCGCGCGCGGGCCTGATCCGCGAACTGGTGCGCGTCGCGACGGTCGACCGTCAGCACCGCTCTGGCCGTATCTCGACCATCGACGGGCGCCATTTCGAATTTGCCGCGGTGCCTTTGCCCGACGGCAACGCGCTCTTCACCTTGCTCGACATTACCGCCAGTCGTGGGATCGAAGAGGCGCTGCGCGACCGCAATGAAGCGCTGGAGGAAGCCAACCGTCTCAAGAATGCGTTCGTATCGAGCATGAGCTATGAGTTACGCGTGCCTTTGACGTCGATCGCGGGCTTCGCCGAAATGTTGGCCGGCGGCTACGCCGGAGAGCTGAGCGATACCGCGCGGGACTATGTCGGCGCGATCATGACCGCGGTCGGCCGCCTCTCGACGCTGATGGGCGACGTGCTCGACCTGACGCAGAGCGCCGCAGGCACCTTGCCGATGGTGATCGAGCCGCTGGAGGTCGCCGATTTCGTGCGTCAGGCGGTCGAGTTGGTGCGGGAGCCCGCGCGCAGCGCCGGTCTGACGCTCGCCGCCACCCTTTCGCCGGAGAGCGGCACCATCGCCGGCGACCGCAAGCGGCTCAATCAGGCGCTCGACCATCTGCTCCGCAACGCCATTACCTACACGCCGGCGGGTGGGCGTGTGCTGGTGCGCAGCCGTGTGGTCGAGGGCATGGTCGAGATCGTCGTGTCCGACAACGGTCCCGGCATCCCGCCTCGCCAGCGTGAGCGCATCTTCGATCGTTTCCGCCGTTCCAGCATTGGCCAGGCCGGTGAGGAGCCCCTGGATGGTGATAGCGAAAGCGCGGGTTTCGGCCTGCCGCTCGCGCGCCAGTTCGTCGAGGCGCACGGTGGCAGTCTCGATCTGCTGTCCGATGTCGGGCGCGGGACCAGCGTGATTATCCGCCTGCCGCTCCAGGGCGAAGCGGAGCCGGAAGAGGCCGCTGCCTGATGCAGTCCGGCACGATTGCGCTTGCCGACGCGCTTGAGACCGAAAGATTGGGCGCGGCGCTGGCAGGCGCGCTTGCCGCGGGCGACGTGGTCGCTTTGTCCGGACCGCTGGGCGCTGGCAAGACCACCTTTGCGCGTGGCGTGCTTGGCGCGCTGGGGCTGACCGGCGAGGCGCCGAGCCCGAGCTTCAGCCTCGTCATCGCTTATGACCCACCCGATGTGCGGCTGCCGCTCTGGCATGTTGATCTCTATCGGATCGAGGAGCCGGCCGAGATCGACGAACTGGGCCTCGACGATGCGCGCATCGACACGGCGCTTCTGATCGAATGGCCTGAGCGGATGGGCGTTCGCTTGTGGGACGATGCGCTGCGATTGAGCCTGGAGCCCGAACCGACCGGCGGGCGCCGCTTGACTTGGACTATCCCTGAGGCATGGGATGGGCGATGGCCGCTGCCCCGATCATGATTCCGCCGGCGAGCGCGCCGGACTTCCTTCGTCGCGCCGGATGGGGCGGGGCCGAGATCGCGCCGCTCGCGGGCGATGCCTCGTTCCGCCGCTATTTTCGCGTGCTCGGGCCGAACGGCAATGCGGTGCTGATGGATGCGCCGCCGCCGCACGAGGATGTGCGGCCTTTTCTTAGCGTCGCGGACCATCTCCACCGCCATGGCTTTGCGGCGCCGCGCATCCTGGCGCGCGATGTCGAGGCCGGTCTGGTGCTGCTTGAGGATTTCGGCGACGATCGGATGCGCGAGGCGCTCGACGCCGATCCTTCGCGCGAGGGCGCGATCTACACCCAGGCGATCGACCTGATCCGCGATCTCCACCAGCATCCCGCGGGCGGGCTGCCGCCCTACGATATGGCGGTCTATCAGCGGGAAGCCGGGCTTTTCCCCCAATGGTATATGCCTGCGGTCGGGCTGGAGGTGGCACCCGGCTGGGCCGAGGCTTGGGACGAAGCGCTGAGCCCCGTGGCGAATGATCAATCGACCACCGTGCTGCGCGATTATCATGCCGAGAATATCATGCTGCTGCCTGACGGCAGCCTTGGCCTGCTCGATTTTCAGGACGCGCTCGCGGGCCATCGCGCGTACGATCTCGTGTCGTTGCTTCAGGATGCACGACGCGATGTTTCACCTGAGCTCGAAGCCCGCATGCTGGACTATTATGGTCCGCTGGATCGCGCGGCTTATGCGTTGCTCGGCGCGCAACGCAACGCCAAGATTCTGGGGATCTTCACCCGGCTATGGAAGCGCGACGGCAAGCCGCGTTACCTCGCCTTTCAGCCGCGGATGTGGGCCTATATGGAACGCGATCTCCAGCATCCTGCGCTCGCGCCGGTGAAGGCCTGGTTCGACGCGCATGTCCCGCTCGAGAAACGCGCGACTTATTGGCGCGAGCATCACGCGTGAAGACCTATCGCCCGCTCCGGCCCAAAGCGGGCGATGCGACCTCGATCCGCACCGCGATGGTGCTTGCGGCCGGGCTCGGCAAGCGGATGCGACCGCTCACCGCGACACGGCCGAAGCCGTTGGTCGCAGTGGCGGGCAAGCCCCTGCTTGATCATGTGCTCGATCGATTGCGTTCCGCAGGCATCGCGCGCGCGGTGGTGAACGTGCATTACCTTGCCGACGCGGTCGCGGCGCATCTCAAGGATGAAGCGCAAGACCTTGAAATCCTGATCTCCGATGAGACAGGCGAATTGCTCGAAACCGGCGGTGGCGTGACCAAGGCGCTGCCCCTGATCGAGGACGAAACCTTTCTCGTCGTCAACAGCGACAATCTCTGGATCGACGGCCCGGTCGATGCGATCCGTTTGCTCGAGCAGCGCTGGGACGAACAGTCGATGGACGCACTGCTGCTGGTCGTCCCGCTCGCCCATGCTCATTGCCATGACGGTCCCGGCGATTTCCGGATGGATCCGCTCGGCCGTCTCACTCGCCGCGCGCCGGGCAAGCCTGCGCCGTTTGTCTATACCGGCGTCCAGATCGTGTCGCGCCGCCTTTTCCAGGATACGCCTTCGGGCGCCTTCTCCATGAATATTCTCTGGAACCGCGCCATCGCCGAAGGCCGCGTGTTCGGCCTGGTCCATGAAGGCCTGTGGTTCGACGTTGGTACTCCGCCAGCCGTCGCCAAGACCGAGGCGATCCTCGCCGGGGGGTGAGTTTTCCATCATCACCCCAGCGAAAGCTGGGGGTCCATCTCCTGACCAGGCCATTTGCCGAAAGGATAGGAGAAGGATGCCAGCCTTCACGGGCATGAGGGGTAGGACTTTTCCTACATGGCTTCGAGTTTTCCTAGATATTTCCTAGACAGCGCTTTTCCCTCTAGACCCATTTTGTGCCTGAAGCCGCGCATCCATCCGTCTATAATATCCCGATCAACCGCGGCTTTGCCGATGCGCTGGCGGCCGGTCTGCTCGCGCGTGCCAGAGGAGACCGGCTGGCGCTGGCGCGCGCCATCATCCTCCTGCCCAACAACCGCGCCCAGCGCGCCATCACCGACGCCTTCGTCCGCCGCGCCGAGGGCGGCCTGCTGCTGCCGCGCCTGGTCTCGATCGGCGATCCCGAACTGGACGACCGGATCGGCCCCTTGTTCGATCCCGCCAGCGACGAGCGCGTGCCGCCCGCGATCGACCCGCTCGCGCGCCAGCTGATCCTCGCGCGCCTGATCGGCGAGGCGCGCAAGGCAGATCCGGTGGAGCCGGTCGAGGCGGTGCGGCTCGCCGCCGACCTTGCTCGCACGCTCGACCAGATGATCGTCGAGGAGGTGGATCCGGCGCGCCTGGCCGATGCGGTTCCGGCGGAACTGTCCGAACATTGGCAGACATCGCTCGATCTGCTCCATATCATTCTCAATCGCTGGCCCGAGGAGCTTGGGAGAAGGGGCAGGATCGATCTCGCCGACCGCCGCAACCGCCTGCTGATCGCGACCGAGCGCCGCTGGGCCGATACGCCGCCCGAGGGGCTGATCGTCGCCGCCGGTATCAGCAACGCCGCGCCCGCGGTCGGCCGGTTGCTGCGCCGGATCGCGCGGTTGCCGCAGGGCATGGTCGTGCTCGCCGGGCTCGATCGCTTCATGCCCGATGCCGAATGGGATGCGTTGGGCGGCGGGGAAGGCGTCCGGCCGATCGAGACGCACCCCCAATATACGCTGCGCCAGTTGCTCGACCATATGAGCGTCGCGCGCGCCGAGGTGCGGCCGTGGCGCGCGGGCCGTGACGGCGCCTCGCACGATCGCGCCAAGGCGGTCGGCAATGCGATGACGCCTGCCGCTTTCACCGATAAATGGCAGGGCCTTTCCGCGCGCGCGCGCCGCCTGTCGGGCGTGCGTGCGGTCGAACTGGCCAATCCGGCGGCCGAAGCACAGGCAATCGCGATCGCGTTGCGGGAAAGCGTCGAGATACCGGGCCGGACCGCCGCCCTGGTCACGCCCGACCGGGGGTTGGCCGTCCGTGTCGCCGCGCATTTGAAGCGCTGGGGGATCGAGGCCGACGATTCGGCCGGCCGTCCATTGTCGCGCACGCCGCCCGGAACCTTGCTCGGCGCGATTGCGGATGCGGGCGCCGAGGGGTTCGCACCGGTGGCGCTGCTGGCCTTGCTCAAACATCCTCTGGTGCGGGCCGGCGACCAGCGGCTCGACTGGCTCGAAGGCGTGCGCCTGCTCGACAAGGCGCTGCGTGGCCCGCGCCCGGCCCCAGGCCTGCATGGCGTCACGGCCTTCCTGCTCGACGGCGACGACCGTACCGGGCGCCATCGCCTCGAAGCGCTCGTTTGGTGGCGCCAGGTTCAGCCCTTGCTGGAGCCGTTGGAGGCGGCCTTTTCGGCGCGCGAGCCGCGACTGGCCGACCTCCTGGCCATCGTCTCGGACACCGCAACCGCGCTCGCGGGCGACGAGGCCTGGAGCCGCCCCGCCGGCCGCGCCGCCGCTGAATTGGTCGCGAGTCTGCAGGCGAGCATCCACGAAGGCCCGCCCACAATCAGCGGACGCGCATTCCCTGCTTTCCTGCAGGCGATGGCGGACGCGGTGGCGGTGCGGCCCCCGCAGGGCGGCCATCCGCGCGTGTCCATCTGGGGCCTGATCGAAGCACGGCTGCAGCAGACCGACCTGGTTGTGCTTGGCGGCCTGAATGAGGGTGTCTGGCCGAGCCTGCCCGCGCCCGATCCCTGGCTCGCCCCCGCGATCCGCGCGCAGCTCGGTCTGCAGGGATTGGAACGACGGATCGGGATCGAGGCGCAGCAATTCGCTGCCGGTCTGGGCGGCCCCAATGTGTTGCTGACCCGCGCCCGGCGCGATGCGCGTGCGCCCGCGGTCGCTTCGCGTTTCTGGCTCAGACTGGAGGCGATGACCGGCGGAATCGCACCGCACCGTGCGCTCCGGCATTGGGCGGACGCGCTCGATCGGCCTTCACTGGAAGAGTTCGAACCCGCAAAGCGACCTGCGCCACGCCCACCCGTTGAAGATCGCCCGAAAAGGATCGCCGTCACCAAGCTCGACCGGCTCAAGGCCGACCCGTTCGCTTTCTATGCCGACGCGATGCTCAAATTGCGCGCCTGGGATGGAGTCGATTCCGACCCCAGCGCCGCCTGGCGCGGTAGCGCGGTCCACAAGGTGTTCGAGATCTGGATCAGGGAAGACAATTGCGACCCGGCGCAACTTCGTCCGCGCGCCGAGGCTCTGCTCAAGGAGACAGCCGCGCACCCCGTGTTGCGCGCCCTGTGGACGCCGCGCCTGCTTGAGGCGATCGACTGGGTCGCCGCAACCGTCGTGGAGGATCAGGCTGCCGGCCGCAACCCGGTACTGGCCGAGCGCAAGGGTGTGATCGACATCGCCGGCATCAAGCTGGAGGGTACGGTCGATCGGATCGACTTGCTGGCCGATCAAAGCCTCGCCATCGTCGACTGGAAGACGGGCAAGCCGCCCTCCAAACGCGCGGTGGCGGAGGGCTATTCGATGCAATTGGGTCTGCTCGGCCTGATCGCGGAACGGGGTGGGTTCGAGGGGCTCCGGGGTACCCCTCTGACCTTTGAATATTGGAGCCTCGCCGCGGGCAAGGACGGCACGCTCGGTTATCGTACCAGCCCGGTCGGTCTCAGCAGCAAGGGCGAGGGCATCGACCCCGCCGAATTCACCGCGCTTTCGGCGCGCGTGCTGACCGAGGCGGTCGAGACATGGCTCAAGGGCAATGCCGCCTTCACCGCCAAGCTCCATCCCGAACATGCGCCTTATGCCGACTACGACCAGTTGATGCGGCTCGACGAATGGTATGGCCGCGGCGGCAATGGGGATGAGGCATGACCGGCCGTATCCAGCCGCTCAAACCGCTCGAAGGCGCGCAAAAGGCCGCGTCCGAGCCGCAGAGTCAGATCTGGCTGTCGGCGTCGGCGGGCACGGGCAAGACGCACGTCCTCACCGCGCGCGTGCTGCGGCTGTTGCTCACCGATGCGCGGCCCGAGACAATTCTTTGCCTGACCTTCACCAAGGCAGGTGCGGCCGAAATGGCCGAGCGTATCCAGGCGCGGCTGGCCGCCTGGGTGCGGATGGGCGACGCCGACCTGCGCAAGGAGCTGGCCGCACTCGACGAGCCTTATGACGACCAGGCTGTGCGCAAGGCACGCCGTCTCTTCGCGAACGTGCTCGACGCGCCCGGCGGCGGTTTGCGCATCCAGACGATCCACGCTTTCTGCCAGACGTTGCTCGGCGCCTTTCCGGCGGAAGCGGGGCTGGCGCCGGGCTTCAAGCCGCTCGAAGGCCGCGCCGAATCTGCCTTGGCACGCGCCACGCTTGCCGAGATGCTGGTCAGTGCCGAGCGTGGCGGCGACCTGGGCCTGATCGACGACGTCCAGAAATTGAGCCGCCGCCTCGGCGAGGAGAAAGCCGAGCGCTACCTCGCGCTCTGCGCGCGCGCGCCGGACGCGCTGGAGGCCCTCGGGCCTCGCCCCGGCATCGAGGCTCGTGTGCGCACCGCGCTCGAAGTGCCGTTGGGCGACGTCGAGGATGTGATCGAGGCCACGCTCACCGACGACCTGTTCGATCGTGGCCTGTTGCGCCGGATCGTCGATGCCAATCGCGCGTGGGGCGCCAAGACCGGGCTCCAGCATGCCGAAACCGGTGCGGCCTTTCTCGCTGCCGATCCGCGCGCGCGCGCCGCCATGCTGGAGGATCTGATCGGCATCGCCCGTACCAAGTCGGGCGATCCGCGCGCGTTCACCGCGAAATTGCTGGATTGCGACCCGTCGCACGATCGCAATTGCGCGGACCTAGCCGAGGCGATCGACATATTGATCGGCCTGCGCCGCCGCGCCGAATTGTCGGGCCTGCTCGCGGCGGGCCTTCGCGCGGGACAGGCCTATTCCGCGGCCTATTCCGCAGCCAAGCGCGCGCAGGGCGCGGTCGATTTCGACGATCTGATCCGGCTCGCGACGCACTTGCTCCAGCGGCCCGGCGTCGGCGCCTGGATCCGCTTCAAACTCGATCGCCGCACCGATCATATCCTGGTCGACGAGGGGCAGGACACGAACGCCCGGCAATGGGCGATCGTGCGTGCGCTCGCCGAGGAGTTCTTCGTCGAGGAGGCGGTGCCCGCGCGCGAAAGGCGCGAGCGCACCATCTTCGCGGTCGGCGACTTCAAGCAGGCGATCTTCGGCTTCCAGGGCACCGACCCGATCTTCTTCGCCGCCGCGCGCGAACGTTTCCGTGGGCAGGCGGAGGAAAGCGGGCGCTTGCTTGAGGATCTGTCGCTCGACCGTTCCTTCCGTTCGACCGGAACCGTGCTGGCGGTCGTGGATCGGCTGATCGAGCAGATCGGCGCCGATCGGCTGGGCCTGCTCGACGCAGCGAAGCCTCACCATAGCGCACGTGGCGACCTGCCCGGGGTCGTCACCTTGTGGAAGCCTGTCTCGCTCGAAGGTGGCGCGGCGTCTGAGGACGAAGGCGAGGAAGGCTGGATCGATGACGCCGCGCGCGATTTCGCGTCTCGGCTCGCACGCCAGGTGCGCGACTGGCTGCGCGCGCCGCTCTGGCTGGCCGGGCGGGGCAGGGCGCTCAGGCCCGAGGATGTACTGATCCTGGTGCGCAAGCGCGGCGACCTCGCCTCCTTGATCGTCGCGCGGCTCCATGCCGAGGGCGTGCCGGTCGCGGGTGTGGATCGGCTGCGGCTCGATGCGCCGCTCGCGGTGCGCGACCTCATGGCCGCGATCCGTTTCGTGCTCCAGCCCGAGGATGATCTCAATCTCGCGAGCCTGCTCGTCTCGCCCCTGTTCGGCTTGAGCCAGGACGATCTTTATCAGCTCGGCTTCAACCGTTCGGGAAGCCTGTGGCAGGCGGTCGCGAACCACCCCATCGCCGCAGGCCTGCGCCAGCTGCTCGCGCGCGCCGACCTTACCAGCCCGTACCAGTTCCTCGAGAATATCTTGTCCGGCCCGCTCGACGGACGGCGAACGCTGATGCGCCGGCTCGGCACCGAGGCGCGCGATCCGATTGAGGAATTGCTGAACGCCGCGCTCGCGTTCGAAAATGAGGCCACTGCAACGCTCCAGCTCTTCCTAGACTGGTTCGACCGTGACGCGGTGGAAGTGACGCGCGATCCGTCTGCACCGCTCGACGCGGTTCGCGTGATGACCGTGCACGGCGCCAAGGGCCTGCAGGCGCCGCTTGTCATCCTCGCCGATGCGACCGGTGACCCGGACTCGTCGCGCACCGGCACGATCGATTGGCCGATCGATACAGACGGCGACCCACTCCCGGTCTTCCGCCCGCGCAAGGCCGAACTGGCGGGTTCGCTCGCCGAAGCGCTGGCCAGGGTCGAGAAACGCGAGCGCGAGGAGCATTGGCGCCTGCTCTACGTCGCGGTCACGCGCGCGGAGGAGCATCTCGTGATCGGCGGGGCGCTTGGCCCGCGCGCCAAGGGCCAGCCGCCTGCCGAAAGCTGGTACACGGCGCTGGATGCGGCGCTCGCCTCGCTCGATGCCGAAGAGATCGCAGATCCGCGCTGGAGCGGCGCGCGCATCCTTGTCGGTGGGTGGGAAGAAGGCGGCCGGCCCCGCCGAGGAACGGCACAGGTCAAGGTAGACGCAGCGCCGCCAACGTGGCTGCGCCATGCCGCGCCTGCTGAAAGCCGCCCGCCGCGCCCATTGGCGCCTTCGGCCCTGGGCGATGATCGTGTCGCCGATCCCCCGCCGGCACCCGCCTTGCTCGCCGCGGCCCGGCGCGGGCGGCTGCTTCATGCCTTGTTCGAGCGGCTGCCGACCTTGCCGCCCGACACCCGCATCGCGGCGGGCGCGCGCTGGCTCGAACATTCGGCCGGCATCGACCAGGAGGCTGAACGCGCTGAGCTGGTTCGCGACGTCTGCGCGGTCATCAGCGATCCCGCGCACGCCGCCATCTTCGCCGCCGATGCGCTCACAGAGGCGCCGATCGCGGCGGTTTTGCCCAACGGCCAGGTCGTCGCGGGCACGGTCGACAGGCTGCTGGTAGCGCCCGATCGCGTGCTGCTGATCGACTTCAAGACCGGCCGCCGCGCGCCTGCTGCGCTCGACCAGGTTCCCGATCATCATCTGCGCCAGATGAGCGCTTATGCAGCCGCACTGGGCGTGATCTTTCCCGATCGCCCGGTCGAGGCGGCCTTGCTCTACACGTCGGGGCCGATTCTGATCCCGCTCCCGTCCGCGGTTCTCTCCGCGCACAAGCCAGGCTTGGGCGGGGCGGAGCAAATGCTTGAGCTGGACGGTTGAGTGAAGCGAGCCTCCTGCCTACATCCTGCACGTAACGAGTTTCATGGAGATTCCCGCATGGCCACCAAGAAGATCACCGACGCGTCCTGGGAGAATGACGTGCTCAAGGCCGACGTTCCTGTGCTGGTCGATTTCTGGGCGGAATGGTGCGGTCCGTGCCGGATGATCGGCCCGGCGCTCGAAGAGATTTCGGACGAGCTGGGTGAGAAGGTCACCATCGCCAAAATCAACATCGACGAGAATCCGGACGCGCCCGGCCGTTATGGCGTGCGCGGTATTCCGACCATGATCCTGTTCAAGGGCGGTGCGCCGGCTGCGACCAAAGTGGGTGCTGCGCCCAAGAGCCAACTCAAAGGATGGCTCGAAGCCGAGCTGTGATTGCGCGTTACGGCGACGAAGCGACTTGAATTTGGGGCCGGTGGTTGATGAGGCCGCCGGCTCTTTTGTTTTTCTATTGACAAGTTTGAATTGACGGATCGCATGGTCGGTCTCGCACGTTATCCCTGATGGTTCAGGGAGCATGCGTTCGTGCGTATCCGTTGCAATCCAAAGCTAGGCTTGCTTGCCGCCGCCGGCATGATTTTGCTTATCCCGGCTTCGGCCGTTCGTGCCCAGGCGCCTGCAGCGGATACGGCCGCCGTGTCCGCGCACTGGACGATGAGCGCAGCGCGCGAGCTGATTGCCCTGATCGAGGAATCGCACGACGAAGGGCTACATCCCGCCGATTATGATCTGGCAGAACTCAGGCACGCAGCTGCGGACGGGGAGGGTAGTGTTTTGGACGTGCGTGCCACCGCCTCGGCGCTTTCGCTGGCGCGTGACTATTATTTGGGACGAATGTCCGACCGCGCGGGCATGCAGTGGATGATCCAGCGGTCGCCCTATGAGGCAGCGCAGCTGTCTGCCAGGCTGCAATCCGCAATCGCCGACGGCAAGCTGCGGCAATTCTTCCAGGCGCTGCTCCCGTCTGACCCGCGTTATGTCGCGCTACGCGCGGCGCTTGCGCAGACCCAGGCTGGCCCGCAGCGCGACCGGCTTCGCGTCAATATGGAGCGCTGGCGCTGGATGCCCCGCACGGTCGCGGCCAATTATCTCTACGTGAACGTGCCCAGCTACAAATTGCGCGTCGTGCGGGATGGGGTGCAGCTATCGTCCTACGACGTCGTGGTTGGAGCCAGGGATACGCCCACGCCGCAGATGGTGAGCCCGACCGGCTCGTTGGTCGTCAACCCGGCCTGGTACGTTCCCGCCAGCATCGCCCGCAAATCGGGCCTGCGCCCTGGGCGCGGCGGCTTTGTCGCGCGGCGCCTTGCCGATGGCAGCGTGACGGTGATGCAGCCGCCGGGCCCGCGCAATGCGTTGGGGCGCATCAAGTTCAATCTGGATAATGATCAGGCGATCTACCTGCACGACACGAACGCGAAATCCGCGTTCGGCCGGGAGGAGCGCGCGTTGAGCCACGGCTGTGTACGGGTCAAGGACATCGATCAACTTGCAACCGAATTGATGGAGCAGGGCGGCGACGATGCAGCGCTGGAGGAAGCGCTTGCAAGCGATCAGACCGCAACCCTGCGTCTGCCGCAGCCCTGGCCGGTTTACATCGTCTATTTCACTGCGGATACGGATGAGAATGGCGATCTGGTCGCCTATCGCGATCCATATGGATATGATGCTAAAATACTGGCGGCGTTGGACGGAAAACCGCTCGAAATCGCATCGAATTGAGTTTGCCGAAAGCCTGCATAGAAAAAGGGCCGCCCGGGTTTCCCCGAGCGGCCCTTTCCTAATTCGACGCCAGCGCGATTATTCGGCGTTGGTCGTGTTACCGCCCATCATGCTGTCGGAAGCATTGGCGCTGTTCATGTCAGCGGCTGACATGTCGTTCATGCTGCCTTCCGCGTTCATGTCGGTCATGGACACGTTTTCGGTGGTGTTCGTCGTCTCGCTCTTGCAGGCCGCGAGGCTCAGGGCGGCGGCAGCGACCATCGCAACAGCGGCGGTCTTCTTGATGATGTCTCGCATGTCAGACTCCCTAGAATTTCGATTTGGACCGGGCTTTGTTGACCATTACCCAAATCAGAACCGACCTTACCATAAAGTGCCAACGCCTCAAGCGTGAATGACGTGCCGGTCAAGTGATTGAAGGAATTTGGGAAATCCCGCCGCGAGCGCCTCGTCGAGCCTCTCCGGCGACGGATCGCGCTGCAACGCGGCGAAGCTGGTGACTGGATATTCAGCGATTCCGCATGGCACGATCGCGTCGAAGTGGGTCAGGTCGGGCTCCAGATTGAGCGCAAATCCATGCAGCGTGACCCAGCGCCGCACGCGCACGCCGATCGCGCCGATCTTGGCTTCGCGGCCAGTCAGATCGTCGGTCCAGATGCCGATCCGGCCCGGCGCCTTGCGCGCGGCCACGCCCAGCCGAGCGAGCGCGCCGATCAGCCAGTCTTCCAGGCTTGCGACATAACAACGCACGTCGCGCCCGCGCGCATCCAGATCTAGCAGGACATAGCCGACTCGCTGCCCGGGGCCATGATAGGTGTATCGCCCACCGCGCCCGGCGCGGTGGACCGGGAAGCGGGCGGGCTCGAGCAACTCGTCTTCGGCCGCGCTGGTGCCGCCGGTGATGACTGGCGGATGTTCCAGCAGCCACACCAGTTCGGATGCGTCGCCATCGCGAATCGCGGCGGCGCGCGCCTCCATCTCGGCGAGCGCCTGCGCATAATCGGTGAGGCCGGGCGATACGCGCCATTCAATCTGGTCGATGGGTGCAGGCATGGAGGACGCCCATGTGGCGGCGGACAAGTCCGTATGCAAGCAACGCCTCGATTGCCTTTGCCCTTGGGCCCGACGATAAGCTGCGCCAGCGGGGAGGAATTTGCCTGGTGAAGTCGCTTTCGATCGAAGATACCTTTCAGTGGACGCAGCGCTTCGTCGCGCGGGAGTGGAAGCTGCTGCTGCCCGTCGCTTTCGCCTTCCTGGCGGTGCCTCAGCTTGCCTTCAACCTGTTGATTCCAACGGCGATCACCGATTCCTTCTCCAAGGGCGATCCGCAACTCGTCATGCAGTTGCTGGAAAAGACGCCCTGGGTGATGCCGGCAGCGATCGGAGTTCAGGTGATCGCGCTTGCCGGCGGCTTATGCATCGCTGCGTTGGCCTTGGTGCCGCGCATCAGCGTGCGCGAAGCCATCGGGCTCGGCCTGCAGCGACTTTTCGTGCTGGTCGCGGCAATGCTGCTTCTTTTTCTGGCGGTGGTGCTTTCGGTGGTCTTGATCTCGGCCCTTATGCAGGTGCTGCGGCTCAATCCCGCCGGGCAAAAACTGCTTCTGGTCGGGATCATCTTTGGCATCTCGTTGGTGATCTGGATGCGGCTGATCACGCTGGCGGCGGTCATTGCGATGTCGCGTGCCGGCCCGGTCGCCGCGATCCGATTGGCCTGGGAACTCAGTACGGGCGCCTTCTGGCGCATCCTGGGCTGCATCCTGATTTACAGCATCGGCGCGCAGGTCGTGGTGCTCGCTTCAACCTTCGCCCTCGGTGCGATTTTCGTGCTGACCTGCTCGGCCATAGGCACACCCACCCTCGGTCCGGTTCTGTCGCTCACTTATGCCTCGCTCGCCAGCGCCGCGTTCTGGGCAGGCTTCCATGTGTTGGCGGCCTCGCTCTACCGTCAGCTCGGCGGGTCGATCAGGGGCGTCTGAGGAGCCGCATCGTGCGGTAAAATTCCGATCAGCCTTGGGTCTGCGAACGTTTCGATCGAACGCGCAAACGGCGCGAACCCATTGCGACGGTAGAAACCGAGCGCGCCAGGATGGTCGAGCGTGCAGGTGTGGACCCACATGCGGCGCACGTCCCCGCGCCAGCCGAGCGCCAAAGCCTGCGCCATCAGCCAGTCGCCATGGCCCTTGCCGGTCAGTTCGGGGACCAGCCCGAAAAAGCCGATCTCGCACTCGCCCGCCACGCGGAAATCGAGTTCAAGCATCCCGATCTCAATTCCGCCGCGATCTACCACGGCATAGATATGGATTGCCGGATCGCGGATGATCGCCAGCAGCGCGTCGTCGCTTAGCATCAACCGCGAGAACCAGAGCCAGCGCGCACCCACCCGTCGGAACAAGGTACGATAGCCATCAGGCGTCGGGTCACGCCATGCGGTCAGTCGCAACGGCGAAGCCGGGAGCGGGCGCGGTTTTGGCCGTTCGCGCATCTCGAGCGACGTGACCACCGCGGCGAGCTCACCCGCGACGACGGGCGTCAGCATCGCACTATCGCCAGATCGCGACCGGCGGCAGGCTCATCAGGATCGCATCGACGTCGCCGCCGGTTTTGAGCCCGAACAAGGTGCCCCGGTCATAGACCAGATTGAATTCGGCATAGCGCCCGCGGAAGACAAGCATCGCCTCGCGGTCCGCCTCATTCGCGGGCAGCCCCATCCGTCGCCGCACGATTCGCGGAAAGATATCGAGGAAGGTTTCGCCCACCGAGCGCACGAAGCCAAAATTCGTATCGAAATCGCCCTCGAGATGGTCGAAGAAGATGCCGCCCACGCCACGATGCGTCTTGCGGTGCGGGATGTAGAAATAATCGTCCGCCCATTGTTTGTAGCGCGGATAGTCGCCCGGCCCCGGATGTGCCTCGCACGCGGCGCGGAAGGCGGCATGGAAATCGTCGCTGTCCTGCGCCACCGGCAGAGGCGGGTTGAGATCCGCGCCGCCGCCGAACCAGCGCTTGGTCGTCGCCAGGAAACGGCAATTCATGTGTACCGCGGGGACATGAGGGTTGGACATATGCGCAACCAGGCTGATTCCCGTCGCAAAGAATCGGGGGTCGTCGCCCGCGCCATGGATCGTCTTGGCGAATTCGGGCGCGAAGCTGCCGCCTACGGTTGAGACATTGACCCCGGCCTTCTCGAACACCTGGCCCTTGATCAGCCCGCGCACACCGCCACCGCCGCCTTCGCGCTCCCACGGTGTGAAGGCAAAGCGCGCATCGCTGCCCGCTTCGGCCTCGATTCTCTCGAATTCGGCGCAGATCCGGTCGCGAAGGGATTCGAACCAGGCGCGGGCGGCTTGCTGTTGGGGATCGAGCGGGTCCATGGGCAGCCCCTTGCCGCCCGAAACGGCCGCTGTCGAGCGCGTCGATTCCGATCACCGAGATCCTGTTGCGGCCTTTCCGCGAGGTCGATCCGGGGTGCTCGGCAGGAACTGTAACAGGGGATGAACAAAGGACGCTTGGCAAAGGCCGGGAACCGCGTCTATCAGCGCCGCGTGTCGCCGCTCGTCCGGCGAGCTTTGTGGTATGCGTCTGCATCCGCAAACAGGGTTCAAAACGCAAAGGGTCTCTCGCGAAATGGCGACGTCCGAATATGTCGACGATCCCAATCAGCGTCCGCCGGTGATCGGCGACGAAGTGGAAGGGGGCGTGGGTGCGCGTCGCCGCGATTTCCTCAACATCGCTGCAGTCAGCTTCGCCGGTGTCGGCGCGGCCGCGGTGGTGGTCCCGCTGGTCAACCAGATGAATCCGTCGGCCGATGTGCTCGCGCTCGCCTCGATCGAGGTGGACCTAGCGAAAATCGCCGAAGGGTCGGGTATCAAGGTCGCCTGGCGCAAGCAGCCCGTGTTCGTGCGCCGCCTGACGGCCAAGGAAGTCTCCGAGGCCAATGCGGTGCCGGTCGGCGAACTGCGCGATCCGCAGACGCTGGCTCAGCGCACCAAGCCGGGTAAGGAGAATTGGCTGATCACGATGGCCGTTTGCACCCACCTCGGTTGCGTGCCGCTCGGCATCAATCCGGGCGAGAGTCGCGGCGATTTCGGCGGCTATTTCTGTCCGTGCCACGGTTCGCAGTACGACACTGCGGGCCGCATCCGTAAGGGGCCGGCACCAAAGAACCTGCAGGTTCCCGAATATAGCTTCAAGTCCAACACCGTCGTCCAGATCGGCTGAGGTAAAGATAGATGAGCTTCCCCTGGGCTGAGAATTACGCACCGAAGAACCCGCTGATGAAGTGGCTCGACGCGAAGCTTCCGCTGCCGCGTCTGGTCTACAATGCCGTCGGCGCGGGCTATCCGGTACCGCGCAACCTCAATTATTTCTGGAACTTCGGTGTCCTGGCGGGTCTCGCACTCACCATCCAGATCGTGACCGGCATCATCCTGGCGATGCACTACGCGTCGAACTCGGACATGGCCTTCACGTCGGTCGAAGGCATTATGCGCGACGTGAATGCGGGGTGGCTGCTCCGCTACATGCACATGAACGGCGCAAGCATGTTCTTCGTCGTGGTCTACATCCACATCTTCCGTGGCCTCTATTACGGATCCTATAAGGCGCCGCGCGAGATGGTGTGGCTCCTGGGCGTGGTCATCTTCCTGCTGATGATGGCGACTGCTTTCATGGGTTACGTACTTCCCTGGGGCCAGATGAGCTTCTGGGGCGCGCAGGTGATCACGGGCTTTTTCTCGGCGATTCCGCTCGTCGGCGATCCGATCCACACCTGGCTGCTGGGCGGTTTTGCGCCGGACAATGCCGCGCTGAACCGCTTCTTCTCGCTCCATTACCTGCTGCCGTTCGTGATCGCGGGCGTCATCATCCTCCATATCTGGGCGCTGCACATCCCGGGTTCGAATAACCCGACGGGCGTTGAGGTGAAGGGACCGCAGGACACCGTGCCGTTCCATCCGTATTATACGGCGAAGGACGGCATGGGCGTGGGCGTGTTCCTCCTCGTGTTTGCGGTGATGATGTTCTTCTACCCGAACGCGCTCGGCCACCCGGACAATTACATCCAGGCCAACCCGCTCTCGACGCCCGCGCACATCGTCCCCGAATGGTATTTCTGGCCTTTCTACGCGATCCTGCGCGCCTTCACGGTCAACTGGCTGTGGATCCCGGCGAAGCTGTGGGGCGTGCTGGCGATGTTCTCGTCGATCCTGCTGCTGTTCTTCCTGCCGTGGCTCGACAATTCGCCGGTCCGTTCGGCCAACTACCGACCAGCTTACCGCATCGCTTTCTGGGTGCTCGTGCTGGACGTGCTGATCCTTGGCTGGATCGGCAAGAGCCCGGCCGAGGAGCCCTATGTGCGCATCGGCCAGATCGCCGCGGCTTATTACTTCGCCCACTTCTTGCTGATCGTCCCGATCATTGCGGCGGTGGAAAAGACCAAGCCTTTGCCCAACTCGATCTCTGAATCGGTGCTGCATGGCGAGGCGGAAGAAGCCGCGCCCATCGGCGTCGGCAGCGCGCATTGATCGGCCAAGGGGGACTATAGAAAATGCTTCGTTTCCTGGCTGGTCTGGTCGGTGTCGGTTTCGTCTCCGCGCTGCTAATTGCTTTCCTGATGCCGCGTGAAAAGGTCGAACCGGCCGCGGCATCGATCTATCATCTGCCCGAGAAGGAGGTGAAATTCTCCTTCGACGGCCCGTTCGGCACCTATGACAAGGAGCAGCTCCAGCGCGGCTTCCAAGTCTATAAGGAGGTCTGCTCGGCCTGCCACTCGATGAAGCTGGTCGCGTTCCGCGATCTCGAAGAGATCGGGTTCAGCAAGCCGGAGGTAAAGGCGATCGCCAAGCAATGGGCGGTCGAGGTCCCTTCGATCAACCCGGACACGGGTGAAGCCGCGACCCGCAAGGCGCTGCCGAGCGACTATTTCCCGTCGCCTTATGCGAACGAAACCGCCGCGCGTGCAGCCAACAACAATGCGCTGCCGCCGGACATGTCCTTGCTCGCCAAGGCCCGCGAAGGTGGAGCCCATTACATCTACTCGATCGTGACGGGCTATCAGGTCCAGCCGGCCGACCTGCTGAAACGCTTCCCGGATGCGAAGACGCCCACGGGTCTGCATTACAATCCGTACTTCGCGAACCTGAACATTGCGATGCCGCCGCCGCTGGTGGCCGACGGTCAGGTGACCTATGCTGACGGCAAGAAGGCGACCGTCGATCAGATGGCGCAGGATGCCTCGGCATTCCTGATGTGGGCGGCCGAGCCGAAGCTCGAAAACCGCCACCGTTGGGGCATCGTGGTGATCATCTATCTGCTGATCGCGACCGGCCTCGCCTACGGCGCCTATCGCAACATCTGGCGCGACAAAAAGCATTGATCGGAAGCGCTGGCCGGTGACCGAGCCGGCGCTCCTTTCCATCTCCATGCTCGCCGTCCTAGCCCTCGTGCTGGGCGGCGGCTGGATGATCCTCCGGCGAGGCGAAAAGAAGCAGGGCGTGCTGATGCTGATCGCCGCCCTCGTCCTGCTCGGCAACGTGCTGATCTGGGCCTGGCCGGTTCACTCTTGAGCCGTTCGCCCTGAGCTTGTCGAAGGGCTGTACTTCTTCGAAGATAAGAACAGTGCTTCGACAGGCTCAGCACGAACGGACTGCATCATGACCGAAATCGACGACAAGATTGCCGCAGCCGCCTTCCGCCGGCTGGTCGAACACCTCCAGTACCGGACCGACGCGCAGAATGTCGACCTGATGGGGTTGGCGGGGTTCTGCCGCAATTGCCTCGGCGACTGGCTGGCCGAAGCCTCGGGCGGCGCGCTGACCAGCGCGGATGGCCGCGAATATGTCTACGGCATGCCCTATGCCGAATGGAAAGCGCGCCACCAGCAGGCTGCGACGCCCGAACAGCTTCAGCGGATGGAAGAAAGCCTCAAGCGCAACCCGCCGGCCTGACGGTCAGATGATGTCGCGCCCGGTCGTAAAGCCGGGCAGCACGGTCGACGGATGATCGTCCTCGGCACCGAGCCGGCCGATCACCAGTTGGCACACAGCCTCCTCGCGCGTCGGTTTGGGATCGGCGTGCCGCGCGATCCAGGCGTCGATCGCCCTTATCTGGTCGGGCCCGAATTCGATCGTGAGCGTGGTTTTGGCGTCCGAGTCCGACATATCCACAGGTTGATGCGACGGAAGGCTCCGGTCAAGCGGATCGCCCCTTCCGTTTGGGCGGGCCCCGCCGCTAAGCCTGTCCGGGTGAGCGGCGAACCGACCCCGATGATGGCGCAATATCTGGCGCTCAAGGCGCAGGCCTCGGATTGCCTCCTCTTCTACCGGATGGGCGACTTCTTCGAATTGTTCTTCGAGGATGCCAAGGCGGCTTCCGCCACGCTCGACATCGCGCTCACCGCGCGCGGCGAGCATGACGGTGTGCCCATACCGATGTGCGGCGTGCCCGCGCATAGTCACGAGGCCTATCTCGCGCGGCTGATCAAGGGCGGCCATCGCGTCGCCATCGCCGAGCAGACCGAGACACCTGAACAGGCCAGGAAGCGCGGTGGCAGCAAGGCTCTGGTCGCGCGCGGCATCGTCCGCATCGTTACGCCCGGGACCTTGACCGAGGAAGTGTTGCTCGACGCGCGCGCTGCGAACTGGCTGGTCGCGGTCGCCAAGGCTGGGGGCGCGCTGGCGCTGGCGGCGGCGGATATCTCGACCGGCCGCTTCGAGATCGCCGCGGTCGGCTCCAACATGCTTGATGCGGAGCTTGCGCGCCTCAGCCCGGCCGAGGTGGTCGCGCCCGAGAATTTCGACGTCCAGATCGCCTATCCGGTCACGATAGCGGGCGGGTTCGACGGCAATGCGGCCGAACGCCGTCTCAAGGCGCAGTTCAATGTCGCCACGCTCGACGGTTGGGGCGAATTCAGCCGCGCCGAATTGTGCGCGGCGGGAGGCCTTCTCGCCTATCTCGAACGAGCAGGGCAGGGCGCCTTGCCCTTCCTCCAGCCGCCGGTCCGCCGCGCGGTCAGCGATCATATGATGATCGACGCGGCGACGCGCGAGAGCCTGGAGATCATCTGCGCTACCAACGGCGGGCGCAAGGGGAGCCTGCTGGATGCGATTGATCGCACCGTCACGGGGGGCGGTGCGCGCCTGCTCGGCAGCGATCTGGCGGCGCCGCTGACCGATCGCGCCGCGATTGACGCACGGCTCGATCTCGTCGGCTTTTTCCATGATGCTGGCGATCTGCGCGCGCGCCTGCGCATGGCTTTGCGCGCCTTGCCTGATATCGGCCGCGCGCTGGGGCGTCTGGCTGCAGGGAGGGGCAGTCCGCGCGACCTCGCGCAACTCCGCGACGGGCTCGACCAGGGCTACCGCCTCCATGACATGCTCAAGGTAACGCCGCGCCCCACTTTGTTGGACGCGCTGCTGCCGGCCTTTCTCGGCCATGGCGAGCTGGTCGACCGTCTCCAGCGTGCGATCGTAGCCTCGCCGCCGATCGATGCCGGCCATGGCGGCTATATCGCGGAGGGCTATGACGCTGCGCTCGACGCCTTGCGTGCGCGTGGCGGGGATGGGCGACGGGCGATCGCCGCGCTCGAAACCTCCTACCGCGACAAGACCGGCATCACCCAGCTCAAGATCCGTCACAACAATGTGCTCGGCTATCATATCGAGGTACCGGCGAAGGCCGCCGAAGCGCTGATGCGGGCTGAATCAGGCTTCATCCACCGCCAGACGCTGGCGGGCGTGGTCCGTTTCAACGCGCCCGAACTGCATGACCATGCAAGCGAGGTCGGGCAGGCGGGTAGTCACGCGCTCGCCGCCGAAGCCGCGCATCTGGAGGAATTGACGGCCTTCACGCTTGCCCGCGCGCGGGAGATCGCCGCCACTGCCGACGCGCTCGCCCGGCTCGACGTCGCCGCCGGTCTTGCCGAACGCGCGGCCGAGGGCGGCTGGTGCCGTCCGTCTCTGCTGGAGCGACCCTGCCTCGAAGTCACCGAAGGCCGCCATCCCGTCGTCGAAAGCGCGGTCGCTGTGGCCGGCGGCCGCTTCGTCGCCAATGACTGCAATCTAGGGCCGCACGACCGGCTCTGGCTCGTCACCGGACCCAACATGGGCGGCAAATCGACCTTCCTGCGCCAGAATGCCGCGATCCTGATTCTCGCCCAGGCTGGCAGCTTCGTGCCTGCCGCCAGCGCCCGATTGGGCCTGTGCGATCGTTTATTCAGCCGCGTCGGCGCTTCCGACAATCTCGCCCGGGGACGCTCCACCTTCATGGTCGAGATGGTCGAGACCGCCGCCATCCTCGCGCAGGCGACCGAGAACAGCTTCGTCATCCTCGACGAGGTTGGGCGCGGTACCTCGACCTATGATGGCCTCGCCATCGCTTGGGCGGTGGTCGAGGCGGTGCATGACATCAACAGATGCCGCTGCCTGTTCGCAACTCATTATCATGAGCTGACAAGGTTGGCGGAGCGGCTGGATAGCTTGAGCCTGCATCATGTCCGTGCGCGGGAATGGAAGGGTGATCTTGTCCTCCTCCACGAAGTCGCGGCGGGGCCCGCCGATCGAAGTTACGGCCTGGCGGTCGCGCGCCTCGCCGGCCTGTCGCCCGCCGTGGTCGGCCGCGCCAAGGAAGTGCTCAAGCGGCTCGAAGCCGGGCGTGCCGCCACCGGCGGACTCGCCGCCGGCCTCGACGATCTGCCGCTCTTCGCCGCTGCCGCTGCGATTGAGGAGATCGCGGCCGATCCCCTGCGCGATGCGGTCGCAGGGATCGATGCGGACGCGCTTACCCCGCGCGAAGCGCTCGACCTGATCTATAAACTCAAGGGCTTGCTCGCCGACGGTTCATGAGCAGGCAAGTGGGTGGGGCGCAGGGGCAAAGGATGCAGCGGCCAACCCACATCCTCAACGCGGCGTCGAACCTGCTCGGTATCGCCCTTCTGATCATCGCGGGACTGAATGTCAGCCACATCGCCGACAAGAGCTTCGCCGACGAGATCGCCTGGATCGCCGCAGTCTGCCTCGCAGGCTCGTGCCTGTTCTCCTATCTCTCGCTCCGGCACGAGCGGCGTGGTGAGCGGCTCGAACATTGGGCGGACCGCATCTTTCTCGCCGGCCTGGTGATGTTGATCTCGGCAATCGTCGTGCTTGCGGTCGGCAATCGCTAGCCGCCGAGATGCCAGACCCAGGCGATCAGCGGTGTGCCCACCAGGATCACCAGCACCGACAAGGGCAGGCCAAGCTTCCAATAATCGCCAAAGCGATAGCCGCCCGGGCCGCACACCAACGTGTTACACTGGTGGCCGATCGGCGTGAGAAAGTCGCAGCCCGCGCCGGTCGCGACCGCCATCAGGAAGGCATCCGCCCCTAGCCCCAACCCTTTGGCAACGCCCACCGCGATCGGCCCCAGCACCAATACGGTCGGCGCATTGTGGAGAAAGGGCGAGCAGGCCATCGCCGCGACCAGCATCACCCCCAACGCCAGGAGCGCGGGCGCACCCTCGAGCAAAGCGGCCAGACCATGGGCGATCAGGTCGGTGCCGCCCGAATGCTGGACCGCCTCCGACAAGGGCGTGAGCGCGCCGATCAGTACCAGTACTTCGGGCTCAAGAGAGCCATAAGCCTCACGCATCGAGAGCGACCCGGAAACGATCATCAGCAATGCCGCGCCGAAAAAGGCACCGGCGACCGGCACCAGGTTAAGCGCGAGTAGGATCATCGCCCCCGCCAGGATCAGTACGGGCACGAACCGCCGCCTGCCGCCACCGATCTGCACTACACGCTCGGCAAGCGGCAATAAGGCAAGATTTACGAGAACTTCTGGCAATGCTTTCTCGCCCGCTCGCAAGACAAGCATGTCCCCGACACCGAGCGTGACATCACGCAGTCGCTCGGTGATTCGTTCGTTGGAACGGCCGATGGCAAGCAATTGGACGCCGTAGCGCTGCTGGAGCCGCATCCGCTCGGCCGATTGGCCGATCAGGGGCGACCCGCTCTGAACGACTGCCTCGATGGTACGTGTCTCTTCGCTCGGCTCGTCCTTTTCTACATCCTCTTTCTTGCGCGTTTCCTGAAGCGGTGTGCGCTGGAAGACGCGCGCCAGCGCTTCGGCATCGCCCTCCAGGACCAGGCTCATCCCGGGTGCGAGCCGCGTGCGCGCCCCGGCCTTGTGTGATTTGCCGTCCTTGCCCACCACCGCGCTCAGTCGCACATCGTCCTTGCCCAGATCGAGACTGCCGATCGTGCGGATATCTTTTGGTAACTCGTCTGGAACCCTGGCCTCGGTCGAATAGGCGGCCTCGGCGGCCGCCTCGCTCAGCCCGGCGCGGCCCTTGCGGTCGCGCGGCAGCAGCCGCCAGGCGAAGCTCACGAAGATCAGGCCTAGCAGGGTCAGGATCAGGCCGACGGGCGCGAAATCGTACATCTTGAAGGGTTGGCCGAGCGTGTCCTGTCGTACCTGGCTAACGATGATATTGGTCGATGTGCCGACCAGGGTGACCAGTCCGCCGAGCAGGGACATGAACGACATCGGCATCAGTAGCGAGGAGGGCGAACTCTCCGTGTTTCGCGCAACCCTGAGTGCCACCGGCATCATGATCGCGAGCGCGCCGACATTCTTGGTCAGTGTCGAGAGGATTGCGGTCGCGCCGGCCAGCACCGGCACTTGGGCGGCGGTCGACTTGAGCCGGTCCAGCAGCGGCCGGACCGCCCATTCGATCACGCCCGATCGCTGGATCGCCGCGCTCACGATCAGGGCGCAGGCGATGATAATCACCACGTCGCTGGTGAACCCCCCGAAGGCGGCCTTGATCGGCACGTCGCCGGTCAGCACGCCCGCGAACAAGGCCACGAGCGCGACCACGTCGTAGCGGAACCGTCCCGACGCGAAAGCCAGGACCGCGCCGCCGATCATCGCGAAGGAAAGTGCTTGGGGGCCAGTCAAGGAAGCCGCGTGCCGTTCGCCATAACATCGTAACGCGCGGGTTTTGATTTGTTCCCTCAGGTGACGGCGGCGCGTTATGCCCCTATTTGGAAGATTATGGCCAATCGGTTCGACAGTCTGCCCAATCGCCGCGCAATCATCGATCGACGCGGGCTGGCCGACCAGCTGTCGGGGCTAGAGGGCGGCGATCCCGGCGCGCTCCGCGCCGCGGCCACGCCCCTGTTGCGTGAGGCGCTCGATCATGGCCGCGTGGAGATTGCGCGCCGGCTCGCCGAAAAACCCAGCCACGGAGCGGAAATCGCCGCCTCTTATGCATTCCTGACAGATCAGTTGCTGCGGCTCTGCTTCGATTTCACGCTTCAGCGCCTCTACCGCAACAACCATCCGACGGCAGGCGAGCGCATCACGCTGATCGCGGTCGGCGGCTATGGCCGCGGCGAGATGGCGCTCTATTCGGATATCGACATCGCCTTCATCACCCCCTGGAAGCAGACCGGCTGGGCCGAGCAGGTGATCGAATCGATCCTCTACATGCTCTGGGATCTGGGGTTGAAGGTCGGCCATTCGAGCCGCTCGCTCGACGATATGGTGCGCATGGCGAAAAGCGACCTCACTATCTGCACCGCATTGCTCGAATCGCGTTACGTCTGGGGCGATCAGTTGCTTTACGACGAGGCCGCCGCACGCTTCGACCACGACGTGCGGGCCGGCAATGCACGTAGCTTCGTCGCCGCTAAGCTCGCCGAGCGCAACGAGCGGCACGAGCGGATGGGGGACAGCCGCTATGTGGTCGAGCCCAACCTCAAGGAGGGGAAGGGCGGCCTGCGCGACCTCCATACGCTCTTCTGGATCGGCAAATACGTCCACAAGGTCAGCACCGTCGCCGAACTGGTCGAAAAGGGCCTGTTCACGGCGGACGAATATCGCCGTTTCCGCCGAGCCGAGAATTTCCTGTGGGCGGTTCGCTGCCACCTTCACATCTACGCCAAACGGGCTGAGGACCGGCTGACGTTCGACGTCCAGTCTGAGATTGCGGTACGCATGCATTACGCTGATCGGCCGGGGCGCAGTGCTGTCGAACGTTTCATGCGCCATTATTTCCTGACCGCGAAAGAGGTCGGCGACCTGACCGGTGTGTTCCTCGCGCATATCGACGAGGAATTTGCCGGCCGCGGCCGCCGCTTCGGTTTCCCGACCCTGCGTCGCCGACCGCGCAAGCTGGATGGCTTCATGCTGGATCGTGGTCGCCTCAAGGCGCCCGAGGATGATTTCTTTGCGCAGGATCCCGTCCGGCTGATCGAACTATTCTGGCTGGCGGACAAATATGAGCTGGAAATCCATCCGCTGACGATGCGTCAGGCAGGGCGCGACTGCCGGCTGATCGACGGGCGCGTCCGTGAAGACGCCCGTGCCAATTCGCTGTTCCTCGACGTGCTGACCTCGCCCCGCAACCCCGAAATGGTGCTGCGCTGGATGAACGAGGCGGGCGTGTTCGGTCGCTTCATGCCCGACTTCGGGCGTGTCGTGGCGCAAATGCAGTTCGATATGTACCACCATTATACGGTGGACGAGCATTCGTTGCGTGCGATCGGCCTGTTGTCCCGGATCGAGAAAGGCGATCTCGCCGAGGATCATCCGCTCGCATCCAAGATTTTCAAACAGATCGTGTCGCGTCGCGCGCTCTTTGTTTCGGTGCTCCTTCACGATATCGCCAAGGGCCGCGGCGGGGACCATTCGGTATTAGGGGCCGAGGTGGCGGAGCGGCTTTGCCCACGCCTGGGCATGACGGCGGCCGAGACCGAGACCGTCGCCTGGCTGGTCCGCTATCACCTGATCATGTCGGCGACCGCGTTCAAGCGCGACCTGGCCGATTTCAAGACCATCCTCGACTTCGCCGCCGTAGTGCAAAGCCCTGAGCGGCTACGCCTGCTGCTGATGCTGACCATTGTCGATATTCGCGCGGTCGGTCCTGGCGTGTGGAACGGCTGGAAGCGCCAGCTGCTTGCTGATCTCTACGATGCCGCCGAGGAAGTCCTGCGCCTCGGCCACAAGCAGCGCGGGCGCGGCGAGCGCATCGACCTGAAGCGCGCCGAGCTCGGCGTCGCGCTCGGCTGGAGCCGTCACCGGTTCGACGACTTCGCCAAGCGCTTTCCCGATTCCTACTGGGTCGCGGAGAGCGCGGACGTGCTCGAACGGAATGCTCGCCAGATCGCGGCCGCGGACCAGGCCGAAAAGGCGCTCTCGATCGTGGCGCAGGCCGATCCGCAGCGGGGCGCGACGCTCGTCACGATCTATGCCGGCGACCATCCCGGCCTGTTTTACCGCATCGCAGGGGCGATCCACCTCGCCGGCGGCAACATCATCGACGCGCGCATCTACACCACGCGCGACGGCATGGCGGTCGACAATTTCCTCGTGCAGGATCCGTTCGGCCAGGCATTCGACGATCCGCACCGCCTGAAGCGCCTCGCCCAGTCGATCGAGGACGCGCTGATGGCGCGTAACCAGCTTGCCACCAAGCTTGCCGCCAAGCCCGCGCCGCGTACGCGCGCGCACGCTTTCGACACGGTGCCCAACGTGCTGATCGATAACAACGCCTCGAACCGCTACACCGTGGTCGAGGTCAATGCCGGGGATCGGCCGGCGTTGCTCTATGCGCTGGCGCGGGCGATGTTCCAGGCCAAGGTCACGATCCACTCCGCCCACATCGCGACCTATGGCGAACGCGCGATCGACGTTTTCTACATAACCGATCTGATCGGCGACAAGATCGAACCCGCCGTCCGGATGCGCACGCTCGAGCGGCTCCTGCTCGAAGCGGCGGGCGGCGATTCCGAGGAAGGCGGCGCCAAAGGCAAGGACAACAAGGCGGCGGCCTAGTCTTTGGCCTTCACCCCGGCGAAAGCTGGGGTCCATCTCTGGCCCGTATCGCCAAGCGCGCCGATCAGGAGATGGATACCAGCTTTCGCTGGCATGACGAAGTTTGAGGGGAAGGGGCCTAACGCCCCTGCATATCCCGCGATTCCTGCGGGATACGGACCGTGAGGCTGCCCCAGGTCTCGTCCAGCCAGATCTGGCAGGAAAGCCGGCTGGTTCGCGTCACTGAGCCCGCCAGATCGAGCAGATCGTCCTCGTCCGCGCTTGCCGGGAGCAATTTGTCGAAATCCTGCGGGTCCACGATCACATGGCAGGTCGAACAGGCCATCTGGCCTTCGCACGTGCCTTCCAGCGGTTGTCCGCTCGCCTGAGCGAGATCGAGCAGCCGGTCGCCGGTCTTGCCCTCGACCTCGCGCACCGTGTCACCGTCGGCGGAAACGAACCTTACCTTCATGCCCACTCCAATTGCCGCGTGGCCGCCTGATTGATCAGCGCGGCGGCCTCACGCAATTCTTCATGGGTTGTGTAGCGGCCGAAGCCAAGCCGGATCGAGCTACGTGCCTGGGGCTCGCTCAGGCCGAGCGCGCGCAGCACGTGGCTCGGCCGCCCCGATCCGCTCGCGCAGGCAGATCCGGCGGAGAAGGCAATGTCGCGCAGCTCGGAGATCAGACGGCTCGAATCCACCCCGTCCCGGCGCAGATTGCGATTGCCACCATAGCGGCGGACGGGGTCGCCGTTCAAAGCCCAATCCTTGAACAGGTTATCGGAAAGATCAGACAAGCTGCTGATATGTAATCCATCATTCTCGCGTCTTTGGTCCGCAAGGGCGGCGGCGGCGCCGAAGCCGACTGCCAGCATCGGGCTCAATGTGCCCGAACGCAGACCCTGCTGCTGGCCGCCGCCATGGATCATCGCGGGCCAGTCGAGTCGATCGCGGAGCCAGAGCGCGCCAATCCCCTTGGGTCCATGGATCTTGTGCGCGGAGATGGCGACCAGATCGCAGGCGCCGAGCGGTAGGTCGATCCGGCCAAAGCCCTGCACCGCATCGCAGAATAAGAGGGCACCCGTCTGATGTGCCAATTGCGCGAGCTCGGCGATGGGCTGGATCACACCAATCTCGTTATTGACGAGCATCGCCGCGACCAGGGCCGTCTGCCCGTCGATCGCCCGGGCGGCCGCATCGAGATCGACCAGGCCATTCGCAAGCACGGGCAGGATGACCAGCTCGACGTTCCGCCGCGCCAGCCATTCCGCCGTATCCAGCACGCAGGCATGTTCGGTGGCGATGGTTACGATCTTGCGGCGCGCACCCGCAACCGCGCCCTGCAGTGCCCAATTGGCCGCCTCGGTCGTCCCTGACGTGAGAATCAGCCTGCCCTGACCTTCGGAATCACCCATCGCGGAGGCAACCTGCGCGGTTGCGATCTCGATCGCGGCGCTCGCCTCCCGGCCAAGCCGATGTGGCGAGTGCGGGTTGCCGAACTTGTCGAGCCAGGGAAGCATCGCCTCGCGGGCTTCGGGGGCAAGCGGCGTGGTGGCCTGATAATCGAGATAGATCATGCCGCGCGTCGCCGTTCGGCCAGCTGGGTCCACACGTCCAGGAAACGCTCGACCTCCGCCTCGGTCGTCTGCGGTGCCAAGCTGACCCGTATCACCTCGCGCGATTCCTCGTCGCTCCAGCCCATCGCGGTCAGTACCGCGCTCGGCTTCAATGTGCCCGAGGAGCAGGCGCTGCCCGCCGAAACCGCGATCCCCGCCATGTCGAGCTCGATCAATTGCGCCGCGGCCGCAGTACCGGGCAGGCGATAAGAACCGATCTCGGACAAGCGCGGGCCTCTTTCCGCGACGATCTGTCCGCCAGCCGCGCGCACGCCTTCGTCGAGTCGGTACCTGAGACTGGCGAGATGATCGCGCGATCCCCGCGCTTCCAGCGCGGCAGCGAACCCGATCGCACCGGGCAGGTTTTCGGTGCCGCCGCGATAGCCCTTTTCCTGACCTCCGGTGGGAGAAAGTGACGACAAGTCTCTGACAAGCAAGGCACCAATCCCGGGGGGGGCGCCCAATTTATGCGCCGATACGATGATCAGATCGGCTTTGGGGAGTGGCAGCTTGGCCGCGGTCTGCGCGGCATCCGCCAGCCACAGGCTGCCTCGATCGCGGATCGCGGCGGCAATTTCCGCGAGCGGCTGGATAATCCCGGTCTCGCTATTGGCGGCCTGGATCGCGATCAGCGCGGCCATTGGGATCGCGGCAAGATCCACCCTGCCATTCGCGTCAACGCCGATTGTCGCGGCTTGCGGCGCAGCGCGGCGGACGGAATCATGTTCGACAGCGGATAGCGCGCGCCCGCCGATCCGGGCTTGAGCGAATGCCAACGAAGCGGCTTCGCTCGCCCCGCTGGTCAGAATCAGCTCATGATCCCATCCGAGCGCGGACTTGATCCGCCCGCGTGCTTCTTCCAGCGCCGCCCTGGCTGCACGCCCTTCGGCATGAGGCGAGGAGGGGTTGGCCCAGCGCGTATAGGCCTCCGCCATCGCCTCGCGCACCTCGGGCAGCACGGGCGTGGTCGCGGCATGGTCGAGATAGATTCGATCGGACACGAGGTGATTAAGTCTCCGTGATTGCACCGGGAGGGACCTTTTCTATATAGGCGCGGCCTGCGCTGGCGCCCAAGCCCGCTCTATCAGATCAAGCGAGACCGATGCCCGACGTCATTTTCCCCGGCCCCGAGGGTCGCCTAGAAGGCCGTTTCAGCCCGCCGCCGCGCCCGCGCGCGCCCGTCGCCATGATCCTGCACCCGCACCCCCAGGCGGGCGGCACGATGAACAACCGCATCGTGCAGGCCATGTATCAGACCTTTGTCAGGCGCGGCTTCGCCACCTTGCGTTTCAATTTTCGCGGTGTCGGCAAGAGCCAGGGCGTGTTCGACAACGGCATCGGCGAACTGTCCGACGCCGCGAGCGCGCTCGACTGGGTTCAATCGATTCATCCCGAGGCGCAGACCACCTGGATCGCGGGCGTCAGCTTCGGCGCCTGGATTGGCATGCAGCTGCTGATGCGCCGCCCGGAGATCAAGGGTTTCATTTCGGTGGCGCCGCCCGCCAACCTCTACGATTTCACCTTCCTGGCGCCATGCCCGTCCTCGGGCATCATCATCCAGGGTGAGAATGACGAGGTTGCAACGCCCGGTGCGACCCAGAAGCTGGTCGACAAGCTGCGGACCCAGCGCCACATCACGATTCATCATGACACAATTCCCGGCGCGAACCATTTCTTCGAGCATGAAATGACCGAGCTGATGACGTCGGTGGACGATTATCTGGATATGCGGCTCAAGGCGTAAATTCGCACCTCCGGGCGTCGAAGGGCTCGCTTTCCGAGGAGCCCATGGTTAGGGACGCGCCGAGTCCTTCGACGAAGCGAGAGGTATGCTTGACCAAATTTGCGCCGCGTAGCCGTAAGGTCCGGGTTCTGGCGACGCTGGGCCCCGCGTCCAGCTCGCCGGAGATGATCCGCAAATTGTTCATGGCGGGTGCGGACGCGTTCCGTATCAACATGAGCCATGGGGCGCATGCGGACAAGGAACCTCTGGTCAAGGCGATCCGGGCGCTTGAAAGGGAGCTCAATCGTCCGACCACGATCCTGTTCGACTTGCAGGGTCCCAAATTGCGCGTCGGAAAGTTCGCCGAGGGCAAGATACTCCTCGAAACCGGCCAGACGTTCATCCTGGATCGCGACAAGACGCCCGGCGATGCCGACCGCGTCGAGCTGCCCCACAAGGAAATCTTCGCCGCCCTCGAAGTCGGCGCGCGGCTTCTGCTCGACGACGGCAAGCTGGTCTTGCGCGTGTCCGGCGTCGAGCCCGACCGGATCGAGACTCTGGTCGAGGTGGGTGGCCCGCTTTCCAACTCCAAGGGGCTGAATGTCCCCGACGTGGTCGTGCCGATGGCGGCGCTGACCGAGAAGGATCGCGCCGACCTCGCTTTCGCGGTGGAACAGGGCGCCGACTGGATCGCGCTCTCTTTCGTCCAGCGACCGGAGGACGTTGCCGAGGCGCGCCGACTGATCGGAGGCAAGGCTTCGGTGCTTGCCAAGATCGAGAAGCCCGCCGCTGTCGATCGCCTTGAGGAGATACTCGAGCTCGCGGACGCGGTGATGGTGGCACGCGGCGATCTCGGTGTCGAATTGCCGCCGCAGCGCGTGCCGCTCGTTCAGAAGCATATCGTTGCCACCGCCCGGCGCATGGGGCGACCGGTCGTCGTTGCCACGCAGATGCTCGAATCGATGATCGTCTCGCCATCGCCCACGCGCGCCGAAGTGTCCGACGTCGCCACCGCCATCTATGACGGCGCGGACGCGATCATGCTCTCGGCCGAAAGCGCCGCCGGCGCCTGGCCCGAGGAATCGGTATCGATGATGGATCGCATCGCAATCGCGGTCGAGAACGACCCGGGATACAAGGCGCGTCTCCATTTCACCGAGACCTTGCCCGATCCCACCACGGCTGATGCCTTGTCCGAGGCAGCCAAGGAGATTGCCGAGACGATTTCCGCCTCGGCCATCATCTGCTTCACCAATTCGGGCGCGTCCGCGCGCCGCATCGCGCGCGACCGCCCGTCCGTGCCGATGCTGGTCCTGACCCCCAATGAAGCGACCGCGCGCCGCGTCGGACTACTTTGGGGCGCGCATGCCGTGATTACCAAGGACGTGTCCAATTTCGAAGAGATGGTCGCCAAATCCAAGCGTATGGCGATGCGTCACGGCCTCGCGGGTTCAGGCGACAAGATCATCATCATGGCCGGCGTCCCCTTCGGCACGCCAGGCTCGACCAACATGCTTCACGTCCAGCGCCTGACCGGCAAGGAGCTGGAAGGCTTCGACGACTGATAAGTCCCCGTTCAGGCTGAGCTTGTCGAAGCCCTGCACTTCTTCTTGCTCGTCAAGAAGGACAGTGCTTCGACAGGCCCATTGCGAACGCGGCGGTTCAATCTGCCGGATACACTGTGAACTGCTCGATCCGGCCTTTTTCTCCAGGCTCGGCGCGCAGCACGATCGTCAGCTTCTTCGTGCCGTAGTCCACCGTATAGACTTCAGCCGTGAAGCCGCCACGCAGGCTCGATGAACGGCGTACGAAGCTCTTCGGCGCTCCCATCGCGGCGAGGCTCGCCTGGTAGTCGGCCAGCGCCTGCGCCGTAAAATAATAATTGCCGTTGGCCGTGAACTGCGCACGGTCGATCCTACCCGCGCGTAGCCCTTCGAACACGGCTTGGGCGCGGCTGACGTCACCGGTATCCGCGAAGATTATCTTCTCGATTGAGTCGGCGATGCTTGTCTGCGCGTTGCCGAAATCGGCATTGTCGAGGACGACGATCGCCGCCCGGTCGTCCGGGTAGATTCGGTTCTCGGACAGATAGCCCACCGCTTCGCCGCCATGGCTGATGCGGCGATGGCCCTTGGCGATATCGACCTCGACGCCCAGGCCGTAGCCTGTGCCAGCACCGCTGGTGAGCAGCACTTCGGTCTGCTGCTCATGATAGCTTGCGGGTTTCATTACATTCTGGTCGATCACGGAGATGTCCCAACGCGCCAGATCCGACGCGCTCATCGCCAGTTCGCCCGCCGCATAGAGCCAGCCGGGCGCAGGCTGCTGCTCAACCCGGACCGGTCCGGCGGCGTAGCGGTGATAGCCGAGCGGGTCGGCGTCCGTCAGGCCCGTGTCGAGGTCGACAGGGTGCATGCCCAGTCGATCGAACACACGGGCCTTGAGGAAATCGAGCAATTGCATGCCCGATAGCTGCTCGACGATCCGCCCGGCCGCGACATAGCCTGTATTCGAATATTGCCAGCGCGTGCCGGGATCGAAGTCGAGCGGCGCCTTGGCCCATTTGTCGAGGATATGTCCGGGCGTGGTCGGTGTCTCCATGTCGATGAAGGAGAAATCCTGCGGCCAGTAATCGCGATAGCCCGAAGTATGCGACAGCAATTGTCGGACCTTCACCTCCTTGGCGCGGGTGAGATCGGGCAGGTATTTGGAAACGGGGTCGTCGAGCGAGAGCTTGCCGTCCTCGGCTAGCAGCAACAAGGCGGCGGCGGTGAACTGCTTGGAAATCGACGCAATCTTGTAGCGCGCCTCGGTCCGCGCCGGCACGCCTTCACGCTGCAGGCCATAAGCGTGCGCGTAGACGATCCTGCCGTCCTGCACGACCGCGATCGAGGCCGCGGGCACGCCGGTCGTGGCGAGCGTCTTGGCCGCGGCGGCATCGATCGCGCTGATTTGGGTTGGGGTGAGCGGAGCGGCGAATGCCCCGGTCGAGAGGAAGGTGGCGGCGCACACCATGGCTAGGCGCATCGGAATCTCCTTTGTCAGGAGAGGTGGCGCAGCCGAGTCGGGCAGGCAAACAAAAACCCACCAACGTCACACCCGCACGCCATATGCGTCACCCCAGCGAAAGCTGGGGTCTCAGGCGGCGTGATACGATTTCCTGAGATGCCAGCTTTCGCTGGCATGACGGGGCATTTGCAGGTCGCAAAGAGACAAACGAAAAGGGCCGCGCTTTCACGCGGCCCTCCGAAAGGTCCTCAGGGGAGGAGATTAACCCTGGCGGGCCTTGAACCGGCGGTTCGTCTTGTTGATGACATAGGTACGTCCGCGACGGCGGATCACGCGGTTGTCCCGATGACGGTCCTTGAGCGACTTCAAAGAATTACGGATCTTCACGGGGAAACCCTGCCTATCTGTCCAAAAGCTGCGGAAAATGTCGGCGCTCCCTATGGTGCGAGGCCCTTCAAGTCAACCCATCGCGTCCGTTCAGCCTCGATGCAGCGAAATCGTTGCTCTAGCGTTGCGATTATCAGGAACGAGGGAGTGGAAGATGCGCAAGCTGGTCGTTGCAATGCTGGGCACTCTCGCGCTCGCCGGCTGCAGCACTGGGCCGGGCGTCCAGGTTACACGCTTCCATTTGAACCAACCGATCGCGACCGGCCAGATCAGCGTCGAGCCGATGATGGCGGCGGATCGGGGCAGTCCCGAATTCCAGACCTACGCCAATATCATCGGCGGCGAGCTCGCCCGGATCGGCTTCACCGAGGCGCCCGGCCTTGCCAAGTCGGAGCAGGTTGCGGTGATCCAGGTTGATCGCATGTTCTTCGACGGGCCGCCGCGCTCCTCCTTCTCGATCGGCATCGGTGGCGGCAGCTTCGGCTATCATGGCGGGGCGGGTGGCAGCGTCGGCACGACCATCGCCGGCAAGCCGACCCAGAATGTCGCGACGCGGCTGATCGTGCAGATTAAGCGGCGTTCGGACGGCACCACTATCTGGGAAGGTCGCGCCGAGACGCATGCCCGCTTTGGCACGCCCGAGTCGCAGCCGCCCGCGGCGGTCCAGCATCTCGCATCCGCCGTTTTCCAGGGCTTCCCCGGGGTTTCCGGCCGCACTATCAACGTGAAATGACCGCCCATATCTCGGCCGCTTTCGACAGCGGCAATATTCGCGTCCTCAAGCAGGACGGCGATCGCTTCGATCTGGAGATTATGCACGATCACCAGTCGGATTTTTACCAATGGTTCCATTTCCGCCTGCTCGGTGCGAAGGGGCGCACGGTCGAGCTGCGCATCCTCAATGCGGCGGGCTCGGCTTACCCCCTGGGCTGGCCGGGCTACAAGGCGCGCTGGTCCGAGGATCGCGAGGACTGGCGGCTCGCGGAAACCAGCTATGACGGCAAGATCCTGACCATCTGCCACACGGCCGAGAGCGACAGCCTCTGGTTCGCTTATTTCGCGCCTTATTCGATGGAGCGGCACCACGATCTGGTCGCGGCGATCGCGACCCTGCCCGGCGTCACCTACGAATCGCTTGGGACCACGCTCGACGGGCAAGATATTGACTGCCTCCATATCGGCGAGGGTCGGCTTCAGGTCTGGCTTTATGCGCGCCAGCATCCGGGCGAGAGCATGGCCGAATGGTGGATGGAAGGCGCATTGTACCGTCTGACCGACCCGTCCGACCCGGTCGCGCGCGTGCTGCGGAGCGAGGCGACCTTCCATATCGTGCCCAACATGAACCCCGACGGGTCACGGCGAGGCCACCTGCGCACCAACGCGGCCGGTGTGAATCTCAACCGCGAATGGCACGACCCCTCCGCCGAGCGCAGCCCTGAGGTGCTGTGCGTCCGCAACCGGATGGACGAAACCGGCGTCGATTTCGCGATGGACGTGCATGGCGACGAAGCCATCCCCTACGTCTTCCTCGCGGGTTTCGAGGGCATTCCCAACTGGACGGATCGCCAGGGCAGCCTTTACGCGCGCTACCGTGAGACGCTCGCTCGTCGCTCGCCCGATTTCCAGGTCGAGCATGGTTATGCGGTCGCGGCTCCCGGCAGCGCCAATCTCACCATGTCCACCAACCAGCTCGCCAATCGCTATGGCGCGGTTGCGATGACGCTGGAGATGCCGTTCAAGGACAATGTAGCGCTCGCCGATCCGGACTATGGCTGGTCGCCCGAACGCTGTATGCGGATGGGTGAGGATTGCCTGGGCGCGCTCCATGAAATGCTGCGCGAACTCCAGACGGCCAAAGCCGGGGAGTAGGGCCGGGTAGGGGGAGTTTCGCTGATGCCCTGGTTCAACCGCAAGGCTCCCCCGCAGAGCGCCGAGGCGCAGGCACGTGATCGCGATTGGGAAAGCGCGCTCGAGCGGGGCACGCTCCCGCAGCCCGTGCTCGAACGTCTTGCCGACGCGCGCGCCGGCCGTGCGCCTTGGGTCGCCACCATGACGCCGGCCGAATTGCTTACCGCGCGCAGCCATGGCTGCCGCCCGATTGCGACCGTGTCCGGCACCTGCTGGTATAATTTCGGCTTCAGTTGGACCGAAGGCCATGCCGAAGGCTGGGCTTATGCTCTCGACCGCATAAGGCAGGAGGCCTTCGCGGCGGGTGCCAATGCGGTGGTCGATGTGCAGATGCGCACGATCCGCCACCACATCGGCAGCAGCATGGACTTCACCTTGCTCGGCACCGCCATCCGCGTCGATAGCCTGCCGCCGAGCAGGGATCCGGTGGTCGGGACCGTGCCCGCGCTCGAATTCGTGCAATTGCTCGAAATGGGGATCGTCCCCACCGGAATTGCGGTCGGCGCGCGCTACGAATGGCTCGGGGGCAATCCTTGGGGCTATGGTGGTAATCGCTGGGGCGGACGGATGACGCAGATGCAATCGAGCGTCTTTGCCGGAAACCAGCCTTTGACCGAGCTTGGCCAATTCTGGGAAGGCGTACGCCGCGATGCCCATGCAGATTTGCGCGCGCATGCCGCGACGATGGGCAACGGCGTGCTCGCCCACACTCAATTCGGCCAAATCATCCGTCGGGAGCGGGACAAGCAGCCCCCCGCTTATCTCGGCCGCCATATCGTGATCGGAACCGTGGTCGACACGCCGTTCGGCGCGGACATACCACATGGGATCGAACCGGTGATCGATATGCGCGACGACGATACGCTGAGCGCGTCGCGCGGCCACCGGCACAGCGTCTATTCGCACCAAATTGGGGAAGGGGAGGGCCCGATCTGATGGCCGAACAACAAATACCACAGCACGCGCTGGAACGCCTCAAGGGCCTGCGCAGCCAGGGCCATGCGGGAGGGGTCTTCACATCCGATTTTTCGGTCAACGAATTTCTGCTCGTGCGCAAGGCAGGGTTCGAGCCGGTCGGACTGTGTGTCGGGTCGTGCATCTATCATCTGGGCTTCCAGCTCGCGGGCTGGGGCTCGAACGTCGAGCTCGAACAACTCAGCCTCGCCATGTACGAGGCCCGCGCGTTGGCGATGGAGCGGATGCGGCTCGAGGCGCAGAATATGGGCGCGGACGGGATCGTCGGTGTGCGCCTGACCGTCAAGCGCCTCGAATGGGACAAGAATATCCTCGAATTCGTGGCGATCGGCACGGGTATCGTCCACGCCAAGGGGCATCAGGGTTTCAAGGGCCCCAACGGCCAGCCCTTTACCTCGGCGCTCTCGGGCCAGGATTTCTGGACCCTGCTCTCGGCCGGCTATCGTCCGCTCGAGATGGTGATGGGAAGTTGCGTCTATCATGTCGCGCGGCGCGGGCCCTTCGCGACTTTGGGCTCGATCGGCCAGAATGTCGAACTCGGCAATTTCAGCCTGGCCCTCTACGAAGCGCGCGAGATCGCGATGGAACGGATGCAGCTCGAAGCGAGCAAAGCCGGCGCGGAAGGCGTGGTCGGTGCAGATCTGCACGAAGGCAGCCACAATTGGTCGACCCACGTGATCGAATTCTTCGCGATCGGCACTGCGGTCCTGCCGATCGAAGGCCATCAGTTGGACGATATCCCCGATCCTAAGCTGGTTTTGTCGGTCAACAGCTAGTCATTGCTCTTCGTCACCCCGGACTTGTTCTGGGGTCCACAGGAAGGCAAGGGAACTGCGCGCGGCACGGTGGATGCCGGAACGAGTTCGGCATGACGGGAAGTTTTTGATGCGCCTTGTTTCGTTTGTCGCACTAATCGTCGCAGCTGTTCCAGCGCTCGCCCAGCCGCAGCCTTCGCCGCAGGACCATGCCCGCCTGTTCGCACTGTTCCAGGCGAGCGACGAGGCCGAGCTCAGGCGCAACCCGATCGAGGCGCTGAGCCGGGGCGACCTGCGTTATGCCGACAGGCTCGGCGATCCGTTCAGCGATGCACATTATGATGCCGAGCGCGCGGCCGCAGCGAGCGATCTGGTCGCGCTGCGCACGATCGATCGCTCCCGGCTCGATCCGGTCGATCAGCTCGCTTATGACAGTTTCGAATGGCAGACCCGCGAGAGCCTGCGCCTGCTTACCGACAAACCGCTCCTGCTTTCGCTCCAGGTGCGGCCGATCGACCATTTTTCGGGCATCCATCTCTGGTATCCCGATATCGCCTCGGGCAAGGGCGCCGCGCCGTTCAACACGCTTGCCGACTATGAGAACAACCTCAAGCGCAACGCCCAATATGCGACCCTGCTCGACGAAAGCATCGTACGCTTCCGCCAGGGCATGCACGAGAAGATCGTCCAGCCCCGCCTCACCATCCACAACGTCATCGACCAACTCGACGCGCAAGTTGGGCAGGGAGTCGAAAATTCGACCTTTTACGGACCGGTCCGCCAGTTCCCGGCGGCCATTTCCCCAGCGGATCAGAAACGGCTCCGCGCGACCTATGCCAATCAGATCAAGACCGTTCTGATCCCGGCCGAAACCCGGCTGAGGAACTTCCTCAAATCCGAATATCTGGCTGCAGCGCGTCCGACCATCGGCCTTTCAAAGATGAAAGGCGGCATGAAGATTTATGAATATCTTATTGAATCTAATACAACACTTCCCCTGACCGCAGAAGATGTGCACCAGCTTGGCCTGAACGAAGTGGATCGCATCAGACGCGAGTTGGCCGAGCAGCAGAAGATTGTTGGCTTCGAGGGGAACCCTCAGCAATTCTACGCCTTCCTGCGTTCGAGCCCGCGCTTCCAGCCCAAAAGCGCGGTCGCGCTGCGGGACGGCTATCTGGCGATCAAGGCAAAGGTGGAGAAGCGCATCCCCGAGCAATTTGCGATCTTCCCCCATACTCCGCTCGAAATCCGTCCCGTGCCTGCTTATCAGGAGAGAACCGCCGCGGGCGGCTCCTACAATCCCGGCACCGCCGACGGCGCGCGTGCCGGCGTCTTCTACTATAACAGTTACGATCTGCCCTCGCGCCTTACGTGGGAGATGGAAACGCTCTTCCTCCACGAAGGCGAGCCCGGCCATCATTTCCAGATCAGCCTCGCGCAGGAGAATGCCCGCCTGCCCAATTTCATGCGCTATGGCGGCAACACCGCCTTTCAGGAAGGCTGGGCGCTCTATGCGGAGAGCCTATGGCGCCAACTCGGCATGGAGACCGACCCCTGGCAGCGCATCGGCGGTCTCAATGACGAGATGCTGCGCGCGATGCGCCTCGTCGTCGACAGCGGCATCCATGCTTATGGCTGGAGCCGGCAGAAGGCGATCCAATATATGCTCGACAATTCGCCTGAGAGCGTGACCGACGCCACCGCCGAGGTCGACCGCTACATCGCCATCCCCGGACAGGCGCTTGCCTATAAGGTCGGTCAGATCACGATCGCCAACTGCAAAATCCGCGCGATGCAGGCGCTTGGGCCGAAATTCGATCCCAAGGCTTTCCACGCGCAGGTGCTGAATTCGGGCGCGCTCCCAATGACCGTGCTCGAGAAGAAGATCGACGCCTGGATCGCCAGCCAGAAAGGCTGACTGGGTCAGATCGAATCCGGGGACGGGATCAGCACGCAGATCGCGCTGCCTTCGCCATTGGGCAGGATGATCGGCTCGCCTTGCTTCATCGTGTTGATGTCGCGCACCAGCCGCGCAGGTGCGCTCGTCAGCGTGAGCACGCGCTGGCCGCGCTCAAATTTCACGCCATGGCGATGGAGCACAGCCGCGGCCTCGTCGAGCGAATGGGCGGGGCCCAGGTCGCGCAAAGTCGCGCGATCGAGCCGCGAATCGATCTGGAGCGCGTCGCAGTCGAACTGCGCCGACTCGGTGCCCGGCTGCCTCGGGGCGCGAGCCGCGATCGGCAGGGCGAGGCCCACCAGGAGAAGGGCAACGGCGACGCGTCTGTCCATCCCGCTACAACTCCCGATGCCGCTCTATTTTCCCCGATTCTTGCGATGCTCGGCCATGTCGAGCACGATCGTGTCGCCTTCGGGCAAAAGCCCCAGCCGCCGTGCGATTTCCTGATAGGCCTCGGCCTCGCCGCCAAGGTCCTGGCGGAAGCGGTCCTTGTCGAGCTTTTCGCCGCTGGTCATGTCCCACAGACGGCAGCCATCGGGGCTGATCTCGTCGGCCAGGATGATGCGGGCATAATCATTGTCCCACACCCGCCCGAATTCGAGCTTGAAGTCGACCAGGCGAATACCGACGCCCGCGAACAGACCGGTCATGAAGTCGTTCACGCGGATCGCCATGTCGGCGATGTCGTGCATCTCCTCCTGGCTGGCCCAGCCGAAGCAGGCGATATGCTCCTCGCTCACCAGCGGATCGCCGAGCGCGTCGTCCTTGTAATAATATTCGATGATCGTGCGCGGCAGCTGCGTGCCTTCTTCGATCCCGAGGCGCTTGGCGAGGCTGCCCGCAGCAACGTTGCGGATCACCACCTCGATTGGCACGATCTCGACCTGGCGGATCAATTGCTCGCGCATGTTGAGCCGGCGGATGAAGTGGGTCGGCACGCCGATATTGGCGAGCAAGGTGAAGACATGCTCGGAGATGCGGTTGTTGAGCACGCCCTTGCCGCTGATCGTACCGCGCTTCTGCGCGTTGAACGCGGTGGCGTCATCCTTGAAATATTGGATCAGCGTGCCGGGTTCGGGACCCTCATAGAGGATCTTGGCTTTGCCTTCGTAAATCTGGCGGCGGCGGGACATGCAGTCTCCCAAGGACCAAAACGAGAAGCGCCCCGGACGCGGCCGGAGAGTCGGCGCGGGCGGGGCGGGTGCGAGCGATATAACGCAGGTCACCTGTAACCGCAACGCGAAGGGCCGCGTTCACGATCACATTTCTCGTCGGCCAGGGGCGTTATCGGCAGCGGCCAATCTTGGGGGTTTCATTGGCGGGCCAGGCACGATGCGCACCCCACCAGGTAACGAAGCGGTCGGTGGCGGCGAGCATGTCGGCGAGACGCGCGACGAAGCTCGGCTGGGATTTCTGGAACTTGTCGACCTGTGACATGGCGAACCTCCTTTCGCGGGCGAAGCAGCGTTTCCGCGACCTCACCCATTTGGCCGAAAGAACGATTCGCCGCCAATCGAAGCTTGCATCAGATCCATAAGTGGAGCTTATGATACGGTGCGATGCGTCGTATCCCTCCTCTCTCTGCCGTGCGTGTCTTCGAAGCGGCTTCACGACATATGAATTTCACCGCCGCCGCGCTTGAGCTCGGCATGACCCAGGCTGCGGTGAGCTATCAGGTCAAGTTATTGGAAGAGAAACTCGGAATCGCCTTGTTCCGGCGTGACGGGCGGGGTGTGCAGCTCACACCTGCTGGCGAGCGGATCCAGCCCCAGCTCGAACGCGCGTTCGACGCGCTCGATGGCGCCTTCGCGAGGCTGCGCGCCGAGAGCGATTCCACCATGACCGTCTCGACCACGCAGACCTTCGCTAACACCTGGCTCGCCTGGAGGCTCGGTGGCTTTCAGATGGAAAATTCGGGTATGGCGGTTCGATTGATCGCACTCGACACGATTACGGATTTTGCCAAAGACGAAGTCGATATCGCGATCCGGGCCGGTCGCGGCCCCTGGCCGGGACTGGAGCGGCATTTGCTGTTCCAGGTCTATTTCACCCCGATGTGCAGTCCCGAATTCCTCGCCCGCCACGGGGGAAGGATCGCGCCGGAGGATATCCTCACGCTGCCGATGATCAGTCCGAACGACGTCTGGTGGCCGCACTGGCTGCGCGAGGCGGGCGTCGAGGTAGACGAGAATGAACGCCGCCCGGGCGTGCGGCTCGACGTGCAGGCGCATGAGGGGCATGCGGCAATGGCGGGGCAGGGGATCGCCATGCTCACGCCATTCCTGTGGCGCAACGACCTCGCCCAAGGCCGGCTTGTGTGCCTGTCCGACCAGCTTTCGACGCGCGGCTATGGCTATTGGCTGGTCTATCCCGAGGAACGGCGCTCGGTCCCGAAGATCAAACGCTTTCGTGAATGGCTGCTGCGGGAAATCAGCGAGGAAAGGTCGGACGGGCCGCGCACGATAGAGGCCGGCTAATCCGATCTACCGCCCGATTCCCGGGTGCGCGACCGCATCCGCGATGCGCGGCCACATCCGTTGCATCAGCCACACGGATCCGGCCGGCGTGAGATGGTCGTCGTCGAAGAATATTGGCGTTCCGTCCGGCGTGAGCGTCACGCACGTTCCGCGTGGGCACATCGTCTCTTGCAGCGGCAGATAAAGCGAGCCCTGCTGTGCGGCGATATTGCGGACCGCAGCGGTGAGGTCGGTCCTGTCCGTGATGAATTGCGAGGGATAGCCGGGGTCGCCATGCTGGTGGGCGCGGGCGAGGAGGTGGGGCAGTGGCACCGAATAAATCGGACTGTCCCCTGCAACGATGACGTTGATACCGATCGAACGCGCCCATACCAAAGTGGCCTGGAGCGCGGGGAGAAGATGATCGCTCCATCGACCGCTCAATAAGATCGTGTCCCCGCGCCGTTGCGGCAGGAAATCCCGCCGCAGGAACAGCCGCAGCTTCTGGCACTCCGGGGAAAACGCTTCGGCCGCTTCCGGCAGCAGCGGAATGCACCCAACCGCCGTAGCCTGATAAACGGGCCGGTCGCCGGCCACTTGCTGAAGGCCCCACCACAAATGCGCGGCGTGACTGTCTCCCACGACGATCAACGCGGGAGGCGATCCTGGCCGGGGCAGGCAAATGTCGCGGCGATAGTTCGAGAATTTGCTGTTCGTTTCGATGTGGCAAACGTCCGAACGATAGGCTCGCGAACGGTCAAATCGGAACTCGGCGAACTGAAGCGTCGGGCGATCGAAACGGTTCGGAATGCCGCCTGTGACGATCAGGGCAGCTGCGGCCGCGCTCATTACCAGGGCACCTGCGGCTGAGCTTACAAAAATCGCCCTGCGGGAAACGGCGGGCCGGCGGAAAGGCCGCTCGACAAACCACCAGGACACCGTCGCCGCGAAGAAGGATGCAGCTACGATCAGCAGCTTGCTTTGCAGCGAGGCGGTGGTGATCTCGAAGCCTTCACGCGCAACGATGATCAGTGGCCAGTGCCAGAGATAAAGCGAATAGGAGATCAGCCCAATGAATACCATCGGCCTGCTTTCCAGCAACCGGCCAACGGTCGTGGCGCCGCAGGCACCGGCGGCAATCAACAAGGCTCCTCCAAGGCATGGTGCCAGCGCTGCAATTCCGGGGAAGGGGGTATGCTGATCGATCAGCACCATCGAAAGCACGATCAGAAGTAAACCCGTCGTCGCGACCGCCTCGCGCCTCCAGCGAATTGCGAGATGGTGGATCGGGACCAGCGAGACCAGGAAGCCCAGCAGAAGTTCCCACGTGCGCGTCGGCAGCATATAGAAGGCGAAGGATACGCGTGTTTGTGTCAGGATTACGCAAAGCGCCAAGCTGATCGCTGCTGTGGCGACCGTCAGCGGTAGCAGCAAGTCGCGGCGAGCGATCCTTGAAACCGCATAGGTGAAAACCATGAAGAGCGGAAAAAAGAGATAGAATTGCTCTTCGACGCCTAGCGACCAGGTATGCAGAAAGGCTTGGTTTTCGCCATTGGTGAAGTAGCTGATCGTGCGCCAGAACAATATGTTGGAGACGCTCAACGTCGCGGCAAGCATGCCTGCGCCGTTCTGAGCGGCGCTATCCGGCAGGAACCATGCGGTAATCGCGATCCATATGACCGCAGACATGAAAAACAGCGCCGGAAGGATGCGCCGAAATCGGCGATTGTAAAAATTTAAAATAGAGAATGTTCCGGACTTAATTTCCTGATTGATAGTTCGACCGATCAGGTATCCGGAGATTACAAAAAAGACGTCGACTCCAACGAAGCCGCCACTAAGAAATGAAAATCCCAAATGAAATAGCAGAACTGGTACAACTGCAACAGCTCGCAAGCCGTCAATATCACGACGGTACTTTATCATGCGACTCTTTTTGTTGCCCCAATGGTTCAGGCCTGCAACGCGCAGGCATCCGTCATGCGGTCCCGGCGAGATCGGCTCGTTTGGTAGAAGCCGGGAGCATATCGGCCACCACCTGGCTTAACAAGCTGGCGTCTGCGAACAATCGAAGCGGTTTTCACGCTCGGGCTGGGGACTGGCGCACGCAACAAGTCATACTCGACGTGCATGACGGACGCCCCGGTCTTTACCGGTTCGAATTGTAGGGGTCACCGCGCCCCGACGCAGGTCGCCACCGGCCCGATCGCCACTCTCAGAGACTGTTCACGAGGCTATGATTCACGATGCCGCGAAGGTTCAAACCGCTCTTTGCCTTGGGACGGCGGTCAGCTAGGCGTTGCCGCGATGACCACCGATACCACCGATCCGTTCAACCAGATCCTCGACGCTCCGTTCGATAGCGCGCTCAGCGAGCGCTACCTGGTCTATGCGCTCTCCACGATCACCGCGCGCTCGCTGCCCGACGTGCGCGACGGGCTGAAGCCGGTCCACCGCCGTCTGCTGTGGGCGATGCGGCTGCTCAAGATGGACCCCAACGCCGCCTACAAGAAGTCGGCGCGGGTCGTCGGCGATGTGATCGGCAAATATCATCCGCACGGAGATCAGTCGGTCTATGATGCGATGGTCCGGCTCGCCCAGAGTTTCGCGCTGCGCTACCCGCTGGTCGATGGGCAAGGCAATTTCGGCAATATCGACGGGGATAATGCCGCAGCCTATCGTTACACCGAAGCGCGCCTGACCCAGGTCGCGATCGACCTGATGAGCGGCCTTGACGAGGACGCAGTCGGCTTTCGTCCCACCTATAACAATGAAGATGAAGAGCCCGAGCTGATGCCCGGGCTGTTCCCCAATCTACTGGCGAACGGCGCCGCAGGTATCGCCGTTGGCATGGCGACCTCGATCCCGCCGCACAACGCGGCCGAACTTATCGACGCCGCGGTCCATCTGATCGACCAGCCCGAAGGCGATCCGCGCGAGCTGATGCGTTTCGTGAAGGGCCCTGATTTTCCGACCGGGGGCATCGTGATTGATAGCGAGACCGCGATCTCCGAAGCCTATGCCACTGGCCGGGGCGGCTTCCGCGTCCGCGCGAAATGGGCGATCGAGGATCAGGGGCGTGGCACCTGGGTCGCGGTCGTCAGCGAGATTCCGTATCAGGTGCCCAAGGGCAAGTTGATTGAGCAGATCGCGTCGCTCATCAATGACAAGAAACTGCCGATCCTGGCCGACGTGCGCGACGAGAGCGACGAGCAGATCCGTATCGTGATCGAACCGCGCGCCCGCACCGTCGATCCGCAGACCTTGATGGACAGCCTGTTCCGGTTGACCGATCTCGAAACCCGCATCCCGCTTAACCTCAACGTGCTTGACCGCGAGCGTACCCCGCGTGTCATGTCTCTGAAACAGGCACTTGCGGCCTGGATTGATCATCAGTTCGAGGTTCTGGTCCGCCGCTCGAACCATCGGCTCGCCAAGATCGCCGACCGGATCGAGCTGCTCGACGGCTATATCGTCACCTATCTCAATCTCGATCGCGTGATTCAGATCATCCGCGAGCATGACGAGCCCAAGCCGTTGCTGATGGCCGAGTTCGACCTGACCGATCGCCAGGCCGAAGCCATCCTCAACATGCGGCTGCGCAGCTTGCGCAAGCTCGAGGAGATGGAGCTTCGCAAGGAACGTGAGGCGCTCGACAAGGAAGCGCAGGACCTGACCGCCCTGGTGGAAAGTCCGGCCCGTCAACGCACGCGGCTCAAGCGCGACCTCGCCAAGTTGCGCGAGCGCTACTCGGAAGAGACTGGGCTCGGCCGCCGCCGGACGCTGATCGAGGAGCAGGGGCCGGCGCGCGAAATACCGTTGGAAGCGATGATCGAGCGCGAGCCCATCTCGGTAATCCTGTCGCAGCGCGGCTGGGTCCGCGCGATGAAGGGCCATATCGACCTCGCCTCGGCCGAGGCGCTCAAGTTCAAGGAAGGGGATGGCCCCGCTTTCGCCTTCCACGCCCAGACCACGGACAAATTGCTGCTCGTGGCGGCGACGGGCCGCATCTACACGCTCGCGGCCGACAAATTGCCGGGCGGGCGCGGCTTCGGCGAGCCGGTGCGGCTGATGATCGACCTTGAAGGCGAGGCGGGGATTACTGCGCTGTTTCCCTATCGCCCCAGCGAAAAGCTCCTCTTCGCCGCGAGCGATGGCAAAGGCTTCGTCGCCAGGACCGAGGATGCGATCGGGGAAACGCGCAAGGGGCGCCAGCTCGTCAACGTCCGTGCCGGCGCAACGCTCAAGATCGCGCGCCCGATCGGACAGGAGGACGATTATGTCGCGGCGATCGGCGACAATCGCAAACTGGTCGTCTTCCCCCTGAGCGAGGTGCCGGAGTTGGCGCGCGGCCAGGGCGCGCAGCTCCAGCGCTATCGCGATGGCGGGCTGTCGGACGCTATCACTTTCCGCTTCGAGGAAGGCCTGGCGTGGCCGATGGGTGGCGAAAGCGGCCGTTACAGGACGGAAACGGATCTTGCGCCTTGGCGCGCGGCACGCGGTGCCGCGGGACGAATGCCGCCCACGGGTTTCCCGCGTGACAATCGTTTCGGTAACGGTCCCAACAAGATACAGTCGACGAAATCTTAACGCTTTTTCGTTTATTCGCATCCTAATGCAGGTTGCGAGCATCAGCCGCGGCAAGAGGCGTCCCGCAACCCTTGGGAGTGCGGGCGCGCTCGCGTCGGCGGAAATCCCGGATACGGATCCGGTGTTCGCGGATGCGCGACAGCTATATCTCGATGCAATCCACATCCCGGCGGCCCTCATCGTGCTGGAGCAGGGGCAGCCCCGCATCGCCGCTTGCAACACGCCTTTTCAACGCGTTGGCGGCAAGGGAGCCAACGACGATCAGGCGCATGGCCTGGTCACGGCGGTTCAGGCCTTTCTCGAAGGAGTCGAGGGGCGTCACGAACTGGATTGGCACCAGCCTGGCATCGGCGGACGCACCTTCCGCCTGCACCTTTCGCGTATGCCGCTGCACGGCGAACATGAGCAGCGCGCGCTCGTTACATTGGTCGATCGCACGGCGGAGGTTGAAACCGCACGATCGCTTCGCGCCGAGATGCTGCACGACAGTCTGACTGGACTGCCCAATCGCCTCGCTTTTGGCGAAGCGATTGAGGAATCGATCGAGGCCGAGCATTCGGACAACGGCTTCGCCATCCTCGCGGTTGATCTGAGCCGTTTCAGCCGCATCAACGAATGCGTTGGTGCGCTTGCCGGCGACGAACTGATCATAACCGTGGCACGCCGGCTGGTCTCTGCCTTGCGCCAGGGCGACATGCTTGCCCGCATGGCGGGCGATGAATTCGGCGTGCTGATGCGCGGCACTGAAGGCGGAGCCGATGTGGTGGCCGCCGCTGCGCGGTTGCAAGCCGCTTTGTCCACGCCGATCCGCCTGTCCGACCTGGAAATCCGCGTCGATTGCTCGATCGGCGGCGCCATCTGGGACAGGCGCATCCATACATCCGGCGATCTGCTCCGCAATGCGCAGGTCGCGTTGAAGCGCGCCAAATATTCGGGCCAGGTCGAACTTTACCGCCAGGGCGAGCCCAATCACGCCCACCGCCGCTTCAGTCTCGAAACCGAGCTCCGGCGCGCGATCGAGCAGGATCAGTTGAGCCTGGCCTTTCAACCCCTGATCCATCTCCAGACGGGTACCGTATCGGGCTTCGAGGCCCTCGCCCGCTGGGAACACCCCGATCAGGGTCAGATTTCGCCCGCCGAATTCATCTCGGTCGCAGAGGAATCGGGCCTGATCGTTCCGCTCGGCCGCTGGGCGCTCGACGCGACCGCGCGTACGCTTGCCGAATGGGATCGCGAACATGGTGGCCAGCTTCCCCTGAAACTGTGCGTCAACGTTTCGCCGGTGCAGCTCGCCCGCGATACGCTGGACGAAGCGGTCAAGGTCACGCTCGACCACAACCGCATCGGCGGCCAGCGGCTGACGCTCGAACTGACCGAAAGTTCGATCGTCGCGGACCCCGAACGTGCCAATCGGGTGTTGAGGGCGCTCCACGATCTCGGTTGCCGCGTCGCGATGGACGATTTTGGCACGGGCTATTCGAGCCTGGCCTATCTGCAGAAATTGCCGATCGATATCCTCAAGATCGACCGTAGCTTCGTCACCAATATGCATGAGAATGGCGATTCGGTCGCGATCATCCGCGCAATCCTGAGCCTCGCACGCACACTCGGCATGTCGAGTGTGGCCGAGGGTATCGAGACCGCCGAGGCCGAACGCACGCTCGCCAATCTCGGCTGCGACACCGGACAGGGCTACCATTTCGCCCGACCGCTCAGCGCCCGCGACGCGCTCGACTTCTACCGCGCCCGCAAGGCCTGAGCGACCAGTTCTTCCGCGATCTCCCGCACGCGGGCTTCGCCGGGAAAGCTTTCCTTCACCCACTGACGCTCCACCGCCTGCATCGTCGCGGCGACGATCGGCCCGGCGCTCAGCCCCATCTTTACCAGCTCGCCGCCGGTCAATGGGAAGCGGGGAATTTTCCAATCCGCCAAAGCCGCCATGCCCTCGCCGGGGTCGACGGCGTGCAGCAACAATCGATCGCGGGCCCCCTCCAGTCCGATCGCGTGAGCCAGCGGCCGGGCCGGGCCCGGTTCACCGCCCTGGGCCGCGAGCGCGAGTCGCTTGCGTTGGGCCTTGGATAATTTGAGCCGCGCGCCGACCGTATCGGCCAACGCAGGGTCGGCGGGCAGCAAAGCGGCCAACCGTCGCACCGGATCGGCCCCGTAGGCGCGCTCGCGTGTGACCAGGCGCGCAAGCCTCTTCACGCTTGCCGCATCGATCTCCGGAATGATTGCTGTGAAAATATGGCGATCGACCATCAGAGCGACGGTCGGCACGGGATCGACCACGCTCAGCAATTTCAGCAACTCCTGGGCGATTCGCTCGCGCGATAGCGCCATCAGGTCGTTGGCGCGTGCGGCGCAGGCCTCCAGCCCCGCCGGGTCGGGACGTCCCTGGGCGAAACGCGCGTGGAAGCGGAAGAAGCGCAATATGCGCAGATGATCTTCGGCGATGCGTGCGAGCGGATCGCCGATGAAGCGAACCAGTCCCGTCCGCACATCGTCCAGTCCGCCGAAATAATCGTGAACGTGCCCGTCGATCGGATCCGCGGAGAGCGCGTTGATCGTGAAATCGCGCCGCGATGCATCCTCACGCCAATCGTCGGTGAACGCCACGGTCGCGCGCCGCCCGTCGGTGGTGACGTCGCGCCGGAGCGTGGTGACCTCGACCGGCGCGTCCGGTAGCACTGCGGTGATGGTGCCGTGCGCGATCCCGGTCGGGACCGCCTTGAAGCCCGCGGCTTTCACCCGGCGTGAAACGTCCTCCGGCAACAGCGAGGTCGCCAGGTCGAGATCGGAGACGGGCAGGCCGAGCAAGGCATCGCGCACTGCGCCGCCGACATAGCGCACCAGCCCTTCGCGGCTGCCCAGCGCCTCGGTCAGGCGAATCAGGTCGGGGCGTTTCCGCCAGCCTGTCTCGGGTAGGATCATGCGATCACCCCGCGCAGCCGGGCGGCCAGATTGACGATCATCCCCGCGGTCGCGCCCCAGATGTGCCGATCCTCCCAGACTATCTCGTGGAAGCGGCGCTCGCGCCCCTCCCAATTCGTGCTTCTGCGCGCATGATTGCCCGAGGCGAGCAGGAAGGCCAGCGGCGTCTCGAACACCGCGGCTACTTCGCCCTCATGCGGTGCAAGCACAAGGTCGGGCGGCACCACGCCCACCACCGGCGTGACCGCGAACCCGCTGCCCACGCGGTAGATGTCGCTTGTACCCACCACCTCGACCTTCTTCGGGGCCAGCCCGATTTCCTCCTCCGCCTCGCGCAGCGCCGCGGCGATCACATCCTTATCTTCCGGATCGACCCGCCCGCCGGGGAATGCGATCTGGCCGGCATGCCGCTTCAGATGCGGCTGCCGCAAGGTCAGCAGCACGCCGGGCTCGGCCCGGTCGGTGATCGCAACCAACACCGCGGCGGACGTGTAATGTCCGTGCGCGCGGTCGAAATCGTCGCCTTCGATCGGAACGTGGCTATCGAGAGGCGCGGCCAACGCGGCGCGCAGCCGATCGGCGAGACTCATGACTCCGTCGCGCTCAAAGAGAAGAACCGCCCGTCGGACCATAAACCGGGCGGGTCGGCGCCTTCCTCCAGCGCGAGCTCTGCCAATTCATAATAAACCGGTCGCGCAACCGCGGCCTCGAGGCCCGCCCGTACTGTCAGATAGGGCCGCCCCTCGACCAGGTGCAGCTTATGATCGGGCCCCGCGACCACCGGCTCGTCGGTGTTGAGGCGAAACGCGATGCGGCGTTCCCGGCCACGTCCCTCGCTGCGTGCTTCGACCGCCACGAATGGCGCATCCTCGACCGCGATGTCCAGTTTCTCGACCGGCGTGACCAGCACATGCCGGCCATCCTCCTCGCGCCGCAGCAGGCTCGCAAACAGCCGAACCATGGCAGGCCGCCGGATCGGCGCGCCTTCGTGGAACCAGGTCCCGTCGCGCGCGATGCGCATTGCGCTGTCGCCGCAATGTTGGGGGTCCCATTGGTCGACCGGCGGCAGACGTTGCGCCGCCACCGCCCGCGCGATTTCGGCAAGTGAGAGACCCGCAAGCTCGGCAGGGGGAGGCGCGCTTTCCGGCATTCCCTGCCGTTAGAGCGGGAAGGGGGGCTGGGGAAGGGCCTGGGAGGGGGAGGAGCGTCCGCTTATCCTCGCGGGCCCAGCATGCCCCGATAGGGCAGATCCCGTCCGCCGGTCCGTGCCAGCAGGCGGCGGCGTTCAAACGGGCCAGGCAATTCCCAATTGGCCGTGGCATCGGCGATGAAGCCGAAATGGCGGCCATAATATTCTGGATCGCCGATCAGTACGAGCGGCTCGCGGCTTTCGACATGCAGCAGCATCTCGCGCATCATCGCCCGGCCAATACCCTGCTGCTGCCGTTCCGGATCGACCGCGACCGGGCCGACCAGGATCAGCGGCGTCTTGCCGGCATCACCATGCAGCGCGATCGGCCAGCATTGAAGCGCGCCGATCAGCCGTTCTTCTTCCCACGCGGCCAGCGACAATTCGGGGATCACGCTTTCGCCTTCGCGCAGCTTGTACGCTGTCCGACCGCGTCGGTCCGCGCCGAAGGCCGCGTCGAGCAGCAGCTCGACGGCGTTCGGATCGGCATCGGCAAGCGGCGATAGCGTGATCAACAAGTCAAGCTCCGGAACGACAAAGGGTGCGCCCCATAACGAAACGCGCACGAAAGGGAAGCCGGCTGGCCCCGCCTAACGTCCGCTGCTAGGGGCGCGCCATTACAGTAGCGAGACCAAGCATGACCGCGATCAATCACCCCAAGCCCCTCGTACTCGTGCCCGAAACGGGTTCGTCCAACGATTTTGTGCGGCTGGAGGTGAGCGATCTCGTCGTCGATGTACTGACCGGCATCTATTCCGAAGAAACGCATATGCCGCAGCCGCTCAGGATTTCGGTGACCGCGGATATCGCTGCCCCGCGCCGCTTCAACCATGACACGCCGCTGAGCGCGTCGAAAAATTACCTCGATCTGCGTCGCGCGGTGGAGGAGGCATTGCCGCGGGATGTCCATTTCACCCTGGTCGAGGCGGTCGCCGATCATATCGTCGACACGATCTTCGGCGGCGACGCGCGCGTGACGCGGGTCGAGGTCAGGATCGTCAAACTGGCCCTGTCGCAAGCGGGCGAATCGATCGGTATGACCCTGGTGCGCGAGCGGCGCTGATGCTTGTGCTCGTCACGGGCGGGCTTCATCGCGTCGGCGCCGCGATCGCGGCACGGCTCGCCGCGGGCGGTTACGATCTCGCGCTTCATGCGCACCGCGCGGGCGATCCCGATCCTGCTTTGGCCGAGGCGATCGCGGCGCATGGCGCCGAATCGGCGGTATTTCCCGCCGATCTGGCGATTCCTGGCGAGGTCGAATCGCTGGTGGAGAAAGTGAAAGCTCATTTCGGCCGGGCCCCGGACGCGCTGGTCAACAGCGCTTCGATCATCAGCGAAGGTCAATGGTCGGAACTGTCGCGCGCCGAGATCGCGCGCCATCTCGACGTCAATTTCGTGGCGCCGATGCTGCTCATACAGAGCTTCGCCGGCGCGCTGGCGAGCGATCGGCCCGGCGCGGTGGTCAACATCGTCGACCAGCGTGTGGCCAATCCTCCGGTCGATCAGGCGGCTTACACCGTGTCGAAGCTTGCGCTCGCTTCGGTCACGCGCGTGATGGCGCGCGCTTTCGCGCCCGCCGTCCGGGTCAATGCGGTCGCCCCTGGAAACACGCTGCCGGGAGATGCTTATCAGGACGCGCAGTGGCAGCGCCTGGCCGACGCGATGCCGCTCGAGCGCAATTCGGCGCCCGAGGATATCGCCGACGCCGTCGCCTATCTCCTCGCTGCCCCCTCCGTCACCGGGCAGACATTGTTCGTCGACGGTGGCGCGAATCTCGAAAGCTACAGGCGCGATTTTCTGCACATGATGCGCGACTGACATCGGGTTCAATACGGCTGAACCCGACAGGTGCGATCTACGACTAAAGTCTAACTCAGCCCCTACAGGGCCCCAGGCCGGTCAGTACCACCTGATAATCGTCGCGCGCGGCTTTCGCATCGGGGTCGGCCAGGCCCGCGACGGCTTCGTCGGGCAATGCCTTCGGAAGGCCGCAGGCGAGCCGGTACCAGAGCAGGCTGTTGGGCTTAGGCGGTGCGGCGCTGTCGTCGACCAGTTCGGACAAGGCCACCGCCCAGCGCGGATCCTCGTGCGGGCGGCGCAGGACCGATAGCGAGATCGGCCGTTTGTCCGCCGTGCGCAGGAAGATCTGCGTCTCGCTCTCGCCGGGAAGCGTACCCGCGACGTGGAAGGCGCGGGTGATTCCGGTGATGGCGGGCGGGGCGTCAGGGCTGACCGCGGCCGTCAGGATTGCGCGCAGCCGGCTCTCATTCTCGGGCGTGCGCGGCACCTGTGCGCGCGGCCCGACGAGGCGCAATTCCCCGGGATTCGCGGTGGTGGCCGCGAGCAGCAGGACCGGAACGCCCTTCAGCTTGAGCTTGCCTTTGGGAGGATTGGGCAGATCGACCAGATAGGTCAGGTGTGAGGGCACACCGGTCCCGCTGATCAGCGCGGTCACATCCGCCTGTATATAATAACGGGTCGTGCCCACGGGCAGGTCGCCAGCCAATTTCCCCTTGAGTGGTACCGCCTCTGATATGGTCGCGCCGATTGTTTGCGGCGCGGCAAAGGCCATGTCGGCAAGTTCCACATAACTATAATCGGTGGGCAGCCCACCATATGGGACAGGTGTTGTCGCGTAGCCGACAGAAGATGCCGAAAGCAGGACAAGGCTGGAATAAGCTGTGAAACGCATCATTTTGCGGCCTTGCCACGCCACGAGCGAAAGATTCAAGCCGCCGAGGGGGCTAAACGTTACCATAAAGCGTTTGCATGGCTCGAACCGTCGCGATAGGAACACCGCTCGTGCGGCAGGACCAAGACGCAGAGCTTGGCGCGCCCGTATCGTTTCGAACACCGGAAAAGGGCGGTGTTCTAACTCACGGATCGGAGGGAGTGTCATTCTTTAATGGCTTACGCTGACCAACCAACAATGACGCCCCGCAAGGCGGTCTCCATCGGGCTGGTTATTCTGCTCCACATAGTCCTCGGGTATGCGTTCGTCACCGGACTTGCCTTCAATGTTATCAAGAAGGCGGCGCAAGATCTGAAGGTCGTGGACATCAAGGATCAACCGCCACCACCTGAGCAGAAGCCGCCGCCACCGCCGCCGCAGCAGACCAACGTGCCGCCGCCGCCGATTGTGGCGCCGCCGCCGATTGTGCAGACGCCGACGATCGCTCCGCCGGTCATGACCGTGCCGACGCCGCCGCCGGTTGCGCCGCCGATCACGGTTTCAGCGCCCCCGGCGCCGCCGCCTCCGGTGATTTCCCAGGCTGCCCAGGCCAAGGGCGATCCGCACTCATGGATCACCAATGACGATTATCCGCCCGAGGCGGTTCGTCAGGAGCAGCAGGGCACCAGCGGTATCGCCTGGACGATCAACGAGCAGGGTCGCGTGGAAAATTGCCACATCGTCTCCTCGAGCGGATCGCAGGTGCTGGATGACACGGCTTGCCGTCTGATGACACGCCGCGGCCGCTATTCGCCGGCCAAGGATGCTGCGGGCAACCCCATCAAGCAGACGCAGTCGCTGCGCTTCAAATGGGTTCTGCCCTCGGAGTGATATTTTGAACAAGACGGCGCGGGATGCCGCGCCGCGCCGTTTAACCTAATAAGAAGGACCGTTCTGACCATGACTACTCCCGCCGCAGGCGCTCACGCCGCCGCCGCTTCGAACCCCTACGGCCTTGCAGGCGCGCTCCACCAGGGCGGTCTCATCACCTGGGCCGTGTTCATCGTGCTTGTGATCATGTCGCTGTCGACCTGGTACATCATGTTCACCAAGCTGTTCGAACAGCAGAAGGTCCTGAATCAGTATAAGCGCGTCCGCACCAATTTCTGGGGCACGCCCACGCTGCGCGAAGGCGCCAACAAGCTGGAGCGCAATTCGGCCTACCGCCAGATCGTCGACGACGGCCTGCTCGCGCAGGAGCAGCACACCAAGCTGATCGATCCGGTCGACCAGCATGAGTGGCTCGGTGCCTCGCTCAACCGCTCGACCGCCGCAATCAACTCGCGCCTCAGCGGCGGCATGGCGGTCCTCGCGACCGTCGGCTCGACCGCACCGTTCGTCGGCCTGTTCGGTACCGTGATCGGCATCTACGGCGCGCTCATCAAGATCGGCGCCTCCGGTCAGGCCTCGATCGACGCCGTCGCCGGCCCGGTTGGTGAAGCTCTGATCATGACCGCGCTCGGCCTCATTGTCGCCGTGCCGGCCGTGCTCGCCTACAACTGGCTGATCCGCCGTAACAAGGTCGTTGCCGAGCAGATCGGCGCCTTCGCGACCGATCTGCACGCTTACATGGTGTCGAACGGCGCCCTGAAGCCCGCCATCGGCACGGTGAAGGCTGCTCCGGCACCTGCCGTCAAGGCGCCGACCGCGACCAAGGCTTAATGTTAGGGCTCGGGCGGGGCTTCGGCTCCGCCCGCGGCTTTGACGGCAGGTGCGCTTTCGCACCTGTGTAAAGGATAGGAATTTCGCCCATGGCGATGAGTGTCGGCCCCGCCGAATCAGACTCCCCGATGTCGGACATCAACACGACGCCCCTCGTGGACGTCATGCTCGTTCTGCTCATCATCTTCCTGATCACCGTGCCGGTCGTGATCCAGACCGTGCCGGTCCGCCTGCCCAAGGTTGCCTATGAGGTGACCGTTACCAAGCCCGAGAATGTCTCTCTTACGGTCAAGACCGGCAAGGATGGCAAATGCGAGGTTTACTGGGGGCTGGCCAAGGTTTCCGCGCAGGAATTGCTCGATCGGTCGGTCAAGAAGCTCAAGGCCGAGATCGACAAGCTCGGTGGGCCGCAGAACATGACCGCGGACAATATGCCCGAGGTTCATATCCGCAGCGATATCGATACCCGCTGGGAGTGCGTTGGCGGGGCGATGACGAACGTCTCCCGCGCCGGCTTCACCCGCATCGGCTTCATCTCGCAGCCCGACCCCGGCCAGTATCACGCCGCGGTCGAATAAGCGCCGAAACTAGGAGTAGAAGACTATGGCCATGAGCTCCGGCAGCGCCGAAGGCGAGCCGATGATGGACATCAACACGACGCCGCTTATCGACGTCATGCTGGTGCTTCTCATCATGTTCATCATCACCATCCCCGTGGCGACCCATGCTGTGAAGTTGGACCTGCCGGCACCGACCAATACACCGCCGCCGCCGATCCTGCCGACCAAGAACGAGGTCGCGATCACCAACACCGATCAGGTGTTGTGGAACGGCACGCCGGTCGATCTGATCACGCTGCGTCAGTATCTTGATCAATCGCAGACGCTGAGCCCGATCCCCGAGCTGCACATCCGCCCCGCGCAGGATGCGCGGTACGCGGTGGTAGACGAGGTGCTGGCGCAGACCAAGCGCGCCAACATCACCAAGATGGGCTTCGTCGGCAACGAGGCTTACGCCAACGACTTCTGATCGATTGGCGAGCGGCAAGAATTAGGGGCGGGCCTTTGGCCCGCCCTTTTTTGTCCGCTGCTGGGTGGACGCGATGAAACCTCGCGTTTCTGCGCAGCAATGAAGGCCGGTTGCTCCTCGATGGGATACTATATATCATACCATACCGCACATTGCGGAGATGGAGGAGTGGTTGGACATGGGCATTAAGTCTCAAAACGCCGACGCCGCACCGATGATGGATATCAACACGACGCCATTGATTGACGTCATGCTGGTTCTGCTCATCATGTTCATCCTGACGATCCCAATCCAAAACCACGCAGTGAAGCTGGACACGCCTTCAGGCGTGATCCCGCCCAAACTCCCGCAGGTGACCAAGAACGAGGTCGCGATCACCGGTGCGGATCGTGTGCTGTGGAACGGCATTCCGGTCGATATGGGCACGCTGCGTGCCTATCTCGATCAATCGCAATTGCTGGATCCGATTCCCGAATTGCGCATCCGTCCCGCCGCGGACGCCCGCTACGAGCAGGTCGACAAGGTGCTGGCCGTGATCAAGCGCGCCGATGTCGTCAAAATGGGTTTTGTCGGCAATGAGGCATATGCCAACGATTTTTGATAGCCTAACCGCGAAGTTATTGGGTAAGGGGCAGACCGTCGGTAGGCCCCTTCTTTTTGCGAGGGCTCCGCGTTTTTTAGAGCCGATTCGGATAGGAAAGGGATAGCCCTTCGCCTATTTGATCGAGATCAATTGCCCTGGCAAGGTGATTGCGTAATCCTTTGCCGAATAGGGGGAATTTCGGTGGACGGCTGGGCGTTGCCCGCATTCATTCTGATTGGTAGTTACTTGCTCGGCGCGATCCCTTTTGGCGTGATCGTGACGCGGCTTTTCGGCGCGGAGGATCCGCGTTCGATCGGCTCGGGTAATATCGGTGCGACCAATGTGCTGCGTACCGGGCGCAAGGGCCTGGCGGCACTGACGCTCCTGCTCGATGGTGGCAAGGGTGCGGTGGCGGTCTTGATTGCGGAGGCCGTCAGCCCGGGCTCCGGCCCGCTCGCCGCGGTGGGCTCGTTCTTTGGCCATGTCTTCCCGATCTGGCTCGGATTCAAGGGCGGTAAGGGCGTGGCGACGTTGCTCGGGATCACGCTCGCGCTGCACTGGCCGACCGGGCTGGTCGCCGTCGCCGCGTGGCTGCTGGCGTTGCTCGTTTCGCGCCGTTCCTCGATCGGCGGCATGGCCGCTGCGGCGGTCACGCCGGTCGCCTCGGCCTATTTCTTCAAGGTCGACCTCACGCTCATGTTCCTTGCGCTGGCGTTGGTGGTGGTGTGGCGCCATCGCGCCAATATCGAGCGGCTGATCGAAGGCACCGAGCCGCGGATCGGCGGTCGTGGCCAAGGCTGAGCCGGTGCTGGATGCCGATGGACTGGCGCGCCTCCGCCTGATTCGGACGTCTTCGATTGGACCGGTGACCTTTACCCAATTGCTGGCGCGCTTCGGAAGCGCGCAGGCCGCGCTCTACGCGATCCCGGATCTCGCCCGCCGTGGCGGCGGATCGGCACCGCGCATTCCGAGCCTCGCCGATGCCGAGCGTGAGGCGGCGGCGGTGGCGCGCGCGGGCGGGACCTATCTGTTTGCCGGTCGGCCCGGCTATCCTGCTTTGTTGGCAGAGGCCGAAGGCGCGCCGCCCGTGTTGGGCGTCGCGGGCGACCTGGCGTTGCTCGCACGCCCCACGGTGGCGATGGTCGGCGCGCGCAACGCCTCGGCTGCGGCAGTGCGTTTCGCACGCCAGCTCGCGGTCGAACTGAGCAACCTCGGTTTCGTCATCGTCTCAGGCCTGGCGCGGGGAATCGATACGGCCGCGCATCGCGGCGCGCTCGATGGGGGCACGATCGGCGTGGTCGCGAGCGGCCTCGATATCGTTTATCCGCCCGAGAACGAGGCGCTGCAGCGCGAGATGCAGACGCGCGGCCTTGTCGTTTCGGAGCAGCCGCCGGGGACCGAGCCGCATGCTCGTCATTTTCCCGCGCGCAACCGCATCATCGCCGGGCTCACGCTCGGAACATTGGTGGTCGAGGCGGCGCCCAAATCCGGCTCGCTGATCACCGCGCGATTGGCCGCCGATTATGGACGTGAGGTGATGGCGGTGCCGGGTTCGCCGCTCGACCCGCGCGCGCAGGGCTGCAACCAATTGATCCGAGATGGAGCAACCCTGATACAATCGGCGGCCGATGTGGCCGAAGCAGTGCGCCCCTTCGGATCCGGCCGTGTCGCCGCGCGCGCCGACGCCTTCACGTCTGACGGCCCGATCGATGTTGCTGACCGTGATCGCCAGACAATCCTGACCCTGCTGAGCCCGATTCCGGTCGCGCAGGACGAATTGCTGCGTCAATCGGGTCTCGAGCCCGCAGCGCTCTCTCTGGTCCTGCTCGAACTGGAACTGGCGGGGCGGCTGGTTCGCCATGCCGGGGCGCGCGTAGCCCTGGATTAGCCGTTATGCTCGCGTTAGCGGATCCAGCGCGTTGCGAAATAACAAGACATGGCCGGTCGGATCCGGCGCCAGCATCGCGCTAAAACTATCGCAAGCTTCCCTTGCAGCCGCCAGCGCCCATATTAAAGCCGGGACGAAAGAGGTGGCCCAAGGTCTCTTGACGCACCCATGGGCGGCTCTCCACCCTCGCGCGTACACGTAAGGATATAAAAAGCGCTCATGAAGCTCGTTGTCGTTGAATCCCCCGCCAAGGCCAAGACCATCGAGAAATATCTCGGACCCGGCCATCGGGTGCTGGCTTCCTATGGCCATGTCCGCGATCTGCCGCCCAAGGACGGTTCGGTCGATCCGGACAACGGCTTCGCGATGGAATGGGAGCCTTATGCGGACAAGGCCAAGCAGCTCAAAGCCATCGCCGACGAGGCCAAGGGGGCGGATGCGCTGATCCTCGCGACCGACCCTGATCGCGAGGGCGAGGCCATTTCCTGGCACGTCCAGGAGGTGCTGCGGAAGAAGAAGGCGCTCCCCGCCAAGGTCGAGCGCGTCACCTTCAACGCGATCACCAAGTCCGCCGTGCTCGACGCGATGGCCAATCCGCGCGCGCTCGACGAGGATCTGATCGACGCCTACCGCGCTCGCCGCGCGCTCGATTATCTGGTCGGCTTTACGCTTTCGCCGGTTTTGTGGCGCAAATTGCCGGGCGCAAAGTCGGCCGGCCGCGTCCAGTCGGTCTCGTTGCGCCTGATCGTCGACCGCGAGCGCGAGATCGAGCTGTTTCGCGCGCAGGAATATTGGTCGGTCGCCGCCGACATGGAGCAGGACGGCGTGCCCTTCATCGCGCGCCTTGTCCGCTGGAAGGGCCAGAAACTCGATCGCCTGTCGATCGGCAATGGCGGCGATGCCGCAGCCGCCAAGGCCGATGTCGAGGCGGGCCGCTTTTCGGTCGTCAGCGTCGAAACCAAGCCCCTCACGCGCAATCCACCGCCGCCCTTCACCACCTCGACCCTGCAGCAGGAGGCCGCGCGCAAGCTAGGCTTTTCCGCCAGCCACACGATGCGCGTCGCGCAGGACCTCTACGAGCAGGGCGCGATCACCTATATGCGTACCGACGGCGTGCAGATGGACGGCAGCGCCATCTCGGCCGCGCGCCATGCGATCGCCGATCGTTATGACGGCAGCTACGTGCCCGATCATCCGCGCCAATATACGACCAAGGCCAAGAATGCGCAGGAAGCGCATGAGGCGATCCGCCCGACCGATTTCATGCGCAACAGCGCGGGGTCGGGCGATCATGCGCGCCTCTACGAACTGGTATGGAAACGCGCGCTCGCCAGCCAGATGGCGTCGGCCAGACTGGAACGCACCACGATCGAACTTTCTGATGGCACCGGCCAGCATGGCCTGCGCGCAACCGGCCAGGTCGTGCTCTTCCCCGGCTATCTCGCGCTCTACGAGGAAGGCCGCGACGACGCGGAGGACGAGGATTCCAAGCGCCTGCCGCGCGTGAACGAGGGCGATGCCCCCGCCAAGAAGGCGGTGAATGCCGAGCAGCATTTCACCCAGCCGCCGCCGCGTTATTCCGAAGCCTCGCTGGTCAAGAAGATGGAGGAACTCGGCATCGGCCGCCCGTCTACGTACGCGGCCACGCTTCAGACGCTCAAGGACCGCGACTATGTCACGCTCGAGAAGAACCGCTTCATTCCGCAGGAGAGCGGTCGGCTGCTGACAAGCTTTCTCGAACGCTTCTTCGAGAAATATGTCAGCTACGACTTCACGGCGGGCATGGAGGAGGAACTGGACGAAGTCTCCGGCGGCCGCGCCGATTGGCAGAAGGTGCTGGCGGATTTCTGGAAGGACTTCAAACCCAAGACCGCCGAAGTAATGGAGCAGAAGCCGAGCGACATCACCGCAGCACTGGACGAATTCCTCGCGCCTTACCTTTTCCCCGACAAGGGCGACGGCACCGATCCGCGCTTGTGCCCCAATTGCGGCAACGGCCGGCTGGCTTTGCGCGGCGGCAAATATGGCGCCTTCGTCGCCTGCTCCAATTATCCGGAGTGCAAATATACCCGTCGTTTCGCGCAGGGTGGCGGCGAGGAGGCCGCCAACGATACCGGCCCGAGCGAGCTCGGGACCGATCCGGCGAGCGGCGAGCTGGTGACGCGCAGGGCGGGCCGGTTCGGCCCCTATATCCAGCTGGGCGAGGGCAAGGACGCCAAGCGCGCTTCGATTCCCAAGGACGTGCCCGAGCTCGACTTCGACATGGCGCTCAAGCTGCTGTCGTTGCCGCGCGAAGTCGGACCGCACCCCGAGACGGGCAAGTCGATCACCGCCAGCATTGGCCGCTATGGCCCCTATCTGGCGCATGACGGCAAATATGCGCGGCTCCAGTCCACCGCCGAAGTGTTCGAAACCGGAATGAACGCGGCCGTGTCCAAGCTGGCGGACGCCGAAAAGGGCGCCGGCGCGCGCAACGGTTCGCGCGAGCCGATCGCGACATTCGGTGACAGTCCGGTCACGGGAAAATCGGTCAAGGTGATGGAAGGCCGGTTCGGCCCCTATGTCACCGACGGCGTGACCAACGCGACCTTGCCCAAGGGCACCGATCCCGCGACCCTCGATGCGGACCAGGCGCTGGTCCTCCTCGCCGAGCGGGCCGCCAAAGGACCGGCCAAGGGCAGGAAGAAGCCGGCGCGCCGGGCGACCAAACGCTAAGTCATGACGGGTAGCCAGGCAGACGCGGAAGCGCGCGCCGACGCGGTCGAGCGCGCGCGCGGGCTGACGCATCAAGCGAACAAGCTGCGCGCGGAGGGTAAATGGGAGGAAGCATTATCCGTCTGCTTCCAGGCTTGTGAGGCCGACCCGCAAGAGCCCACCGCGGCCTATAATCTGGGTGTCATGCTCTCGAAGATGGGGCGGCTGGCGGAGGCTGAAAAGCTGATCAGGTGCACGCTTATGCTCGCGCCCGGTACGGCGATGGCCACCCACTCCCTTGCCCACATCCTGCTCGCGCAGGGGCGATACCGGGAAGCCTGGCCACTCTATGAAGCCCGTGTGCACATGCCGGAGCTCAAGACGGGCTTTCCCACGGGCTTCGATTTTCCTCGCTGGCGCGGCGAACCGCTTGCGGGCAAGCGGCTGACGGTCTTCCCGGAGCAGGGTTTGGGCGACCAGATTCAGCTCGCTCGCTTCCTGCCGCCGCTCATCGAACAGGCGGCTGCGGTCACGCTCCTCACCTTGCCCCCGCTCGAGCGTCTGTTTCGGCACAATTTCCCGCAAGCAGAGGTGATCGTCGCGACGGGCGAGGTGGAATTTCCGGATCCGGATTATTGGACCACCCAATTCGATATTCTTTCCGCGATTGATGTAGCGCTCGAGGATATTCCGACTGCGCCCTATCTGCGCGCTCCCGGTACGTGGCCGGCACTGGGCGATGGATTCAAGATCGGCCTCAAGACGATCGGCAATCCCAACTATATCAACGATGCGACTCGTTCGCTACCGCCCGATCTGGCCGATCGCTTGCGAGCTGGGTTGCCCGGCGCTGTGATCAGCCTTGAGCCAGCGGACAGCGGGGCCCGCGACATGGCCGATACTGCTGCGATCATCGATCGGCTCGACATGGTCGTGACGGTCGACACGTCCGTAGGCCATCTCGCGGGGGCGATGGGTAAACCTTGTCTTTTGCTTGTTCCCGGCTTCAGCCCGGATTGGCGCTGGATGGAAGCGCGGACGGATTCGCCCTGGTATCCCAACCACAGCCTGTATCGCGGTACGCTCGAAGGAGACTGGAGGCCTGCGGTAGAGCGGCTGATCGGCGATGCGCACCGTATCGTACGGACCCTCACCGCACGCGCAGAGGTCAATCGTGCGATCGAGTTGCGCGATTCCGGAACCCCTCAGGCTGCGCTCGCGGCTTCGGAGCGGGCCGTTGCGGCCGATCCCGACGATGCGCGCGCGGTACAGACGCACGGCGTCATTCTGTCCAGTCTCGGTCGCGTCGCCGAGGGTGAGGCGCTCTTGCGGGATTTTCTCGATCGAAATCCCGATCACGCCGAAAGCCGCCTCGCGCTCGCGCTCAACCTGCTGGGGCAGGGGCGGTATCGCGAGGCATGGCCCTATCATGAGGCGCGTTTGGCGACGGCCGGCTTCGACCCGCGGGTTCCGCGCGATTTCCCGTTTCCGCGCTGGCAAGGCGAGGATCTGAAAGGCAGGCGTATCGCGATCTTCCCCGAACAGGGACTGGGCGACCAGATCCAGTTCGTTCGCTTCGTTCCGGAACTGTTGCGGCGTGGCGCGAAGGTGACGTTGTTCACACGGCCTGCACTCGCGCGGCTGTTCGGGCAAAGCTTGCCGGGCGTCGACATTGTGCCGACAGTGGGCAAGGCCGAGTTTCCCGATCCGGATTACTGGGCAACGCTCATCGATCTGCCCGCCCGGCTTGAGCTTGGTTTGGAGGATATACCGAACGCCGCCTATCTGAATTGGCCCGAGCAGCGCGCGGCGGAAGGTCCTGCCCCAAGGATTGGCGTCAAGCTTTCCGGCAACCCGCTGCATCGCAACGATGCGTGGCGCACGTTGAAGCCGGACGTGGCGGCGCAACTTCGCCAACAGCTGCCGGGGACCCTGGTGAGCCTGGAGCCCGAGGATAGCGGCGCCCGGGACTTTGCCGATACGGCAGCGATAATCGCTGGGCTGGACCTCGTCATTTCGGTCGATACCGCTGTTGCTCATCTGGCCGGCGCGATGGGCAAGCGCTGCCTGCTGCTCGTATCGGGCTTCGACCCCGACTGGCGCTGGATGCGCGAACGGGCCGATTCGCCCTGGTATCCTGGCCATCGTTTGTTTCGCAGCACGCCGGAGGGCGATTGGAGTGCGGCGATCGAGCAATTGACCGCTCTCGTGGCGAAAGAGTTTGGCCAGCCAAAGGCCGAAGCCCTGATGGCACAGGCGGAGGCCTTGCGTGTGGCGGGCGATCCGATGGGGGCGTTTTCCGCTGTGGAACAAGCGGTCGCGGTCGCTCCCGATAATGTCAATGCCGCCTATATGCGTGCGGTATTCCTCACCCATTTCGGGCGGCTCGCGGAAGCGGAAGCCGAGCTGCGGCGTGTGCTGGAAGTGGCGCCGGACCTCGCCAATCCGCGGCACGCGCTTGGCCTCAACCTGTTGGCGCAGGGGCGCTACCGCGAAGGCTGGCCGCTGTACCAGGCCCGTGCCGAGCGAACCGGCCTGAACGATGCGGTCCCACATGATCTACCCTATCCGCGATGGCAGGGGGAAAGTCTCAAGGGCAAAAGGATCGTGCTCTTCCCCGAGCAGGGGTTTGGCGACCAGATCCAGTTCGTTCGGTTCGTTCCCCGGCTGCTTGCCAAGGGCGCAGAAGTTACGCTTCTGGCTCCGCCGCCGCTCGCAAATCTTTTTCGCCATAATTTCCCAACCGCCAATGTTGTGACGGCAGAAGGCCCGGTCGACTTTCCAGACCCCGATTATTGGGCGACCTTGGCCGATCTTCCGGCTCGTTTCGACGTTCAGCCAGACCAGCTCTGGGAGGATGCTTATCTGAACGCGCTAGACGCACTGCCGGAAGCGACCAGCGGGGCATTCAGGATCGGTGTGATGGGGCAGGGGAACCCGGCTTATGGCGGCGATATCTATCGTTCTCTCCCGCGCGGCATGGCAGAAAAGCTGGCGAAAGAACTTCCTAGCGAGGTGATCGATCTTTCACCGGAGATGACGGGCGCGAAGGACTTTGCGGACACGGCCGCGGTCGTGGCCACGCTTGATCTGGTCGTGTCCGTCGATACGGCCGTCGCCCATCTCGCCGGCGCGATGGGCAAGACATGTCTGCTCATGCTGAACGGATTCGCCACCGACTGGCGGTGGATGCGCGACCGTTCCACCTCACCCTGGTACCGGCATCATCTGCTGTATCGCACCGAGCTGGATTCCGGCTGGGAACCAGTGGTCGAACGGGTTCTGTGCGAAGCCCGAAACGCCTCAAGGTCAGCCTTGCCCCATACCCGCCGGTTCGGGGCGTTGCGCGCCGACGGACGTTATTCAGAGGCGCTCGCGGCAGGTCGCAAGGCGCTCGCCGTTGAGCCAAACGGGCTCAGCGTCATCCATAATCTGGCGCGCTTACTGGGCGATCTTGGCCGTCTCCAGGAAGCCGAGGCGCTGCAACGCCGCGCGCTCGCACTCTCTCAGGAGGATGTTTATCGTTATGGGCTCGGCTATAATCTGTTGAGCCAGGGCCGCTATGCAGAGGGTTGGCCGCTCTACGAAAGTCGCGCGCGAATCCCGAAACTTCGTGCAGGTTTTCCCCAGGGCGTAAAATTTCCGCGCTGGCAGGGCGAGGACATCGCGAACAAGCGCGTCGCCGTCTTTCCGGAACAGGGTTTGGGCGATCAGCTTCAATTCGCACGTCTCTTGCCGCAGTTGCGCAACCGCTGCGCCGGCATCGTCTTGCTCACGCCTTTATCTCTCGCCCGCCTGTTCGAAACGGCCTTCCCGGACATGGACGTGGTCGAGGCTGCGGGCACCGCCAGTTTCCCGCGTTGCGACGTCTGGACGACGTCGGTCGAGCTCGCGAGACTACTCGATCTTCGCATCGAAAACATCCCGGACCCGCACTATCTCCATCTGTCCGGAGAAGGGAAATCGAAGGGTCGGCTCCGCATTGGCTTCATGGGCAAGGGCAATCCGGCCTACATCCACGACGCGCATCGTTCGCTTCCCAGGGATGCAGTGGAAAGGCTTCGCGCAGGTCTGCCAGGCGAAGTAATCGATCTCGATCCTGTGGCCTCGGGTGCCAAGGATTTCATGGATACGGCGCATATCATGGCCGATCTCGATCTCGTGGTCTCGGTCGATACGTCCGTCGGGCATCTCGCGGGCGTGATGGGCAAGCCATGCGCGCTGCTGATCAACGGCTTCGCGACCGACTGGCGCTGGTTGCGGGATCGATCCGACTCGCCCTGGTATCCTGGGCACCGCCTGTTCCGTGGGGGCGTGGACGGCAATTGGGACCTCGCGATCGCCGACTTGCTCGCTCATGTCGGCGCCTTCGCCGCGCAAGCAGCCGGATTGCCCTCTTGACCCGGCCCGCCTAAGCAGCCCGCGCCACTTGGCCTGATCGCCATTGTCGGGAGCGCAGCGGCGCTGCAGTCAATGGCGTGAATCATGCCAGCACACAGCTGACCAGAGCGGAGCCCGATGCGCCTTTCCCGTTTCTTCCTGCCCGTGATGAAGGAATCGCCCGCCGACGCCCAGATTGTCAGCCACAAGCTGATGCTGCGCGCGGGGCTTGTGCGGCAGACCGCCGCGGGCATCTATGCTTGGCTGCCACTCGGCCTGCGCGTGCTCAAGCGGATCGAGCAGATCGTGCGCGAGGAGCAGGATCGCTCAGGGGCCGTTGAATTGCTGATGCCGACCGTCCAGTCGGCCGATCTGTGGCGCCAGTCGGGCCGTTATGACGATTATGGGCTGGAGATGCTGCGCATTAAGGACCGCCACGATCGGGAAATGCTGTTCGGCCCCACCGCCGAGGAAGTCATCACCGCCATCTTCCGCGACGCCGCGCGCTCGTATCGCGACCTGCCGCGCACGCTCTACAACATCCAGTGGAAGTTCCGCGACGAGGTCCGCCCACGCTTCGGCGTGATGCGCGGCCGCGAATTCCTGATGAAGGACGCGTATTCGTTCGACCTCGACGAAGCCGGCGCGCGCCACAGCTATAACCGCATGTTCGTGGCCTATCTCAACACCTTCGCCCGGATGGGGCTGCGCGCCATCCCGATGCAGGCGGATACCGGCCCGATCGGGGGCGACCTCAGCCACGAATTCATCGTGCTCGCCCCCACCGGCGAAAGCGAGGTCTTCTACCATAGCAATTGGGAGAAGCCCGCCGAGCTCTCGACCGTCGATTTCGATGACGTCGCGGGGCTTCAGCGGATCGTGTCGGGCTACACCGCCGATTATGCCGCGACCGACGAGAAGCGCGACGAAGCGCGCGAGGCGGAAGCGGGCGATGCGCTGCGCCAGTCGCGCGGCGTCGAGGTTGGCCACATCTTCTATTTTGGTACCAAATATTCCGCGCCGATGGGTCTCAAGATCCAGGGGCAGGACGGGTCGGAGATCGTGCCGCACATGGGCAGCTACGGCATCGGCGTCAGCCGCCTGATGGGCGCGATCATTGAAGCGAGCCATGACGACAAGGGTATCATCTGGCCCGATGCGGTCGCGCCTTACCAGGTCGGCCTGATCAACATGCGCGCGGACGATGCGGCCTGCGCCAAGGCGGCCGATGACCTGTATGCTCAGCTGCAGGCGGCGAGCGTCGAGGTTCTCTACGACGACCGCGACGAACGTGGCGGCGCCAAGTTCGCGACGATGGACCTGATCGGCCTGCCCTGGCAGATCGTGATCGGCCCCAAGGGCCTCGCCAGCGGCATCGTCGAGGTCAAACGCCGCGCCACCGACGAACGCCTCGAACTCTCGCCCGCCGACGCGGTAACGAAGGTGAAGGGGTGAGTATGATCGTCGCCCCGGTGGAGGCTGGGGCCTCGGGAGATTGGCCGCCGCGCATGCCTCCGGAGGCTTCGGCCTCCCACGGGGCGATGGCGTAAGATGATCACGCGCTACGAACGCACCATCGCCCGGCGCTATCTGTGGCCGGGCAAAGGAGAGGGGATCATCGCGGTCGTCGCGGGCTTCTCCCTGCTCGGGGTGATCCTCGGCGTCTGGGCGCTGGTGGTCGTCACCAGCGTGATGAACGGCTTCCGCGCAGAGTTGTTCGACAAGATTACCGCCCAGAACGGCGACGCCGTGATCCAGGGCTATGACGGCCGGCTAACCGACTGGCGGCGCGTGCTCGCTCAAGCGCGCGCAACGCCCGGCGTGACCGAGGTGACGCCGCTGATCGACCAGCCCCTGATGGGGTCCACCCAGGGCCGGTTCGAAGCCGTGGAGGCGCGCGGCATGACCATGGCCGATATTCGCGGGCGTGGGGTCGCAGGCAATGTCGTGCTCGGCGACATTCGCAAGGTCACGCCCGGCTCGGCCAATGTCGCGATCGGTTCGCAGCTGGCGCAGTCGCTCGGCGTCACGGTCGGCGGCCAGATCAGCCTGTGGAGTCCGGAAGGTCAGACCACCCCTTTCGGTACGGTCCCCCGTATCGTCTCGTACCGGGTCGCGGCGATCTTCGAACTCGGCGTCTACGAATATGACAACAGCTTCGTCGTCATGCCGATGGCGGATGCGCAGACCTTGCTCATGATGGGCGATACGGTCGGCATGATCCGTGTCCGCACCGTGAACGCCGACAAGGTCGACCGCATCCTCGCACCGCTCGCCCCAAAGATCCGTGACGTCGGCGCGATCCAGGACTGGAAGCAGCAGAATGCGTCGCTCTTCCAGACGATCGAGATCGAGCGCGTGATCATGTTCATCATCCTGTCGATCATCATCATCGTCGCGGCGTTCAACATTCTCTCGTCGCTGATCATGCTGGTGCGCGCCAAGACGCGCGACATCGCGATCCTGCGCACGATGGGCGCGACGCGGGGCGCCCTGATCCGCATCTTTGTCGCGATCGGCCTGTCGATCGGCGTACTCGGCACAATCGTCGGCCTGATCCTCGCCGCTCTGTTCCTGACTTACCGCCAGCCGATCGTGAACCTGATCCAGCGGCTGACCGGCCAGAATCTGTGGGATCCCTCGGTCCGCTTCCTGAGCGAGCTGCCCGCGCGCACCGATCTGTTCGAGGTCGGGCTGGTCGTCGTCATGACGCTCGCGCTCTCTTTTCTCTTCACGCTCTATCCGGCCCTGCGCGCCGCGCGCACGGATCCGGTCGCAGTGTTGCGCTATGAATGAGCCGCTCCGCGTCGAGGGCCTGAGCCGCGCTTTCACCCAGGGCGATCGCACGATTCACGTGTTACGCGGCGTCGACCTCACGCTCGCGCCCGGAGAGATCGTCGCTTTGGTCGGCCCTTCGGGCTCGGGCAAATCGACCTTGCTGCAGGCGGTCGGGCTGCTCGAAGGCGGCTTTTCGGGTTCGATCCGTATCGCTGGCGAAGAGGCCAGCCGGCTCGACGACAATGGCCGCACCCGGCTTCGGCGTGAGGCGATCGGCTTCGTCTATCAATTCCACCATCTGCTGCCCGACTTCACCGCCGAGGAGAATGTCGTCCTGCCGCAGCTCATCCGTGGCCAGGAACGCAAGCCCGCGCTCGAACGCGCGCAGGGTCTGCTCGATGCGCTCGGCCTCGCCGAACGCCGCGACCATCGGCCCTCGCAGCTATCGGGCGGCGAGCAACAGCGCGTCGCGGTCGCGCGCGCGCTCGCCAACCGCCCCGCGCTGGTGCTGGCCGACGAGCCGACCGGCAATCTCGACGAGGCCACCGCCGATCGCGTGCTCGATCAATTCCTGCGGCTGGTGCGCGGGGAGGGGGCCGCGGCCCTGGTCGCGACGCACAACGAACGGCTCGCCGAGCGGATGGACCGCACCCTCCGCCTCCACGAAGGCCTGCTTGGCTGAGCCTCAGGCGTTATGCAGATTGCAGGTTGAGGCGACTGCGACCGGGCTGGGATTATAAATCTGACTGAAATCGCGCTTGTCGCGCACAATCACCGACGCGACATAGTGAAGCTTGGTGGAGCTGACGAACAAGCTCCCGAACAGCGGCTGATACTGATAATTGACTTCCACGAAGATCACGCCGGAATTCGCCGGGGCATTCACCTTCGCGCTCGTGTCTCCCATCCCTGATGGCGCTGCTGTTCCCTGATCCCCTGCGGTTGCGGTGGTTCCGGCCGTCGTGCTGGTCGTCCCGTAGGATGAATCGAAGCCTGGATCGGAACTCCCGCCGCGCATTCCGACGCACCTTTGCCAGTGAATTCGCTGAACCGGTGCCGCATCCCAGCTTTGCTGAATATTTTCGAGGCTCGATACCGTGACGCGGCCGCGAGTGGTCAGCTGAGCGTTCGCGCCAAACAATCGCAGACCCTGCAGCACGTCGTTCAGGTCGGCCTCGCGCAATTGATAGACCGACAGGCCGCTATTCACGCCGATCCGTGACGCATTGTCCGCGATCTGGAGCGCATATTGGCTAATCCGCATATTGGTGATGGCAAGGTTGGACACTTCGACGCCATAACCGCCCAACGCCATCAGCATCGGCAGGCCCAGCGCAAATTCGAGCATGCTGAGGCCGCTGGCGTCTTTCCACAGTCGACGGGTCAGGCCAGTGTTGTGCGCGATTACGTGCATTTGGTCGTCACCGTCGTGGTGTTCTGCGTCGCGTAAGGCTGGTTCTTCAGATAGGTCGCCGCAGAAATGGTGGCGTTGCTGCCCCACCCGATCAGCCACGCCAAAGGAAACAGCCGGGGATAAGTCACCGTCATCTTGTAGGCGCTGACGTCGCTCGCGCCGCCCTCGCCCGACGAGCCGGGGTCGCTGTCCCACTGTCCGTTGCCATTTACGTCACTGTAGCACTCGCCGGCCTCACGGATCCCGTCATGGTTGGTATCGGTAAATGGCTCGGCCGCGATGGCGCTGAAATTGTCGTAATTCTCGCGGGTTGAAACGAAAGTCGCACGCGGCGCGAGCGCCTTCACCGCGTCGATCACCTTCTGGTCGATCACGCTGGTTTGCGTGGCATTGCCCTGGATCGTGCTGTCGCGCGCCGCTTTCTGGACGGCGCCGGTGAGCACCGCTTCCAGATAGGCCTGATAGGCGAGATCACCCAGGCCAAGCATCAACATCAGCGCCAGCGGCAGAACGAGCGTGAACTCGACCGCGGGGTTTCCCCGATCGTCGCGCGCCAATCGACCGAGTGCCGGCATCATTTCGAAATTCGCAACATCGCGACTTGTTTTGCGATCTGGCTGAACGCGGCGTTCAATGCGGTGCTATCGCTCGCATAATAAGCCTGCCCGGGGCTGGCGCAGCTCTGCAGCTGCGTTGTCATCGTCTGCGCGTAGGCGATCACGAAGATCGTGATGTTGTGGTCTTTCGCGATCGTGCACGCCGCGACAAAACGGTTATTGTGATAGGCGGTGAGGTTGGTCGTCGCGGCGCTGCCAAGGACGCGCTTGTCGAACTGCTCCATGCCGTGCGAGGCATAAGCCGTCGCGCTTGTCTCCATATCGCCGTCGGTAAGGAAGACGATGTAGCGGTTAGGCGGATTGTGGCCGGGCCATGCCGCCGTATCGTTCTTGAAAATGCCGTTGGGCGACAAGAGGCGCGTACCCCAGGTCATACCTACATCGTGATACGTCAGACCATAGGCGCGGAAGCCGTTGGTGGCGCTCAAATAGTCGCTAATGTCGCTGGCTGCCATTGTCTGCAAACGCTGCGACTGCTTCGGACAAGGCACCTCGTGATAGTTCGCAGCCGTCTCGCCGCCCGAGCGCGTTAGGGTTGTGCGAACGGTCGCGGTGTCTTCCGACGTGGCACTGCTGCGCCAATATTCTACCTCGGGCCACAGCGGGCCCCAGCCGCTGTTGGCGGTTGCTGGCGCGCTATCCACGTCAAGGTCCACCGGCGGACTGGTCGTACTGGGATTTGCGGGAGGCGTACCGCTGGCGATCCTCTCCTCGATGCAGCCTGCCCAGGTTGACTTGCTGCCGTCCAGCTTGGCGGGATTGGTGACCGCCAGGAATTGGGTGTAGGCGCTCACGTCGACATTTGTCGCCTGTGCATAGTGGAACATTGCCTGATAGGTCTTGCTCGTGGTCGTGCACTTGCCGCCGCTGTAGGAGACGGTCGTCACGACGTTCCGGTCGCTGCCGTCATAGGCGCCTGTGTTGGCGAGCGCGGTGCAGGCAGCGCTCGACATGCTCGTGGGTGTGCCGGTCACCGTGCTGCCGCTGACAAAGGCGTCGCTCGCGCCGCTCTGACGCCAGCGGCTCTGGTAGTTCCAGCTTGTGGCCAGATAATTGTTTGGCAGCAAATGCCCGACATTTACGGTGGCGCTGTACGGCACGAATCCGAAGCGGAAGTGGGTCGATGCATCAGCCTGCGATGTCAGGGTCGTGTAGAAGCTCGACACGGCGCTACGCAGCCCTGAAATGCGCGAGCCGCTTTTTTCCGTAACGGAATAGCTGCCGTCGGCATTCTTCACGACATTGCTCACCGCATAGCTGTTGCACGTCGACACCGAGTCCGACGTCAGGCAAGCCATCGAACCGGTCGTATCGAGCACGAAGACGATGTCGGCATCGGCGACGTCGTAACGTGCCTCGCAACTCACAGAGATCGTGCGCGCGCCCATTCCGAACATGCCCATGATCGCCATAGGGACGGTCGCGGTCGCCGTGCCGGAAACCTGGTTCTCGCTGGTTTTGGTGGGCGTGAAGCTGACCGAATTGGTCTTGAACCAGCCGCTCTGAAAATTGTTCGTGAAGAAGGTTTGCGCGGCGCTTGAGGCGGCTGGATCGAGCGAGGGGTCGCTCGACGCGACCATCATCTTCCGGCCCGCGAGCGCGCCCGCATCGCAGGCTTGCTGCAGCCGCGTCTTGACTGCGTAGAGCCTGGCTACATCGACGGCGGACCCTGAAAGCGCCGCGAGCGGGACCAGCAGCGCCGCCATGAACGCCAGCATATTGCCGCGCACGTCGCGCCGCAAACGGCTCAGGAAACCAACGGCCTCCCGCATAGCCTGTTTCTTGCCCATAACCCCCGGCTGATACGCGGCAAGGAAAGTCCAATGCGTAACCAGAAACGGTAAAGGGCTGTTTCTCCATAATATACTAGCCTGCGGAGCCGACTCTGCCGCCACCGGTGGCGGCGAACATGGTTGATGGCGGTTAACCCTGACTTGTAGCGTCGCCTTTACCCGCGCGCATTATGGGCGTGTCGCATGGGTATCTTTAAGCGTCTCCTTTCCGCTGAGCGCGGTTCCATCATGGTGATGGCGGCGCTCTCGCTGACCGCCGTCATGGGTATGTCCGGCCTCGCGGTAGAGGTTGGAAACGGCTACGCCACCAAGGTACGCAACCAGCGCGTCGCTGACATGGCTGCGCTCGGCGGCGCGCAAGCCTATCAGTCCAACCAGTCGGTGACGGTCGCAACTCAGGTCGCAAAGGATATCGTCGCTGCGAGCGGTCTGCCGGCATCGGCGGCGACGGTCACGAGCGGCACCGTCAACGGCGTCAGCGCGATCCAGGTGACCGTGACAAACGCGGTGCCGGTGCGCCTCGCCCAGGTGGTAATGAACACCACGAGCTACAATGTCACCAGCTATGCCGCGGCTTCGCTCATCGGTAACTCGACGCCCGGCTGCATCACCGCGCTGTCGAGCGCGGTCACCTATGGTGTCTCGCTGACCGGCGGTACCCACATCACCGCCACTGGTTGTTCGGTGGTCACCAATTCAGGCATTTCCGCCACCTCGGGCACGACGATCAGCGCCAAACAGGTCGTAGCGGGCAAGACGGTCAACGACGTGGCCGCCCAATGGGGTACGCCCGGCATCACCACCACGCCGACCGCGAATAATATCCAACAAAATAAGAGCGGTGCCGCGAGCGATACTGTGGGGACAGACTCCCGCATTGTCGCCGGCTTCGCCAAGGTGGGCACCTTCACCGCACCGACCCCGCCTGCGGCTGGCGCGGTAGCGTGGAATTTCAACTACAGTCCGACTGGGCAGCTCGCGAGCTGGTGGAACAACGGCACAAACACCTACACCGTGCCTGCGGGCACCTACAACGTCACGAGCATCTCTACCAGCGGCGGTATCAAGCTCGTCGTACAGGACGGGGCCGTCATCCGCGTCTCGGGCAATGTGGCCGTCGGTAATACCACGATGGGCATCGTGACGCTGGATATTGGAGGGCAGCTCAACGTGTCGAGCGGCACCACCATGACGGTCGCGTCCGGAAACGTCGCGATCGGAAACAACGGCTCGGGTAACGCGATCACCGTCGGGAACGGTTCAACGCTCAGCTTTGGTAATGGTACCTTCAGCACCAACGGCAGCATCGTGACCGGGGGCGGCAGCAGCATCACCTTCGGCGCTACCGCGAGCCATTATATCAACGGCGCGCTCAGCCTCAGCGGTGGCGCGACCTTCGGGGCCGGCGCTTATTATATCAATGGTGACTTCACCAATGGCACCGGCGGCACCTTGTCCGGATCGGGTGTCACATTCTTCGCTTCGGGGACGCTCGGCATGGCCGGTGGCGCGACGTTGAACCTGGTCGCGCCCACCACCGATGCCGGAGGAGGGGTGACCGATCTGCTGTTCGCCACCAAGACGACCGCGCAGACGCGCTTCGACGCAGGCGCAACCGGCTATTATGCAGGCTTGGTCTATGCCCCGAATTCCGACCTGGCGATGTCGGGTGGCGCCAGCGCCGGGAGCACGGGGCGTTGCCTCTCGTTCATTGTGAACACCTTTACCCTGAGCGGCGGGACCACCGCCGGCACCGCCTGCACAAGCCTTGGCAGCGGCAGTAGCGCGTCCAATGGCGTGAGCTTGCTGCAATGAGCCGGCTTCTCCCATTCCTGCGCCATCAAAAGGGCAGCGCGACCGTCGAGTTCGCGCTCGTCTCGGTGTTCTTCTTCGGCATCGTGATGGTCGGGCTCGATTTCGGCATCTACACCCAGCAGAATCTCAAGCTCGGCAATGCGGTCGAGCAGGCCTCGATTGTAGCATTCGACGCCCGCGCGACGCAGCCCACCGTCAACACCAGCCAGATAAGCACCTACATAACGTCCGTGGTGGGCGGATCGCCGACCGTCACCATCAAATGCAACGGCGCGGCAACCTGCGACAGCAGCGCGCCCGCCAGCCAATGCATCGGGGCGCCGGCCGCGGCCGGGGGCTGGCCTACCTTCACTACGCCGTCGGCGGGCGGGGGTACGGCGTGTTCCAACGGTGCATCCCCCGGTTACTATGTCGTGATCCGCGCGACCCAGACCTACAAATCGGTCGTCGTGCCGGATAAATATCTCAACAACGGCGCGATGCAGCAACAGGCTGTGGTGCGACTGTCATGATCCGCACCCTGTTCCGTAATGAAGCTGGCGCCGGCGCTGTCGAGTTCGCGTTGCTGGCGCCAACCTTCCTGATGTTCCTGTTTCTGCTGTTCGATGGCGGCCGCATGATGTTCGCGAAGCAATCGCTCAACGAACTGGCGACCGCGACCGCGCGTTGCATGGCGACCCAGCAGGCCAGTTGCGCCAACGCGACCAGCACGCAGACTTGGGCAGTCAGCCGCGGGCTCACGCGCAACAACCTGCAGCTCAGCACCAGCAATGTCACGATCAACACGAACGCAACCTGTGGTGGCGTAAGCGGTATGATCCAGGCGACGATCACTACCACCTGGAAAAAGGGCGCGATGACGCTGCTCCCGCAGTCCGTGGCTCCTTCTTCGCTCAGTGCGACCGCCTGTTTCCCCGTCGTAGCGTAAGCGCGCCCGCGCTCCGTCGCTCAAGCAACCCCGCCGCGTCCCCCGTGAAAAGCGGCGCCCGGCCCGATCTTAGCTGTGGATAGGTTGGTCGCGGCGCTTCCCCTCCGCTGAGGTGCTGCATACATAAGGGGGATGGCCGCTCCCCTTTTCGTGCCGCTGCGCATCTTCTCGGCCTACACCATGCTGGAAGGCGCGATCGATCCCAAGGCGATCGCGACGCGCGCGCGGGCGCTGGGCTTCCCCGCCGCCGCCATCACCGATCGCAACGGCCTCTATGGCGCGATGGCCTATAGCGAGGCCGCCAAGAAGGCCGGCGTTCAACCGATCATCGGCACCATGCTCGGGATCGCGCGGCCCGGCCGGGCGGAGGGCAAGCCGCCCGTGATCGACTGGCTGCCGCTCTATGCGCAGGATGAGACCGGCTACGACAATCTGTGCGCGCTCGTATCGGCCGCGCATCTCGACCGCCCGCAACATGAGGACGCGCATGTCCTGCTGGAGGCTCTGGTCGGGCGCAGCGACGGCCTGATCGCGCTGACCGGGAGCGGCGAGGGTGCGATCGCGCGCCTGCTCGCCGAGGGCCAGCAGGATGCCGCCGAGCGCTATCTCGCCCGGCTCCAACAGATTTTCCCCGGCCGCCTCTATGTCGAGCTCGCCAGGCGCAACGACGCGATCGAGGAAGCCGCCGAGGAGGCGCTGATCGATCTGGCCTATGCGCGCGACCTCCCTCTGGTCGCGACCAATCCCGCCTTCTTCGCCGAGCCCGATTTTCACGCCGCGCACGATGCCATGCTGTGCATCGCAAACTCCTCCTATCTGGAGTCCGCCGATCGCCCGCGTTCCTCGCCCGACAGCTGGATCAAGCCGGCTGAGACGATGCAGGCCTTGTTCGCCGATCTGCCTGAGGCACTCGCCAACACGTTGGTCGTGGCGCAGCGTTGCGCGGTCGCCGCACCCGCCCGCAAGCCGATCCTGCCCAGCCTCGCTGGCGATCGCGATGCGGAGGCGGAGATGCTGCGCCGCGACGCCATTTCGGGCCTGGAAGCACGGCTCGACAAGCTGGAAATGGCCGAGAACGAGCGTGAGCCCTATCGCGAGCGGCTCCGGTTCGAAGTCGACATCATCATCCAGATGGGCTTCCCCGGCTACTTCCTCATCGTCGCCGATTTCATCAAATGGGCGAAGGAGCAGGGCATTCCGGTCGGGCCTGGCCGCGGCTCTGGCGCGGGCTCGGTCGTCGCCTGGGCGCTCACCATCACCGATCTCGATCCGCTCCAGCTCGGCTTGCTGTTCGAACGCTTCCTCAACCCGGAACGTGTGTCGATGCCCGATTTCGACATCGACTTTTGCGAAACAAGGCGGGGCGAGGTCATCTCCTACGTCCAGAACAAATATGGCAGCGACCATGTCGCGCAGATCATCACCTTCGGACGCCTGAAGGCACGCGCTGTGCTCAAGGATACGGGCCGCGTGCTGCAGATGAGCTACGGCCATGTCGATCGCCTCGCCAAGCTGGTACCCAATCACCCGACCGACCCCTGGACGCTCGATCGCGCCTTGAACGGCGTGTCGGAGCTGGCGGCGGAGTATAAATCCGACAAGCAAGTCAAGCATCTGCTCGACCTCGCGATGAAGCTCGAAGGCCTGCCGCGCCACAGCTCCACCCATGCGGCGGGCGTGGTGATCGGCGACCGCCCGCTCGACCAGCTCGTCCCGCTCTATCGCGACCCGCGCTCGGACTTCCCCGTCACCCAGTTCGATATGAAATATGTCGAGGGCGCGGGGCTGGTGAAATTCGACTTCCTCGGTCTGAAGACGCTGTCGGTGCTGCAGAAGGCGGTCGATATGCTCGCTTTGCGGGATATCGGCCTCGACCTGCTGTCGCTCCAGCTCGACGATCCGGCGGTCTACGCTTTGCTCCAGAAGGGCGACACGGTCGGCGTGTTCCAGTTGGAATCCGAAGGCATGCGCCGCACGCTCGCCGCCGTGCGCCCGACCAATTTCGGCGACATCATCGCGCTCGTCTCGCTCTACCGCCCGGGCCCGATGGACAATATCCCGATGTTCGGCGACCGCAAGAATGGCCGCGCGCCCATCGAATATCCGCACCCTTTGCTCGAAACCATCCTGGCCGAGACCTACGGCATCTTCGTCTACCAGGAACAGGTGATGCAGGCGGCGCAGATCCTCGCCGGCTACAGCCTGGGCGAAGCCGATCTGTTGCGCCGCGCGATGGGCAAGAAGATCAAGGCGGAGATGGACGCGCAACGCCAGCGCTTCGTCGAGGGGTGCGCCAATCAGCAGATCGGGTCGCAGAAGGCGAACGAGCTGTTCGACTTGATCGACAAGTTCGCGGGCTATGGTTTCAACAAGAGCCACGCCGCAGCCTACGCGCTGCTCGCCTACCAGACCGCCTGGCTCAAGGCGCACCACAAGCCAGAATTCTTCGCCGCCTCAATGTGTTACGACATCAGCCTGACCGACAAGCTCGCCGTCTGGGCGGATGATATGCGGCGCTCGGGCGTGGCCTTGCTCCCGCCCGACGTGAACGCGTCCGAGGCCGAATATAGCGTCGAGGGCGAAAGCGTCCGCTACGCGCTCGGCGCGCTCAAGGGCGTGGGCGAGAAGGCGATGGAACAATTGGTCGAGGAACGCCGCGCCAACGGCCCGTTCAAGTCGCTCGACGACCTCGCCGACCGGATCGATCCGCGCCTGATTAACCGCCGCCAGCTCGAAAGCCTCGCAGGCGCCGGCGCATTCGATACGATCGTGCCCGATCGGGCGAGCGTATTCGCCGCCGCCGAGACGATCCTTGCCCATGCCGCGAGCGCGCAGGACGCGCGCACCAGCGGGCAGGGCGGCCTGTTCGGTGGCGAGTGCGGTTCGGGTAGCGCGCCGATCCGCATGCCCAAGGATGCGCGTTGGTCGGTGGCCGAGCGCATGACCGCCGAGAAAGAGGCATTCGGCTTTTATTTCTCTGCACATCCGACCGATCGTTACCGTCACGTCGCAAGAAGCGAGAATGCGCGCACCTTCGAACAATTGAGCCAGATGGGCGTATCGTCGGAGCCTGATCGCGACGAGCGTGGTCGGCCAGTGCAACGCAAGACGATGCGGATGACGGCTTTAGTCGAGGAAGCGCGCTGGCGCACCTCCGCCCGCGGCAACCGCTATCTGCTCGCGACCTGCTCGGATGCTTCCGGCCAGTTCATGGCCAGTTCGTTCGACGATGTGGCGTCCGAGGCGATGGAGGCCGCGGCGCGCTCGGGTGCATGCCTGTTGCTCGATGTCGAAGCCGACAAGCGCCCCGGCGAGGAGACGCCGCGCATCACCGTACGCGGCGCCAAGCCGCTCGACGGCCTGTCCTCGAATGCGCGCCTGCACGCCGAGGTCGAGATTGGGGACGCCGAAGGGCTGGCGGCGCTGGCGCAATTGCTCGGCGAGGCGAAAGGCGGGCGGGGCGAAGTCATCGTCGCGGTCTCGACCGGGCGCGGCCCGGCGCGCCTGCGGATCGGCCGCGATTATCGGCTCGATGCAGAAACGGTCGAACAGATGGAACGCTTGCCCGGCGTCATCGCGGTCCATATCCAGCCGCTCGGCCCGCGTCTCGCCCAGGCGAGCTAGTCGCGCGGCGTGCCCGCCGAAACCGTCTATCTCGAGGCTCATTACCCGCACACCTCGTTGCGATTCCTGATCCCGTCGCTGCTCCTCTTCGCCGCGCTGACGATCGCGGCCTGGCTGACGCTGTGGCCAGTCGCGATCCCGTTCGCGCTCGTCTCCCTCTATCTCCTCCGCTTCACGCTCAGGCAGGCGCGCGGTCCGGATCTCGCGATCCGCATCACCGACCGCGTGATCTATTATCGCGGGTGGGAGCGTGGCCTGTTCGCGGGTGGCCTCCCTCAGGGAGAAATCCCGCTCCACGCAGTCGGCGGCGTCGAGAAGGTGCGATTGAGCTCCGCCGCCTCCGCCGGCCCAGTCATCGCAATCTGGCTCAGCGATCCCCAGGCCTGGCGCCCAACGCGGGGCCCGCTCCGTTGGGCGAAGGAAATGGTCTCCACAGGCGACCTCACCATCGCCTGCGACGAAACCGACCGTACCGCCGACGATGTCGTACTGGCGATCGAAACGGCAATGAACCCGCCCTCCGCCTGATCCCGTCATCCCGCTGCCTCGGAGCACAAGACTGGATTGCTTCGCCTTCGGCTCGCAATGACGGGACGAGCGCAAAGCCGTCATTGCGAGGAGCGCAAGCGACGCGGCAATCCAGCCCCGCACGCCGCGCACCAGAAATCCTCCTCTGGCGGGGGAGGATTGGAAACGGCGGACTTGACAAAGTAGAACAAACCGTGTACGCACTTCGCGTTCGCTGACTTGGGAAACCGGGTGAGCGGGCACGACCGGCGCGAAGCTCCTCGGCATGCATGAGACGGTATCTTCGCCCAAGAGTACAGATCTCGGCATGGACGCTCGCGTCTCATGGTGATGCCGGCGTCGTGTAGCGGAGCTATGCGGACGACGTGGGGGTCTTCGCAGCCCTTGGGGGTAACCCCCGGCCAAGACCGCGGCTTCGCGTTGGCAATCGCGTACCGTGGCTATGCGGGCGATTGCTGGAGGGTCACACCTCCAGGGGCAGCGATGTTACCCAACCCAATCCCGCAGCCGCCCCGACCGGATAGCGCGCATTGGCAGGCCTGCAGGCGGTATCCAGGGCTTCACGGCCCAA
>Ga0207651_10000013_pt1 | contig 177573 bp, 158 predicted proteins | sample KBSM23metaG_FD_184328 | JGI IMG/M metagenome (GOLD analysis project Ga0207651, IMG submission 184328) | Miscanthus rhizosphere microbial communities from Kellogg Biological Station, Michigan, USA - KBS M2-3 metaG (SPAdes) (version 2) | ecosystem: Host-associated > Plants > Roots > Rhizosphere... | reverse complement strand
GAACAAACCGTGTACGCATGGTGCGTTCGCTGACTTAGGTCAGGGGGCACGACCGGCGCGAAGCTCCTCGGCATGCATGAGACGGTATCTTCGCCCAAGAGTACAGATCTCGGCATGAGGCTTCACGTCTCATGGTGATGCCGGCGTCGTGTAGCGGAGCTATGCGGACGACGTGGGGGTCTTCGCAACCCTTGGGGGTAACCCCCGGCCAAGACCGCGGCTTCGCGTTGGCAATCGCGTACCGTGGCTAGGCGGGCGATTGCTGGAGGGTCACACCTCCAGGGGCAGCGATGTTACCCAACCCAATCCCGCAGCCGCCCCGACCGGATAGCGCGCATTGGCAGGCCTGCAGGCGGTATCCAGGGCTTCACGGCCCAAAGTCAGCATGCAGCCTCCCCGCGGCCGAAGAGGTGTGCGGAACCGCGCCGGTCACACTCGCTTGCACCCAAGCCACAGGAGAGGTGCGTCCGCGCGCCTTCTTTCCGTCACCCCATATCCGTCATCCCAGCGAAAGCTGGGATCTCAGGAGATAAAGAGACAGCAGGCACATCACGGATCGATCGGAGCCTCCGCACCGCCCGACAGATTGTCTGGTCTGTTCGGCCGAACCGGCGCAGGCTCCAGCCCCGGATTGGACTCGTCGAATCGACCGGATCCGCCGCGTCTTTTACCCGACATTTCGCGGAACCGACGGATATGTTCCGCCACACGCATGCGGGCAGCCTTTCGCCGGGCGATCGTTTCACGCATCCGCTCGGCCATGTCGTCGAACTCGGAACGCTCCCGGCGCTCTTCAAATGGCTGCTCTGGCATGGCGCTTACTCCGGCTGTCCTATCCCTATAAGACAGAGGGCGGATCCGTTCAAATCCAGCCTGTCAAAGAGTCTTACCGCCGGATCAGTCCCAGCGTTCGCAACAACAGCCAGGTCGCAAGCGAACACAAGATCGCGACGATCGTGGCCAGGAATGTCCCCCCGCCCGCGCCCGACAGCGGCAGGCCGCCGGTATTCATCCCGAAGAACCCCGTGACGAGCGTCGCGGGCATGAACAGAGCCGTGATCACCGAGAGCAGATAGACGTTTTCGTTGGTTTGCTGGCCGGCCTGCAGGTCCAGTTCCTCGCGCAGCAGTCGAAGCTGGGTTTGCACCGCGATCACGTCGCGCTCGATCGGCTGGAGGCGGCGCGCTATCGGCTCGAACCATGAGCGATAGGTCGGGTCAACGGAAGGATCCTCCATCGCGCGGAACAATGCCATGTGCATGCCGCTCGCCATACGATGCAGCCGCGCGGTCAGCCGACGCAGCGTCACCAAAGCGCGCGTATCGGGCACGTGATCGTCCGCCAGCACCTGATCCTCCAGCGCAAGCAGTTCGGACATGGCGCTCGCGGTGCGGGCTGCCAGCGAATCCGCCAAAGTTCCAAGCACCAGGGCAAGCGCACTGTCTACGCTCAGGTCTTCGGCCTGCGCCGCGCGATGGCGGAAAATATCAGGCGTATGGAGTGGATGATGCCGCCCGGTCAGCATCAGCCCTGGCCGCACCGCGATGTGGAGCGCGCCGATCCGCTCGGTCTCGATCCGATCGAATTCGCGCTGGAAGTCGGGCAGGACCAACGCCATCGCGCGGCGGCTGCCGAGCACGCGTGGATGCTCCTCGTTCGACAGGAACAAGGCCTGCACGTCCGCCGGCAATCCCGACAGGTCCGCGATCCAACGCGCGCTGCGCTGGTCCCACAGATCAAGATGCAGCCAGCGGAAAGTGGCGTCAGCCGGCGGCTGGCGCTCCGCGACAACCACGCCGTCAACGTCCTTCCAGCAGGTCCAGACCAGACCCGGTTCGATCAGGGGCGGCAGAGGCGGTTCGTCGGACGTACATGCCTCCTTGGGAAAGCATGATCCGCGCTATGACGTTTTTGTTACCGATCAGCGACGCGACTGGAAGCGCGCATATTCGTCGGGTGAAAGGCGGACATCCATCGTCAGAGTCTCCCCCTCCATTGCTTGCTCGATCACCTCGCCATGCTGGTGCAGCCAGGCAATCGCGCCGCCATCACCCGCGGGAAGCGAAATGCTGTGCACGCGCGCGCCCGCCAGCAGACGTTCGGCGACAAGGCGGCGCAGATCGTCCAGCCCCTCACCGGTCAGGGCCGAGATGCCGACGACATCCGCGTCGCGCGCGGCATTGGCCAGCACCGTTTCATGCGCTTCCGGATCGAGCGCATCGAGCTTGTTCCACACCTCGATGATCGGCGCACCCTCGCCCGCCTCGGGCCCAACCCCGATTTCGTCGAGCACCGCCAACACATCGGCGCGCTGCGCCTCGCTGTCCGGATGTGCAATGTCGCGGACGTGAAGGATGATATCGGCGGCCGTCACCTCTTCCAGCGTGGCGCGGAAGGCCGCGACCAATTGCGTCGGCAGATCCGAGACGAAGCCCACCGTGTCGGACAGGATCGTCTTGTCGACGCCCGGCAGCGAAATCTGGCGCATGGTCGGATCGAGCGTCGCGAACAGCAGATTCTCCGCCATCACGTCCGCCCCGGTCAGTCGGTTGAACAGGGTCGACTTGCCAGCATTGGTGTAGCCGACCAGAGCCACGACCGGCCAAGGCGCGCGCTCGCGCCGTGCACGATGCAGCCCGCGTGTCTTGCGCACCTGCTCCAGCTCGCGGCGGATCTTGGCCATGCGGTCGCGGATCAGGCGGCGGTCGGCCTCGATCTGGGTTTCGCCCGGGCCGCCGAGGAAGCCGAAGCCGCCGCGCTGACGCTCAAGGTGGGTCCAGGATCGCACCAGCCGGCCCGCCTGGTAATCGAGATGCGCGAGTTCGACCTGCAGCCGCCCTTCCGCGGTCGCCGCCCGCTCACCGAAAATCTCCAGGATCAAACCCGTACGGTCGATCACCTTGGCGTTGGTCGCCTTCTCCAGATTCTGTTGCTGGACCGGCGTCAGCGCGGCGTCGACCACGACCAGCTCGGCTTCCTCTATCCGCGCCGCGGTCGCAATCTGTTCGACTTGGCCCGAACCAAACAGGGTCGAGGGCTTGGGCTGGCGAATGCGGAAGGAAAGCCGATCGACCACGTCCAGTCCGATCGCGGCGGCAAGCCCCGCAGCCTCCTCCAGCCGCGCGTCGGTATCGCGCAGACCGCTATTCATTTCGGGCTGGGCTATGACCGCGCGGGCGCCATGGCGCACCTCGTCATTTTCGTCGCGATTGAAGACACTCATTCGGACAAGATAGGAAGAACAAGCGGGGCTTTCACCCCGCACTTGCCCCTTCCGCGCTTTATTCTTCTTCGCCTTCCTCGCCGCTCATCAGGTTGAGCGGGTGAAGCGGCTGTACGGTCGAGATAGCGTGTTTGTAAACGAGCTGGCTCATCCCGTCGCGGCGGAGCAGCATGCAGAACAGGTCATAGGCCGCAATCTCACCCTGCAGCATCACGCCGTTGACAAGGAACATCGTCACCGGGTCGCCCGACTTGCGCACCGCCGCCAGGAAGATTTCCTGCAGCAATTGCGCTTTCTTGTCGTCGAACGCCTTTTCGACCTCGTTCAGATCGATCGGATGCGCGGGCATCACGGTCGAGATGGCGTGCTTGTAGATGAGCTGGCTCTGCCCATCGCGGCGCAACAGGACCGAGAAATTATCGAACCAGGTAATGATGCCCTGGAGCTTGACGCCCTTGACAAGGAACATCGTCACCGGCGTCTTCGATTTGCGGAGCGTATTCAGGAAAATATCCTGAAGATTGTTGACCTTATCTGCCATGGTGGCTGGCCTTCTTTCATCTTGGCGGGTCATGGGCCCGCTCTGGCGCCGTTCACGGCGTCGTGTTTACCCCCGGAATAGAGGCGTCCGCATAATATCCGACGCTGCGCTGCAGCACAAGCATGCAGCAGTGTTTCTGTCCTTTTTGCGGCGAGCGGCCCCTATTCCTCCTCGCTGCGCGGATCGGCGAGGCCTAGGCTCTTCAATTTGCGGTGGAGCGCCGAGCGTTCCATGCCGATGAAGGTCGCGGTACGGCTGATATTGCCCGAGAAGCGCCGAATCTGGACGCGCAGATATTCGCGCTCGAATGTCTCGCGCGCCTCGCGCAGCGGCGTGCCCATGATCGAACGCGCCGCATTGCCCGGCACGATCTCCGCCTGGCCGGACAGCAGTTCGGGCGGCAGCATGTCCGCATCGATCCGGCCGATCCGGTCACCGGGCGCGAGGATGATCGTGCGCTCGATCACGTTCCTAAGCTGGCGAACATTGCCCGGCCAGTCATAGGCCTGGAGCGCGGCGATCGCCTCGGAACTGATCTCCGGCGTCGCGACCCGCCGCTCGGCGGCGTAGCGTGCGGCGAAATGGTCGGCGAGCATGGGGACGTCCTCGCGCCTCTGCTCGAGCGGCGGCAGCACTACCGGCACCACATTGAGCCGGTAGTAAAGATCCTCGCGAAAGCGCCCCGCGGTGATTTCGGCGGTCAGGTCGCGCGCGGTGGCCGAGACGACGCGGACATCGACCTTGACGGTCCGGGTACCACCGACGCGGACAAAGCTCTGGTCGGTGAGCACGCGCAAGATCTTGGCCTGCGCCGACATCGGCATATCCGCGATCTCGTCGAGAAAGAGCGTGCCGCCATGCGCCTGTTCGAGCAGGCCGGGCTTGACCAGTTCGTTTCCCTCCTCGGCGCCGAACAATTCCTCCTCGACCCGGTCGGGGGTCATGCGCGCGGCGGAGACCACCACGAACGGCGCCTTCACGCGCGGCGACCAATTGTGGAGCAGGCGCGCGGCGACTTCCTTGCCTGAACCGGCCGGGCCCGCGATCAGCACGCGGCTGCCGGTGCCGGCGACGCGCTTGAGCGTCGCACGCACCTGGTTGATCGCCTGGCTGGTGCCGGTCAGCTCCTCTTCCTGCCCGATCTGCGCGCGCAAAGTCTCATTTTCGCGGCGCAACCGGTCGGTTTCGGTCGCGCGCCCTACTAGATGGAGCAGGCGCGAGCTTTCGAACGGCTTTTCGATGAAGTCGACCGCGCCCTGACGCACCGCCGCCACCGCCGTATCGAGATTGCCGTGGCCGGAGAAGACGATCACCGGCAAGGTCGGATCGCGCCGCTTGATCTCGCCGAGCAATTGCAGCCCGTCGAGACGCGAGCCCTGCAGCCACACATCGAGTAGAACCAGACTCGGCCGGCGCTCTGCCAAGGCCGCGAGCGTCGAATCCGCATCGCCTGCCGAACGCGGCCGGTACCCTTCATCCTCGAGCACGCCACAGACGAGCTCGCGAATATCGGCCTCGTCATCCACAACCAGAATATCAAGCGACATGGTGTTCAAAGACTCCTAGCTAATTCGGGGGTGCGCTGTTCGGGCGCCTCGTCGGTGGCGACGGCGTCGAGCGCGGTCAGGTCGAAATCGAGATGGACGAGCGTTCCGCCGCCGGGCCGGTCGGCGAAGCTGATCGTCCCCATATGATCCTCGACGATGCGCCGCACGATCGCGAGGCCGAGACCGGTGCCCTTGGCACGCGTGGTCACATATGGCTCGGTCAGGCGGTCGCGCTCGGCGGGCAGGCCGACACCATCGTCGGCGAGGTCGAGCAGAAGGCGGCCTTCGACGGTGTGGATCGTCATGGCGATCGCGCCGCCCTGGCCTTCGCCCATCTTGGCTTCTACCGCCTCGCACGCATTCTTGACGATGTTGGTCAGCGCCTGGCCGATCTGGCGGCGATCGCACACCATCATCGGCGGCGGATCGGGCGCGTCCAGGTTGAAGCGTATCGCGGGATGGGCAACCTCGTGCAGGAACAGCGAATGGCGCGCCATCTCGACCACATTCTCGCGCCGGAAGAGGGGTTTGGGCATGCGCGCGAACGACGAGAATTCGTCGATCATGCGACGAATGTCGCCGACCTGGCGGACGATGGTGGAGACCAGTTTTTCGAACGTGCCGCCATCGTCCACAATGTCCTTGCCGTAGCGGCGCTGGAGCCGTTCGGCGGCGAGCTGGATCGGGGTCAGCGGATTCTTGATCTCGTGCGCGATCCGGCGCGCAATGTCGGACCAGGCGGCGTGGCGCTGATCGGCAAGTTGCTGCGTGATGTCGTCGAAGGTCAGGACGTGCCCATTGCCGGCATTGACGACATTGACCGCCAGCGTGCGCACATCGCCGTCGCTCGCGAGCTGCAGCACCGCCTGGCGCTCGCCCGTATCGAGCAGACGATCGAGCTCGGGCACGACTGTTTCGAGCGGCTGGCCGATTGGGCTGATCTCGCCGGTACGCAGCAGGGCCTGTGCGGACAGATTGATCAAAGTGACCGCACGGTCGCGATTGACCGAGATCACACCCGCGGACACGCCCGACAGCACCGCCTCGGTCAACGCACGGCGGCTTTCGAGCGCGCCGGTCTGCTCCTGCAGGCGCCGGGTCATGCGGTTGAAGGCGGCGGCAAGGCGGCCGACCTCGTCATATTTGTTGGGCGCCGGCACGCGCGCCGCCAGATCGCCGCCCGCCACCCGCCGCGCCGCGCCGACCAGCTCGCCGATCGGGCGCACCAGACGATCCGCCACGGCGAACGCGATCCAGATCGCGACGCCGACCGTGAACAAGGAGGCGATCAGCAACAGCGCATTGAACTGTAGTTGCAGCGTGCGCGCACGATGCTGGAAGTCGCGATAATCGTCCAGCGCCAGTGTCGCACGGGCCGCCTGCCGGATTGCCGCCGGATCCGCCGCCCGCGATATCCAAAGATAGGCGCGCTCAGTCGTATCGAGCGGAATTACCGTTTCCATGCGATCGCTGAGAACGCGGATGTGGATTTCCGGAGAATCATATTCCGCAAATTTTTTGGGGTCGACCAGCTTGGGGAGCGGCCTGCTGTCGAGATTAGCGGACCAGATCGGATATTCTCTCTCATCGGGCGCAACCCGGATCACCGCAGCCTGATCGAGATGCCGAAAGGCCACCTGCTGCGCGAAATAGGGGCCCCACCGGGGATCGTCCGCAGCGGCCTTCGACAGTTGGTCGAGTAGATCGTGGCGCATCGCCGCCGCTTCCTGCCAAAGGCTTAGTCTATGCTCGTTGATGTACGCATGGACCACTCGATCCGAATTTCGCAGCACCACGTTCACGCGGTCGGAAAACCAGAAGCGGACACCGAACTGAAACAACAGCGATGCAAAGATCACGACCAGCAGAGTCGGAACGGCCGCCAAAACCGAGAAAAGCGCTACCAACCGGACTTGCATCCCGCCACGTGCGCCAAGGGGCGACTGCTCCGCTCGCCTGCGGGCTATGCGCTGCGCTAGCAGCACCAGCAGCGCCATCGCTGGGACGAGAATGCCGACCAGCAGCGTCGCCACCAGCACCGGATCGAGTGTCTGGTTCGCACTACCGCGATTGAGGATCCACCGGGTGATCCCACCCATCAGCAGCAAAGCAGCGATGGCCAGTGGCTCGCCCACGGCGAAAATGCGCCGCGAGCGGAAGATCAGGCCCAGGCGGCGTCGCCAGCGCGACGCGCGTCGCAGTGCGCCTTTGGGGGACGGCATCATCGTGTCTTAGCTACCACAAGGATGTGGCCCATGGAACACATATGCCGCGCATATGCGGCAAGCTGTTGGGCTATTCGCTTCGTCGCACGGCCGGGCCGACACCCAGATCGGTGAGCTTCTTGCGCAACGTATTGCGATTGATGCCGAGCAGGCGCGCCGCTTTCAGCTGGTTGCCGCGCACCGCCGCCAGCGTCAGCCGCAGCAGTGGTCTTTCGAACTCGGCCAGAACGCGGTCATAAAGTCCGTCGGGCGGCAAGGCATGACCGTAGCTCGCGAAATGCCGCGCAAGGTGCTGCTCGATCGCCTCACCCAGATCGGCGCCTTCGGGCACCGCGGAGAGGGATTGCTGGCCGCCGACCCCCAATTGCTGTTCGATCAATGCGGGCGTGATCACGGCGTCGCGGGTCAATGCGGCGAGGCGGCGCATGAGATTTTCCAGCTCGCGAACATTGCCCGGCCAGCTATGCCGCTCCAGCCGCTCGACCGCCTTGGCGCTCAACTGCTTGCGCGGCAGCCCATCCGCGGCGGCACGATCCAGAAAATAGCGCGCGAGTTCACCCACGTCGGAGCCGCGCTCACGCAGCGACGGCAGTCGCACCGGCACCACGTTCAGCCGGTAATAGAGGTCCTCGCGGAACTGGCCGTCGGCAATCAGCCGGGGCAATTCCTGGTGGGTCGCGGCGATGATACGGACGTCGGCGCGGATCGCGCGCGCACCGCCCACGGGCGAAAATTCGCCCGACTGAAGCACGCGCAGCAGCCGCGTCTGCGCCTCCATCGGCATGTCGCCGATCTCGTCGAGGAATAAGGTCCCGCCCTGCGCCTGCTCGAACCGCCCCTGCGTGCGTTGCGCCGCGCCGGTGAAGGCGCCGCGTTCATGCCCGAACAATTCGCTCTCGATCAACTCGCGCGGGATCGCGGCCATGTTGACCGCGACGAAGGGGGCGCCCTTGCGCGGGCCGAAATCGTGGATCGCGCGCGCGACCAGCTCTTTCCCCGTACCGGATTCGCCCAGCACCAGCACGGTCAGATCGTTTGAAACGACGCGCGCGATCGTGCGGTAGACCTCCTGCATTGGCGGCGAGCGGCCGATCAGCGGCAGATCCTCGCCCGCCGGCGCGCCATCCTCCAGGCCCAATGCCGGGCCGCGCGCGAGCGCGTCTTCGACCGCCTGCGCCAATTCCCCCAGATCAAAGGGCTTGGGCAGATAATCAAACGCGCCCTGCTCGGTCGCGCGCATCGCAGTGGTGAATGTATTCTGCGCCGACAGCACGATGATCGGCATGTGCGGATGGTCGGCGAGCAATTCCGGTACCAGATCGAGCCCGTTGCCGTCGGGCAGCACCACGTCGGTCAGCAGCACCTGCGGCCGGAACGTCCGGATCGTGCGCCGAAGGTCGGCAGCACTGGCGGCGGTCTCGACGATATGACCCGCGCGGCGCAGAGCCTCGCGCACGACGGTGCGGATCGCCGCATCGTCGTCACACACCAATATACGCCCGCCCATATGCTACTTCCTCGGCGCGCGCGGCAGGAGGATACGGAATACGGTGCGTTCCGGGTGCCCCTCGCGCGCATATTCGACCAGGCCGCCCTGATCGGCGACCAGTTTCTCGACCAGCGCCAGCCCGAGCCCGCGCCCGTCGCGCTTCGAACTAACGAAGGGATCGAACAGATGCTCGGCGATCTCGGCCGGAGCACCTGGACCGTCATCGATCACGCACACTTCGATCGGCAATTGGCGGCGGCCATCGCCGCCATCGGTGAGCATGCTCATACCGTGGCGATAGGCGGTGGTAAGCGTGACCGAGCCGCCCGACTCTCCGAGCGCTTCGGCGGCATTCTTGATGAGGTTGATCACGACCTGGACCAGCGAATCCCGATGCCCGAGGACATTGGGCAAGGAGGGGTCGTAAACCTCCCTGAAGATGACGTTGTCGCCAAAACCACGCGACGCTACGCTTCGTGCATGGTCGAGGATGGCGTGAATATTCTGCGGCTCCAATGTGAGCGGGCGCGTATCGGTGAACCCTTCCATCCGGTCGATCAAAGCGGCGACCCGGTCGACCTCGTCACGGATCAGGGTAGTCAGCGCGCGCGCATCCTCGTCGGCATTGGCCTCCAGCAATTGGGCGGCGCCCCGAATGCCCGACAGCGGATTCTTGATCTCATGCGCGAGCAAAGCCGCCGCCCCCGCCGCGGCAAGATTGCCGCCAGCACGCCGCGCGATCGGCCCCGAGGCGGGATGGGTGTGCAAGGCGACAACCCGCCAGCCCGGCCAGTCGGGCAGGGGCGCCGCCATCAGGTCCGCGCGCAAGGACCGCGCGCCGGGAAGATGCATCTCCAGATCATAGGCGACGAACGGCGTCTCCGCCGGCATCGAGCGCAGATGATGGCCGGTCGCGTTCGCGATCGGCATGCCGACGATCACGCTGCGCGACAGGTTGAGCAGGGTCTCCGCTGCCGCGTTGGCATCGAGGATCACGCCGCCCTCATCCACCACCAGCAAAGGCGTGGGGAGCGCCGCGAGCAAAGCCTCGGCCGGCGCGGGACGCGCGTCTCCCCGCGCGCGCAGCCGGGCTAGGCGGCCGCTCGCGTAGTCCATGGTTCGTAAAATTCGGCGAGCATGCGCAGCACTGTGGCCGCCTCAGGCACCTGGTTGACGCGATTGCGGAACTCGGCCGAACCGGGCAGGCCCTTGGTATACCAGCCGATATGCTTGCGCGCCATATTGACGCCAACCTCCTTGCCATAGAGGTCCAGCATTTCCTCATAATGCCCTATGATTGTACGATATTGTTCGTCGAGCGAGGGATCGGGCCGCCGTTCGCCATACTGCAGCCAGCGCATCACCTGCGCGAGCAGCCAGGGCTTCCCATAGGCGCCGCGCCCGATCATCACGCCGTCGGCGCCCGATTGTTCGAGCGCGGTGTCCGCATCCTCCAGCGTGCAGATGTCGCCGTTGACGATCACCGGTATCGACACCGCATCCTTGACCTTGCGGACGAACGCCCAATCGGCCGAGCCCTTGTACATCTGGCAGCGGGTGCGGCCATGCACGGTGATCATCTTGATCCCGATATCCTCGGCGACGCGCGCCAGCTCGGGCGCGTTGAGGCTTTGATGGTCCCAGCCCATGCGCATCTTGAGCGTGACCGGAACTCTGACCGCCTTGACCGTCGCCTCGATCAGCGCGCGCGCCAACACCGGCTTGGCCATCAGCGCCGATCCCGCGTCGCCATTGACGACCTTGCGGACCGGGCAGCCCATATTGATGTCGACGATAGCGGCGCCGCGATCCTCGGCCAGCTTCGCCGCCTCGCCCATCTGCTCGGGTTCGCAGCCGACCAGCTGCATCGACACCGGATCCTCGCTCGGATCCCACAGCGCCTTCTGGATTGACTGGCGCGTCTCGCGGATCGCGGCCTGGCTCGCGATCATCTCGGTCACGTTCAGACCCGACCCATAGCCCCGCACGCGCCGCCGGAACGGCAGGTCGCTGACGCCGGTCATCGGCGCCAGGATCACGGGCGTTTCGATCGTCACGGGTCCGATGTGGATGGGCTTGAGCCGGGTCACGCGTTACTTTGCCTAAAAATCAGGCAGAGCCCCTACAGGTTTAACGGCGGTCCCGCAACCAGCGCGCAGCCGCCGCATCGTCGGAAGCGCGCGGCTCGACCCATCTTTGCCGCCCGTCGGCGAAACTCTCACGTTTCCAGAACGGCGCCTGGGTCTTGAGCCGGTCGATCAGGCTGGTGCAAGCCTCGAGCGCAGCGCCGCGATGCACGGCGGCCGCCGCTACGAACACGATCGCCTCGCCGGGCCCAAGCGCGCCATGACGATGAACGACGACGACACCAAGCAAATCCCAGCGCTCGACAGCCTCCGCCGCGAGCGCCTCCATCATGTCCAGCGTCATCGCAGGATGGTGTTCGAGCAGCAATTCAGTCAGGCCGTCATCGCCGCGGACGATGCCGGTGAAGCTTGCCACCCCGCCCCCGCCCAATAGGTCGAGTCGCGCCAGCTCTGCGCCCGCGTCGAACGGCTCCGACTGAAGGCGCACATGGATCATCCGCCGGTCACCGGCGGAAAGATCGCCACCTCGCGTGCGCCCAGGATCGGCGTATCGAGTTCTGCGAATTTCTGGTCGACCGCTGCGCGGAGGCACGATGCATCCCGAAGCGCCGATTCGTGGCCCGGACTGCGCGCGGCGAGCCATGCGATGAGGTCGCGCACGTCGGCCACGCCGGCGGGTGGATCAATCTTTTCATGGTCGGTGCCGATCCGCTCGCGCACCCAGGCGAAATAGAGAATGTCCACATCAATCCATGTGTTTGAGACCGACGCGCAGATAATCCCAGCCGGTCACCACGGTCAGGCCCGCCGCGCTCCACAGGCAGAAGAGCCCGGCCCAGCCGATCCAGGCCTGAGCGGGCAGTGCCCCGGCGAGAATCAGCGCGCCGAGAGAGATGAGCTGGAAAGTCGTCTTCCATTTGGCGAGTTGGCTCACCGGCACCGACACGCGCAATTCGGCGAGAAATTCACGCAGGCCCGAAACGGCGATCTCGCGCACCAGAATGATGAGCGCCGCAACCGTCGCCGGCCCATCGATCGCGCGGGTGAACAGCAGCATTACGATCACCGTGGCGACCATGATCTTGTCCGCGATAGGATCGAGGAAGATGCCGAGCTTGGACACGGTCCCCTGCGCGCGGGCGAGATAGCCGTCGAAATAATCGGTAATCGCGACCAGCACATAGAGGCCGAAGGCGAGCGCATAATCCCAGGGGCTCGGATGCCACAGCAGCAGCACCATCACCGGCATCGCCAGGATTCGCGACAGCGTGAGGATGTTGGGCAAGGTCAGCATCGTCGCGGACCCTAGCGCGCCTTATTGTGCATTGGGAGAGGCGTTGCGTTCGTGCAGCAGTACGGTGTGGCCGCGATTCAGACCCTCGCGATAGGCGCGGAACCCGAGCTTCTCCGCCAGCCGCAGCGACGCGCCATTGGCGGGGTCGATGATGCAGACCTGCCGCCCGGACCCAAAATGCCGCTCATACCAGTCGAGCGCGGCGATCATTGCCTCGGTCGCATAGCCCTGCCCCTCCGCCCATTGTGCGACCATCCAGCCGGCCTCGGGAAAGGGATCGAAATCCGCGCCCAGGCCGCGCTCGAATCGCGCCAGCCCGACATTGCCGACATAACGACCCGTCTCTTTCTCCTCGACCGCGAACAGGCCGAAACCGAAACAGGCCCAATGACCGATATACCGCATCATGCGCGACCAATTTTCCTGCCGGTCATAGACGCCGCCGACGAAGCGCATGAAATGGGGATCGTCGGTGATCGCGATTCTGGCCTCCAGATCGGATAGGTGATTCTGTCGAAGAATCAGCCTTGCAGTCTCGACGATCGGACCGTCAGCGGGCGCGGCACCGATTGGGTCCGAAGTGGGCTGTTGGAGTTCGCGCATAGGATCGTCTATGAGCCCTGCCCGTGAGTAAGACCAGCGACGCCTGCGCCCGTAAATGACCGCATCATTCCGGCTTTTGGGCAAGCGCCGATTCTTGCCTCTGTTCGCGACTCAGTTTCTGGGCGCCTTCAACGACAATCTGTTCAAGCAGGCGATGGTCCTGTTCGCGACCTATTCGATCTATTCGGACGCCAAGAAGGAGGCCGCGTTCAGCGCGATTGCAACCGGCCTCTTCATTCTTCCTTTTTTCCTGCTGTCGGCCCTCTCCGGCCAGCTCGCCGACAGCCATGACAAGGCCCGAATCGTCCGCATCATCAAAACCGCGGAAATCGCGATCATGGTGGTCGGCGCTGCCGGATTGCTGCTCGGCTCGGCTGGCCTGGTCGTCGCAGCGGTTCCCCTGATGCTGGGCGCCGTGCTCGCCATGGGTGTGCACTCCACCTTCTTCGGCCCGATCAAATATGCGATTCTACCGCAGCATCTGAAGCGTGAAGAGGTTCTGGGCGGGACGGGCCTGGTCGAGGCGGGAACCTATATCGCCATCCTCGCAGGCACGATCCTGGCAGGCTTCATCAATGCGCAGGGCGCCGCTCTGATAGTGCTGGGCGTTGCCGGTATCGGCTGGCTGACCGCGCGCGGCGTACCCCCTGCGCCGCCGCCAGGCGAGAGGCCGCCCGTCGACATCCACATCATTCGCGCCTCGATCCAGCTTGTCTCGGCGACGCTGCATATCCCCCGCCTGTTCCTGGCGGTCCTCTCGATCAGCTTCTTCTGGATGATCGGCGCCGTGCTGGTGATCGAATTTCCGCCGCTGGTGAAGAACGTCTTCACTGCCGACAAGCAGGTGGCAAGCCTGTTCCTTGCCATCTTCTCAATCGGAGTCGCGATCGGATCGGTGCTGGTCAACCGGTTGCTCAACGGTCGCGTGTCCGCGCGCTATGCGCCCGGATCGGTGCTTGGAATGGCGATCTTCGTGCTGGTGATGGTGATTGCGGCCCAGCATTGGACGCCCGCCATCGACGGCAAGCTCTATAGCCTCCAGCAGTTCGCGCACCATCACGATGCGCCGCTGATCGCACTCGGGCTGCTTGGCGTGTCAGTAACGGGCGGCATGTTCGTGGTGCCGCTCTACGCGTTCCTCACTACCACGGTTGAAAGCGACCACACCGCGCGCACGGTGGCGGCCAACAATATCGTCAATTCGGGCGCGATGGTGGTCGGAGCCGTCGGCGCGATCGCGTTCGCCAATCTGGGTTTCTCGGTGGTGGAAGCCTTGCTTGCGGTGGCGGCGATGTGCCTGGGCGCCGCAATCTTGTCCTGGCGGCTACACGTTGCCTGCGCCGGGATCGATTGTCCGGACAAGCTGCGCGAAAGCAATCCGCCGCGCAAAGACCGATGATCAGCCGATAATCAGCAAGACGATCAGGAAGCCCAACATCCAGGCGCGCACGAACAGGCGCACTTCCTCCGAGCTCAAGGCGAGGAAGGATGGGGAAGCGGGCTGCGCCGGGGCCATGGCCGGCCTGTTAGACGATCGCACAACCCGCTTCACGAATATTCGGGGTTAACGCCCCAGCTCAGTCCTTCTTGCGGCCGAACAAGGCAGCGAAAGCGCCGGCGATCACGCCGAGCACCCCGGCGCCTGCCGCAACCTGCTTGGCCGAAATCGGTGACGGCCTGGATGCGGCCGGCGCCGCGGGCGCGGCAGCCGGTGCGGGCGCAGCGGCTGGTTTCGGCGCGGCCGCCACCTTGGGAGCGGTCTTCGCCTTGGGCTTGGCGGCCGTCTTTGGCTTGGCCGTGGTTTTCGGCTTGCTGGCAGTCTTGGCGGCGGGCTTGGGCGCCGCCGCGGCCTTCGATGCGGTCTTAGCGGCAGGCTTCGCCGCTGCCTTGGGCGCGGCCTTGGCTGCCGGCTTGGCGGCCGGTTTGGTGGCGGTCTTCGCAGGTGCGTTGGCGGCCTTTGCAGCGGGCTTCACCGCAGCCTTTGCAGTGGGCTTCACCGCAGCCTTTGCAGCGGGCTTCACCGCAGCCTTTGCAGCGGCGGTCTTGGCGGCGGTCTTCGCAGGTGCCTTGGCCACGGCCGCAGGCTTAGTCGCGGCCGCTGTTTTGGGTTTCGCGGGGGTCTTGGGTTTGGCGGTCTTCTTGGCGGCGGCGGGCTTGCTGCCCGCAGTCTCGTTATCGGCCATGCACCTTCTCCGTCCAGTGACTAAGGACAAGGAACCTACACAGGATCGCACGGTTCCGAAACGATTTGGTGCATTATTCTACACAAGACGCAATATTGACGCGCGTCCGGCCTATTGGTAGCGCTAACAGGTATCCCGTTTCGGTATGGTTCGGGGTATCAGCTGACAAAAGAACGCAGTCCTGGAGAGGCCATATGGCAAATTCGAAGCTGAGCCGGCTTGCGCTGGCGCTTTCCCTGTTACCGCTGCCGGTACTGGCGGCGGCCCCCGCGGTGCCGACCGTTTCGCCGGATGGACACCATTACCTATCGCAGCCTCTGACGAACGAAATCTATACCGCCGATCCGTCCGCGCACGTCTTCAACGGCAAGATCTACGTCTACCCCTCGCACGACGTGCCGACCGCCATTCCCGATGACGATCTCGGCAGCGAATATGCGATGCATGATTATCGCGTACTGGAGATGGACCATATCGGCGCGCCGGTGAAGGTCGGTGCGGTGGCGCTGGACGTGAAGGGCGTTCCCTGGGCTTCGAAGCAGATGTGGGCGCCCGACGCCGCCTATAAGAACGGCACCTACTTCCTCTATTTCCCGGTCCGCGACAAGAATAAGGACAAGCACGGCCTCGGCACCTTCCGGATCGGCGTCGCCACTTCGAAGAGCCCGATGGGCCCGTTCAAGGCCGAGCCGCAGCCGATCAAGCTCGCTTATTCGATGGATCCGGCAGTCTTCACCGACGACGACGGCAAGTCTTATATGTATTTCGGCGGCATCTGGGGCGGCCAGCTCCAGCGCTGGGCGTCGGGCAAGTTCGATCCCAACGGTTCGGACACCGATCTCCATCAGGACGACAAGCCTGCCTTGTCCGGCAAGGTCGCGCGGATGACGCCCGACATGAAGCAGCTCGCCGAAAAGCCGCGCGATGCCGTCATCCTCGACACGAACGGAAAGCCGGTGCTGGGCGGCCAGCACGACAAGCGATTCTTTGAAGCCTCATGGATGTTCAAGCGTGACGGCCGATATTATTATACTTATTCCACCGGCGACACGCACTTTCTGAACTATGCGATCGGCAAGAGCCCTTATGGGCCCTTCCATTATACCGGTCACATATTGCTGCCGGTTCAGGGCTGGACAACGCACCATTCGATCATCAAGGCGAATGGCAAATGGTGGCTCTTCTATGCTGACACGCAGATCTCGAACAAAAACCACCTGCGCAACGTCAAGGTGACCGAGTTGCACTTCAATCCCGACGGCACGATCCAGACCATCAACCCCTTCGTCGATTGAGGGCCTAAAACTCTATGTTCCTGGGTATCGATATCGGCACGTCCGGTGTGAAGGCGGTCGTGATTTCGGCCGACGGCAATGTCGCCGGCCAGGGCACGGCCGCCCTCACCGTCTCGCGTCCGCACGATCTTTGGTCGGAGCAGGCACCGGAAGATTGGTGGGCGGCGACCGAGGCCGCGGTCCGCGCGATCGATCCGGCGGTGCGTCGGTCGGTCCGCGGCATCGGCGTCGCGGGGCAAATGCATGGGGCAACTTTGCTCGACGCCGCGGACAAGCCGCTCCGCCCCGCCATCTTGTGGAATGACGGCCGCTCCTACGCCGAGTGCGAGGAGATGGAGGCGGCGGTACCAAACCTCCATGCCATTGCCGGCAACCTCGCCATGCCGGGCTTCACCGCACCCAAGCTCGCCTGGGTGCGCAAGCACGAGCCGGCTATCTTCGAGCAGATCCGCACCGTACTTCTGCCCAAGGACTATGTCCGGCTGCGCATGACCGGCGAAAAGGCGTCGGACATGTCCGACAGCGCCGGCACCTTGTGGCTCGACGTCCAGCAGCGCGACTGGAGCGACGAATTGCTGGCGGCCACGGGCCTCACCCGCGATCATATGCCGCGCCTGTTCGAAGGGTCGGAGATTGCGGGTCATTTGCGGCCCGAGGTCGCCGAATTGTGGGGCATGGCGCCGGTGCCGGTGGTTGGCGGCGGCGGCGACAATGCCGCAGGCGCGGTCGGCGTGGGCGTGGTCTCGGACGGCGACGCTTTGCTCTCGCTCGGCACGTCGGGCGTGATCTTCATCGCCACCAAGGACTTCCGCCCCAATCCGGGCCGCGCAGTCCATGCCTTCTGCCATTGCCTGCCCAAAATGTGGCATCAGATGTCGGTCCATTTAAGTGCCGCAGCCTGTATCGACTGGGTCGCCAAGCTGACGGGCGCGGCCAACGCGCCCGAGCTTTTCACCCGCGCCGAAAGCACGGGGCCTGCACGCGGCAAGGAAGTGTTCCTGCCCTATCTTTCGGGCGAGCGGACGCCGCATAACGACGCGCTGGTGCGCGGTGCCTTCCTCAATCTCGACTATGAAACGACGCCCGGCACGCTTGCCCAGTCCGTGCTCGAAGGCGTCGCCTTCGCGCTCGCTGACGGGCTCGATGCCCTGCGTGACGCGGGCACGCACGTCTCGCAATTGTCGGTGATCGGCGGCGGCGCGCGATCGGCGTATTGGGGCCGGATAATCAGCGCCGCGGTCGAAACCCCGCTCGTCTATCTGCGCGGCGGCGAGGTCGGCCCCGCGCTCGGCGCCGCCCGGCTGGCGCAGGTTGCAGTGGATCGGGCGGATCCGGCCGCTATTTGCGCCCCTCCCCCGGTCGAGCGCGTTGTAGAGCCACAAGCTGCCGATATTGCCCTTCTGGCGCCGAAGAAGGCGGCGTTCCGGGAAGCTTACCCCCACATCAGTCCGAAAATGAAAGGCCAGTAATGTCCACCCAACCGACTTATTTCGCCGAGATCGCGCCGATCACCTACAAGGGACCGGATTCGACCGACGAGCTTTCCTATCGCTTCTACGACAAGGATCGGGTGGTCCTGGGCAAGCGGATGGAAGACCATCTCCGCTTCGCCGTCTGCTTCTGGCACACCTTCTCGTGGGCGGGCCATGACATCTTCGGCGCGGGCACGTTCAGCCGGCCGTGGCTGGCGGGGGTGATGGACAGCGCCGCGGCGGCGACCAAGCGCGCCGAGGGCTTCGACTTCATCAAGAAGCTGGGCGTGCCCTTCTATTGCTTCCACGACGTCGACGTAATGGCGGCCGCCACCAACGCCGCCGAGCATACCAAATATTTCGCCGAGGCGGTCGATCATCTGGAACGCCTGCAGGGCGAGACCGGCGTCAAGCTGCTGTGGGGCACCGCCAACCTGTTCAGTCACCCGCGCTTCATGTCGGGCGGCGCCACCAACCCGAACCCCGAAGTGTTCGCGTTCGGCGCGATGCAGGTCCGCCAGGCGCTCGACGCGACCAAGCGTCTCGGCGGCACCAACTACGTCCTGTGGGGTGGCCGCGAGGGCTATGAGACCCTGCTCAACACCAATCTCGGCAAGGAACTCGACCAGCTTGGCCGCTTCCTCAACCTGGTGGTCGAGCACAAGCACAAGATCGGCTTCAAGGGCACGATCCTGATCGAGCCCAAGCCGCACGAGCCGACCAAGCACCAGTACGACTTCGACACCGCGACCGTGTACGGCTTCCTCAAGAAGTACGGCCTCGAGAATGAGGTGAAGGTCAATATCGAGGCGAACCACGCCACCCTGGCGGGCCACACGTTCGAGCATGAGCTGGCGATGGCCAATGCGCTCGGCATCTTCGGCTCGATCGACGCCAATCGCGGCGACCACCAGAATGGCTGGGACACCGACCAATTCCCGAATTCGGTCGAGGAAATGACGCTGGCGCTGATCGAGGTGATCCGTGCGGGCGGCTTCACCGATGGCGGCTTCAACTTCGATTCGAAGGTCCGCCGCCAGAGCGTCGAAGCGGTCGATCTGTTCTACGGCCATGTCGGCGCGATCGACGTGATTGCGAAGGGCCTGCTCAACGCCGCCGCCCTGATCGAGGATGGCCGGCTGGATGCTGCCCGCAAGGACCGCTACGCCGGCTGGGACAGCGAGATCGGCCAGCAAGTCGCCAAGGGCTCGCTCGCCGACATCGCCGATCTGGTCGTCGCGAAGGACATCAATCCCAAGCAGCGTTCGGGCCACCAGGAGCGCCTGGAGAATCTGATCAACCGCTTCTGCAGCTGATCTCGCGACAGCGTTTTCAAGGGTCGGTCGGCGCAAGCCGGCCGGCCCTTTTTCATGCGCCGACGGCTTGTCGCTAGCCTTTCGCGGCATACATCAGCCCGACAGAAGCGGCGCCTCCCCTTGCCGCGCACAAAGGAATCTCCGGCGTGACCAATTATCCCAAGCTGGGTCTCTATATCGATGGCGAATGGCTGAGCGGCGATGGCCGTGACGCGCAGGCCGTGCTCAATCCCGCCACCGGCGAGACGCTCGCCGGTCTGCCGATTGCATCGACCGCCGACCTGGATCGCGCGCTCGCCGCCGCGCAGCTTGGTTTCGAAACCTGGCGCGTGACGCCGGCCGATCAGCGCTTCGCGATCATGATGAAAGCCGCCGCTCTCGTGCGCGAGCGCGCCGAGCATATCGCGCGCATCGTCACGATGGAGGAAGGTAAGCCCTTCGCTGAGGCCAAGGGCGAGGTCGTCGCGGGCGCGGGGCTGCTCGAATTCCATGCCGGCGAAACCATGCGTATTTTCGGCCGCGTCATGCAGCGCCCGTCGGGCACGCGATCGATGGTGTTGCATCAGCCGGTCGGGCCGGTCGCCGCCTTCTGCGCGTGGAATTTCCCCGCGATCAACGTCATCCGCAAGGTCGCGCCCGCCATCGCCGCCGGCTGCTCGATCATATTGAAGCCGAGCGAAGAGACGCCCGGCAGTGCGGTCGAGGTGATGCGCTGTTTCCAGGACGCGGGCCTGCCTGGCAACGTCGCGCAGATCGTGTTCGGCCTGCCCGACCAGATTTCGCGCCATCTGCTCGCCTCGCCGGTCACACGCAAGCTCAGCTTCACCGGCTCGGTACCGGTCGGCAAGCAACTGATGAAGCTCGCCTCGGACTCGGTCATGAAGATGACGATGGAGCTGGGCGGCCATTCGCCCGTGCTGGTGTTCGACGATTGCGATCTGGAGAAGACGCTCGATACGTTGGTCACGCACAAATTCCGCAATGCCGGCCAGGTTTGCGTCGCGCCGACCCGCTTCCACGTCCAGGCCGGGATTTACGAGAAGTTCGCCGCCGGCTTCGCCGAGCGCACGCGCGCGATGAAGGTCGGCAACGGGCTGGAAAGCGGAACCCATATGGGCCCGCTCGCCAATCCGCGTCGGACCGACGCGATGGCGGCACTGGTCGCGGATGCGGAGAAAGCCGGCGCCCGGTTGCTCGCCGGCGGGGGACGCAGAGAGGAAGGCGGAGGCTTCTTCTTCGAGCCGACCGTGATCGCCGACGTGCCACTGGAAGCCAATGTGATGAACGAAGAGCCGTTCGGCCCGCTCGCGTTGCTGCGCCCGTTCGGCACGATCGACGACGCGATAGTAGAGGCGAACCGCCTGCCCTTCGGGCTTGCCGCTTATGCCTTTACCGAGCAGGGCCGCCGCCAGAACCGGCTCGCCGAAGAACTGGAGGCGGGTATGGTCGCGATCAACGGCGTCCGCCTGACCTGGCCCGATTCACCCTTTGGCGGGATCAAGGAATCGGGCTTCGGATCGGAGGATGGTCCCGAGGGCATTCAGAACCACATGATCACCAAGGCGGTGCATATCGTCTGATGACGGCTTTGCCTGGCCCAGGAGCGGCTCTCGTCTGAAGGCCGCCTCTTAGATCAGGGACTGAAGTCGCCGCAGCGCAAAATCACGCCGGCTGCGACCCCCGGCTCGTCCCGAATCCGAGGATCCAGATCGCAAGCGCGCCGAACAGAAAGTTGGAAACACCAACCTCCACCATATGCACCGAGCGCACCGGCCAGGGCATGACCGGATTGGGGAAGAGCAACGCCGGAATCATCAGCCCGCTGAAGGCCAGACCGGTCAGCAATGCCGTGCGCCAGAGCGGCCCCGACAAACTCCGCAGCACCAGCCACGCCAGTCCGCACCAGATCAACCCGCGGCCGAATTGCAAGACGATCAGGGGGTTCCGACCGATCAGCCCGACATGCGCGTAGAAAGCGCGCACGGCCGCGCTCTGCCATGCGATCATCTGCCCGGCGCAGAAATAGCAAAGGACATAGAGGATCGCGACCGCCGGCGCCTTCCACGCCAGCCCCTTCACATCGAATCCGGCCCCGCTCGTTCCACGCCACAGCAAGGCGATGCCGATCGCGGCTAGGCCGTCGCGCAACAGCCCACCCAGCAGGATCGCGCCGAACAGGCCAGCGGGCATGCCGATATCGCTGTTGAAGATCAGCGTTTCGACTTCCGATTGGAATATCTGCACGCCGAACAGCAGCCCACCCAGCATCAGCCCCAATGCCCACCCGCGAAGCCTGGCATAGCGCGCCAGCGGGAGAAGGATGGCCGCGTCGATCAGGTTGACGAGCAACAGCGCCTGGCCCGCATCGAGAGGGCCGTCGCTGGGGAACGGACGGATGTTACGGAAGAAGAGCACCCCGGCCACCGACTGGCCAACCAGCAGCAATATCCATAGCAGAATTCCTCTGCCGGCATCCTTTGCCAGATCCTTCATATCGTCCTCCCCGGTCAGTCCGTAGAATATTGCTCCCGCGTCCAGCGCGCCCAGTCCGCCGATGCCTGGAGTTGGCGCAGGCCATGCTCCACCGCGATCCGGCCCCTGGCGGGCAGGTCTTTCGCCCCATCCCCGGCCAGGAAAGCCTCAAGCCCCGCCAACTCGCTCTCGGCCGCGGATAGGAAGGCGTCCAGGAAGGTGAGGGTCGCATCGCGATCATCGTCGCGCAGGAAGGCGAAGCGCAGCATCGCTTCGCCCAGATCGCCGATCGGGGACGCAAGCCACGCATGCAGCAAGCGCTCGCCCTCCGCGGTAAGGTGATATTCCCCCTTGCCGCGCTTGCCCGACGGATCGCGCGCCACCAGCAAAGCGGCTTTCTCGAGCGACTTGAGCGCGGGATAGATGCTGCCGGGGCTGCTCGAATAGCCGCCCAGCGGAGTCGTCTCGAACACCTTCCGCAGCGCGTAGCCCGATCGGGGCTGCATCTGCACCAGGCCTAAAAGTGCGTAACCGAGCGGTGTCATGCAGCGGATTTCGATCCATTGCCCATAGAATAATACGATTCGTACTAAATTACCAGCCCGAGGCCGACCGAAGGGCTAAAGGCCAACCCACCTGGGGTCGGCCAGAACGTCTGCCTGATGTTCGCCCACGCGCGGGCTTGGCCGGGTGTGCGCGGCGGGCAAACCGTCGATAACTAACGGCGTCCGCACGCCTGGGATCGTGCCACCCGCCGCGGCTTCGGACGGCAGATCGAGCCGCAGTCCGCGATGCCTGACCTGGGCGTCGTCGAACACGTCCGCGATGCTGTTGATCGGTCCCGCGGGCACCCCCGCCGTCTCGAGCCGCGCGAGCAGGTCTTCGCGCATCCAGCCCATCGTCAGCGCCGAGAGTCGGGCGATCAACGCGAGGCGATTCTCGACGCGCGCGGGATTGGTCGCATAGTCAGCATCCGTGCCGAGCTCCGCCTGCCCCAGCACCTCACACAGCCGCCGATACTGACCGTCATTGCCGACCGCGATGATGATATGGCCGTCCGCGACCGGGAAAACCTCATAGGGCACGATGCTGGGATGCGCGTTGCCGAGCCTTTGCGGCGCATTGCCCGAGACGAGGAAATTGAGCGACTGGTTGGCCAGCACCGCCACCTGGGCGTCCATCAGCGCGCAATCGATCCGCGCGCCCTGCCCGGTCTCGTCGCGACGGCGCAGCGCCGCGAGGATCCCGATCGTGGCGTAGAGGCCCGAAAAGATGTCCGCCATGGCGAAACCGGTCTTGGTCGGCTGGCCATCGGGATCGCCCGTGATCGACATCGCGCCCCCCATGCCCTGGATCAGGAAGTCGTATCCCGCCCGATTGGCGTAGGGGCCGTCCTGCCCGAAGCCTGTGATCGAGGCATAGATCAGCCGCGGATTGACCGCCTTCAGGCTTTCGAAATCCAGCCCATATTTGGCGAGCCCGCCCACCTTGAAATTCTCGATCAGCACGTCGGCCGAGGCTGCCAAGCTGCACACCAGAGCGCGCCCTTCCTCGGTGGCGAAATCGGCTGTGACCGAGCGTTTCCCGCGGTTGCAGGCGTGGAAATAGGCCGCGGACAGATCGCCGCCGTCCGCCGCCGCGACGAAGGGCGGGCCCCAGCTGCGCGTATCGTCGCCGTCCGGGCTTTCGACCTTGACCACATCGGCACCCAGGTCGGCCAGCGTCTGGCCGGCCCAGGGTCCCGCCAGGATGCGTGCCAGCTCCAGCACCTTCAGGCCCTCGAGCGGACCGGCCATCAACGTGTCTCCCTGATCGTCAGAGACGATCGGTAGCCCAAAATCCCGCGAAAGCCACGCAAGCCGCCTAGAAACCGAAGCTCGATTGCGCGGTCGACTTTGCGGAGGCGGCGGGCTCGGGCGCTACCCCTTCCAGCTCGAGCATACGCGCCTTGGCATTCGAACCGCCCGGTGCGGAGAACCCGCCTATCTTGCCGCCCGCCGCCAGCACGCGATGGCAGGGCACAATCAGCGGAATCGGATTGCGCGCCATTGCCTGGCCAACATCGCGCGCGACCTCGGGGCCCTCGCCCAGCGCCCTGGCGACTTCGCCGTAGGTCGTCGTTTCGCCCCAGCCCAGCCGGCGTACCAGATCGTAGATTTTCGCGAACAGCGGCTCCTGCTGGCCGATATCGAGGGGCACATCGGCAAAATCGATCCGCTCCCCCTCGAAATAACACACTATTGCCTGGATCAGCCCGGCCACGCGCGCAGGTGGCTCGGCCTCGATCGCATCGGGCAAACGGCGCAAAAGCGAGCGACGCGTTTCCTCGACAGTCGACGCGGGCAAGCGGAAGCTCGTCACGCCGCGCTCGTTCCACGCCAAGGCCGCATGCCCATGCGCCGTCTCGAACAGATGATAATGGTTCACCGCGGGCTCCGCCTTATCCGAGCGTCCGAAATCGGCCCTCGGCGACGGTTTTTCAACTTTTGACGTTACTCGATTGCTCCACCAGGCCCGACAGCGTGCGCCACAGGCCCAGCGAGCCAAGGTCGTTGGCCGTCACGAACATCATGAAGCCGAGCAGGACCGCGACGCCGGATTTGAAGGCCCATTGCTGCGCCTTGGCCGGTAGCGGGCGGCGTCGCACCATCTCCGCGAGATAGAAGAACAGGTGACCGCCATCGAGCAACGGAATCGGCAGCAGGTTGATGAAACCCAGATTGATGGAGATCAACGCCATCAGATCGATGAAGGGCACGAAGCCAAGCGACACGCGCGCACCTGAAAACTGCGCGATCCGCAACGGCCCACCCAATTCGCTCGCCGAGCGGTCGCCATGCGCGATCTGGCCGAAAATATCGGTTATCATGCGAACGCGATCGCGGACCGCCAGCACCGACGCGCGCAGGATATCTCCGGCATTGCCCTTCGAATAAGACAGGCCAGCCGGGCCGATACCCAATTGGCCGCTTTCGATCTTGTTACCGGAATCGTCGACCTGCGTGATCGTATCGCTGGTCAGGTCGACCGCCAGATCGTGACCCCCACGCGCAACGGTGAGGTGGAGATGGGCGTGCGGGCGGATGATCAGCATCAGCTCGATCTCGTCGAACGTGCCGATCGAGCGCCCGTTAATGGAGCGGATGCGATCGCCGGGCTTGAGGCCGCCTTTGTCGGCGGCCGAACCCTGGATCACCGACCCGATCACCGGCGGCGTGTGCGGCACGCCATAAGCGGCGAAGAAGCCGGCATAGATCGCTATCGCAACTAGGAAGTTGGTGAATGGGCCGGCGGCGACGATCAGGAAACGCTGCCAGGCCGGCTTGCCGTGCATCGTCTTCGACTGTTCGTCCAGCGGAAGCGAGAGCCAGGCCGGGTCCGGCTCACCCGCAGGGCCCATGTCGCCCGCGAATTTCACGAAGCCGCCGATGGGAAGGGCTGAGACCCTCCAGCGCGTGCCGTATCTGTCGTTCCAACCGAACAGCTCGCGCCCCATCCCGATCGAGAAGGCATCGACCTTCACGCCGAACAGGCGGCCGACAGCATAATGACCGAGCTCATGTAGAAAGACGAGCGGCCCGATCAGGGCAAAGAAGCCCCCAACCATGGCTGCGATAGTCAAAACGTGATTCATCGTGCGCCTGGCCCTGATCCCTGCATCTTCGCGTGATGCGCCGGGCGCGCCACGGTGAAGTCGTTCATTCCCTCGAGGCGATTTGCCTGAACCGCGTCCCGCCGATCAGCGACGATTTTGGTCAGAGGCCGATGGCCGGCGGTGCCTTGACGGCAATACCCACGATCGTCCCTCCCTGCCCAAAATTGCGCACCTCAAACCTACGCCACACGCGCATTGCGGCGATACCCAGCATCGCGACGATGATGCCGCCCAGAATGTCCGGAATATAATGCCCGCCGATCGGCACGGACGCGACAATCACGCTAATGTTCAAGGGCACCGCGACGTATCGCGCCGGCCGCATCGCCCAATAGCCCCATGTCAACAGCACAGCGGACGCTGTATGGAAGCTCGGAAATTCGACGATCCCCAGCATATCCTGGGGGCGGATTGTCACCGACGCCGCATGACGCAAATGCTCGAGCATGATCGGCGATCGCCATGCGCCCTGATTCACCACGCCGCTGACTGCCGCATGCGGAATGTGATGGAATTCGTACGCATCGAGTGCCGGCGCGACAGCAAAAACGGCCAGCGTGCCTGCAAGGCTGATCGCCCATGCCAACGCAAAATCCCAGCATCGCGCACGCCGGCCCGTCGCACAAAGCAGGATGATCAACAGGGTCATCTGCCACGACAGGCTGTCATAGGCGAAATTGGCTATCCGGAGCGGCAGATCCAGGCCGCAGAACGCCCTCACCGTGCCGGACCAGTCGAATCCGGGCAAAAGAGCTCGCTCCGCCGCATCGAGCAGGGGATCTGCATAAGGGGCGCCCAGGCGTCCTAGAAGAAGCGAAAGCACCACAAAGCTGAAGGACGCGACCGCGAGGATAGTATTGCATTCGATCGCGGTTGCGATCGCGGGAAAGCCCCGCTGCTTCAGTACAATGCTGGCGACAACCAGAAAACCGACCGGGAGGAGGAGCACGAGGAAGTCGGGGTCAATCGTCAATCCCGTCGCATATCCCCACGGCAGCAGCACCGCCCAGATCGCCGCGATCAGCAGATATAGTGGCCGCGCGGCCGGCTCGATCGCCGGAGCATGGGTCAAGCCCCCGCTGGTCGCAGCTGGTGTCATTCTTCCGCGTTACGCAGCGCGGGTAAAAATTTTGCTATATGTGCGTGCAGGAACGAAAAAGCCCCGGAAAGCGTGCGCCTTTCCGGGGCTGAATCTGGTGGGCGCAGCAGGGATTGAACCTGCGACCCCTGCCGTGTGAAGGCAGTGCTCTACCGCTGAGCTATGCGCCCTGAAGGCGGGCCGGTTACCGGGCAGGACCCTCTCTGTCCAGCCTTAAACCCTCCGACCTTAGTTCACCGAATCCTTGAGCACCTTGCCCGGCCGGAATTTGGGCTGGCTCGTCGCCTTGATGTTCATCGGCTCGCCGGTGCGGGGGTTGCGGCCGGTGGATGCCTTGCGGCGGCTGACCGAGAAATTGCCGAAACCGACCAGGCGCACTTCGCTGCCCTTCTTGAGCTGAGCCGTGATCGTATCGAGCAGCCCCTCGACCACACGCGCAGTGTCCGCGCGCGGCAGCCCGGTTTGGTCGGCTACGACCGCGATCAGCTCCTGCTTGTTCATGAATCCCCTCTCCGGCCAGCCTGCTACCGACGAACGCGTAAGCGGCCATCTAATGCCAAGCCGGCCGGGGGAGTCAAAGGAAACTGATCGGATTTCTATGCCTAATCAGTGACGAGCCACGCTTGTACCCGGATCGGTCCCGATCTGGCCGATTGCCGGCTCGGTCGCGAGCTCGTCGGCCTCGGTCCATTCGATCGGCACCACCGGCGTCGCAAGCGCGCGCGCGAGCACCTCGTCGACATGGCCGACCGGCACGATCTCCAGCCCTTCGAGGATGTTGGCCGGAATGTCCGCCAGATCCTTTTCATTCTCCTTGGGGATCAGCACCGTGGTGATACCGCCACGCAGCGCCGCGAGCAGCTTCTCCTTGAGGCCGCCGATCGGCAGGACGCGGCCGCGCAGCGTGACCTCGCCCGTCATCGCGACATCGCGGCGGACCGCGATCCCCGTCAGGGTCGAAACCATTGCGGTCACCATGCCGATGCCGGCCGAGGGGCCGTCTTTCGGCACCGCGCCCTCGGGCAAGTGGATATGCAAGTCCTTCTTGGCGAACAGGCTCGGCTTGACGCCATAAGCCGGCGCGCGGGCACGCAGGAACGACCAGGCGGCCTGGATCGATTCCTGCATCACCTCGCCCAGCTTGCCGGTGGTCTTGACCTGGCCCTTGCCGGGGACGGTGACCGCCTCGATCGTCAGCAATTCGCCGCCAACCTCGGTCCAGGCGAGGCCGGTGACCGCACCGATCTGATCCTCTTCCTCGGACACACCGTAGCGGAACTTCCGAATGCCGGCATAGTCACCGAGATTGTCGGCGCTGATCTCGATCCGCGTTTCCTTCTTCTCGAGGATCTTGCGCAGCGCCTTGCGGGCGAGCTTGGCAATCTCACGCTCGAGCGTGCGGACGCCGGCTTCGCGGGTATAATAACGGATCAGATCGCGCAGCCCGTCGTCGGTGAGCGTGAACTCACCCTCCTTCAGGCCGTGCGCCTCGATCTGCTTGGACAGCAGATGCTTGCGCGCGATCTCAACCTTCTCGTCCTCGGTATAGCCTTCGAGCCGGATGATCTCCATGCGGTCGAGCAAGGGCTGCGGTAGGTTGAGCGAGTTGGCGGTCGTGACGAACATCACGTCCGACAGATCGACGTCGATCTCCAGATAATGATCCTGGAACTTGCTGTTCTGCTCGGGGTCCAGCACTTCCAGCAACGCCGAGGCGGGATCGCCGCGATAATCCTGGCCGAGCTTGTCGATCTCATCGAGCAGGAAGAGCGGGTTGGACGTGCCGGCCTTCTTGAGGTTGGACACGATCTTGCCCGGAAGCGAGCCGATATAGGTCCGGCGGTGGCCCCGGATCTCGGCCTCGTCGCGCACGCCGCCCAGCGACTGGCGCACGAACTCGCGCCCCGTCGCCTTGGCGATCGAGCGGCCAAGCGAGGTCTTGCCCACGCCCGGCGGGCCGACCAGGCACAGGATCGGGCCTTTCAATTTGTTGGTGCGCGCCTGGACCGCGAGATATTCGATAATCCGGTCCTTGACCTTCTCCAGCCCGTGATGGTCGGCATCCAGCACCGCCTGCGCGGCCGGGATATCCTTCTTGATCTTGGACTTCTTGCCCCAGGGCAGGCCAAGCAGCACGTCGAGATAATTGCGCACTACGGTGGCTTCAGCCGACATCGGCGCCATCGTGCGCAATTTCTTCACCTCGGCGGTTGCCTTGGCGCGCGCTTCCTTGGACAGCTTGGTGTTCGCGATCTTCTGGGTGAGTTCGGCGACCTCGTCGCCGCCGTCGTCGCCGTCCGACGTGCCCAGCTCGCGCTGGATCGCCTTCAGCTGCTCATTCAGATAATATTCGCGCTGGGTCTTCTCCATCTGGCGCTTGACCCGGCTGCGGATCTTCTTCTCGACCTGCAGCGCGCCGAGTTCGCCCTCCATGAAGGCGAAGGCCATCTCCAGACGCTTGGCGGGATCGTCCTCGACCAGCATCGCCTGTTTGTCGGACACCTTGACAGAGATATTGCCCGCGACCGCATCAGCGAGGCGCGCCGGATCTTCGATCTCGGCCAACTGTGCGGGCAGCTCGTCAGGCAGCTTGCGATTGAGTTGCGCATAGCGCTCGAACTGCTCGACCACCGAGCGCATCAATGCCTTGATCTCGGTCGATTCGACATTGGCGCTGGCATCGCCATCGCCGAGCAATTCGATCTCCGCGGTGAGATGCGTGCCGCCGGTCTCGAGCGCCGCCATGCGGGCGCGCTGCTTGCCCTCGACAAGCACGCGCACCGTGCCGTCGGGCAGCTTCAGAAGCTGCAGCACGGTAGCGGTCACGCCGACATCGTAGAGCGAATTGGCGTCGGGATCGTCCTCCGACGGATCCAGTTGCGACACCAGGAAGATCGTCTTGTCGTTCGTCATCGCGCTTTCGAGCGCGGCGACCGATTTATCGCGGCCGACGAACAAGGGAACGATCATCTGCGGGAAGACGACGATGTCGCGCAGCGGCAGGACAGGGAAAGCTTCGGTCATTGATACTCCAGCGCCACAGATTCTGCGGCTTCCGCCATCATATGGTGAGTATCCCCGAACGATCAACGGCCTGAAGCGGGCATGCCTCGCAGCCAGGAACCTGCACCATTATGGCCCGGGACGTAACGTGAAGCGCACCTTGCGGCGCCGGAAATCGAGCGAAATCTTGCGGAAGCTGCTCAGAATGTCACTGCCGAGCAGGATTGCGGGTTCATCCGCCAGCCCGAACAATTTGAATGGCGGCACGTCCGAAAAGGCGATCAGCACATTATGCAGCACCAGATCGCCGATATGGATTTCGGGCACCGCAAGCAGGTCGGCGGGGATGATGTCCCCGGTCACACTGATCAGGGTCGTGGTCATCACTGGATTTCGGTTGCGGCGCAGCAGCTTCGCACGAAGCGCGCTGTTGCCGACCGTGACTTCGGTCCCAGTGTCGATCACCGCCGCGATCTGCGTGCCCGACGTATAGGCCTGAGTCAGGATCAGCTGTCCCTTACGCCGGCGCGCGACGATCACGATTTCGTCTGGGCCGGCCGATTCCTCCCGCTTTTGCGCGTCCTGGACTATGACGGCCCGCTTGTCGAAATCGATCGTCAGTCGCTGATCGATCAGCGCGTCGATCCCCAGCATGCCTTCGCCGCCGAGAAAGCGTTCGGGCAGCGCGGGCGCCGAAATATCATGGATCATGCTGCTGCCGACCCGCAGCGTGTTGATGTGGACCGTATGAGTCTCCTGCGCGCTGCCAGTGCTGTGCAGGATCACGTCCGGCCCTGCGGGCAAGCCGAGCTTCACCGCGAGAGAAGAGCCGATTACGGTCCGATCCGCACCGCTGTCGACGAAAAAGCGAAAGGGCCCCTTATTGTCGACGAAGACGCCGACCTGCATCCGCGAATTCACTTCTTTGGCGGCGACGGGATCGCCAGTCACCTCGAGCGCGTTGTCGATCGTCGCGGGCTTGATGAAGACCTGATCAGGCGCCGCTTCAGCGGGCTGAGCGACAGGTCCGGACGGTGCCGGAGTCTGCGCGGCAAGGTCCGCCGGCCAAGCGGAAATCACGGTAAAAAGAAGCAGGGCCAGATGCCCGCGCTTCACTCCACCGTCACGCTCTTGGCGAGGTTGCGCGGCTGGTCGACGTCCGTGCCCTTCGCCACCGCGACATGATAAGCGAGCAATTGCACCGGTATCGCGTAGACGAGCGGGGCAATCAGCGGATGCACCTTGGGCATCGTGATCGTAGCCAGACATCCTTCTCCTGCGGCTTCCACGCCGTCATAATCCGAGATCAGCACAACCTTGCCGCCCCGGGCCTGAACTTCTTGCATGTTTGAGACCGTCTTGTCGAACAACGGGCCAGACGGCGCGATGACGATGACCGGCACCGCCTCGTCGATCAGCGCAATCGGCCCATGCTTCATCTCGCCCGCGGCATAACCCTCGGCATGGATATAGCTGATTTCCTTAAGCTTTAGCGCCCCTTCCAGCGCCAGCGGATAATCCGGCCCGCGGCCCAGATAGAGCACGTCGCGCGCCACCGCGATATTGTGCGCCATATTCTGGATCGCCTCGTCATAGGCCAGCGCGCCGTTCAGGGCGGCGGGCGCCTCAGCCAGATGACGAACGATCACGCGCTCCTCGTCACGGCTTAGCCGTCCGTTGGCACGGGCGAGATTGACCGCGAGCGCGGCGAGCACCGCGAGTTGGCAGGTGAAGGCCTTGGTCGAGGCAACCCCGATCTCCGGCCCCGCATGGGTCGAGAGCAACAGATCCGCTTCGCGCGCCATCGTCGAGGTCGGCACGTTGACCACTACCGCGATCTTCTGACCCTCGCTGCGCGCGTGACGGAGCGCGGCGAGCGTGTCGGCGGTCTCGCCCGACTGGCTGATGAAGAGCGCGAGCCCGCCCGGCTCCAGCACCGGTGCGCGATAGCGGAACTCGCTCGCCACATCGACATCGACCGGCACGCGCGCAAACTGCTCGAACCAATATTTGGCGACCATGCCCGCGTAGAAGCTGGTGCCGCAGGCGACGATCGTGATGCGTTTGACCGAAGCCAGATCGAAATCCTCGGTCGGTAGCGATACCTCTTCCTCCAGCCGGCGCAGATAGGAGCGCAAGGTCTGCGCAACCACGATCGGCTGCTCGTAAATCTCCTTGAGCATGAAGTGGCGATGATTGCCCTTGGTCAGCTCGATATCGGTCGCGCCCGATAGCACGATCGGCCGTTCGACCGGATTGTCCCCGGCGTCGAAGATCCGCGCGCCATCGCGCGTGACGACGACCCAGTCGCCCTCCTCAAGGTAGCAGATGCGCTGCGTGAGCGGTGCAAGCGCAAGCGCATCCGAACCCAGATAGGTTTCGCCATCGCCATAGCCGACCACCAGGGGCGAACCGAGGCGGGCGCCAATCAGCAAATCCGGATGCTGCCGGAACAGGATCGCGAGCGCGAAGGCGCCGTGCAGCCGCTTGAGAACGGCCGCGACCGCCGCCGCGGGTTCCGCCCCCTGTTCGATCTGTTCGGAGACGAGGTGCGCCACCACCTCGGTATCGGTCTGGCTCGAAAAGACGCGGCCGCGCGCCTGCAATTCCTCGCGCAGCGACTTGAAATTCTCGATGATGCCGTTGTGGACCACCGCGACCTCGTTGGTGGCGTGCGGATGGGCATTATCCTCGGTCGGCGCCCCGTGCGTCGCCCAGCGGGTGTGCGCGATGCCGGTTGTGCCGGGCAGCGGATTTTCGTGGAGAACGGCCGCCAGATTGTCGAGTTTGCCCGGCGCGCGCCGGCGATCGATCAGGCCGTCATGGTCTGTGGCGATACCGGCCGAGTCATAGCCGCGATATTCCAGCCGGCGCAATCCGCTCAAGAGCCGGCCGCAAACTTCTTCCTTGCCGACGATACCAATAATTCCGCACACGTATCCGCGCTCCTCTAAACCGGGGCTGCGCCAAGCGCCTAACCGCGTTGCACGAAGCTGAACAGCCTTTCCAGCGGCAGCGGCCCGTCCACCGGCGACGACGCGGCTCTGCGCGTCGGCCGATCATGCCCGCTACCTCCTGATCCCTCCGGACCGCTGGGAAACTCTATCCGGGATGGGCACAATCGCCCGCGCGAGCGCTCGATCTCGCGTTATGGAGAACGATCGGAGACCCGCGTGATCCATATCGATTTCCACAGCCCGCCGGACGAACCCGCGAACGAAGAGCGAAGGCAGAAAGCCGTCGAACGCAGCGGCGTGCTCAAGCGCCGCAAGGATCCCGCGCTCCAGAAGGTGGTCGATGATGCGGCGGAGATGTTCCACGCGCCGATCGCGGCTATCTCGATCATCGATCGCGATCGCCAATGGTTCGTCGCGCGGACAGGGCTGGAGCCTGAGGAAACGCCGCGTGCCGTCTCCTTCTGCGCGCATGCGATCCACCGACCTGCCGAGCCTTTGGTGATACCCGACGCCCGCCGCGACCAGCGTTTCTCCGGCAACCCGCTGGTGATGTTCGCGCCGCATATCCGTTTCTATGCGGGCGTCCCTTTGGTCGATCGCCAGGGCTACCCGCTGGGCGCGCTCTGCATCATCGATTCCAGGCCGCGCGAAGAGCAGCCCAACATGTTCGAGCTGGCCCTGCTCGCACGCGAGGCCGAACGAGCGATCGCGCGCTAGAGCAATCGCTCTAGCTTGTTGTTTTCCCGCGATTTCCGAGTCGCCAGATGATTCCATCTGGCTCGAAATTGCTTTAGCCCTTTTTCTTGCCTTCCCGGAAACGGGCAGCCCATCCCTCCAACACGCGCTGCGGTGCCCTTGCCACCGCGAGCGCGTCGGCCGGAACGTCCTTGGTGATGATCGACCCGGCCCCCGTGATCGCGCCGTCCCCAACGCTTACCGGCGCCACCAGGGCGGTGTTGGAACCGATGAAAGCATTGGCGCCTATCTTCGTGGGATATTTGCCGAAACCGTCATAATTGCAGGTGATCGTACCCGCCCCGATATTGCTCTTCTCGCCAACCTCGGCATCGCCAATATAGGTAAGGTGATTGGCCTTCGCGCCTGCGCCCAATCGCGCCTTCTTGATCTCGACGAAATTGCCGACATGCGCGTCCGCGCCGATCTCCGCACCGGGGCGGAGCCGGGCATAGGGCCCGATGATCGCGCCGCTTTCCACGCGCGCGCCTTCGATATGGCAGAAAGCGTGGATCGTGACTTTATCCGCGATCGCGACGCCGGGGCCGAACACGACATTGGGCCCGATCGAGACGTCCCGCCCGATCTGCGTATCCCAGGCAAACCAGACGGTTTCCGGCGCGGTAAGGCTGGCGCCGTTGGCCATGACCCGAGCACGACGGCGCGCCTGCCACAGGGCTTCGACCTCGGCCAGTTCGGCGCGGCTGTTGACACCCGCCACCTCGTGGGGATCGGTCTCGATCACCGCCGACACACTGCCTTCGGCATTGGCGAGCATGACGACATCGGGCAGATAATATTCGCCCGCCGCGTTCTGGTTGCCGACCTTGGCAAGCAGCCGCCACAGATCGGCCGACCGCACCGCCATCAGCCCTGAATTACAAAGATTTACCGCGCGCTCCTCGACGCTCGCATCCTTATGCTCGACCATCTTCAGGATACGGCCATGCTCGGCAATGATACGGCCGTATGCGAGCGTCTCATCGGGGCGAAAACCAAGCACGACGACCGCCGGGGCATCGTCCTCATGCAGCCGCGCGACCATGCGCGCCATCGTCTCCGCGGTGACAAGGGGCACGTCGCCATAGAGGATCAGGACGTCGCCATCGAACCCTCGAAGCGCGGTTTCCGCCTGCTGAACCGCGTGCGCCGTGCCAAGCTGATCCGCCTGGACCGCCACCGCGACGCCGAGCGGCTGCGCGAACGCCTCGACCTGCTCGCGCCCGGCACCGGCCACGATCACGGTTTGCTTCGCACCCAAGGTCGCAACCGCGTCGGTCAGGTGGCCTAGCATCGGCCGTCCCGCGACCGGATGCAGCACCTTGTGGAGATCGGATTTCATGCGCGTGCCCTTGCCGGCGGCAAGGATGATGGCGGCGAGCGGCGTATCGGTCATGGCCCGGCGCTTTGCCACGTTCCATGCACGCGTTCCATACCGCCAGTCGCGCGCCTGTAACCTGTCGCGACAATCAGGGTCGGATGCATGGTCCAGCCGCGATTCCCGCCGCCCCCTTCCCCAGCGGCCAATCCCGCTCTACGGCGCGCGGCATGGGGCAGATTCCATTCGATGTGGTCGTTTTCGATCTCGACGGGACGCTGGCGGATACCGCGCTCGATCTGACCGCATCGCTCAACCATGCGCTCGAGGGGCTTGGACGAACCAGCATTCCGGCGGAGGATGTGCGGCGCATGGTCGGCCATGGCGCACGCGCCTTGCTGCATAAGGGTCTGGCGGCGACGGGCGCGGTCGACGACGCGCTGATCGAGCAGGCTTTTCCGTTACTTGTTCGTTATTATGAAGACCATATCGCCGATCATACCAGGCCGTTCGACGGGGTCGAAGCCGCGCTCGACGCGCTCGACGCGCAAGGGGTGAAGCTCGCAATCTGCACCAACAAGCTCGAAACGCTGTCGCTCGATCTGGTCGCCGCGCTTGGCTGGCAGAGCCGCTTCGCCGCAATCGTCGGCGGCGATACATTGCCCCAACGCAAGCCCGACCCAGCCCCTGTGCACGAAGCGATCGGACGTGCAGGCGGCGGGAGCGCGGTGTTCGTCGGCGATTCGATCAGCGATACCGATGCAGCGCGCGCCGCAGGCATACCGTGCGTGGCGCTGACCTTCGGCTTCTCCGATCGTCCCGCCGACCAACTCGGCGCGACCGCCCTGATCGACCATTACGATCAGCTTCTGCCCACGCTGGAAAGGCTCGGCTGAGATGGCCTTGCCGCGCTTTACCCGGCTTGGCTCCGGCCCGATCGGGGAGAGCAAGCCGGCCCCGGCCGATCCCACCGGCCCGCTGATCGAAGCGCTGACCGAGCCGCTGCTCGTGCTCGACGGCTATCATATCAGCCATGCCAACCAGGCGGCGCGTGCGCTGCTCGGCGAGCATATTGTGGGCGATTATGTCCGTCTGGCGCTCCGCCATCCCGCGGCGACTCCCGTCCTTAGCGGTGACGAGGACGGCCCGATCGCGCTCAACGGCCTAGGTGGGCATGATCGGCTGTGGGAATTGAGCGCGGGTACGATCGCACCGGGCAAGCGCCTGATCCGCCTGACCGACCGCAGCGCGCAACGTGCCGCAGACCAGATGCGCGTCGATTTCGTCGCCAATGCCAGCCATGAATTGCGCACCCCCCTCGCCTCGCTGATCGGCTTCATCGAGACGCTGGAGGAGGCCAACGGCCCCGAAGACGCCGGCACCCGGCTGCGCTTCCTGTCGATCATGGAGGGCGAGGCGCGCCGGATGCAGCGCCTGATCGACGATCTAATGTCGCTCTCCCGGATCGAGGCAGACCGTTATTTCCCGCCGAGGGATCGGATCGACCTCGCCCCTGTATTGCGCGAAGTGGCGGACGAGTTTGCGACGCGGCGTGACGGCCAGCGCCTGACCATCAACAACACGGTGCTGGCCAAGGCGATCGTCATCGGCGATCGTGGGCAATTGCATCAGTTGATCCACAATATCATCAGCAACGCCTTCAAATATGGACGCGAAGGCTCGCCCGTCGTGGCGACGCTCAAGGCTGCCAAAGGCGTGGCACGGCTCAGCGTGGCGGACGAAGGCGATGGGATCGCGCCCGAACATTTGCCGCGCCTGACCGAGCGCTTCTTCCGTGCCGACCCCGGCCGCAGCCGTGCGATCGGAGGTACTGGGCTCGGCCTCGCGATCGTCAAGCATATCGTCGAGCGCCATCGCGGCCGGCTCGATATTGCCAGCACGTTGGGAACCGGCACGACGGTGACGGTTGAACTGCCCCTTGCCGGGCATCAGACGTCGTGAGGCGGTATTAGGAATGCGCGGAGGCGCATTCTCAAATCCCCTAGGAGGTGTCATAAAAGTGACGCCGAGCGGCCCCATGGCGGGCCGAAGGAGTGCTTAGATGGCGACCAGCGGGCATACGGTTAAGGCGTTCGACGAGGATCTGGGGGAGCTGCGGGCAATGGTCGCCGAGATGGGCGGCCTGGCCGAAGCGGCGATCGACGGCGCCGTCCAGGCTCTGACACGCCGGGATGCCGAAGCCGCCGCCCGCATCGTCCAGCACGACAAGCGCATCGACGAGCTTGAGCATGAGGTTGAACGCCGCGTCGTCCGCCTGATCGCGCTGCGCGCGCCGCTCGCCGATGATCTGCGCGAGGTGATCGCCGCGCTCAAGATTGCGGGCGTGATCGAGCGGATCGGCGATTATGCCAAGAATATCGCCAAGCGCGTTCCGCTGCTGCAGGAAATGCGCGGGATCGAACCGCTGGCTATCCTCCCCGCGATGGCGCGGGCAGCCTCCGAAATGGTGCATGACGTGCTCAACGCCTTCGCCGCACGAGATGCCGAAGGCGCGCTCGACGTCAGCATCCGCGATCGCGAGGTCGACGACCTCTATGATAGCCTGTTCCGCGCCTTGCTCACCTACATGATGGAAAATCCGAGCAATATCGGCGCATCGACGCACCTTTTGTTCATCGCCAAGAATCTCGAGCGGATCGGCGATCACGCGACCAATGCGGCCGAGATGATCTATTATGCCGCGACCGGCGAGCAGATGCCCGAACGCCCGCGGGGCGCCGATGCACTGGCGCCCGCTGCCTGACGCCATGACAGGAGCACGCATTCTCCTCGTCGAGGACGACGAGGCCCTCGCCGAATTGCTGACCTGGCACCTCCGCCGGGAAGGTCATCACGTCGAACAAACCGCCGATGGCGAGGAAGCCCTGCTGCTTGCCGCCGAGGGGCCGCCCGACATTGTATTGCTCGACTGGATGATCGAAGGCCTTTCGGGGATCGAGGTCTGCCGCCGCCTGCGCCGCGCGACCCAGACTGCCAACGTGCCGATCATCATGCTCACCGCGCGCGGCGAGGAAGAGGACCGCATCCGCGGCCTGGAAACCGGCGCCGACGATTATGTGACCAAGCCCTTCTCCCCGCGCGAACTGGTGGCCCGCGTCGCCGCCGTGCTACGCCGCGTGCGCCCGGCGTTGGCTGGCGAGCGCCTGGCTTATTCGGGCATCGAGATGGACATCGCCGATCACAAGGTGCGTCGCGATGGCATCGCGCTCGCGCTGGGGCCGACCGAATTCCGCCTACTGCGGCACTTCATGGAGCATCCGGGCCGCGTCTTCTCGCGTGAACGCCTGCTCGATTCCGTGTGGGGCCGCGATAGCGATATCGAACCGCGCACGGTCGACGTCCATATCCGCCGCCTCCGCAAGGCGATCAATGTGGGGGACGCGCCTGACCTGATCCGCACCGTTCGTTCGGCCGGATACGCACTCGACGCCGAGGGAACCGCCTGAGCGACCTACTGTGTTGCAGCACCAATACAGTTATGATAATCTCCCGTGCAGGGAGAGACGGACATGTACAGCGAATCCGACATTGAAAATGCGATAGCGATCGGCGCGATCACGCCGGCGGCCGCCGCGGCACTGCGGCAAAGCGTCGCCGAAGCGCGCTCGACATCGCTGGTGGACGAGGAAAGCTTCCGGCTGATCACCGGCTTCAACGACATCTTCGTCTCGATCGCGGCGGCCCTGCTGCTGCTCGCGGTCGGCTGGATCGGCTTCAGCATTGCCGGCCCACATGGCGAGTTCCATGACGTGGATGCCCAGCGCCTGATCGGTCATGGCGTTGCGTTAGGCGGCCTGCTGGTCGCGGCGTCGGCATGGGGTCTGGCGGAATATTTCACCCGCCAGCGGCGCATGGCGCTGCCTAGCATCATCCTGCTCGGCGCCTTCGTGGGCGCAGTCGGGGCGTGCGTGTTCGGCATCGGCATGCCGATGATCCCGCAGGATCATGGCGACCGTGTCGCCGCCGGAATCATCTCGGCCGCCGGTCTGCTCAGCGCGGGCGCGGCCTATCTGCACTGGCTGCGTTTCCACGTGCCGATCACTATCGCCGCGCTGACCGGCGCACTCGTCGCAACCTTGTGGGCCACGCTCATGTGGTCCGTGCCCGCCATCAAGGATGAGATATTGTGGGTGATCCTGGCGGCCGGAATCGGGGTCTTCGTCTTCGCCATGTCTTGGGATATTTCGGATCGGATGCGCCAGACGCGTCGTTCGGACGTCGCCTTCTGGCTTCACCTGACCGCCGCGCCGATGATCGCGCATCCCGTCTTCCACCTCTTGGGCGTGATGGACAATGCGGTGACGCCCGCTTCGGGCCTGATGGTGATCGCGCTCTACGTCCTGTTCGGCATCGTCGCGCTCGCGGTCGATCGCCGCGCGCTGCTCGTCTCGTCGCTGGCTTATGTCCTCTATGCGCTGGCCGATCTGTTCAGGCAGGCGGGCGCGGTTAGCCTCAATATCGCACTGACGGCGCTGGTGATCGGCTCGGCGCTGCTGCTGCTGTCCGCCTTCTGGCACAATGTCCGGCGGATGGTGGTCGCGGCATTGCCCGGCGAGTTGCAGGCAAAGCTACCCGCGCTCGACCGGCCTGTGGTGGCGACCGCGCGGACTGCCTGACCTCCGTCGCCCTGGGCCTGTCGAAGGGCTGTTCTTCCCTGGCAAGACGAAGGACAGGGCTTCGACAGGCTCAGCCCGAACGGGGAAAAATCACTCGTCGACCAATTTAAGGAGCTTGCGCTCCACGGGCGCGAGTACCGGCCCCAGTTCGTGACCGCGTTTGAGGATCGCCCCGTGCTCGCCGATCAGCGCCCACTCACCCTGGCGCTGGCGAAGCGCGGGGCGCTTTTCGATGCGGTATTCGGGGCGCTCGGCGGCGCGGCGGAAACAGGCGAAGCAAGCCGCATCCTTGTCGAACTGGATCGCATAATCGCGCCAATGGCCCGCCGCGACCATCCGCCCGTAGAGATTGAGGATCCGCTCCAGCTCGGTCCGCGCGAACGCAACCTGCAAGGGCTGCGGTGCCGGAAAGGGCGTGACCGACCCCATCAGGCCGACTGGCGATCCGTATCTTCGGCGGGCGTGTCGCGCTCCTCGATCAGTTTGGCGAGCTTGCCGCGCAAGGTTTCGACCTCGCACTTCAGCAATTCCAGCTGCTGGGTCGCGGGATCGAAGCGTTCGCTGCAGGGCGTGCCATAGGGCACGAAGGCGTGATAGCTCTGCGCGTCGACCAGAGTGGGCCGCGCCGGAATGCCGACCATGGTCGCGCCTTCGGGCACGTCGCGAGTGACAACGGCATTGGCGCCGATGCGCGCGCCGCTGGCGACGATGATCGGGCCCAATACCTGCGCGCCAGATCCGATGATGACATCATCCTCGATCGTGGGGTGACGCTTGCCGGCCACGCCGTCGGCCGGGTTGGTCCCACCGAGCGTGACGTTCTGATAGATGGTGACATTGTCGCCGATTACAGCGGTTTCGCCGATCACGACGAAGCCATGATCGATGAAGAAATGCTCCCCGATCTCGGCGCCCGGGTGAATGTCGATCGCGGTCAGGAAGCGCGAGATATGGTTGACCATCCGCGCGAGGAAATAGAGCTCGCCGTTGAACAACCAGTGCGCGACGCGATGCAACGCGAGCGCAAGCACGCCCGGATAGAGCAAAATCTCCCAGCGCGAACGCGGCGCGGGGTCGCGGGCCTTGATCGAATCCAAGTAAGCGATGAGTTCACGCTTCATGGTTTTTGACTCCCTGAAGACGGATTTAGGCGTTCGCCCGCGTGATTTCCAGACCGGCCGCGAAGGCCTCCTTTCCGTCATTCCCGCGAAGGCTGGAATCCACCGGGAAGCAGAGCCAAGCCGCGGAGTGGATCCCCGGCCTTCGCCGGGATGACGTTTAAGCTGGGATCGCCTCCAACGCGCCTCGCACCGCTGCGACCGCATCACCGGCTTTTCCGCCGTCGGGGCCGCCGCCTTGGGCCATGTCGGGGCGGCCACCGCCGCCCTGCCCGCCCACGGTCGCGACCGCTTGGCGGACCAGATCGACCGCCGAAAGGCGCGCGGTCAGGTCGTCGGTCACGCCGACCGCGACGGTAGCCCGGCCTTCGTTGACCGCGACCAGAACAGCCACGCCCGAGCCGAGCCGGCCCTTCGCCTCGTCGACCAGCCCGCGCAGACCCTTGGGGTCGAGTCCGTCGATTACCTGACCAACGAAGCTGACACCCGCGACCTGCTCGGGCCCGGCGGCTTCCGCCTTGGCCGCCCCCCCGCCCAGCGCGAGCGCCTTCCTGGCTTCAGCCAGCTCGCGTTCGAGCTTGCGCCGCTCCTCGACCAAAGCCGCCACGCGAGCCGGCACTTCCTCCGGTGAGGATTTGAGCGCAGCGGCGGCCTCACGCAACCGATCCTCGCGGTGCGTCAGCCACAGGCGCGCCGCCTCGCCCGTCAATGCCTCGATCCGGCGTATGCCGGACGACACCGCGCTCTCGCCGATGATCTTGAAGATACCGATGTCGCCCAAGGCCGAAACATGCGTGCCGCCGCACAATTCGACCGACCAGCTATTGCCGCCTTCTTCCTCGCCCACGCCCATGGAGAGCACGCGGACCTCGTCACCGTATTTCTCGCCGAACAAGGCCATCGCGCCAGCTTCGATCGCGGCGTCGGGCGTCATCAGGCGGGTCGTGACATCGTCATTCTCGCGGATATGGCGATTCACCTCGGCCTCGACCGCGGCGATATCGTCGGGCGTCATCGCCTTTTGATGCGAGAAATCGAAGCGCAGGCGATCGGGTGCGACAAGGCTGCCCTTCTGCGTGACATGCCCACCCAGCCGATGACGGAGCGCCGCATGCAGCAGGTGCGTCGCACTATGGTTGGCGCGCAACTGGCTGCGGCGCGCGACATCGACCGAAAGGTGGATCGTCTCGCCCGCCTTGATCACGCCGCTGCGCACAATCGCCTTATGCGCATGCAACCGCCCAAGCGGCTTCGACGTATCGGCAATATCCGCGACGAAGCCATTGTCGTTGCTGGCGATGCCGGCGTCGCCCATCTGCCCGCCGCTCTCACCGTAAAAGGGCGTCTGGTTGGTGAGGATGCTAACCTCGTCGCCCTCGCGCGCCTGGTCGACGCGCTTGCCGTCCTTGACCAGGGCTACGACCTGGGCGTCGCCCTCATGGCTGGTGTAACCGATGAATTCGGTGCCGCCGAGCTCTTCGGCGACGTCGAACCAGACGTCGTCGGATGCCTTGTCGCCCGAACCCTTCCAGGCGGCGCGCGCGGCAGCCTTTTGCTCGGCCATCGCGGCGTCGAAGCCGGCGCGATCCACGTTCAGATTCTGCGCGCGAAGCGCATCTTCGGTCAGGTCATAGGGGAAGCCGAACGTGTCATAGAGCTTGAAAGCGACTGCCCCCGGGAGCGTATCCCCAGCCTTCATCGGGCCGGTCGCCTCGTCAAGCAGGCGCAAGCCATTGGCCAGCGTCTGGCGGAAACGGGTTTCCTCCAGCTTCAAAGTCTCTTCGATCAGGGGCTGCGCGCGTACCAGTTCGGGATAGGCCGCGCCCATTTCGGAGACCAAGCCGGGCACAAGGCGATGCATCAGCGGCTCGGCCGCACCCAGAAGATGCGCATGACGCATCGCGCGGCGCATGATCCGGCGCAACACATAGCCGCGCCCCTCATTGGCGGGCAGCACGCCGTCGGCCACCAGAAAGCCTGACGCGCGCAGATGGTCCGCGATCACGCGGTGCGACGCCTTGTTGGCGCCGTCGGTCGCGCTCTTCGTAAACTCACCCGAGGCCGCGATCAGCGCCCTGAACGTATCCGTATCATAATTGTCGTGGACGCCCTGCAGCACCGCCGCGATGCGCTCGAGCCCCATGCCGGTATCGATCGAGGGCTTGGGCAGATCGCCGATAATCTGGTCGGCCTCCTGCACGAACTGCATGAACACCAGGTTCCAGATCTCGACGAAGCGGTCGCCATCCTCGTCCGGGCTGCCCGGAGGGCCACCGGGAATATGGTCGCCATGATCGTAGAAGATTTCCGAGCAGGGGCCGCACGGACCGTCTGATCCCATCGCCCAGAAATTGTCCTTGGTCGGGATGCGGATGATCTTGTGATCGGGCAGGCCGGCAATCTTCTTCCACAGATCGAACGCCTGATCGTCGGTATGATAGACGGTCGCAGTCAATTTCTCGGGCGCTATACCCCAGGTCTTGGTGAGCAAGGTCCAGGCATGCGTGATCGCCTGTTCCTTGAAATAATCGCCGAACGAGAAATTGCCGAGCATCTCGAAAAAGGTGTGATGCCGCGCGGTATAGCCGACATTGTCGAGATCATTATGCTTGCCGCCCGCCCGCACACACTTCTGGCTCGACGTCGCGGTCGAAAAGGGGCGGGTTTCGAGACCCGTGAAGACATTCTTGAACGGCACCATGCCCGCGTTCACGAACATCAGCGTCGGGTCGTTATGCGGCACCAACGGCGCCGACGGCACGATGCGATGCCCCTCGTTTCCGAAATAATCGAGGAAGGAACGGCGGATGTCGTTAGTCGAAGTCATGGGGGCGACTTAAGAGGCAAAGGCCTTTCGGGCAATGGGCGGGCGCCGGCTCAGACACCATAGTCGTCATTCCCGCGAAGGCAGGAATCCGCCTAGCGGCTGGGCGCTGACCTCGCGGTGGATTCCCGCCTTCGCGGGAATGACGGAAAATTGGGCAGCGTAGCGTGACCCTCCTTTCCTGGGACGCAGAGAGGAGTCAGACCGGCTGATCGATCGAAGCGGGTGGCTCGCTGAAGAATTTCGGTCCCGCCTCGGTCATGTGGAAGCAATCCTCCAGCCGAACGCCGAATTTGCCGGGAAGATAGAGTCCCGGCTCGTCGGAGAAACACATTCCGGGCGCGAGCTTCGTGGTCTCGCCATGGACTAGGTTGACCGGCTCATGCCCGTCAAGGCCGATGCCGTGGCCGGTGCGGTGAGACAGGCCGGGAAGTTTGTAGCTGGGGCCGTAGCCGAAGCCTTCGTACAGCCGCCGCACCGCATCGTCGACGCTGCCCGCGGGCGCGCCCAACTGCGCCGCGCGGAACGCGGTTTGCTGGCCCTCATGGACCTGATCCCAGACCTTCCGCTGCTCCGCGCTGGGCGCGCCGTAGACGAAGGTGCGTGAGACGTCCGATTGATAGCCTTGCACGTTGCAGCCGCAATCCATCAGCACAATCTGCCCATCCTCGACGCGATGGACGGTGCGCGAGCCGTGCGGGTAGGCGGCCGCTTCGCCGATCAGCACGAGGCTGAATTCGACCTCGCCGCCGAGCTTGATCGTGGCGGCATCCATCAGCGCCGCAATGTCCTGTCCGGTCATGCCCTTCTCGACGCGCGGGTGGACCCAGCGATAGGCGGCGATGGTGATGTCGGTCGCCTTTTGCATGAGTGCAAGCTCGGCCGGCGTCTTGATCATGCGGCAGCCGCGCACCACCGGATTGGCCGAGACAATCTGCACATTGGGCAGATCATGCTGAAGGCGATCGACCGCAAAGTAGCGCAGGGTCTCCTCGATCCCCACCGGCAGGCGGTCGAGCTTGCGCGCCTTCAGGAAGCCGGCGACCAGTGCGAGCGGATCCTCGTCCTCCTGCCAGACGCGAACCTCACCCGGCACATCCAGCGTCTCGCGGACCGAAGGCTCCTCGAAGAAGGGCGTGACGATGCACGCCTCTCCCTCCGCCGGCAGCACGACCGCCGTCAGCCTTTCGCTGCGGTGCCACTGAATGCCGGTGAAATAGACGAGCGATGCCCCCGGCTCGATCAGCACCGCGCCGATGCCATGCGCCTTCATCAGCATCTGCGCACGCGCGACCCGTGCGGCACGTTCGGCCCGGCTGATCGGCACCGCATCCCCGGTCATCTGTGAGAGCGCCGAAAGGTCCGGCTCGGCAGCACGCAGGATCGATGGGATGGAGAGGAATGGCAGGGCCGCGACCCCACCGATCAGTCCGCGCCGGCTCGGCCGGAAGAGGCGATCGTTTCGCATCGGCGAAGGATAGGAGCGGTCGCCGCCGCTGGCCAGCCTCGCGCGCGAGGGGTAGAGGAGGTTCGTTGCATAAGGGGGAATTATGCGCTGGCTATTGCTTGCGATCGCGGTCGGACTCTCACCTGCTCTGGCGCAGGACATGAAGAGCGACGACACGCTCAAGGCGACCCCACCGCTCGACGCGGCCGCGACGCCGATGTGCAGCGGCGACATGACCGCGCCCAGGACGGCTACGATCCTGTCGGGCTATGGCAGCGGCGGCTTCCCGATCCGCACCGCCATCCCCAAAGCGCAGGCCTATTTCGACAACGGCATGCAGCTCGCCCATGCCTTTGCCCACAAGGCCGCGATCCAGGCGTTCCACGAAGCGGCGCGCCTCGATCCCAATTGCGCGATGTGCCTGTGGGGCGAGGCCTGGGCGTCGGGCCCGACGATCAACTACCCTATTCCGCCCGCGGATCAGGCCAAGCTTGCCGCGATGGCTGCACGCGCGCAGGCGCTCGCCGTCAACGCTTCACCGAAGGAGCGTGAGCTGATCGCCGCACTCGCGCTGCGTTATCAGAATGGTGGTGGACGCGGCCCGGGCGACCGCGCGTTCGCGGAAGCAATGGCCACGCTGGCCGTAAGATATCCGATCGACGACGAGATTGCGGTGATGGCGGCGGACGCCTGGATGATACCCTCCGCCCAGATCAACAGCAGCGCCAATATCGGCAAGTCGGTGACGCTGCTGGAGGACGTGCTCAAGCGCAATCCCGACTATACGCCCGCGATCCACTTCTACATCCACGCGACCGAGATTGCCGGCTATCCCGCCCGCGCCGAGCCTTATGCCGACAAGCTCGCCTCGCTCGCGCCATCGGCCTCGCATCTCGTGCACATGCCGTCGCATACCTATTACCATATCGGCCGCTATCAGGATGCGGCCGACGCCAATGTGAAGGCGGTCGCGCTCGGCATAGCCAACGCGAAGCGGCTCGGCCTGAGCGAGCCGGACGGCGTGTGGGACCTGCCGTATCATGCGCATAATGTGCAATATGGCGTGGGCGGCGCGCTGATTTCGGGCGACGCCAAGGATGCGCTGGCGCTGAGCGATCCCCTGGTCAGGCGTGCGGCGATGGCCAAACCGAAAGGTAAGGACGCCTATTCGCAGATGGTGGCGGGTACCGGCTATTTCGCCGAGGCGCGCTATGCCGATCCCCACAAGGTGCTGGCGCTGCCCGAGCCTGGCCTGCCTTATGTGAAGGCCTATTGGCATTATGCGCGTGGCGAAGCGGCCGCTCGGCTGGGCGATGCAGTCCTGGTCCGCAGGGAGGCCGCGGCGATCCCGGATCATGCCGGTCCCGAAAAATATGACGACGCGACCGACGGCGCCGGCCGGATGATGCGGATTGCGCACCTCGTCCTCGACGGACGCGCTGCGATGCTGGAGAACAAGCCCAAAGAGGCGCTCGCGGCATTCAGGGCGGCGGCGAAGATTCAGGAAACCAAGGCCTTCCTCAGCTTCTCCGACCCGCCCGCTTTCTGGTACCCGGTGCGGCGCGACGTGGCGGCGGCCTTGTTGGCGATGGGCAAGCCGAGGGATGCGCTGCGCGAGGCGGACAATACGTTGAAGGCGATGCCGAAGGAGCCGGTGACGCTGGCGACCAGGGCCGAGGCGGAGGCAAAGCTGGGTCAGGCGGCGCGTGCGGCGACGGATCGGACCACGGCGCTGGCCTTGTGGCATGGCGACGGAAGCTTGCTGCCCGGCACCAGGATGGAAGTAGCAGTCCGCTAACAACAACCCGTCATTCGCGCGAAGGCGGGAATGACGATAACGGATGAGCGGAGGGGGCAGACCGTCGGCCTCACCCCCTCCCCCTAACTCCTCACCCCGCGAGGAAGGTATCGATCTTCTGCAGGAACACGGCTGGCTGATCGATCATGATGAAGTGATAGCTGCCATCGACGCGTTCGACCTTGCCATGCGGCAGCGGGGCGTAGGCGTTGGTGTAGAGAGTATCGAACACCTGCTGCGGAGCGCCGCTGCTTTGGTCCCACGGATAGAGCATGGTGACGGGCACCGCGATCTTCGCGAGGTCGGGGCGGAGGTCGGTGACTAGGTCGTCGTAGAGCGCTTGGCCGACGACGCGGTGATCCGACGCGCTGGCCGCGGCGACAGCGGCGTCGGCCTCGGCATTGTGGCTCTTGATCAGGCGCGCCATCTGGCCGGGCTCGGCGGCAGCATAGGCCTCCTGCGTGTCGCTCACAGTTTTGTCGCGGATCATGGTCGCCTGCGGCTGAACCATCGCGACGGTCATCTGCGGGCCGAACATCATCCCGACATAAGGCAGCGAGTCGACGATCATGATCTTGCCCGCATCGCCGGGATGCGCGATCGCGAGCCGCAGCGCGATCGTCCCGCCAAGCGAGTGACCGATCACCGCCGCGCCCTGCAGATGATTGGCCGCGACATAAGCGTGGACCGCCTCCACCACCGGCTCGAACACCGGGCCGCTGGCATTGGCGCCGGCAGGCGTGCCGGCGAAGCCTGCAACCTGTACGACATGGACGCGGTGATGCGCAGCGATATGCGCGACGGTCGCGTCCCAGACATGGCCTGAGCTGGCGAGGCCGGGGATCAGGATCACGTCGGGGCCCTGGCCGGTCACGGTGACGGTGATGCGGTCGGAGGGGGCGGCGGGTGTCGCGACCGGCGTGGCAGCGTTGGCGGTAAAGTCGCGGGCCAGTTCGCCATAAATACCGGGAACGATCATCGGCAGGCAGGCGAGCGCGGTCAGCCGCAGCGGAAGGCGGAGTTTCATGAGATCAATCCTTTGGTTGAGAGAGATGGAGGTCAGTCTTCGGAAAAGATCTGTTCGATCGGCAGGTCGAACAGGCGGGCGATGCGGAAGGCGAGCGGGAGCGAAGGATCATATTTCCCGGTCTCGATCGCATTCACGCTTTGACGGGAGACCTCGAGCTTGTCCGCGAGGTCGGCCTGGCTCCAGTCGCGCTCGGCGCGGAGCACCTTGAGGCGGTTTTTCATGCGCCCCGGACCTTGCGTACACAGGCAACGAGGCCGAGCGCGGCGAACCAGCCGATAGCCACGTAGAACATGGGAACGTGCGGCAGACCGGCATCCTCCAGGAAGCCCCAGAGCGTCGCGCCGGAAAGCGTGATCCCCGTTGCCCACAGGGATTGGGTCGCCGTCTGCATACGGACATATTCGTCCTGCTCTTCGATCAGATAACGGCCCATTATGGCAAAGCACGCAACGACCGGAAGCGCCGGGAGCGCCGCGAGAAGATAGCGCGCTGCGGGAGTCACCGCGTGGAAGAGGCGATGTTCAACCGCGATAAGGACGATGTAGAGGCCCATCGCGACGGCGATCCGGAGTTGGTAGCGACGCTGGGCTGCGTTGGTGTGGCGGAGTGGCATGACGACTTTCCTTGTCTCTATGACAAGGTCACTTGTCTCACGAGTCGTGATCTATGTCAAGCACGCGCGACATTATGATTGCCTTGCCTGCTATTTTGACAGGCACACGCGACTAAAAAGGCGCGAAACCCGCAGGTTCCGCGCCTTCCCGGTTGCGTCGGAAGCCCCCAAGCTTCCGGATCGCCAGGAGTTTTAGAGATCGTCCTCCGGCTCGGGACCGGTCATCATCTTCTCGGCCACCTCGGCGGTGTTATTGCGGATCGCCTTTTCCAGCCTGGCGCATATCTCGGAATTCTCGCGCAGGTAGACTTTGGCATTCTCGCGGCCCTGGCCGATACGGATGCTGTCATAGCTGAACCAGGCGCCCGATTTCTCGACCAGCCCTGCCTTGACGCCGAGGTCGAGGATTTCGCCGACCTTGGAGATGCCCTCACCATACATGATGTCGAATTCGACCTGCTTGAACGGCGGCGCTACCTTGTTCTTGACCACCTTCACGCGGGTTGTGTTGCCGACGATATCGTCGCGATCCTTGATCTGGCCGGTACGGCGGATGTCGAGCCGGCACGAGGCGTAGAATTTGAGCGCGTTGCCGCCGGTGGTCGTCTCCGGATTGCCGTACATCACGCCGATCTTCATGCGGATCTGGTTGATGAAGATGACGAGCGTGCGGCTGCGGCTGATCGAGCCGGTGATTTTGCGCAGAGCCTGGCTCATCAGGCGCGCCTGCAAGCCGACATGGCTATCGCCCATCTCGCCTTCGATTTCCGCCCGGGGAACCAAGGCGGCGACCGAGTCGATCACCAACACATCGATCGCGTTCGAGCGGACGAGCGTATCGGTGATTTCGAGCGCCTGCTCGCCTGTGTCGGGCTGGCTGACGATCAGATTGTCGATGTCGACGCCCAATTTCTTGGCATAAACCGGGTCGAGCGCGTGCTCGGCATCGATGAACGCGGCGGTGCCGCCGGCCTTTTGCGCCTCGGCAATGGCGTGGAGCGCGAGCGTCGTCTTGCCCGACGATTCCGGCCCGTAAATCTCGACGATACGGCCGCGCGGCAGCCCGCCAATGCCGAGCGCGATGTCGAGCCCGAGGCTGCCGGTCGAGATCGCCTCGATCTCGATCTTCTCGCGGCTGCCGAGCTTCATCGCGCTGCCCTTGCCGAAGGCGCGGTCGATCTGCGCCAATGCGGCGTCGAGTGCCTTCTGCCGTTCGCTCGTACTTGCCATATCGCCGTCGATCACTTTCAGAGAAGCCGCCATGTCCCAAGCCCTTGTCGCTAGAGGAAGTCGTTCGCACGTTCAACGCGTGAAAGGCTTCGTACACGGAATGTTCCATGAGAACAAGAAGGGAACTTGAATAAGAACAAATCGTCATTGCGAGCGGAGCGAAGCAATCCGGGCCCGGACTATCCGCGATCGCAGGCCTGGATTGCCGCGTCGCTGCGCTCCTCGCAATGACGAGGTTTAAGCGGAAACAGCCTCCAGCGCCTGCTGCACCCCATCCAGCGTGAACGGCTTGGCCAGCTGATGGGCGTTTGCGTGCGTTGCCGGCGGCGGATCGACATGGCCACCGCTCGCGACGATGAAGCCGACGCCTTTGGCCTTGAGCGCATCCGCCACCGGCCAGCAGGGCCCGTCGCGCAGATTGACGTCGAGGATCGCGACGTCGAACCCACCCTCGTCGATCCGCACGAGCGCCTCGGCCACGCTATCACAATTGCCCGCCAGCTTGTGGCCGAGCATATCGATGAAATCCTCGATCATCATGGCGATGAGGGGTTCGTCTTCGATCACGAGGACGGACAGGGGTGCGGTCATTCCGGTCGCAATATAACGCCAAGCCCCGACCGCAAAGGCAAAATCAGCCTGACCTGGATCAAGCCGGGGGCAGCAGCGCGTCGCGCGCCGCCTGGCCGAGCTGCTGAACGGAGAAAGGTTTCGGCAGGAAGGAAACCCGGTCGATGTCGATCGATTTGCGCAGCTGCTCTTCCGCATAGCCCGACATGAAGAGGATCTTGAGGTCGGGATATTTCTCGCGCGCCGCCCGGACCAAAGTCGGGCCATCCATCTGCGGCATGACGACGTCTGAAATGAGCAGGTCGATCTCCACTCCCTCTTCCAGCAATTCGAGCGCTTCTTCGCCATTGTTGGCGGTGAGCACCTGATAACCCTGCCGCGTCAGCGCGCGTTCGGCGACCGCGCGCACCATTGCCTCGTCCTCGACCAGCAGGATCGTGCCCGTCCCCCAGGTTTCGCCCGCGGGCTCGACCCGCACCGGCACGGCGGGCTCGGGCTCCTCGGCGGCATGGTGGACCGGCAGGTAGATGACGAAGCTCGTCCCCTTCCCCACTTCCGAATCCGCGAAGATGAAGCCGTCGGTCTGCTTGACGATGCCGTAGACCGTGGAGAGGCCGAGACCGGTGCCCTTGCCGACCTCCTTGGTCGTGAAGAAGGGCTCGAACACCTTCGAGATGATTTCGGGCGCAATACCGGTGCCAGTGTCGGACACACGCATGCCGGTATAGTCCGCGACCGGTAGGATCTCGCTGCGCATCCGCCGCACTTCGGCGGAAGTGACGCGGAACGTCTCGACCGTGAGCGTGCCGCCTTCCGGCATGGCGTCGCGTGCATTAACCGCGAGATTGACGATCACCTGCTCGAGCTGGCCCGGATCGGCGCGGACCAGGCCGAGATTGCGGCCATGCTTGACCTCCAGCTTGACCGTTTCGCCGAGCAGCCGACGCAGCAGGTTCGAGATTTCCGAGATGATATCGGGCAGCTGCAATATCTGCGGGCGCAACGTCTGCTGGCGCGAAAAAGCGAGCAATTGACGCGTCAGCGACGCCGCGCGGTTGCTGTTATGCTTGATCTGCTGGATATCGTCATAATCGATGTCGCCGGGCGTGTGGCGCATCATCATCAGGTCGCAATGGCCGATGATCGCGGTCAGGATATTGTTGAAATCGTGCGCGACGCCGCCCGCCAGCTGGCCGACCGCCTGCATCTTGGTGGCCTGCGCGACCTGACGCTTGAGCTTCGATTCCTCGGTATTGTCCTTGAGGCTGAGCAAAACCGCCGCGTCGCCCAGCCCCTTGGCATTGGCGATAGTCAGCGCGACCGGCTCGTCGGGCCGGAATTTGAGGCGGATCGCAAGGTCGCCCGGCAACGCGCGGCCCGCCGCGAAGCGACGCACCGAATCCGAAACGATGCCTTTGTCCTCGTCGGCGACGAGGTCGCTCGGATAGACCGCATGGTCGTCCGGGCCGAGGCCCGCCGCGCGGCGGAACGCGTCGTTGAGGAACAGGAAGCGCCCGTCGCGTTCGACCAATGCCAGCCCCAGCGGGAGCATTGCCAGCAATTCATGGAGATGGACGGTGGCGGCGCCGCGCGCGGCGGCGGCGGTCATCGCGTCCGGATCCTCGTCGAACATCAGGAACACGCTCGCGCCCTCGGCGGGATCGTCCTCCAGCGCGACCGGCACGATCCGCAGCGGCGGCGCCTCCTCCGGGTCGCGCGCGATCCGCACCCCGCCATCGTCGCCCGTCTCGAGTAAAGTCGCCATGTTCGTGCCGACCGGATCAGCCGCGATGTCGCCCAGACTACGGTAGGTGAAGACCTGGTTGGCGGCGACGATCGTGCCGTCGGGATCGACCAGCGCCAGCATCACGCCGGCCGCGCCAAGCCGCTGTCCACCGACGCCGTCCAGCAGCGCGCGCACCAGCCCATATTCGTTCTGCTGACCGATGCGGCGGAAGCGCCAGACGAGATGGTCGTCGCGCCGGCCCGCGCGCCGCAACATCGCCCGCGCGGCGCCATCCGCGAACTGAAGCCCTTCGACCTCGGCATGGCCGTCGCGCATTGCCATACGCGCGGCGATGGTGAGGCGGGCGAGATCGGTCTCTGGGAGCGGCAGCCGGTCGGGCGAGATCGGCCCGCCGAACATCGCCACGAAAGACGGGCTGGCGCAAGCCAGCTCGCCGTTGCGATCGGTGATGAGCGTCGCATCGACGCCGTCCGCCAGCGCGGCATGGAGCAAGGTCCAGTCGCGCGGGCTTTCGATCGACTGCGCATGCGTGCGCAGCAGCCAGATCGCGCCAAGGACCGCGCCCGCCAGCAGCAACGCCGCCAGCCCGATCAGGAAATGCCCCGACGCGATCCGCGACCAGAGCAGCAGGATCGTCGCGGCTCCAAGAAGGAGGATCGCGACCGACACAAGGCCCCCGCGCCCGCTTTTCGCGGGCGGCAGGAAGGGCAGCAATTGCGCCTTGGTCGCGATCTTTTCTCTCCTCTGCCCCTTTCCGCTTACCAGACCAGGACGCGCTGATCGGGCGGCAGATACATCTTCGATTCGGGACCGACCTTATAGGCATCGTACCAGGGCTGCAGGTTACGAATCATCCATACCCGCTGGATCGAGGGCGAGTGCGGATCGGTCAGCAGGCGCTGGCGCAGATTGGCTTCGCGATAATTGCGCCGCCAGACCTGCGCCCAACCGAGATAGAAGCGCTGGTCGCCCGTGAAGCCGTTGATCACGGGCGCGGGCTTGCCGCCGAGCGCCATCAGATAGGCGTCGTGCGCGACGGTCAGCCCGGCTAGGTCCGCCATATTCTCGCCGAGCGTGAGCGCGCCCTTGAGGTGCATGCCCGGCAGCGGCTCGTAGGCGTCGTACTGCGCGGCCAGCCTGCCCGTCATCGCGGTGAAGCTCTTGACGTCCTGCGGCGTCCACCAGTCGGTCAGGCGGCCATGGCTGTCATATTTCGAGCCCTGATCGTCGAAATGGTGACTTAGCTCGTGCCCGATCACCGCGCCGATGCCGCCATAATTGACCGCCAGATCGGCATGCGGATCGAAGAAAGGAGGCTGCAGGATCGCTGCCGGGAACACGATCTCGACCATGCCGGGGTTGGCATAAGCGTTGATCTCCATCGGGGTCATGCCCCATTCCCAGCGATAGATCGGCTTGCCGAGCTTGTTGGCGTCGTAATCGCTCTGCCACTGACGCGTGCGCCAGGCATTGCCGAACGCGTCGCCCGCCACGATCTGCAGCGACGCATAATCCTTCCACTGGCTGGGATAGCCGATCTTGGGCGTGAAGGCGGCGAGCTTGGCGTGCGCCTTGATCTTGGTCTCGGGCGCCATCCAGCTCAGCTTGTCGATCCGCGCGTCCATCGCCGCGATGATATTGTGGACCAGCTGGTCCGCCGCCGCCTTGGTCTCCGGCGGGAAATATTTGGCGACATAGACCTTGCTGACGTCGTCGGTCAGCGCGTCGCTCACGAAATCCACGCCGCGCTTCCAGCGATCCTGCTGCTGCGGCACGCCCGACAGCACCGTGCCGAAGAAGGCGAAATGCTCCTGATCGAAGGTACGCGGCAGCACGCCTGCATAGGCATCGAGCGAGCGGACCAGCAGCTGATCCTTGAGCACCGAAAGTGGCGTGTTGGCGACCAGCTTCGCAATGCCCGCGACCGCGCTCGGCTGCGCCACCAGCACCGTGTCGACCGGCGTGTTGATGCCCTTGAAATAGGTGACGAAGTCGAAACCGGGCGCGGATTTGGTCAGCGCCGCGACATTCATCTTGTTGTACGTCTTGGTCGCATCGCGGCTGTCGATCCGCGTCCAGCTGACCTTGGCGATCTCGGTCTCGAAATCGACGATCGCCTTGGCGCGCGCGGCGGCGTCGGGTTCGCCCGCCAGTGTCAGCATCCTGGCGATATGCGCCTGATAGGCGGTCTTGGTCTCCGCCAGCTTGGCGTCGGTCGAGAGATAATAATCGCGGTCGGGCAGGCCGAGGCCGCCCTGGACCAGGTTCAGCGCATAGACGTCGGGATTCTTGTCGTCCTGCCCGACGCCATCGCCGAACACGCCGCCGATGCCTGCGCGGTCCGCCTCGGCCGCAAGGGCCGCATAGCCCGCCTTGGACTTCAGCCCCTTGATCCTGTTCAGCCAGGGCTGGATCGGCGCCAGCCCCTTCGACTCGATCGTTGCCGTATCCAGATAGGTCGAATAGGCGGCGCCGATCTTCGAATTGGGATCCGTCCTCGCTTCATCGAGGATGCCGCGCGTGCGCTGGCGCGACAGATCCGCCAGCACCTCGAACGAACCGAAATTGGATTTGTCGGCCGGGATGGCAGTGGTCTTCGCCCAGCCGCCATTGGCGAAGGCATAGAAATCGTCACCCGGCGCGACGCCATGATCCATCCCGGCGGAATCGAACCCGAAATCGCCGATCGCCGGCTTATCGGCGACGGATGCGGCGGCGGGCTGGACAGAAGGCTGCGCGGCGACCGACGAGGAGAAAGCGAACAGGCTGCCGGCGAGCAGCAAGAAAGATTTGGAGGTCATGTGGGAGAAACCTTGTGAAATCTGCGTATGGCAAAGGGTTAGCGCCTCCCCCCGCCGGTGCAAGACCCCTCGCCCGAAACGACGCGAATAGCGCAGTCGGGCCACAGACGTTGAAGCAAGAGAGCTGCCGACTTCGGAAACAAGCGGACCCTGGGCCCTATCCTCCGTTCGTCCTGAGCGAAGTCGAAGGCCCCAGCACGAACGGGACCGGCAATCCTTAGCCCCGATCGCGCATCAACCGTTGCTGATCCCGCTTCCAGTCGCGATCCTTCACCGTCTCGCGCTTGTCGTGCAGCTTCTTGCCCTTGGCCAGCGCAAGCTCGACCTTCGCCCGGCCCTGGCCGTTGAAATAGACCGACATCGGGATCAACGTCATGCCCTCGCGGCTCAGCCCTTTGTGCATCTTCTCGATCTCGCGCTCGTGCAGCAGCAATTTGCGCGGGCGTTTGGGCTCATGGTTGAGCCGGTTGCCATGGCTATATTCGGGGATATTGGCGTTGATCAGGCTGACCTGGCCATCCTTCACCTCGGCATAAGCCTCCGCGATCGAGCCCTCGCCGAAACGGAGCGATTTCACCTCGGTACCGGTCAGCGCGATCCCCGCCTCGAAGAAATCCTCAAGGAAATATTCGAACCGCGCGCGCCGGTTTTCGGCGACGATCTTCTTCTTGTCGAATTCGGGGGGACGGGGGCGTGCCATGGGAGCGGCGATGTAGGGGCTTGTGCAGGATGTGGCTAGGGCATGACGCACCGCGCGGCCGCCAGGGGGAAGGCTTACGTCGGATGACGTATTGGCCGGGCGATGGCCGGGGGCAGACTGCGCCCCTCCCGAACGTGCGGCGAGCTGGTATAGTAACGCGAAGAACATTGCCCGGGAGAAGACATGATGAAAGCCCAGTCTCGCTCGGCCTCTAAAGCATTCGTGGGCCTCCTGCTCCTGTCGGCAGGCGTCCTTTTCCGGGGTGGCGCGATTGCCCAGGGGGTTGGCAAAAGCGGATGGGCCGGCAAGAACGATCCGCTCGCGAGAAAGCTGATCGAGCAGGAGCGGACATGGGGGCCACCCTGTCCTGCGCGCCACCCGGCAAGATCGCCGCGGCGTCAGCGGCTTTTGTGACAGATGTCATTGCCGATGATTTCGTCGGCACCAGCCCCAGAGGGCCGCTCTACACCAAGGCTGACATGCTCCCCAAGAAGACAGGACCTGCTCCCGAGACCGAGCGGGACTGCAAATTGATCAGCGCCCGGGTGCGCTATTTCGGACCCGACGTCGCGGTGCTCTACGGCCGCGAGAGCGCGATCGCGAAGGGCGCGGGCGGCAAAGAGGCGCCGCGAACCCTAGTCTGGACGGATACCTGGCTACGACGCGCCGGCAAGTGGCAGATCATCGCCGTTCAGGACATGGTTCCGCCAAAGCCGTAGATTGCCGCAAGCGCTGCCCGCGCGGAGCAGCGCGGGAGCAAGGGTTGCCCCTCGCTCACACACTCCACCTCCATCCGGGGCAGGCACGCAAGCGAAGGGAGTCGCTTGGCCGGCTCCGCCACGACGGCTAAGCTGAGCGGGGCGGTTGGGGGCAAGGTCGCCAGCTGGATCGCTTTCTGAAGTGGGAGGCCGCTTTGGCGTCTGACGTCGTGAGTGTGAGTGAATTCTCCCAGGTCGTCGGCAAGATCTACGACGCGGCCGTCGAACCGAATGATTGGCGCGCAGCGCTTGAGGCCATATGCGGCTTCGCCAACGCCAAGACCGCCGTGCTGATGTCCTACGACGTCTTCGACAAGACGCCGCCTTGGCAGTTAGAGGTTGGTCACGGCGAATATTGGACAAAGGTATACCATGATAAATACCTCACCTCGAACCCCTTCATGGACGACGTGGGATATCTGGATTCCGGCGAACAGATATACGCATCGAGCCGCCCCCAATATTCGACGCTGTTCGAGACTGATTTCTATCATGGCTGGCTGAAGCCCCAGGGTCTTATCGATGCGACCTTGCTGGTCGTCGAACGATCGACGAACAACATGACGACGCTGTCGAACATTCGAAGCGACAGCCAGGGCCCGTTCGACGACGAGGCCGTGGCCCGGATTCGCTTGCTTCATCCGCATCTGCGCCGGGCGGTGCTGATCGGACGGGCCTTCGAGGATCAGCGCCGGCGGCTCGCCGACGATGCCGCCGTCCTCGACTCGTTCGCCGCCGGGATGTTCCTGCTGGGCCAGAGAGGTGAAATCGTACAGGCGAACGCCGCGGGTGAGGCGATGCTGGTCGCACGGTCGCCGCTGAGGACCCGCAACGGCCGCATCGACCTCGCCATTCCCGCGGCCAACCGCGCCCTGCAAGCCGCGCTTGTCGCCGCGCGCGAGGGCGATGTGGGCCTCGGAGCCCGGGGAACCTCTATCCCGCTGCGCGGCGAGGTTAGTGCGGGCGACGAACTTGTCCTCCATTTGTTGCCGCTGAATGCCGTGCGCCGGCAGTCGATCGACGCGGATCGCAGCGCAGCCTTCGCCCTTTTCGTGCGTCGGGTCGATCGTGATGACGTCACCGCCATCGCCACCTTCGTCCAGCGGTTCCAGCTCACGCCGAAAGAGGCCGACGTGTTGCAGACCGTCGTCGAGGTCGGCGGCGTGCCGCAGGCTGCCGACGTGCTGGGCCTGTCGCCAGCGACGGTCAGGACCCACGTCACCAGCATCTTCAACAAATCCGGCGTCCGCCGGCAGGCGGACCTGATCCGGCTTCTGATGGAGATGAAGTCGCCCTTCGCGAGATAAATCGCTTCGCCTCCCACGATCGTAGGAGGCGCGGGCCTCTCAGCACCTTTAGGAACGTCCTGCGCGGCCCGATTTAGCTCGACGCCGCCATCCGCACTTCGCGGATTTAGCAATCGTCCTTGGAGGTACCATGAAGAGCGTATCTTTGGCGATGGCCTTGGGGGTCATGGCATTTTCCAGCAGTGCCTATGCGAGTGCGATCATCGAGATCAAGCAACAGGGCGCCAATGTGGTGGCAACCGGTTCCGGTACACTGGACCTGGCCGATCTGTTCGCAAGTTTTGGCGGGTTCGACGGATTTACCGCCGTCAGCGGCCAAGCTGCCTATGCGGTGCTGGGGCCTGTTCCACCCAGTTTGGATTCGGTAACCTTCATGACAGGCCTGAACGGGCCTGCGCATTTCGGATCTGGCACCTATAAGGTGGCGTCGTCGGGAAGCGGCGACAGGTTCGGCATCGACGTCGCCAGCGGAACCGCGCGTCTGTGGGTTTCGCCTTTCTACCATTCCGGCAGCGCGCTTTCTGCCACCGACACCTGGGACAATACGACGCTTGCGGACCTCGGCCTCGATCCGGGCGTCTATACCTATAGCTGGGGAAGCGGCGCGGATGCCGATACGCTGCAAGTACGGATCGGAGGGGCAATTGGCGGCGTGCCGGAGGCGTCGACCTGGGCGATGATGCTGGGCGGCTTCGGCCTGATCGGCGGGGCGATGCGGCGGCGGCGCCCGAGCCGTCAATTCTTGGCGGTCTGCGCCTGAAATTCCGGGGGCACTTTACTAAGGTCCCGGGCCCCGGTTTTCCCACCGCCGTTGCGAGTGGAAGGTCCGCGTCATCATGTACCTCGGCAATTAGTATAGTGTCCCCGAATTACCGTAGTGTCCCCGAATTACCGAGTCCCGAATTACCCGGTTTGACGATCTGTCCCATGGCCGCCGTCCAATAGGAACGTCCGCTGCCGGTCGTCACCAGTCCTTCGTGACTCCGCTTCGTTGAACGTCTAATTCTCGGCCCGTCGCCCGAAAGCGGCTATCTGATCACCCGCTGACCGTCGCGAGCGTTGCCTGGCAATCGTCGGCTCATTCGCGGCAGATTTCCGCGCGGCGCTTGCAATGATCATGGTCGTATTTCGCGCATTCCGCCGCGCAGATCTCGCAAATCTCGATGCGGGTATGGAACATGGCGCCCTATTTCGGACCTGACGTCGCGGTGCCTTACGGCCGGGCAGAAATTCGGAGATACTATACTTAATTCAATATCTGTCTGGCCGGGAGCGGGCTGGCCGCTCCCGACTTGATCACGGAACTTCGAAGACACCGGCCCGCAGTCCACCGTGTCGGCACGCGAAGCCCCTCCTCGCGCTCCTTACAACCCATCCACGCTCTTACTCACCAGCACGTTCACCGCCACCCGGCGGTTCTGCGCCTTGCCTTCCGGCGTGTCGTTGGGCGCCGCCGGGTCAGCCTTGGCCATGCCCGTCGGGGTCAGCATGCGATAGGGTTTCCACCCGCATTGCTGCTGGAGATAATTGATCACGCGGCCGGCACGCTTTTCGCTCAGCTGCTGATTGAAGTCGTCGCCACCGGTCGAATCCGTGTAGCCAACCACCAGCAGCAGCGCGTTCTCCTGGGCCTGGGCCGCGCTTGCCGTATTGCAGAGCTGAGCCTTGTCCTGCGCGGACAATTCCGTCTTGCCGGTGTCGAAATGCACCTCGGTCGTGCTCTTGATATTATATTTGTCGATATCGCCTAGGTGCCCGCGCAGGTTTTCCGTCGCCGCGGTCTGTTCCTCGAAGCGCTGGCTCGTGCCGTTACGGATCATCGACGCGGTCTTGAAATCGCTGTTCCGGAAGCTGATCCGGCTCGCCACCAGCTCGCTGTTGGATTGCGCATCGCCCGCGCGCCATGTCTTGATCGTCACCGGCAGGCCGTTGAGCAGCGCGTCCTGCGCCATCTTGCTGTGAACGCCGAACAGGCCACCTCCGGCCCTAATCTGCGTGGCGTCGTTGACGGCAATGATCGTGCTGGCGCCATCGGCTGTGACGACCTTCATCCTGTCGCCGTTCCGCGCGGTAATGACGCCTTTGATATCGGGGCCGGCGCTTTTCACGCCATTGACGACGATGCTGCTATCGGGTGCGTCCTGCTGCTGTGCGAATACGGTGCCCGATGCGGTCACAGTCAAGGCGACAAGCAAGGCGCGGACGCCCGAAGATTTCGAAATCATACCCATTGAGCAACTCCTCTCAAACCACCCCGTGGAACCCTGCCTGTTCAGATCAACCTGTCCGCCACATGAATATCCTTCGGGCGACTAGTTTCGGAGCAGGCGATCCGGGCGCGCCGTGCGATGAGCTGATTTGATCGCGCTACAGATTGACTGTCCCCCGACACGCGAATCACCCGCTTTGTCGGACCGGATGGCCAATCTTTGTAACGGTTCATCGTGATATTCTTTCGCGCTGCCGCCATCGCGGTCCGTCGGTCCAGCGCCTTGACAATTATACGTATAAAGCGTACACGCTCGCTCACGGAGATGCGGCTTCGCCATCAAGTTCGTTTCCGGTGTTTTTTATTTTTCCCTTCGGGCGCGGGCCTGCGCACCCCACCAAATTGGCTATTTCTCAGGTCTGGTTAAAATGCGGGCCCGCCTCAGACGCGGCGGTGCACCACCGGTGTCATTAAGTTCGTTTCTGATTTTTTTGATTTCCTCTTCGGGCGACCGGCCTCGTGCCTGGCAAACCGGCGCGGCGCGGGGACGATCCGGCGCCCGATCCGGATGCTGTCGCCGATCGGAATCTCGCGGTTTTATGCGCCCGTCAATATCTTCCTGAAGCGCGCCTTGATTAGCCGATCTTCGAGGATGCGTCCGACGACGTAGAGAATGGCGAAGAACGACGCGAAGACATAAGCGGGCGTGGGCGAGGGTTTCTTGCTGCGTCGCCCGCCTTCTTCATCCTCGCCTTTCTTTGGCTTCTCGGGCGCAGGCGCGCCCAGGAATTTGTCGATCGGGTTAAGCTGGACCGCCACTGCGGCCTTGGCCGCAGGCTTTTGCGGCGCGGCCGCAGCTTTCCCGGACGTACTCGCGGTTTCAGTCGATGGTTTCTGGAGCTTGCCGATCGCGATCGTCACCTGAGCGAAGCCCAGGAACAGCGGCACCAGCAGGAAGCAGAACAGCAACGCCCGACTGATCAGATGATAGCGCAGCACAGATCCGGCCGCACCTTTCTCGATCCGCAGCACGCCGGAATCGAAGACAGACATCTTGTCCTGCGCGGGCTGGTCCTTCTTGCGGAAGGTCAGCGTGTCGTCCGTCCGTTCATGGCTGGTGCCGGTCAGTCGAAACAAAGGCGCGAGCCGGTCGAAGGCCTCGTCGCTCGATTGGCCGGGGGCGAGCGCCACGCTGCCTTCGACGTGCCAGATCCAGGTGATCAAACGCATGCCTGGGAATTTTTCCTCGAACAAGGTTCCGGGGTCGGTGGACGAGCCGCCGTGGGCTGCTCCCCAGGAATGCGGCGTCCACGGCTGCGCCAGCCTGACCGGCGACGTCACTCCGCCGGCACCGCGGCCGGCGAGCGGCCAAACCGTTGCCTGATCGTCTTCCAGCCCTCGGTGAAGGGATAGGTCATCTGCTCGCGGACCGTCATGCGGCGGCCGCCCTCCATGCCCAGCAACTCGGCCTCGCCGTCGATGCAGGTGCCGAACATCCGATCGATGAAGACGTAGGATCCGGCATAATTGCTCCGGGTGGACTCGTAATCCTGCGAATGATGCAGGCTGTGATGCTCGGTGGTGGTGAACAGGAAGCGCCACCATTTCGGCGAATTGAAGCGGACATTGATATGCTGATAGGACCCGACTGTCAGGCCGACCGAGCCCGCCAGCAGGAAGGCGCGCGGCACGAAATCGAACAGGCCGCCAATGCCGAGCCCGATCAGGAACAGCTCGACCGGGTTGCCTACGGCGCCTTTGTTGATGTTCAGCTGGGTGATGTAGTGATGCACCGAATGGGGCAGCCACAGCGGATACCAATTGTGCATCCCGCGATGCATCCAATATTGCCCGAAATCGAAGATGAAGGAGAGCAGGAAAGCCTGTACGAGCAGCGGCAGGCCGGTAAACCAGGCGAACTTCTCCGCGTGGAAGTGGCTCTGGACGGCTTTGATCAGCACGTCGCTGCCGATATAGCTGTCGACCATGCGGAGCAGCGTGTAGGTCAGCCCGACATAGAACAGGTCGACGACCAACTCCTTCCAGGTCAGGCGCCAGCTCTCGTAGCGCGGATTGACCCACTCGAGCCCTAGCAGCAGCACCCTGAAGCCGATGCCTATGCCGATCGCGGTCGATGCCTTGGCAATCGAATTGGGTGCGTAATACCAGAAAGCGAGCAGCGCGAAGAACATCGTCGGCTGGAACCAGGTGAAGACGAACTGCTTGACCGGGCCGCCTTCTACCCTCGGGATATTCTCCCAGCCCACGGTTACTGGCGACTGGGTTCCGACCACCCTTTTCCCTACGCGAACACCGTCCATCTTGTCCCCGCTCTACCGCGTTGCAGGGGCAAGATATCCGGAGCGCCGCTACGGCGTTATACGTCATCGGACGTATACGCCCCCCGCCAGGGCTGGGGAGACGGCGTGGGGCCCGCCGTTAGCAGGGGAGCTTAGGCAATTCCCGCATGCGCCAGCGCGGCGTCAACCGCCGCTCGGCTGGTCGCGCTCGGCGGCGTCATCGGCAGGCGCAGCTCGGTCGGGAAGTCCGGGCTGACCTTGCCGAGCGCATATTTGATCGGTCCCGGTGAGGCATCCGTGAACAAGGCGGCATGGAGCGGATAGAGCCGGTCCTGCCACGCGAGGGCGTCTTCCCAGCGCCCTTCGGCGCAGGCCTTCTGAAACTCGGCGCATTCGCGCGGGGCGACGTTGGCAGTGACGGAGATACACCCCACCCCGCCCATCGCCATGAAACCCAGCGCCATGTCGTCATTGCCGGAGAGCTGGATGAAGTCCTTGCCGCAGGCCTCGCGCTGGGCCGAGACACGGGCGGCGTTGCCGGTGGCGTCCTTGACGCCGATCACGGTCGGCAGCCTGGCGAGCTCGCCCATCGTCTCGACGCTGATGTCGACAATCGTGCGCGCGGGCACATTGTAGAGCATGATCGGCAGGTCGCAGCCGGCGGCGAGCGCATGGAAATGGGCGAGCACGCCTTCCTGGTTGGGGCGATTATAATAAGGCGGCACCAGCAAGGCCGCGTCGGCGCCCGCCGCCTTGGCCGATTCCATATGGTGGAGCGCGACGGCCGTGTCGTTCGATCCGCAGCCCGCGATCACGCGCACGCGGCCCGCCGCCTGTTCGATGCAGACGCGCACGACACGGTCATGCTCCTCGATCGTCATGGTCGCGCTTTCGCCGGTCGTGCCGCATGGCACCAAAGCAGACGAACCGGACTCGATCTGCCAGTCGACGAGCGCGCGAAACGCTTTCTCGTCGATCGCGCCATCACGAATTGGCGTGACCAGGGCAGGAATCGACCCGCTAAACATCCGCTTTCCCTTCACCTTCCGACTCTTGAGCGCCATATTAGGCGCATGAAGCGCAACCGTAACCGCAGGCCCCGGGCGCCTGATAGCCGCCTGTCCGGCATTCGCAAGTTTGTGCCCGCGACTTTGGTGCTGCTTTCGGTCGCTGCGGCGGCCGCGACGCTCACCAGCCAGTCGATCCCGCCACGCTTCAAGATCGCCGATCAGGATAGCGGCGGTGACACCGCCCTGCCCTCCAGGCCGCCCCGCACGGACGCGCTCTGGCCCGCGATCGACGAATGGCAGCGGCTGCGCCAGAGCGACAGGCTCCCGTTTGCTGATTATGCCCGCTTCCTGATCGCGCATCGCGGCTGGCCGGGCGAACCCGGCCTGCGCCGCGTCGCCGAGCGTCAGATCCTGCCCGATCAGACCGCGCCCAGCCTGGTCGCGCAATTTTTCGACACCTTCCCGCCGCTGAGCGGCGCTGGCCGCGTACGCTATGCCGAGGCGCTCGCCGCGACCGGCCAAACGGACAAAGCACGGACCGCGGCGGCGGCGGCATGGACGATGGGGCCGCTCTCCAACGACGACGAGGCACGGCTGACGAGCCGATTCGGCAGCCTCTTCACCCCATCCGAGCAGGACCAGAGGATGGAGGTGCTGCTGTGGGCGCGCGCATCGTCCGCCGCCTCGCGCCAGATCGCGCTGGTGAGCGCGCAGCGGCGGCCGATTTATGCCGCGCGACTCGCCTTCCAGACCAACGCCCCCGACGCGGCGGCACAGGCGGCCGCGGTCGGACCCGACGCCGATCATGATGCGGGCTTCGTCATCGACCGCGCCTTGTGGCTCCGCGCCAATGCACGCGAACTGGATGCGCGTACGTACCTTGCGCAACCCGAGACGCTGGATGCGCCCGCTTTCGATCCGCAGGCCTATCTGACCGCGTTGCTGACCTTCGCCAGCGCCGCCGCGCACGACAGACAGTCGTCGCTGGCTTATGGCATCGCCGCCAATCTCGGCCACGCTTTTGCGCCGGGCACGGATATCCGCGCGCAGGACCTGAAGCTTCGCGATCCCTATACCAGCCTTGCCTGGCTGGCGGGCACGACCGCGCTCAAGCAACTCAACCGGCCGCGGGATGCGGAGGCGATGTTCCGGCTTTATGCTTTGGCGGCACAATCGCCGGGCAGCCAGGCCAAGGGCGAATATTGGGCGGGCCGCGCGGCGCAGATGGCGGGCAACCTGCCCGACTCGACCGCGCATTTCACCGCCGCAGCGGCCAATATCGACCAATTTTACGGCCAGCTCGCAACCGAGCGGCTCGGCCGTCCGATCGTGGCGCCGGCCGACCCTGCCCCGCTCGAGATCGCGCCGGCAACGCGCGCTGCCTTCGCCAATCGCGAGGTTGTGCGCGCGGCGCGGCTGCTGGGCGAGCAACGCGACTGGCTCACGCAGACGCAATTCGTGCGCAAGATCGCGGCGGATGCGGATAGCGACACGGATCATGCGCTGGCGATGGAGCTCTCCAAATCGCTGCAGCGGCCCGATCTGGGCGTGATCGTGTCACGCAATGCGCGCAAATCGGGTGCACGCGACCCGATCCGGCTCGGCTTCCCGACACTGTCGGTACCGCAGGCAATGGCAACGCATTGGACGATGATCCACGCGATCGCGCGCCAGGAAAGCCAGTTCGACCGCCAGGCACTGAGCGGCGCGGGCGCGCACGGGCTGATGCAGATGATGAACCCAACCGCCAGGGAGCAAGCCGGCAAGCTGGGCCTGCCTTGGGCCCCGGATCGACTGACCGACGTGGACTATAACGTCATGATCGGATCGAGCTTCTTCGACCGGATGCTCAATTATTATCAGGGCAATTATGTGCTGGCAGTAGCGAGCTACAATGCCGGCCCCGGCAACGTGAACAAGTTCATCCGCGCCAATGGCGACCCGCGGCTGCCTGGCGTCGACATGGTCGACTGGATCGAGGCGATCCCCTTCACCGAGACGCGCACCTATGTGCAGAAGGTGCTGGAAAATGCGGTGGTCTACGATTTGTTCAACCCCGAACGCGCGCGGACGCCGGAAAAGGACCGGCTGTCTTATTATCTCGGCAAGAAGGACGGGGGTTGAGCAAGGCCTCCCATTTTTGCCGTGATGCCAGCGAAGGCTCGCATCCATCTCCCGAACGTCCAACCAAGCATGACGGACAAGAGATGGACCCCAGCTTTCGCTGGGGTGACGTGGATATTGTGAATGTCTGACACCCAACCGATCACACCCGCCGGTTTCGCCGCGATGCGCCAGCGCTACGAGGTTCTCTTCTCCCAGGAACGCCCAAAACTGGTCGAGACGATCAGCTGGGCTGCCGGTAATGGCGACCGGTCCGAGAATGGCGACTACATCTATGGCCGCAAGAAACTCCGCGAGATCGATCGGGAGCTGACCCATTTGTCGCGCCGGATGAAGGCGGTGAAGGTGGTCGATCCCTCGGCGCAGGGCGACCGCAGCCGCGCCTGGTTCGGCGCGACCGTCACCATCGCCGACGAGGAGGACAGGGAACGCGTCGTTACCCTGGTGGGCGAGGACGAGGCCGATGCGAGCGCGGGCCGGATCAGCTGGCGTTCCCCTCTCGCTCGCGCTTTGCGCGGAGCCGCGATCGGCGACTTGCGCCGGGTCGACCTGCCGGCGGGCGCGCGCGATTATGAAGTGATCGCGATTGCATATCCGGTTTCGTAGGCTTTTGCCGGTCAGCCGGGCTTAAGAAGCCATCGCTATAGCCATGTCCCACCGCTAAGATCGGGCACGACCTTGGGGATTTCCAGATGAAGCTTGCCGTGACGCGCCTTCTTTCCGCCGGAGCGATGCTTGCGCTGATCGGCCCGGCCTATGCGGAGCCGCCAGCCGTTAAGACTTCACCGCCATCCGCAGCCGCGCCGCAGCCGGCGGCTGCCGTGCCCTGGCTGTTCCAGGGCAGCGACCTGCCCGTCGACAAGGCCTGGCGCTTCGGCGTGCTGCCCAATGGCGTGCGTTATGCGGTGCGGCAAAACAAATATCCGGCGAACAGCCTCGCGATCCGGGTGCGGATCGACGCGGGCGCACTGATGGAGCGCGGCGACGAGAAAGGTTATGCCCATTTTATCGAGCATATGACCTTTCGCGGCACCAAGAGCGTGCCCGACGGCGAAGGAATCCGCACCTGGCAGCGGCTCGGCGCAGCGTTCGGCACCGACACCAACGCCTTCACCAACCTGACCCAGACGCTCTACCAGCTCGATCTGCCCAAGAGCGATCCGCCGTCGATGGACACGGCGCTGCACCTGCTGTCCGAAATGGTGTCGGGCGCCAATTTCGACCCCAAACTGGTCGACATCGAGCGCAAGGTGGTGACGGCCGAGCGCTCATTGCGGCAGACGCCTCTGGCCAAACGCGTCCAGGACACCTCCAAGGCGTTGATCCTGACCGGCACCCGCGCCGCGACCGCCGATCTCGCAGGAACCGACGAAACGCTGGATGCGGCCAACGCCGACCGGCTGCGCGCATTCTATGATCGTTGGTATCGCCCCGAACGCGCGGCGGTGGTGATCGTCGGCGATGCCGATCCGGCGGTGCTGGAAGACGCGATCCGCCGCCATTTCGGCGAGTGGAGCGGCCGGGGCACGCCGCCAGCAGAGCCGGATTATGGCAAGCCGGTCGCGCCCAAGACGATGAGCGCCGTGATTACCGACCCGCAGGCTCCCAACCAGCTGTCGCTCAACTGGGTGACGCAACATGACGACCGCCCCGACACCTTTGCCGGTGAGAGCGCCGATCTGACCCGAGCGATCGCGGTGCAGGTTTTGTCGCGGCGGTTCGCGCGCAGGGCGCGCGAGGGCGCGAACTTCCTCGGCGCGGGGGCAGGCTATGGCGAGCAGCGTCATGTCCAGGACACGATGACGGTCGCGATGGCGCCCAAGGAAGGCCAGTGGGCGCAGGCCCTGTCCGAGACCTATGGCATCCTGGCAGACGCGGTCGCGACCCTACCCAGCCAGGACGAGATCGATCAGGTCGCATCGAGCCTGGAAGCCGGACTGCAATCCGCCGCGGCCGGGGCTGCCACCACACAATCGGGCTCATATGCCAACCAGCTGGCGAATGCGGTCGGCTCGGGCGAGGTGGTCGAGGAGCCGGCGTTCATGCTCGATCTGTTCGAGAAGCAGCGCAAGGGCCTGACGCCCGAGAATGTGGGTGCGGCCATGCGCGCGGCGATCCAGGGTGAGGCGCGCGCCATGCTGCTCAGCCCGACGCCGATCGAGGGCGGAAACGATGCCTTCGCCACCGCGCTGACGCAGGCGCGCGCGGCCAAGGCGCAGGCGCGGACCGAGGAAAAGCATGCCAGCCTCGACGATCTCGGCCAGCCCGGCGCACCGGGAAAGATCGTGTGGCGATCCGAGATTGCCGACCTGGGGGTGACGCGGGTCAGGTTCGACAATGGCGTCGAGGTCGATCTGCGCCGCAATAATAACGAGCAGGCGGGGATTTTGGTGATCGCGCTCGCGGGCGACGGGATGACCGCGCTCGATCCGAAAGCGCGGAACCTGCTGTGGACCGCGCCCGCGATCGTGCAAGGCGGCGTCGGCCCGCTCGATTATGGCGCGCTGGAACGGGCGACCGCTGGCAAAAGGCTGGGGCTGAACTTCGGCGTCGGCGAACGTGGCTTCACCTGGGCGGGGGCGACCACAGCGGTGCAATTGGTCGATCAATTGCGGCTGATCGACACCGCGATCCGCGAGCCGCGCTTCGACAGCAAGGCGTTCGAGCGGATCCGCGACGGCTTCGTCCAGAATTACGATTCGCTTTATGCCTCACCGCAATCGGTATTCGGCGCCCTCGCCAGCCAGCCGATGCACGGCGGTGACCGGCGCTTCGCCTTCCCGACACGCGCGGAGGCCAAAGCCGTGACGCCCGACGCCTTCCGCGCCTTTTGGCAGCCCCTGTTCGCGAACGGGGCGCGCAAGGTGCTGATCATCGGCGATATCGATACCGATGCGGCGATCGAAGCCGCGCGCCAGACGTTCGGCGCGGCGGTGACGAAGCCGCAGTTCAAGGAGCCTTCCTCGCACCTGGCGCTCAAACCGCCCGCGCCGATGGCAGCACCTTTGGTGTTCACGCATCGCGGCGATCCCGACCAGCTGTTGACCGCGAGCGTGTGGACGACGACCGGTTCGCTCAAGGATCTGAAGCAGTTGCGCGCGCTCAACATTGCCGCGCAGATCATGCAGACCCGGCTCTACGACCGCTTTCGCGAGAGCGAGGGCGGCACATACACGCCGGGCGTCAGCAACAGCCAGTCGGAGGTCTTCCCGAATTTCGGCCTGTTCATCGCCTACAGCCAGCTTAAGGCCGAGCGGCTCAACGATTTCGAGAAGGCAACGCGCGATATCGCGCAGGACCTAACGAGGAGCGGTCCAACCGCAGACGAGCTTACGCGCGCGCTGACCCCCGTCGTCAGCGGCAACGACCAGCGGCGCAAGCTCAACGGATATTGGGCACAGATGCTGCAGGGCGATCTCGACGATCCGCGCTACGTGACTTTGCTGCGCACCGGCGTGACCGGCTACCAAGAGGTCACCGCCGAGCAGGTGAAAGCGGTGGCGAAGAAGTGGCTGTCGAAGGCGCCGGCTCTCCAGATCGAAGTGCGGGGGGCGACTAAGCCCTGACTGCCGTCACGCCGGCTTTCGCTGGCGTGACGGGGAAAGTGTAAGCTCACCCCGCTTTGGGCGAGACCGCCTCAGCCACGGGCTGTGCGGCGGGCTTCGCGCCTGGCTGATCGACCACGCGGATATTGAGCTCGCGCAATTGCTTGGGCGTGACGAAGGCGGGGGCGCCCATCATCAGGTCTTCGGCCTTCTGCGTCATCGGGAAGACGATGACCTCGCGGATATTGGGCTGGTCGGCGAGCAGCATGACGATGCGGTCGACACCCGGCGCCGATCCACCGTGCGGCGGAGCGCCGTACTTGAACGCGTTGATCATGCCCGCGAAATTGGTGTCGACATCGGCCTGGCTGTACCCGGCGATCTCGAACGCCTTGTACATGATGTCGGGACGGTGGTTCCGGATCGCACCCGACGACAATTCCACGCCGTTGCAGACGATGTCGTACTGGAAAGCGAGGATATCGAGCGGATCCTTGGTCTCCAGCGCCTCCAGCTCGCCCTGCGGCATCGAGAAGGGGTTGTGGCTGAAGTCGACCTTCTTTGCGTCCTCGTCATATTCGAACATCGGGAAGTCGACGATCCAGCAGAATTCGAACCTTTTCTGGTCGATCAGCTCCAGCTGTTCGGCGATGCGCGTACGGGCGAGGCCGGCCAGCTTGGCCGCCTGCGCTTCCTTTCCGGCGGCGAAGAACAGGCCATCGTCGGGGCCGAGGCCCAGGCTATCGGCGAGGGCGGACATCTTGTCCTCGCCATGGTTCTTGGCGATCGGGCCGCCCCATTCGCCGCCCTTGCGCGTGGCGTAACCGAGGCCGGCAAAGCCTTCCGACTGCGCCCAGCTGTTCATGTCGTCGAAGAATTTACGACTCTTCTCGGCGGTGGCGGGCGCGGGGATCGCACGGACCACGTCGCCGCTCTCGACGATCGAGGCGAAGCGGCCGAAGCCAGAGCCCTTGAAGGCCTCTGACACGTCGGAGATGATCAGCGGATTGCGCAGGTCTGGCTTATCGTTGCCGTATTTGAGCATCGATTCCTTATAGGGGATGCGCTTGAACGGCAGCGGGCTGACCGTGCGGCCCTTGCCCTGCCAGTTAGCGAACTCCTCGAAAACGCCGTGCAGCACGGGCTCGATCGCGGCAAAGACGTCGTCCTGCGTGACGTAGCTCATCTCGAAATCGAGCTGGTAGAATTCGCCCGGCGAGCGGTCGGCGCGCGCGTCCTCGTCGCGGAAGCAAGGCGCGATCTGGAAATAACGGTCGAAACCGGCGACCATCAGCAATTGCTTGAACATCTGCGGCGCCTGCGGGAGCGCGTAGAACTTGCCGGGGTGGACGCGGCTCGGGACCAGATAGTCGCGCGCGCCTTCGGGCGACGACGCGGTCAGGATCGGCGTCTGGAATTCGGTGAAGCCCTGGTCGATCATACGGCGGCGGAGCGACGCGATCACGTTCGAGCGCAGCATGATATTGGCGTGCAACGTCTCGCGGCGCAGATCGAGGAAGCGGTTCTTGAGACGGATTTCTTCAGGGTAATCGGCCTCGCCCGCAACCGGAAGCGGCAGTTCCTGCGCTTCGGATTGGACGGTAACGCTCTTGGCAAACACCTCGATCTCGCCGGTGGCGAGGTTGGCGTTGGCCGTACCCTCGGCGCGCGCCTTAACCAGACCATCGATCGTGACGACCGACTCGACCCGCAAGCGTTCAAGGATCGACAATGCGGGGCTGTCGCTGTCGGCGACGATCTGGGTCAGACCATAATGGTCGCGCAGATCGACGAACAGCACGCCGCCATGATCGCGCTTGCGATGGACCCAGCCCGACAGGCGAACCGTTTCGCCGACATTGGCCGCCGAAAGACCGGCGCAGGTATGGGTGCGATAAGCGTGCATCAGAGCTTCTTTCTACATCGTCATGCCAGCCGAGGCAGGCATCGCCGGCGGCGGTGCCGGACCTAGCCTCCTGAGGCCCCGGCCTCCGCCGGGGCGACGGCTAAATTGGATCGGCTGCGCTTTCCTTGCACGACCCTCTTTGTCAACCCGCGCAAGCGACGCTATGGCCGACTCTCAATGCTTATTCATCCTTTGATCACCGACACCGCAACGCTCACCGAACTCTGCGCCAGGCTCGCGAAAAGCCCTTACGTCGCAGTCGATACCGAGTTCATGCGTGAGAACACCTATTGGCCCGAACTGTGCCTGGTGCAGATCGCCGACCAGAACGAAGCCGCGGCGATCGATCCGCTGGCGCCCGACATCGATCTCACCCCCCTGCTCGACCTGCTGGTCGATAATGAGGATGTGCTCAAGGTCGTCCATGCCGGCGGGCAGGATATCGAAATCGTCCACAACCTGACCCAGCGTACCCCGCATCCGCTGTTCGACACGCAGATTGCGGCAATGGCGCTGGGGATGGGTGAACAGGTCGGTTATTCCAACCTGGTCGAGAGCATGACCGGCGTGAAGCTCGACAAGGGCGCGCGCTTCACCGACTGGAGCCGCCGCCCGCTCGACAAGCGCCAGATCGATTATGCGATCGGCGACGTGACCTACCTCGTCCAGATCTTCCCGCGCATGCTCGAGAAATTGCGCAAGACCGGCCGCGGCGCCTGGCTCGACGACGAGATGGAACGGATCGCCGACCCGGCCAATTATGTGAACGACCCCGATCTCGCGTGGCAGCGGATCAAGGTACCGAGCCGCAAGGCCGAAGTACTGGGCAGGCTGAAGGCGGTCGCCGCCTTCCGCGAGCGCGAGGCGCGCCGCAAGAATCTGCCGCGCGGCCGCCTGGTCAAGGACGAGACGCTAGCCGACCTGGCTGTCCATCCGCCACGCAGCCAGGGCGATCTCGCTAAGGTACGCGGACTTGCCGCGAGCTGGGCCAACAACGACATCGGCGCGCGGCTGATGGGTGCGCTCGAAGGCGCGACCGCGCTCAGCGACTCCGAAATGCCCCCGCGCGACGACCGCCGGCCGGGACTGGGCAAGGAAGGGGCACTGGTCGCAGACCTGCTCAAATTACTGCTCAAAATCCGCTCGCGCGATGCCGACGTGGCCCCCCGCTTGATCGCGCGCGGCGACGAGATCGATGCCATGGCCGCGGGCCAGCGCGACGGACTGCAGATGTTGCAGGGCTGGCGCTACGACGTGTTCGGCAAGGACGCGCTCGATCTATGCGAAGGCCGTACGGCTTTCAGCGTCGTCAACGGCAAGATGGTGATGAGCGAGATCGGGTGATGCCACGCCGCGTGGCGAATGCGGGCCCTGCGATCGCCGCCGCGCGGAAAATCAAAAGAAGCACCGATTCGAGCTGACGAAGCTCAGGCCGTCCTGAGCGCGATCTTGAGCTGAAGCGCATCGGCAAGCATCTTGTGGCGCCGCTCGACGGCCTCGCCATAGAGCGCCGAATCCTCGCCGCGCAAGGTCAGCAACACCACCCCGTTCCCAAAGGATAGGCTGCTCGATTCGAGCGGCTCGGGAACACCACCCGACAGGCGCTGGCCGAGCCGCATGGCATAACCCCAGCGCATGGCACGCGCGGCGAGGTCGTAGCCGATCAATTGGTTGACGATCGGGCACACACCCTCGCCGCCAAAATGGGTGAAGAGGGCCTGGCCGAGCATGGCGCGGCCCGCAGCATCGATCGCGACCCAATTACCGTGTAGTGCGACGTCGAGGCCACGTTCGGCCCGGAATTCCGGATGCGCGCGCCAACCCACGTCGGCAAGCAGGCAGGCCGCGTGGCGCAGGCGCGCCATCTGATGAGGCTCGTCGGCGAACAACGGCGCGATCCAGCGATCGAGCAGATCACCATGTTCGGGGAAGCGGCCCTGACGAGACCCCTCCTCGCGCGCGGCCTCGACCAGCGGATCGAGCGCCTGGATTTCCTCAGGCAGGCTCGAATGGAGTAGTCCTTCGCGCAGGCCATAGGCCGACACGATCAACGCCGACGGATTGAGGCAGCGGGACAGCGACGCAAGCAGCATCGCCGCGTCACCGAGGGAGGCGACGCGCGACGTGGAAATGCCCCCCACCGCCTTGATTCGCTTGGGATCGAGCTGACCGAGCGCGCGGACCAGGCGCTGCCCTTCCGATGGCGCCATCATATATTGGTGCACGATCGGCAGCGGATAGTCGGTCAGCGTCTGGTGTAGCCGCGCCAGCGCGCGCCACGAGCCCCCGACCATGTAGAAAGGCTTGTCGCCGCCCTGGTTCTTCCAGCCTGCCTTGCTGAGCGCCTTGGCGAGCGCTCGGTCGAGCGCGCGGGCCGAACCCAGTTTCATCTGCGCCAGGCGCAACACGCCAAACGGGATCGAGATGCCCTGCCCCACCTGGCCGTTGGCGACACGCACCAGTTCAAGGCTGCCGCCACCCAGATCACCGACGATGCCGTCCGCATCGGGGATCGCCGCCAGCACGCCATGGCCCGCGAGCGAGGCTTCCGCGGTACCCGCCAGAAGTTCGACCGGCAGGCCGATTTCGGCAAGCCGGGCGATGAAATCGGGGCCGTTGCTGGCGTCACGCACCGCCGCCGTCGCGACCGTCCGCAGTTTCACCACACCCATATCCTCGGCGAGACGGCGGAACCGCCTAAGCGCTGTAAGCGTACGATCGACCGCCTGCGCATCGAGCAGCCCGGTCTTGCCCAGGCCCTTGCCGAGCCCGGCCATGATCTTCTCGTTGAACAGGATCGACGGGATACGCCCCTCGCCCTCGTAGATGACAAGGCGGATCGAGTTGGACCCGATGTCGATAATGCCGATCGGGTGTCCGACCAGCTGCGCGCCGTGCTTGGGGAAGTTTGTCGCGCGCATCCGGGGGCTGTGTTTAGCCGGGAACGCGCCTGTCGCCAATGGCGTGCGAAGCACACGGTCAACGATGCGTGATGCCATGCCTTCGGCCCCAGCCGATCAGCCGGTAGCGATCAAGCGGGTCGCGGACGATGCGTGCGTCCACCGGGACGGCTCGGGCGCGGCTGGAAGCGCTGACCGCCCGGACGCGCACCGGGATGCGGCCCGCGCGCGCCACCGCCGCTGCCCTGGGGCGGCGCCTCGGACGGGGCGATCCGCACATCGCCATCTTCCTCGTTCGCGGTCCGCTTGAGCGCGGACTGGAAACGGGCGGCGGCGGCGCGCGGAATCTGAAAGCGCGTCTCGTCGGTGCCGATCCGAATCGCGCCGACATCCTGTTTCGTGATGTGGCCGCGCCGGCAAAGCAAAGGCAGCAGCCAGCGCGGATCAGCGTTGTTGCGCCGGCCGATATTGATGCTGAACCAGACCGTATCCTCGAAGCCGGGCCGCGGTCCATCCGGACGGGTCGGGCGCTGCTGCGCGCCCTCGAGCAATTCCTCGGCTGCGGGCAATTTGGCGCGGTGCGCGCGCACCAGCATCGCAGCGATTTCAAGCGGATCGCGCTCCGCGAGCAGGTCGGCGCCGAGCGCCATGTCCTCTTCGTCCAGCTCGACCGGCTCGCTCAGTGTCACGAGCAGACGCTTGCGATCGGCGGCGGCGATCACGGCCTGCGTCGGCAAATCGATCCATTCGGCCTGAATTTTTGCATCGCGCAGCAAACCCTCGACCCGGCGACGGCGCATGAACGGCACGATCAGGGCAGCGACACCCTTCTTCCCCGCCCGGCCGGTGCGGCCCGAACGATGCTGCAATGCCTCGGCATCGCGCGGCAATTCGACATGGATGACCAGCGATAGCGATGGGAGATCGATGCCGCGGGCCGCGACATCCGTAGCGACACAGACGCGGGCACGGCGGTCGCGCAAGGCCTGCAGCGCGTGGTTGCGCTCGCTCTGGCTATGCTCGCCCGAGAGCGCGACGGCAGCGAAACCGCGTTCGACCAGGCTAGCATGCAAGCGACGCACCGCTTCGCGCGTCGCGCAGAACAGAATCGCCGTATCCGGCTCGTGCAGGCGCAACAAATTCACCGCCGCATTCTCGATGTCCGAGGGGGCAACCGCGAGCGCCTGATAGGCGATATCGCCATGGCCGCGCTCGGCACCGACGGTCGAGATGGTCAGGGCATCGCGCTGATAGCGCCGCGCCAGCGCAACGATCGGCTTCGGCATCGTCGCCGAGAAGAGCAAGGTGCGCCGGCCCTGGGGCGTGGCATCGAGGATTTCCTCAAGCTCGTCGCGGAAGCCCATGTCGAGCATCTCGTCGGCTTCGTCGAGAATGACCGCGGCCAGCCCGGACAGATCGAGCGCACCGCGCTCGAGATGGTCGCGCAGGCGGCCGGGCGTGCCGACCACGATATGCGTGCCATGCGAAAGCTGGCGCCGCTCGCGCGACGGATCCATGCCGCCGACACAGGTCGAGACCCGCGCGCCGGCCTTGGCATAGAGCCATTGCAGCTCACTCGCGACCTGCAGCGCCAATTCGCGCGTCGGCGCGATCACCAAGGCGCGAGGCAGGCCTGGCCGCGGCAGCTGATCGCCCTCGAACAATTGCGGCGCGATCGCCATACCGAAGGCGACGGTCTTGCCGGAGCCGGTCTGCGCGGAGACGATCAGATCGCGCCCGTCGGCATCGTTTTCGAGGACGGCGGCCTGAACGGCGGTGGGCGTGGCATAGCCGCGCTCGGTCAACGCCTCGGAGAGGGGCGCGGGTAATCTACTAAAAGGCATGGCGCCTAAATGGTCGTTTGTGCCCGGACCGCAAGCAGAAAAGGGTCAGCGAACCCGAAGAAGCACGGATTTCCGTCGGCCAAGCGAGAAGTCCCGTCGGCAGCGCGGACCTGGCACCTGCGTTCCGGTGGATTCCGCAACAGGTCCGGCATGAGGGAGCAGGAACGTTCTATCCCCGCTTGAACGTCAGCCGCGGCACCGATCCCGAGCCCTTCAGCGCCGCTCCACGGCCCGAAAGCGACGGGTTGGTCATGAAGTAACGATGCAGGTTGAACGGCCGTTTGCCCGGCACGATCCGCTCGTAGCTGCCGTCGGGATGGAGCCGCCAGCTCTGCTCGTCGTCGATCAGGTTGGCGACCATCACCTGGTCGAGGATCTGAGCATGCACGGTCGGATTTTCGATCGGCAGCAGATATTCGACGCGGCGGTCGAAATTGCGCGGCATCCAGTCCGCCGAGGAGATGAACAATTTTGCCTTCGGGTTGGGCAGTTCTTCACCATTGCCGAACGCCATGATGCGGCTGTGTTCGAGGAAGCGACCGATCACCGACTTGACCCGAATATTCTCGCTGAGGCTCGGCACGCCAGGGCGCAGGCAGCAGATGCCACGCACAACCAGGTCGATCTCTACTCCCGCCGCACTGGCGCGATAAAGCTTCTCGATGATGGCGGGATCGACCAGGCTGTTGAGCTTGGCCCAGATTGCCGCAGGACGCCCGGCGCGGGCATGATCGATCTCCGCATCGATCATCTCGCCAAGCTTGTCGCGCAGGCCCAGCGGCGAGAGCGACAACAATTCCAGCCCGGCCGGCTCGACATAACCGGTGATGTAATTGAACAATTGCGCCGCATCGCGGCCCGCGCGCGGATCGGCGGTGAAGAAGCTCAGGTCGGTGTAAATGCGCGCGGTGATCGGGTGATAATTGCCTGTCCCGAAGTGGCAATAAGTGCGGAAAGCGTCGCCCTCACGACGCACCACCATCGATACCTTGGCGTGCGTCTTCCAGTCGATGAAACCATAGACGACCTGCACGCCGGCGCGTTCGAGCTCTGCGGCCCAGTTGATATTCTGCTCTTCGTCGAAGCGTGCCTTCAACTCGATCACCGCGGTGACCGACTTGCCGGCGTCGGCCGCGTCGATCAGCGCGCGGATCACCGCCGATTGCTTGCCCGCGCGATAGAGCGTCTGCTTGATCGCCACCACGTCGGGATCGCCCGCCGCCTGCTTGAGGAAAGCCAGCACGACGTCAAACGTCTCATACGGGTGATGGACGACAATGTCCTTGGAGCGGATTGCCGCGAAGCAATCGCCGCCATGCTCGCGGATCCGCTCGGGGAAGCGCGCGGTGAAAGGCGGAAATTTGAGGTCGGGCCGATCCTCATCGACCAGCTCCGCCAGATCGCCAACCGCGAGGAATTCCGAAGTATCGACGATCACATCCTCGGTGCCGCCAATCTCCTCTTTGACCAGGCGGGCGAGCGACTTGGGCATGTTGGGAGTCGGTTCGAGCCTGATGATACGCCCTTTGCGGCGGCGCTTGATCGCGGATTGGAAGTAACGGACCAGATCTTCCGCCTCTTCCTCGATCTCGATGTCGCTGTCGCGGATGACGCGGAAAGCGGTATCGCCGAGCATCTGGTAACCGGGGAACAATATGTCCGTGAAGCGGCGGATCAAGGTTTCGATCGTGACGTAACGCGCACGGCTGCCTGGAAGGCGGATGAAACGCTTGAGCGTCACCGGGAGCATTACCAGTTCCTGCGTCGGCTCGCCGTCGGACAGGCGCTTCAGATCGAACAGCAGGGTAAACCCCTTGTTCGGAATGAACGGGAAAGGGTGCGCCGGGTCGAGTGCTTGCGGCGTCAGGACCGGGAAGATCTGGTTTCGGAAATGCTCCTCGCACCATTGAGCAATATCGCCCGCGAGATCTTCCTTTTCGAGCACCTCGATCCCGGCCTTCGCAAGATCGGCGCGCAGCGTGATCCACACCTTCTGCTGGACGTCGGTCAGCTCGTCAGCACGCTGGGCGATGGCAGCGAGTTGCTGGCCGGTGGTCAGCCCGTCGGGCGAACGATCCTCGATAGCCTGCAATTGCTGGCCCTTGAGGCCGGCGACCCGCACCATGAAGAATTCGTCGAGATTGTTGCCCGAAATGGACAGGAAGCGCAGCCGCTCCAGCAAGGGATGCGCGGGATTGCACGCCTCGTCCAGCACACGTTGGTTGAAGGTGATCCAGGAAAGCTCGCGGTTGAAATAGCGCTCGCCGGGCGCGATCCGCTCGGCCGAGCCTTCGACAAATTCGTCGTCATTCTGAGGTGCGGGTGCGCTCGCCTGATCCATGGACAAAAGCTTACGCCTCGATTTGTGACTTCTCAATGACTCGAGCTGTTCCAGCCGTTCGCGCCAAGCCCTTCGACAGGCCGTCATGTCATACCCTCGGAATGAACTTCAGGCTTTTGGCATGAAGCCGGGAAGATGGCCCGACACGACTAGAGATCGGACTCGTCGAAGTCTGCCCGATCAAGGCCGAGTGCCCTGCGCGCGAGCGGCACGGTCAACCGCTGGCGCTGGGCATAAGCCAGCTCGTCGAGCGCATCGATCGCGCGGTGCACACCGAAATAGGAGCGTTCGATGCGCGGGACGAGGTAGCGGACCAGCTCGGGCGGGGCCGCGAGCCCGCGGGCATGACAGAGCTTTTCGATCAACTGGCCGACCAGCGCGTCGTCGGGCTCCTCGATCCGCACTACCGGGGTCGCCGCGAGACGCGATCGAAGATCGGGCAGCCTGACGTCCCAGGCCGGCGGCGGCGCGTTGACGATCAGGATCAGCGGCTTGTGATTGGCCTGCGCCCGGTTCCACGCGTGGAAGACCGCTTCCTCGTCGGCAAACTCCGCATTGTCGATCAGTTCGCCGCCAGTCTTGGCGGCAAAGATGCGGCCAAGCAGCGAACGGCCTGACTTGCGCGGGCCGGTCAGGATCGTCGCCATCACGGGCCACAAAGACCAATGTTCGAAATGACGGATCAGCGGCCGATTGGCGTCCGAGACGAGATAATCCTGTTCGGTATCGCCCGCCGGCCAATCGAGCGGCAGCGCGATCTGGCTCATTTTGGTCGCGTCAGGCGGAGCCCTCCGCCCGTATCCTGGACATTGTAGCCAGCGGTCGTGAGTGCCGTGCGGAACGTCTGCGGATCACCATCATAGCCCACGCGCAACACCGACACGCCGCCGAGCGCGACGCTGTTGGTCGCGACCGCCTTGACCCCAGCTATGCCGCGCAGGCTAGCCATCGCCTGCACCAAGGCAGGATCATCGGGCGTATCCACCTGGACCAGGAAGGTGGAAGCAGCACCGGGCACAGCGATTCCGGTGCCAGCATCGCTTTCGACCGCAGCTTCCTCGGGCAGATCGGGCACGACCGGCGCGGGTGCCTCGAGTGAGCGGTCGGTGCGCAACTGCCCGTCGCGCAGCGCCGCAGCATAGGCCTCATCAATCCGCCGCACGCCCTCGTCCAGCATCTGCGGGAGCTTTTCGCTGTCAGTCGCGGTCAGGTCGAAACGCGTGATCACTTCGCCATCGGGGCCGTGCAGCGCCGAGAAATGAGCTAGCACCGGGCCACCCGGATATTGCCGGACGAGCTGCACGATCGGCACGACCACGTCCGATGCGCCATATTGATCGAGCAGGTTGCGCCACAGGCCACGCCCGGGCCGCCCCGACTGGGCGACGTTGAGGATCAGCGGATCGAGGCCATTGCCGACCGGCCGCACATAATCGATCGGGCTGCCGCCCGAGCGGTAGCGTGCCCAGGCTTTCTGCCATTCGGTACGATGTTCGAAGCTTTGCGGCGCACCACCCGACCACATGACGGGTATCACCAGCATCGGTACAGAGCGCACGCCTGCTTCGGCCTGGCCGAGCGCCTGCGCCGCCCTGCTTCGATCGAACAGCACGCCGAGATGCGCGATATAGCGACGCGCACCGATCTGCTCGTCCTCGACCTCGATTCCGGCAACCATCGAATCGAGCGCGCCGTCGGACAAGTTGGGCGCACCGGCCTCCGGCTGGTTGTTTACCTTGGCCCATAGCATCTTCCACGCGCGCCGCTGCGCCAGCCGCCAGCCAAAGGTGCGCGCTTGGTCCGCGCTCTTCGCGGAGACGTCGACCGCGACATTGCCGACTTCGTAATTGGCCGAGCTGTCGATCGGCGGCACGCCCCGATCATTGCCTTCGATCTGCGCATAAGCGAATCCCGCCAGACCAAGCGCGGCCAGCGATGCGGCGATAAGGGAATTGCGGCGAACAGGCGTCACGGTTGCGCCTTGTGGCGAAAGCCCCGTGGATTTCCAAGCAGGATATGGATAGTGGCCTGCCATATTGTCCCGTTCGTGCTGAGCGCAGTCGAAGCACGCGGGTTAGGCGATGCGATAACGTCCTTCGACTTCGCTCAGGACGAACGGAAGGGCACATGACCGGGGAACCTTACAGCTACGCCAAGGCTGGCGTCTCGATTGCGGCGGGCAATGCGCTGGTGAATGCGATCAAGCCGCTGGTGCGCGCCACCAAGCGTCCGGGCGCGGATGCGGAGATTGGCGGCTTCGGCGGCTTTTTTGACCTGAAAGCCGCTGGCTATGACGACCCCCTGCTGGTCGCGGCCAATGACGGGGTCGGCACCAAGCTCAAGCTTGCGATCGACAGCGGCAAGCATGGCAGCGTCGGGATCGATCTGGTCGCAATGTGCGTCAACGACCTGATCGTGCAGGGCGCCGAGCCCCTGTTTTTCCTTGACTATTTCGCCACGGGCAAACTCGATCTGGGCGTCGGCGAGCAGGTGATCGCAGGCATCGCCAAGGGATGCCAGATCGCGGGCTGCGCCTTGATCGGCGGCGAAACCGCGGAGATGCCGGGCATGTATGCTGACGGCGATTACGACCTGGCCGGCTTCTCGGTCGGCGCAGTCGAGCGGGCGCAGGCGTTGACCGGAACCAAGGTCACCGCCGGAGACGTTCTGCTCGGCCTCGCTTCGTCGGGCGTGCATTCGAACGGCTATTCGCTCGTGCGGCGACTCGCGGCGGACAAGGGCTGGAAGCTCGATCGCCCGGCCTTGTTCGACCAGGACCGGCTGCTGATCGACGCTCTGATGGAGCCGACCCGCATCTATGTGAAAGCGTTGCTGCCCCTGGTCCGCGCCAACAAGGTGAGCGCGCTCGCGCACATCACCGGCGGCGGCCTGCTCGAGAATATCCCGCGCGTACTGCCCGAGGGCCTGCATGCGACGGTCGATGCCGATTCCTGGGAACAGCCGCGGCTGATGGCTTTTCTCCAGGCGCAGGGCGCGATCGAGCCCGAGGAGATGGCGCGCACCTTCAATTGCGGTGTCGGCATGGTTGCGGCCGTCCGTCCGGCCGATGTCGCCGGGGTCACGGCCGCGCTAGAAGCGACGGGTGAGACGGTGTTCAAGGTCGGCGAGATCGGCGAGGGGCCGCGCGGCTGCACTGTGAAGGGTTCACAAGGCACCTGGAGCGCCAAGAGCGATTGGTCTGCGACGCATGAAGGATAGGCCCTTTCCCGTCGCTCCGGCGGAGGCCGGGGCCGCTGGAGACTCTTGGGATGCGGTCAACCCGCTACCTCCCGAGGCCCCGGCCTCCGCCGGGGCGACGGATAATGCGCGCTAAGGTCGGTATCCTGATCTCGGGGCGCGGTTCGAATATGGCCTCATTGGTCGAGGCCTCGAAAGCGCCGGACAGCCCCTATGAAGTGGTGCTGGTCGCTTCCAACGTGACCGACGCGCCCGGGCTGGAATTCGCAAAAGCCAACGGCGTCCCGACCTGGGCACAAACCCATATCGGCATGAAACGCGCCGAGTTCGACGAGCTCGTCGATGGCGTGCTGCGCCTGGCAAAGGTCGAATATGTGGCGCTGGCAGGCTATATGCGGCTGCTCTCGCCGGGCTTCGTCCAGAAGTGGGCGGGGCGGATGATCAATATCCACCCATCCCTGCTGCCCGCTTACAAGGGCCTCGACACACATCAGCGCGTGCTCGACGCGGGCGAAGCCAAGCATGGCTGCAGCGTGCATATCGTGACCGAGGAATTGGACAATGGCGAGATCGTCGCGCAGGCCGAAGTGCCGATATTGCCGAGCGATGACGCACATAGCCTCGCCGCGCGCGTGCTGGTGGAGGAACATAAGCTCTACCCGGCGGCGCTCGCCAAATTGGTGCGGGGAAAATGAGCCCCGAACCCGAAACGGACCTCGAACGGCTGCGGGCGATCGCGCTGGCTTTGCCCAATGCCGCCGAAAAGATCTCGCACGGGCAACCGGCTTTCTACATCGAGAAGGGCAAGATCTTCGCCTGGTTCTGGCATAACCATCATCATGACGGGCGCACCGCGATCATGGTCAAGACATCAGGGATCGAGGAGCAGGAAATGCTGATCGAGATGGATCCCGACCTCTATTACCGTCCGGCCTATATCGGCCCGTTCGGCTGGGTCGCGATCCGCACCGATCAGCCGCATTCAGATTGGGATCATATTGCCGACCGCATCGCTTTGAGCTGGGATTATGTGGCGCCGCCCAAGCTGAAGGGGAAAAGGTGATGTCCGAAACACCGCAGGAACGCGCCGAAGCCGCGCGCGTCCGCCGCCGCTGGATCAATCTGGGCGAGCTTGTCGCGGTGCTCGCGCTCATTATCTCGGCGCTTACGCTCTGGAACAGCTATCGCGAGCGCACCACGACCGAAGCCGAGCATGCGCAGGAAAATGCGCAATCGGCCAAGAAGGCGGCGATCCTGATCCTCAAGGCCACGCCGGACAAGGATGGCCGCTCGCTCAGCCTTGCACCGCGTTCGGACGATCAGGCGATCCAGAGCCAGAAGATATCGTTTCCCGCCAAGCTTGGCCTCTCCCCCGCCGAGACGAGCAGCGACGCGCGCATCGACCGCGCCTGGTTCGCGAGCGCGCTCGTCAGCGCGCGCAAGGAGGCAGGCGCCGTCGAAGTGTTGGGCGATGCACGGATCCCTGTGCTGATCGAGACGCATTTCCTGGTCGATGGCGCGGAGCATATCGACCGCGCGGTCTACGAAGTGGGCTATGCCACCAGCCACAGCTTCCTAAGTGGAACCGACGTTCACTTGCGCGGGCTTTCGCGCACAGGACCGGTGAAGAGCGGGGATGGCGGCCAGAAGCAGATCGACGCCATCTGGGCGACCCGAATGGCGCCGAGGAAGTAAGTCCGCAATTTGCGACACCCCGTAGCTGCAAGCCTGATGCAGCGCTGAATACCCGTCGGAGCGTTACGAGATAAGCTGCTGGGGCGAACGACGACCCGCCCCAGCAACTCATGCATGTCAGTCGGTCGAGCAACGCCAGCAGATTAAGGGGCCGTCGTCTTCATCGACCCGTTCGCCCACCCGGACGAAGCCATTCCGCTCGAGCACCCGCTGGGACGCGAGGTTGGCAGTACTGGTTTCGGCGGTAATGGCGCGCACCTCCGGCGAAGTCCGCGCCCATGCCGCGATATCGCCGATGGCTTTTCCGGCAATTCTGCGGTTCTGTCGGGTGGGCGCTATCCCATAGCCGATATCGATCACGCCCCCGGATGGCGGGCGGGTGACCGAGCACATGCCGACAACCTCGTCATTCTCGACGATCAGCCATGACGCGGGAAAGAAAGTTTCCCGCACTCGGGCGGCCACGTCCGCCAGCATCTGAAGCACTTCTATCGGTGCGATCGGGCTGTCAGCACTATCAAATTGCCTGGGCGCACGCCCAAGGCACAGCGAGGCGAAATCCTCGCACGTCATTTCTACGATCATTGTATCTCTCGATTGAAGGGGCGTCGCAGTGACGCCGGTCCGCTTCAGCCAATGAGTCGCCGCGCGCTTGTCACGCGCGTCAACGCTCGGCCGCAGCAGCGGTCGGAGGCGATGGCGGTGAGCAAAGGCGATCTCCGGGTGAGAATTATGTGTCGTGTCTGTCGCACGTGGCCTGGATTGTAAAGCAGATCGGACCGCTGACACTGCCAAAAGAAAAGGGGCCGCCTCTCGGCGACCCCTCAATCATTCGACAGTCGGCGGCCGATCAGCCGACGATCTCGTCCGGCTTGAAGAAGTAGGCGATCTCGATCGCGGCATTTTCGTCGCTGTCCGAACCGTGGACCGAATTGGCTTCGATCGACTCGGCCAGTTCCTTGCGGATCGTGCCGGCGTCAGCATTGGCCGGGTTGGTCGCGCCCATGATGTCGCGGTTGCGCTTCACGGCGTCGTCGCCTTCGAGGACCTGGACCACGACCGGGCCCGAAATCATGAAGCTGACGAGGTCGTTGAAGAAGGGCCGCTCGCTATGGACAGCGTAGAAGCCCTCGGCCTGCTCCTTGGTCATCTGGATGCGCTTGGAGGCGACGACGCGCAGGCCGGCCTCCTCCAGCATCTTGGTGACCGCGCCGGTCAGGTTGCGGCGCGTGGCGTCGGGCTTGATGATCGAGAAGGTGCGAGTCGTCGCCATGGCGGTGCCATTGCTCCCAGTTGGTGGATTGTCCGAAGTTGGGCGCGCCTCTAGCTGCACCGCAGCGAAGGCGCAACCCGCCTTACTTCTCCAACACGTCCTTCACATATTGGTCGAGCAGGCGCACGCCGTAGCTGGTCGCGCCCTTGTCCCACAAAGTGCCGGGTTTAGAGGCCCAGACCATGCCGGCGATATCGAGATGCGCCCACTTCACACCGTCGTCGACGAAGCGCGCGATGAATTGGGCGGCTGTGATCGAACCGGCTTCACGCGGGCCGATATTCTTCATGTCGGCGATCGGCGAGTCGATCAGCTTGTCATAGACCTCGCTCATCGGCATCCGCCAAAGTTTCTCGCCGACGGTCTTGCCCGCGGACAGAAGCTGGCCTGCCAGGTCGTCGTCATTGGCGAATATGCCACCATGTTCGTGGCCAAGGCTGACAATCATCGCGCCGGTGAGCGTGGCGAGATCGATAATCGTCTTGGGATGATAGGCCTGCTGCACCCACCAGATTGCGTCGCACAGCACCAGCCGCCCTTCGGCGTCGGTGTTCAGCACCTCGATCGTCTGGCCGGATGCGCTGGTCACGACGTCGCCCGGGCGCTGGGCGTTGCCGTCGGGCATATTCTCGACCAGGCCGCACACGCCGATGACGTGGGCCTTGGCCTTACGCAGAGCGAGCGCCTTCATCGCGCCCGCGACCGCACCGGCGCCGCCCATATCCCACTTCATATCCTCCATGCCCGGGCCGGGCTTGAGGCTGATGCCGCCAGTGTCGAAGGTCACGCCCTTGCCGACGAAGGCGACCGGATCGGCCTTTCCGCCGGTTCCGTCCCACTTCATGCAGAGCAGGCGCGGCGGACGGACGGAGCCCTGCGCGACGCCCAGCAACGCGCCCATGCCGAGCTTGCGCATCGCGGGTTCGTCCAGCACTTCGATTTCGATACCGAGGCTCTTGAGCTCCTGGCAGCGCTCGACGAAGCTTTCGGGATAGAGGATGTTGGCGGGCTCGGTCACGAGCATGCGGGTGAAGGCGGCGCCCTCGGCGGCAGCCATCAGCGGCACGAATGCCTCCTCCGCGGCTGCGAGCACGTCGCCGACCACGATCTCGACCTCGGCCAGGATCGGCTTCTGCTTTTCGGGCAGTTTGGTCCGGTAAATGTCATACCGCCAGCTGCGCAGCATCGCCGCCTGGGCCAGCCTGGCCGCGAACGCGGCGCGCTGACCGGCTTCGACCTTCGTTACATCGATCACCAGGCTGGTTTCGGTAGTCAACAGCTTCGCGATCAGCGCGCCGCCCGTTTTCTCGGCAGCGAGATCGCCGCCGGTGCCGACCAGCAGGACATGGCGCACCACGCCGTCGACCGCGGCATGCAGATCCACGATGCTACCCGCTTCTCCGGTGAATCTGGCCGCGGCGACCTTTGCGATATCGACAATGCCGGCCGGAACATGGGCATCGACTGCCTCGTCCTTGGCGACGGGGAGCGCGAGCGGCCGCGCGTCCGAGGAACGGTCGGCGCTAAAAGTGATGGTGAGCAAGGAACACGCCTTTCGATCTGGGTTGCCCCGCCTATTAGGCCCCTCCCCCAAGCTGTCAAAGGCGACATCGAAGGAGATAGAACGCGGTTTTCGGCGATTGCGGCGACGGACCAGCCGGGATAGGGCCGGCCCCATGCAGCAGCGTACAAGCTGGAAAAGGGCAGGCGCCGCGACGGCGTCGCTGGTGGCGATTGCCGTGGCCGGCGCCACGGCCGTGCAGGCGCAAAGTCTGCAGGACCGTGCCGCCCAGCCTCCCGCTCCAATCAAAGCCTCCGAGACCGCGCCTGAGGATGAGGTCACCTTCTCGGCCGCGCAGCTTGACTATGATGACAATGCCGACGTTGTCACCGCCACCGGCGATGTACGCATGTTCCGCAATGGCGCGCGGCTGCGGGCGAACAAGGTCACCTGGAACCGCCAGACCGGCCTGGTTCGCGCGAGCGGCAACGTCGCGGTGGTCAACGCCAATGGAGACAAGGCCTATGGCGACGACATCACGCTGACCGACGAGCTGCATGACGGCGTCGCCGACAATATGCTGCTGGTGCTCGCCAATGGCGGCCGGCTGGCCGCCTTGCGAGGCGAGCGCAAGGGCGAGATTACCACGCTCAGCCACGCCGCCTACACGCCGTGCCGGGTCGAAACGGATTCGGGCTGCCCCAGGCGGCCGTCGTGGCAGATCACCGCGGTCCAGGTGGTCGTCAATGAAGGCACGCACCGCATCAGCTACAAGGATGCGCGCCTGACGGTGTTCGGCAGGACGATATTGGCGCTGCCTGCTTTCTCACACCCCGACGGATCGGACACGGGCAATTCCGGCCTGCTCCTGCCCAATTTTCAGATCAACAAGTCGAACGGCGTCGAGATCGACCTGCCTTATTATCTGCAGATCGGGCGCAATCGCGACCTGACGATCACACCGCATCTCTACACGGCGGTACTGCCGGCGCTGGAGGCGCAATATCGCGCGCTGACCGGCAATGGCGCCTATCAGGTGAGCGGGATGGTCACCTACAGCTCGCGCCTGCCCGCGACCGCCGACCAGACGACCGTGCCGGTGCAGGGCAGCGACAATATCCGTGGCTATCTCGACGCCAACGGCTCCTGGCAACTCGACCCGGTGTGGGCGATCCATGGCGCGATCCGGTTGACCACCGACCGCACCTTCATGAAGCGCTATTACATCTCCAACGACGACCGCCTGCGTTCGACGGTCAAGGCAGAGCGGATCGACCCGGATTCCTATCTCTCGATTGCGGGCTGGTTCGTGCAGGATCTCCGCCCGGGCTATGTCGAGGGCCAGCAGCCCGTTGCCCTGCCCGCGATCGACTATCGCCGTCGTTTCACCGACCCCTGGCTCGGGGGCGTGTTCACCGCGCAGTTCAATAGCTTGGCGCTGACGCGGACCGATGGGCAGGACACGCAGCGCGCTTTCACCGGCCTACGCTGGGATTTGCGGACTTTGACACCACTCGGCCAGGAGGTGACGTTCACCGCTTATGGCCGTGCCGATCTCTACCATACCGACAACAGCGCGGCGACGGCGACCGGGCTCTATCGCGGCATCGACGGCTGGCACAGCCGGGGAATTGCCGCGCTGGCGGCCGATATGCGCTGGCCATTCGTCGGCGAATTGCTCGGCGGCATCCAGCAGATCGTGCCGCGCGTGCAATTGGTCGCCGAACCCAAGATCAAGAATCTCGACATTCCCGACGAGGATAGCCGCGCGGTCGATCTTGAGGACTCCAACCTGTTCGCGCTCAATCGTTTCTCCGGTTACGACCGGTGGGAGGATTCGAGCCGGGTCACCTATGGCGCCGAATGGAACTACAACCGGCCCAGGCTGGAAGTGCGCGCGATCGTCGGCCAGTCCTATCGGTTGAGCAACGAGCCCACCATCCTTCCCCCCGGCACGGGCTTGTCCGACCGTTTCTCGGACTATGTCGGCCGGGTGAGCGTACGGTACGGCAGCTTCATCGAGATCACGGAGCGCTTCCGGCTCGACAAGGACAATCTCGCGGTGCGGCGCAACGAGATCGACGCGACCGTCGGCAGCCGCAACACCTATGCCGAGATCGGCTATCTCAAGCTGCACCGCCAGATCGACACCGCGATCGAGGATCTGCGCGACATGTCCGAAATCCGGCTCGGCGCGCGCGTGCAGATCGCGCGTTACTGGTCGATCTTCGGCTCGACCGTCGTCGACCTGACCACGCACAAGGAAGACCCGCTCTCGCTTTCGGATGGCTACCAGCCCGTGCGTCACCGGCTCGGGCTACTCTATGAAAATGAGTGCATGTCGCTGGGGGTCACCTGGCGTAAGGATTATGACGAGACCGGCGACGCCCGGCGCGGCAGCACCTTCAGCTTGCGACTCGCCTTGAAGAATTTAGGCCGCTAAGCGTGGGTTCAGCCATATTGGGCCAGTCTGGGCCCTTAGCGACAAGTGACGGAGCGGGCGTGACGGGACGGATGATGAGGCGTGCGGGCTGTATTCTCGCCGCCATGGTGCTCACGGCGGCACCGAATGTTGTGGTCGCGCAGGCGGATCAGTCCGACCAAGCGGCGCTCAACGAGCTCAACCTGCCGAACGATGTCCATCTGCTTGCGCCTCGCGACCCATCGGTCCGCAAGGCGACCGCGATCGTCAACGGCGCGATCCTCACCGATACCGACGTGGATCAGCGGCTGGCCCTCGTTCTGGCCTCCAGCAACGGCCGGATTTCCCAGGAGGAGAGGCAGCGGCTGCGCGCGCAGGTATTGTCCAACCTGATCGATGAGACACTGCAGATCCAGGAAGCCGCGGCCAACAAGATCACGATCCAGAAAGCGGAGGTTGACCAGAGCTTCGCGCGGGCTGGGAGCCAGTTCAAGAAGACGCCGGCCGAATTCAGCAAGATGATCCGCGGGCTGGGTTCGAACGAGGCCTCGCTGAAGCGCCAGATCGAAGGTGAAATGGCGTGGCGCCGCTTACTCAGCCGCGAAGTCGAACCCTTCGTCAGCGTGAGCGACGAAGAGGTCAAGCAGGTCATCGCCCGGATGCAGGCGGCCAAGGGCGCGCCCGAATATCATGTTTCGGAAATCTATCTCTCGGCAACCCCGGCGACCCAGCCGCAGGTCCAGGCCAACGCCCAGCGTATCCTGGAACAGATCCGCCAGGGCGCCTCGTTCGCGGCTTATGCCCGCCAATATTCCGAAGCGTCGACCGCGGCGGTTGGTGGCGATCTTGGCTGGGTTCGCGCTGAGCAATTGCCCGATCCGCTGGCGAATGCTGTCAAGGAGATGGGCGCTGGCCAGGTCGGCGGCCCGATTCCGGTCGGCAGCGGTTATTCGATCGTCGCGTTGGTCGACAAGCGCCAGATCCTGACCAGCGATCCGCGCGACGCGCTGGTCCAGCTCAAGCAGATCACGATCACTTTCCCCGCGAACGTCGACAAGGCCCAGGCACAGCCCAAGGTCACTGCCTTCACCGAGGATCTGAAGACGCTCAAGGGTTGCGGCCAGGTGGCCGATTTCGCGAAAAAATGGGGTGCGAACGTGGTCGACAGCGACCAGATCAAGATTCGCGACCTTCCGCCTCAGTTGCAGCCTATCCTGGTCGATCTGCGCGTTGGTGAGGCCACCCCGCCGTTCGGCGGATCCGAAGGCGGCGTGCACAGTCTGGTCGTATGCGGCCGCGACGATCCCACCGACAAGACCGTGCCGTCATTTGAAGAGGTTTCCTCGCAAATGTCGGACGAGCGCGTGAACCTGCGCGCACGGCGTTACCTAGCAGACATAAGGCGCGATGCCGTCATCGAATATCGCTGACGGGTTGCCCCCGCTTGCGGTGGCGCTCGGCGATCCCGCCGGCGTCGGCCCCGAAATCGCGGCCAAGGCGTGGGAAAAAAGACGGCAGGAAGGGCTCCATCCCTTCTTCGTGGTCGGCGACGTGCGCTCGATCGAGGCGGTCTGGAGCGGACCCGTCGCGCGCATCTCGAACCCCGAGGACGCGGCTGAAATATTCGGCGAGGCCTTGCCGCTGATCCAGCTCGAGGATGCGGGCGAGATCATCCCCGGCGCGCCGAATATCGCCGGCGCGCGTTGCTCACTGGATTCGCTTGAGCTCGCCGTCGGTCTGGCGCGGTCGGGCGCGGCTTGCGGGCTGGTGACGGGCCCGGTCTCCAAGGCGCAGCTCTACGGTATTGGCTTCTCGCATCCCGGCCAGACCGAATTCGTAGCCGAGCGCTGCGGCATCGCGCGCGAAAATGTCGTGATGATGCTCGCCGGGCCCACTTTGCGCACCGTGCCGATCACGACCCATGTCCCGCTGAGAGACGTCTCGGGCCTGATCTCGGTCGAGATCATCATGTCGCGCGCGCGCACCACCGAACGCGGCCTTTCGCGCGACTTCGGCATCGCAAATCCTCGGCTCGCGATGGCGGGGTTCAACCCGCACGCCGGCGAAAGCGGCGCGCTGGGCCGCGAAGAGATCGACATCGTTATCCCCGCGATCGAACGGCTGCGCGAGGAAGGGATCGCGATCGAAGGGCCGCTTGCCGCCGACACGATGTTCCATCCGCGCGCGCGGGCGCGCTACGATGCGGCGCTCTGCCTCTATCATGACCAGGCGTTGATCCCGCTGAAGACATTGCATTTCGACGAGGGCGTCAACATCACGCTCGGCCTGCCGATCATCCGCACCTCGCCCGATCACGGCACCGCCTTTAACATCGCCGGCAAGAACCAGGCCGATCCCGGTGCCACCGTCGCCGCGATCCGGCTGGCGCACCAATGTGCGGAGAACCGGGCCAAGGTGCAGTGAGCCCGACCCAATGAAGCTAGACCTGCCGCCGCTGCGCGATGTGATCGCGCGGCACGGCCTCTCCGCCGAGAAGGCGCTCGGCCAGAATTTCCTGCTCGACGGCCAGTTGCTCGATCGGATCGCGCGCATACCCGGATCGCTCGAAGGCCAGAAAGTCTATGAGGTCGGCCCCGGCCCGGGCGGCCTGACGCGCGCGCTGATCGGCGCGGGCGCGCATGTGACCGCCGTCGAGCGCGACCGGCGTTGCCTGCCCGCACTCGCCGAACTGAGCGACGCCGCGCCCGGTCGCCTCGACGTGATCCAGGGCGACGCGCTCGCTATCGACGAAGCCGCCACCGTTGGAGAGGGCGTGCATATCGTCGCCAACCTCCCATACAATGTCGGGACGGCCTTGCTGGTACGTTGGCTGAGCGGCGAGAGCTGGCCGCCTTTCTGGCGGTCGCTGACCTTGATGTTCCAGAAGGAAGTGGCGGAGCGGATCGTCGCGAAGCCCGATAGCGACCATTATGGCCGGCTGGCGGTGCTCACCCAATGGCGTTCGACGCCAAGGATCGCCCTGCCCGTCCATCGCTCCGCCTTCGTTCCGCCACCCAAAGTGATGTCGGCGGTGGTGCATATCGTGCCCGCCGAACAGCCGGAGGGCGTCAGGTTCGCGATGCTGGAGAGGCTTACCGCCGCCGCCTTTGGCCAGCGGCGCAAGATGCTGCGCCAGAGTCTGAAAGGCCTACCACATGCACTGGAGGCGCTGGAAAAGGTCGGGATCGACCCGACGCGGCGCGCCGAGACGCTAATGGTCGAAGACTTCGTCGGTGTCGCGCGGGAGCTCAGTTAGGCGCCAACTCATGGCCGCAATCACCACCGCCGTAGGGGCAGCCGACGCCCTCCGCCGAAGGGAAAAACAAAAAAACACCAGATTCGAACTTGATGATTTGAAGCCTGCGGCATCGGTTCGGCTAAAGCGTATGAACCCGACGCACGGATGATACGGACGGTATTGGCAAATCTGAGAAAGAGCCGAACATTGATACGCTGAGCCTAGCATCAGCGCTCACCATATTAGTACGCTTTATACGTACATTTGTCAATCCTTCCACGCGATCCTTATCTCTCTGCTTGCTCAACAGCCTCGATCCTGCATAAACGCGCACATGAATTCCTCCTCGCGCGCGATCCGCTGCTCCGCTCTATTGATGGCTCTCACATTGCTGGCGCCGCCGCTGTTCGCCGGCGGAGCAACACTCCACAAAGCGAGGACCATCGCACCGAAGCCGGTTGGGGCGGACAATAATATCATCCCGTTGCCCCTGGCGCCGATCGTGCCGGCGGCGCAGCGTTTGTGCACGGCCAGGACACCTTCCGGCCTGGGCTATACGATGCTGCGTTTGGGATCGGGAGCAAAGCCCGCGGCGGATGCCACGGTGCTGGTCAATTATATCGGCTACCTCGCCGCAACCGGGGCGGTGTTCGATCAAGGGATGCAGACGCCGATGCCGATCGGGCAGGTCATTCCGGGATTTTCGCAGGGGCTGCAGCTGCTGGCCAAGGGCGGTATCGCGCGGCTCTGCATCCCGGCAACGATGGGCTATGGCACACAAGCCTCCGGACCGATCCCCGCCAATTCCGATCTGGTGTTCCAGGTCGAGCTTCTGGATTTCAAGACCGCGGCCGAAATGGCGGACATGACCAAGGCGCGTGCTGCGGAAGCTGGCGCGCAACCGGATGCACCACAGCCCAAGTGAGGCACCAGCAGCCATCGGTCTCGCGGCGCAATTAGTATAGTGTCCCCGAAATTCCCGAAATTCACGACTGCAAGCTGCCTAATAACCGAGACGGTCGCTGCCATTCTCGGTCCCCAATGATCGGTGAACCGCCCCGCCCCAAGCCGGGCTAGCCCTCCTTACTGCTGCTTCTCGGTCTTCTCTTCCTGGCCCTTGGGCGGAACCTTGGTGTTGGCCTGGGCGGTTACGACCGCGGCCGGCGGCCCCTTCGCGATCGCGGCGTTGAGTGCGGCGGCCTGCGGGCAGGCGGTTTTACAGAGCTGGTTGATGCGCGCGAGGTTGACGCGGGCGCGTTCGACCGCGCCCTTCTGCACCATCGCCTCGCCCTGGCCGGCCAAGGCGGTCAGGTCGTTGGGATCGAGCGCGAGCGCATCGCGATAGAAGCGCACGGCCTTGCCCGGCAGCCCCTGCCCCTGCGCGACCCGGCCGAGCGCGACATAGGCGCCGCGATTACGCGGATCGATCGCGAGGGCACTTTCCAGCATATCCTCGGCGCCGGTGAAATTGCCCGCCGTCCGCAGCGCTTCGCCTTGGCGAAGCAAGGCCATGCTGCGCGCATCGACCTGGTCGTCGCGGCGCTGGCCGAAGCTGCTCGAGGATAAAGTGGCGAGACCAAGCGCGAAAACGAGCGCGGCAGGCGAGAAACGCATCAACAGCTCCACATAATGGGATCGCGGTTGGTCTAGCACGTGCGGCCCAGAACCGCGATGAAAAAGCCGTCCGTGCCGTCATGCGCAGGAGTCAGCCGCCGTCCCGGCCCGTGGGCGCGTCCCGCTTCGAGCGGATCCAGGCGCTCCCAGCCGGGATTGACGGCGAGGAAGGCTTCGACCTGTCCCGCGCCTTCTTCTTCAAGCAGCGAACAGACCGCATAGACCAGCCGGCCGCCCGGCTTCACCAACGGCGCGCCGAAGCCGAGTACATGCGCCTGCATCGCGCGCAGCCGTTCAAGGCGCGCGGGCGTAAGCCGCCAGCGCGCCTCCGGATTGCGGCGCCAGGTGCCGGTTCCCGAGCAGGGCGCATCGATCAGCACCACGTCCGCGCCCGCTTCGAGGTCGGCCAGCGCCTGCATCTCGCGCCCGCCATCCAGCAGCCGCGTTTCGATGAAGGTCGCCTCCGCCCGCTCGGCGCGCGGCGCGAGCCGCGACAGACGCGCACGATCGACGTCGCAGGCGATCAGCCGCCCCTGCCCCATCATCGCCGCCGCCAGTGCGAGCGTCTTGCCGCCCGCACCCGCGCACAAATCGACCGCGATCATGCCCGGCGCGGCGGCGCAGGCGGCGACGATCAACTGGCTGCCCTCGTCCTGCACTTCGATCAGCCCGTGTTCGAAGGCGGGCATGGCCTCGACCTTGGTGCCTTCGGGCAAGCGGATTGCGTCGGGCGAAAGCTTGCCCGCGACCGCCTCAGCCAACCCCGGCAATATTTCGCTTCGCGTCGCCTTAAGCCGGTTGACGCGCAGGTCGAGCGGGGCGCGTTCCAGCAAAGCCGGCAGCTCGTCCGTCCCCAGACTCGCCGTCAATTTCTCCACAAGCCAGATGGGTGCGATCCCGGCCGCTGCGACCGGCTCATCGCCGATCGGCGCCGGGCAATTATGCGCACCATCGAACCACGCCGCGATTTCGGGCCGGTCCTGCGCGAGTCCGATCATCGCGGCGCGTCCGCTGATCGGCCGCTCCCCGGCGCGACGGATCGCGGCGTACGCGAAATCGCGCACCGCGCGCCGATCCTTCGAGCCCGCATAACGCCGCGTCTTGAAATAGCGCGCGATCAACGTGTCGGCGGCTGCTCCACCGGTTTCGGCGGCGGCAATCACCTCATCGAGAATTTCGATCGCGGCCTTCAGCCGGGCGCCGGGCGTCATCTCCTTCGCCCTTCCGCCTGAGGGAGTGGTTGGGGTCGAATTGCGAAGAGACGGGAACCGATCATACCAAGCGTCTCCCCCCCCTAACCCCTCCCGCAAGCGGGAGGGGAATGAGGTCATCCGAGCGAGGGATAATTGGGCGCCTCGCGCGTGATGGTGACGTCATGGACGTGGCTTTCGCGCAGGCCCGCATTGGTGATGCGGACGAAGCGCGCGCGCGTGCGCAATTCCTCGAGCGTCGCCGCACCGGTATAGCCCATCGCCGCCTTCACGCCGCCGACCAACTGGTGGATCACGTCCTTGGCCGGGCCCTTGTATGGAACCTGGCCTTCGATCCCCTCGGGCACGAGCTTGAGCTGATCGCGCACTTCCTGCTGGAAATAGCGGTCGGCAGATCCGCGCGCCATTGCGCCGACCGAGCCCATCCCCCGGTAGGATTTGAAGGCGCGGCCCTGGTAGAGGAAGGTCTCGCCCGGCGCCTCATCGGTGCCGGCGAGCAGCGAACCCACCATCACGCTTGACGCACCCGCCGCCAATGCCTTGGCGACGTCGCCGGACGTGCGCAGGCCGCCATCGGCGATAACCGGCACGTTGGACTTCCATGCCTCTTCGGCGGCTTCCATCACTGCGGTGAGCTGGGGCACGCCGACACCCGCGACCACGCGGGTCGTGCAGATCGATCCAGGGCCGATGCCGACCTTGATCCCGTCCGCGCCGGCGTCGATCAAGGCGCGCGTCGCCTCCGCGGTGGCGACATTGCCCGCGATGATCTGGATCGAGTTGGAGAGCCGCTTCACACGCTCGACCGCGCGCGAGACCTCACGATTATGGCCGTGCGCCGTGTCGATCACGATCAGGTCGCATTCGGCGTCGATCAGCGCCTCGGTACGCGCGAACCCCTTGTCGCCCACCGTGGTCGCCGCGGCGACGCGCAGACGGCCCGACGCATCCTTCGTGGCCGTGGGATAGGTGACGGCCTTCTCGATATCCTTGACTGTGATCAGGCCGACGCAGCGATAGGCTTCGTCCACCACCAGGAGCTTCTCGATCCGCCGCTGGTGCAACAGGCGCTGTGCGTCGGCCGAATTGACGCCGGTCGCGACCGTTGCCAGATTCTGGCTGGTCATCAGCTCGGCGACGGGCTGATCCGGTCGCTCGGCAAAACGCATGTCACGATGCGTGAGGATGCCGACCAGCTTGCCATTCTCCTCCACCACCGGGAAACCCGAAATATGGTGGCGCTCCATCAGGGCGCGCGCCTCAGCGAGCGTCTGGTGGGGGTTCAGCGTGATCGGGTTGACGACCATGCCGCTTTCGAAGCGCTTGACCGCGCGCACCGCCGCCGCCTGCTCATCTATGTCGAGATTGCGGTGCAGCACGCCGATGCCGCCCAGTTGCGCCATCACGATCGCCATGTCGGCTTCGGTGACGGTGTCCATCGCCGACGACATGAAGGGGATGGTGAGCCCGATCTCACGCGTGACGCGCGTCCGGGTATCGGCGTCTGTCGGCAACACTTCGGACGCGCCGGGCCGGAGGAGCACGTCGTCGAAAGTAAGGCCGAGTTCGATGGTCATGAATCCCCGCGGAGGTAAGAAGGATTCGGGGCCATATAGGCGCGCCATCCGCCAAGCGCTAGGCGCGTTCAGCGGAAGAACCGTACTGCCTTATCAAATCATTCTGAGCGCCTGAGTATGCGTCGCGCCGCATCGACGTGCATTGCCTCGATCATCCGCCCCCGAAACCGCTCCGCCCCGCCAGTGGCAGCAGCGATCAGCGCGCGCGCATCCTCCAGCTCGCTTTGCGAGGGGCCAAAAACGCGGTTGGCCGTCTCGATCTGGTTGGGGTGGATCAGGCTCTTGCCGTCGAAACCTAGTCTGCGACCCGCCTCGCAATCGGCCTCCAGACCCCGCGGGTCGTCGAGCCGGTTGAACACGCCGTCCAGCGCGACCACCTGCGCCGCGCGCGCCGCCAGCATGATCGACTGCAGCGCGAGCGCCAGTCCTTCGCGCCCCGCGGGCAGCCGCAATGTCGCCGCGAGGTCGTTCGAACCCGCCAGCAGCCCGACTACCGACCGCACGCCAGCAATCTCGCGTGCGGCATACACCCCAGCCGGTGTCTCGATCATCGCCAGCAAGGGTTTGGCGAGGCTATCGGCCAAGCCTTCGGCATATTCGGGCGTCTCGACCTTTGGGACGACTACTAGGTCCACGCCTCGTGCACCCGCCAATGCGGCCAGATCGGCGTCGTGCCACGCGCCAGGTCCGTTGAGGCGCACCGCCAGCGGGCGCCCGCCCCAATCGCCGTCGGCGGCCGCGAGCGCCGCCGCCCGCGCGCCATCCTTATCGGTGTCAGCGACCGCGTCCTCCAGATCGAGAATGACAAGGTCACACGCCAGGCCCCGCGCCTTCGCAATCGCGCGCGGGTTGGATGCGGGCAGGAACAAGGCGGAGCGGACGTGATCGAGCATGTTTCCCTCCTCGGTGTGGTCCGATGCCCGTCATTGCGAGGAGCGCAGCGACGACCGGCGAAACTGAATCCCGCTCTACGGCACCCAGTCGCGGACGCAAATCACGCCACGGCTCGCTTGCGCGAGCCGACTTCGCGGCTGCGACATGCCCACGGCTCGCTTGCGCGAGCCGACTTCGCGGCTGCGACATGCCCCCGGCATGTCGCTGATCGCCGCTACGTCCTAACGGACTATTAACCTCGCTGGGTCAGAAAGCGGTCATGTCCGACGCGCCTGACCGGGATCAGAAAACCGAAGCCCCAACGGGCAAGCGTCTCCGCGAGGCCGCGGAGCGGGGCGACGTCCTTCAATCCAAGGAACTGAACACCGCTTTTTCCATCTTCGCGGGCGCGGCCTGGATCGTGCTGGCAGGCCCGTGGATGGTGGGCGCATGCGGAAAAATGCTCGAGCAAGGCCTGACCTTCGGCGCGGGCGACATAAATGATTTCAATCCGTCGCGCGCGATCCTGAGCCTGCTTGCCGTCGTCGCCGTGCCGCTTATGCTATTATTCGTCTGCAGCGCTGCCGCCGCGATCGGTGCGCCGGCCCTTACCGGCTCGTTGGGATTCCGCGCGGGCGCGATGTCATTCAAGCCCAACAAGCTGAATCCGCTCAACGGCATCCAGCGCATCTTCGGCCCGCAAGGGCTGGTCGAATTCGGCAAGGCATTCCTGAAGGTCTTGCTTCTAGGCAGTATCGCGTTTGTCGCGCTGCGCAGCCGCTGGGCCGAGATCATGGGCCTTGGCCGCCAGGACGTGGTCGCGGCTCTCGGAGAGGTGGGGCACATCTTCCGCTTCACTGTCCTGGTGATGGCAGTCGCGTTGGGCGCGCTCGCGGGTATCGACCTGCCGATCCAGATCATTCGCCGCAACGCCCGCCTGCGTATGACCAAGCAGGAGATCAAAGACGAGCATAAGGAAAATGAAGGCTCGCCCGAAATGAAGGGCCATATTAAAGGCAAGCAACGCCAGCTGCTCAACGCGTCCGCGCGCAAGGCGGTCAAGGAAGCGACCGTCATCCTCACCAACCCGACCCACTTCGCGGTGGCTTTGCGTTATCGTCCGGGCTTCGATGCGGCCCCGATCGTGCTCGCGAAGGGTGCGGACGAAACCGCCGCGGCGATCCGCGAGCTTGCCAGCGACGTGGCCGTGCCGATCCTGTCCTATCCGCAGCTCACCCGCGCCATCTATTTCACGTCGCGTCCGGGCGAGATCATCCGCGAAGACCTTTATATCGCGGTCGCGACGATACTCGCCTTCGTCTTCAACCTCGATCGCGCCATGGCCGAAGGCGTCAGCCAGCCGGTGGTGGATGTGCCGCCCGAGGCCCGCTTCGACGAAAATGGCAAGGCAACGATCCATTAACCATGAGCGCCGGGTCCGGAGCGCTTAATCCGCCCCCTTTCCAGCCGTTACTCCTGACGGAGCCGATGCGATGACCACCACCTCTTCCACCACCTCGACGACGCCGGCTACGACCACGTCGACGAACCAGAGCGCCGGCAGCTCGATCCTGACCGCGCTCGGCGCGGGATCGGGGATCGATACCGCGTCGCTTGTGACCAACCTGGTGTCTGCGTCCTTCGCCACCAAAGAGAGCGCGCTGCAGACCAAGACCAGTGCGAACACCGCCAAGATCAGCTCGCTCGGTACGCTCACCAGCGGCATCGACTCGTTCGCGAGCGCGCTTCAGAACCTCGTCGCCGGCGGCAGTCTGAAATCGCAGCCCTCGACCTCGGACAGCGCGATCGTGACCGCGACCGCGCAGAGCGGGACCAATATCGCCGGCCTGTCCTCGCAGATCGAAGTGCGGCAGCTCGCGACCGCGCAATCGATCGTTTCGGGCTACATAACCGACCCGAGCGTCGGCGGCACGGGCAGCCTGACACTCTCCGTCGGTACCGGCGCCGGTGCACACAGCTTCAATATCGCAATCGGTTCCGACCATTCTCTCGCCGGCGTCGCTGCGGCAATCAACGCGGCCAATACGGGTGCGACGCCGAGCGGCGTCACGGCAAGCGTCATCACCGATTCGAACGGTTCGCGCCTGGTGGTGAAGGGTGCGACCGGCGCCGCCAATGCATTCTCGCTCACCACGAACGGCGATGCGGACGCGGATCTGACGCGCTTCGCCTCGACCGGCACGGGCGCGACGATGACGCTGGCGCAGCCCGCGCAAGACGCGATCATCCGCATGGACGGGGTCGACACGACCCACAGCACCAACACGGTCAGCGATCTCATCCCCGGCGTGACGCTCAACCTGGTTTCGGCCAAGGTGGGCACGATCGTCTCGTTGGGCGTGACCCGCCCGACCGACGCGATCACGCAGGCGGTCAATGATTATGTGGCGGCTTACAACACGCTGAGGGGCGAGATCGACAGCGCGATGGCGCCGGCCAGCTCCGACGGCACCACGCAGGCGGGTGCGCTCCATGGCAACAGCGCGATCGGTCAGATGAAGACGATGCTGCAACGCGTCACGTCGACCGCGCTCAGCTCTTACGCCACCGGCCCGAAGACCCTGGCGGAGATCGGCGTCTCGACGGCCCAGGATGGCACGCTTTCGGTCAATGCCACCAAGCTCGCGACGTCGCTTTCGACCTATCCCGATGCGGTCGAGGCGATGTTCAACCCGAGCCAGCGAAGCGACAACCCGCTGATCAAGATCACCAGTGCGATGGGTGCGACCAAGCCGGGCACCTATACACTGACCAACATCGTTGCCGGCAGCCCGCCGTCGGGCAAGGTCGACGGCGTTGCCTTTCTGCCGAGCGGGGACGATCCGAACGGGCTGGTTGCCTCGGTCACATCGGATGCGCAGGGCCTCAAAATCCAGCCGCAGGCCAATGTCGCAAGTGCGACCATCACGGTCGATCCCGGCCTGTCGGGCATTTTGCAGGGCATCCGCGATTCGCTGCGCGCGAACGGCGGCATCCTCGACGCGCTCAGCACGTCATTCGCCACGGAGAAAACTGGCATCGCCACCGCCAGGACGAAAATGACCAGCGATGAATCCAACTACTCGGATCAGCTGACCAAGCAGTTCTCGGCGATGCAAACCGCGGTCGCGAACTACAAATCGATTCAAGCCTATATGACCCAGCAAATCGCAGCGTGGAGTAAGACGAACTAATGTTTGGAGCACCCTCCCGTTATTCCGCGCCGGGCGCGCGTTATCGTGACATCGAGGTAGCCGCCCGCGTCGAGGGCGCGACGCCGCACGGCCTGATCCTGATCATGTTCGACGAACTGCTGAAGGGAATCGACACGCTGCAGGTGCTCGAGACCGCGCGCGAGACCGCGCGCCGCAACGCTACGCATGCGCGCGTCATCTCGCTTTTGCACGGGCTCGAAACCTCGCTGGATTACAAGCGCGGCGGGGAAATTGCCGACAATCTCGGCCGCATCTACCGCGAGGCGCGCCGCCTGCTAGGTCCGACGCCCGGAATGGAGCGCCGCACCGCGCTGGTCCAGGCGCGCGAGATGCTCACCACCGTATCCAGCGCGTGGGAAGCGATCGGGTCCGAGGTTAACGCGAATCTAACCTAGCCCCGTAACGATTTGGAAAGGCTGTGGGGCGCAATCTTCGCCTCTGTTAATGCGCAAAGGGTCCAGTGATGCCGCTCGCGAAACTCCGTCAGGATTATGTGCCGACGCCGTCCGCCGCGCCGGCCCCGCAACTCAGTGCCGAACTGGAGGGTCTCGCGGCAACGCCATCGCCCGCGCTCGCACTTCAGCAACACCTCGCCCAGCGCGCGATTGTGGCACCCGCTGCCGACGTCGCAAAATGGTCGCCGCGCCGCAGTCTGGCGCTGATCGTCTCGGCCTCCGCCGCCTTGTGGCTGGCGATCCTGATGGCGGGTGCGGAGGCGGCCAAGCTCGTCGCCTGATCCGACCAATTTTCGGTTCCCTGGCGCGCCGGCTTGCTTAAGGCAGGCCGGCGCTGCCGATTCTACTGCAGGTCGGCTTTGTCGAGATTGAGCTTGGCCGCTGGAATCACCTGCGGCTTCTCCCCTTTGCCCTGAAGCTTGGGCAGGAACTGCGCCGCGTCGCCCACCACGATCACGCTCGCCGGTGCGGGGTCGATCAGATCCCTGGATACGCTGCGCACCTGTTCCGCTGTCACCGCGTTGACCGAACTCGCATAACGCCCAATTTCGGCCGGGGGGACATTCTCCAATACCAGACCGGCCACATAGCCGGCCAGTCCGTCGGTGGTTTCGATTTGACGCCCGAAGCCGCCGACCAGCCCCGCTTTATGCGCGTCGAGTTCGGCGGGCGTGACCAGATCGGTACCCATCCGTGTCATCTCGCCGCGGATCAGGTCGATCACGTCGGGCACGGTTGGGTTCTTGGTGCTGGTCGACGCGGCCAGCGGCCCGGGCGACCGCCGTGCCTGGAACGAGGCTCCGGCACCGTAAGCGAGACCGCGCTTGATACGGATTTCCTGGTTGAGCCGCGCGCTATAGCCGCCGCCCAGCGCATCCTGCGCAACCAGCATCGGATAATAACGCGCGTCGTTGCGCGCGATGGTGACGCGCCCGACGACCACCGACGCCTGGGGCGTCTGCGGCAGATCGACCACGACCATGCGCGGCGCCGAGACCGCGCCCGCGGACGGCAGCGGCGAAGGCGGGGTTGCGGGCCTGGTCCAGCCGGCGAACAGGGTTCCCACCATCTTTTCCGCCTGATCGGGCGTGATATCGCCCGCCAGAACCAGCGTGGTCGCATCCGGCCGCCAGAAGGCATGATAGCCGGCGACGACGTCGCTTTGCCGGATCGCCCGAAGCGAGGTCGGCGTCCCGTCGGAGGGTCGGCCATAAGGACCATCGCCATAGATCGCACGCGAGGCGACCATCGAGGCGAGTTGCTGCGGTTCGCTGTAGGAAACCTTGAGGCTGTCGAGCGCCTGGCGCCGCTCGCGCTCCAGCTCTTCCGGGGCGAAGGCGGGATGCATCGCAACGTCGGCATAGACCTTCATCGCGGGCGCAAGTTCGTCGGACTTCACGGTCAACGTCAGGAACATGCCGTCGCGCACCGCATCGCCGCCGATCGCTCCGCCCAAAGTTTCAACCTGGTTCACGATCTGGGTTGCCGAAAGCGTCGTGGTCCCCTTGGTGAGCAGATCGGCGGTAAGCTCGGCCAACCCAGCCCGGCCCGCCGGATCGGTCGAAGAGCCGCCGTTCGCGACCATGTAAGCCGTCACGATCGGCAGTTCGTGGCGCTCGATCACCATCAGGCCCATGCCGTTGGCAAGACGGCGCTCGACCGGCACGGGCAGCACAGGCGTGATCGGCGCTCCCGGGGCGGGCGGCTGGACGCGTTCCGCTTCCGACGCGGCGACCACCACCGGCACGCTGGCCGGCGCGACCAACTGCGTGGTGGCAACCGTCGCGGCGACCGGAACCGACTCCATCGGCGCGCCGTCGGCGGCGGGCAGATAGGCGATCGTCACGGCGCGATCGTCCGCCAGCAGCCGGCGCGCGACGCGCTGGACATCGGCGGCAGTGACCGTCTCGATCGTCGCGAGGCGCTTGTCGGTCGCATGCGGATCGCGCTCGATAATCACGTCGGAAGCGAGCGTGGTCGCGCGGCCTTCGGCCGTCTCGCGCTGCTTGAGCGAGGCGGTGAGTATCTGATTCTTCGCGCGAACCAGTTCCTCGGGATTCACGCCTTGATCGCGAACCAGGCCGATCTGCTGGCGAAGCGCGGTCTCGACCGCCTTGGGATCCTTGCCGCCGGCGACGATGCCATAGACCGAGAACATGCCCGCGCCCTTGCGCATGTCGGCGGACACTCCGGTCTCAGCCGCGATCTGGTCACGATAGACGAGCGATTGATACAGGCGCGCGCTCTCTCCGCCCGACAAGATATTCTCGAGCACGTTGATCACGGCATGATCCGGATCGGTCGCCGGCGGCAGCTGCCAGCTCAGCACAACCGCCGGCAGAGGGGTGTTGGGCGCGTGCAGCACGTAGCGGCGGCCCACGCCGCGCGCTGGCTCGGCGGCAAAATTACGGGGAATGGACCAGGACGGACGCTCCACCCGCCCGAAATATTTGTCCACCCACTGATCCAGCTGCGCGGGATCGAAATTGCCCGCTACGACCAGCACGGCATTGTCGGGCCGATAATATAAAGCGTGGAACGCGCGGACATCGTCCACGGTGGCGGCATCGAGATCGGCAATGCTGCCGATCGGCGAGCGGGCGTAGGAGCTGGTCGTGTAGCTCGCCGCAGGCACGTCGAGCCGGAACAGGCTGTCATAGGGCCGCGCCGCGTCGCCGCGCAGTTCCTCCTTCACGACGTCGCGTTCGGCGAGAAAGGTCGGCTGATCGATCACAAGCGCGCCCATCCGCTCGGCTTCGGCCCAGATCAGCCGTTCGAGATGGTTGGCGGGCGCGACCTCGTGATATTCGGTGAAGTCGTCGTCGGTCGACGCATTGTTGTTGCCGCCGACATCCTCGGTCAGCCGGTCGATCGTCTCCGCCGGCATGTTGCGCGTGGCCTTGAACATGAGGTGTTCGAACAGATGCGCGAAGCCTGATCGCCCCCTTGGGTCGTCGCGGCCGCCGACATCGTACCAGACCTGAACCGAGACGCTGGTCGCGCCCTTGTCGGGAAGCGCGAAGACGCGCAGCCCGTTAGGGAGCGTGCGCTCGGTGAAACTGATCGGCGCGATCGTGGCGGGCGCGGCAAGGACAGGAGTGGCGACGGCGAGCGCTGCGGCAAGGGCAACGAGGGATACGAGACGCATGAAGGCTCCGCGAAAGTGGCGGAACTTGGTGCGCCCAAGCCGCCGCTAAGGAAAGCCCCTTCGCCGTCAGCGACACTGAGACTCTATCGAAACGCGCGGAAGAGCGCGTTTCGGAAGCGGCTCCGGCCCACACCCCCACCTGGCCTCCCATACTATAGCTTGACCGGAAGGCTGGGTGGGGGTGCGGGCCGGAGCCGCCAGGCGCCGAAGGCGCATCGACAAAACAACCACCTAGCGGGGATAATCGTCCGCGAGATCGCTGAATTTGGTGATCCGGCTTTCGAATTTGAGCCTGACCTTGCCGGTCGCGCCATGGCGCTGCTTGGCGATGATGAGCTCGGAAATGCCGTAAGCCCGCTCCATCTCGCGCATCCATTCGTCATGCGCCTCGAAAACCTTCACGTCATCGCCATCGGCCGGCTTCTTGGGTTCGCGCGACTGGACGTAATATTCGTCGCGATAGATGAAGAGCACCATATCGGCGTCCTGCTCGATCGAGCCCGACTCACGGAGGTCCGAAAGCTGCGGGCGTTTGTCCTCGCGCTGCTCGACCGCACGGCTAAGCTGCGAGAGCGCGATCACCGGTAGATTGAGTTCCTTGGCGAGTTGCTTGAGGCCGCGGCTGATTTCCGAGATTTCCTGCACGCGATTCTGCTCGCCGCCACCGCTTTTGCCGCCTCCGGAGAGCAGCTGCAAATAGTCGACAATGATCATGCCGAGGCCACGCTGGCGCTTGAGACGGCGTGCGCGGGTGCGCAGCGCCGCAATCGTGAGCGCAGGCGTATCGTCGATATAGAGCGGCAGATTCTGCAGATCGGCCGATGCGCGGGCAAGATTGCGGAACTCCTGCTGGCTGATCTTGCCCATACGCAGATCCTGGGAGCTGATGCCCGATTGCTCGGCCAGGATACGCGTCGCCAGCTGATCGGCCGACATTTCGAGGTTGAAGATCGCCACCGGCGCGCCGACCGACTTGGCCGGATCGATCCCGTCCTCCATGTCGCGCACGTAACGGGACGCGGCATTGAAGGCGATATTGGTGGCGAGCGAACTCTTGCCCATGCCCGGACGCCCCGCGAGGATGACGAGATCGGAAGGATGCATGCCGCCGAGCTTGGCGTTGATGCTCTCAAGCCCTGTGGTGATGCCCGAGACGTGGCCACCCGAATTGAGCGCGCGCTCGGCCATTTCGACCGCAAGCTTCGTCGCCTGGGCGAAGGTCTTTACGCCGCCCTGCTCGCCGCCCTCTTCCGCGACACGGTATAAGGCGACTTCGGCCTGCTCGATCTGCCCCTTGGGATCGACCGACTCGGACGTATCGATCGCCTTCTCGACCATCTCGCGCCCGACACCGATCAGGGCGCGCAGCAACGCCAGATCATAGACCTGCGTCGCAAAGTCGCGCGCGCCGATCAGCGCGGCGCCCGAACCGGTCAGCTGCGCGAGATAGGCAGCGCCCCCCAATTCCTTGAGCTCGGCATCGCCCTCGAACATCGGCCGCAACGTGACAGGATTGGCGATCATGTTGCGATCGACCAATTTGAGGATGGCCTCGTAGATGCGGCCATGCGCAGGTTCGAAGAAATGGTCGGACCGCAGCTTGAGCTGGACGTCCTCCGCCAGCCGATTGTCGATCATCAGCGCGCCGAGCAAGGCCGCCTCCGCCTCGACGTTATGAGGCAAGGCCGGCGGGCCGCCTTCGGGCGGTTGCATCGGGACAAGTCTGATCGGTTCGGCCATGCGGGCAGCAATGATGCAAAACGCACCAGCCCGCCATGATTCTTAGGCCTGTGGATTACGGGGAAGACGCGCATCACTTTTTGCCAAGGCTGGATCGCTTCGATAAGCCGGAGCCGATGGCCGACCTGCGCATCATTGCGATCGAACTGGATGACGAGACCTTCCCGACGCACGCAATCGCGGCGGACCGGGAACGCCAGGTTGCGATCCATGATCTGCTCGTGGACAACAGCTTCGAGCCCCGCCGGCCGATGGAACGGGGCTTTGACGGCCCCTACCGCGTCAAGCTGCGCGTCGAGGAAGGACGGCTTGCAATCGACATCGCCGACGCTGCAGGAACGCTGCTCGAAACGATCAAGCTGGGGCTCACGCGCTTCCGGCGGCCGATCAAGGACTATTTCGCGATCTGCGAAAGCTATTTCCGCGCGCTGGGCGAGCAGCAGAATCCCGCCCAGATCGAGACGATCGACATGGCCAGGCGCGGCATCCACAATGGTGGGGCAGAGCTTTTGATCGAATGTCTGGAAAATAAGGTGGCAGTGGATTTCGAGACTGCGCGGCGGCTCTTTACCTTGATAGCGGCACTCCATCTCCGTGGCTGAGGTCGCGATGGAGGACGTCGCCGGCCGCGTGCTGATCGACCATGCGCTGGAGGCGGCGAAGAATGCGCACGCGCCTTATTCCAAGTTCGGGGTAGGCGCGGCGTTGCTGCTGGAGGACGGCACGATCATCCCCGGCACCAATTTCGAGAATGCCAGCTACGGCCTGTCGCTCTGTGCCGAGACGGTCGCGCTGGCGGCGGCCAATGTCGCGGGGCGGCTGAAGGACGTTGTCGCGATCGGAATCGTGGGCGGCACGATCGCCAATGGCGCGATCGAGGGCGACACGCCGATCTACCCCTGCGGTCGCTGCCGCCAGGTACTGAACGAAGCGGCCGACATGGGGAGACGCGATATCGTCATCTATTGCGCCTCGGCCGACGGCGCCGTGATGCGGCGCCACCTGCTGTCCGAATTGCTACCGCACGCATTCGGGCCAGGCGACCTCGGCATAGGCTGAGGACGGATTGCGGCGCGTACATGTTTGACGGAGTTGGAATGTCGAACGTCTATTTCATAACGGGCGCCTCAAGCGGATTCGGGGCGGCGCTGGCACATGCGGTGTTGCGGCGCGGGGACTGCGCGGTCCTGACCGCGCGGCGCGCTGGCGCGCTACAGGCGATCGCCGCTGAATATGGCGAACGTGCACTGGCAGTGCCGCTCGATGTGACCGACGCACGCCAGCGCGCTCAGGCGATCGAACAGGCGCTGGAGCATTTCGGTCGGATTGACGTGCTCGCCAATATTGCAGGACGCGGCTCGCTCGGCGCGGCGGAGGAATTCTCGCCCGAACAATTGCGTGCGCAGATGGAGGTCAATTTCTTCGCTGCCGCCGAACTCACGCGTGACCTGCTGCCGACCTTCCGAGCGCAGCGCAGCGGCACGATCGTCCAGTTGACCAGCATCGGCGGATCCTATTCAGCCGGAGGCTTCAGTGCCTATTGCGCCTCCAAATTCGCGCTCGAAGGCTGGAGCGAGGCGCTGCGCGACGAGGTCGCACCGCTAGGCATGAAGGTGATCCTGGTCGAACCCGGCGCCTTCCGCACCGAATTTGCCGGCGACACGAATATGCGCCCCGACCAGCGGATCGAGGCCTATCGCCCCCTGATCGCGCCGGTGGAAGCCTATCTCTATGATGGCAGCGGCAGCCAGCCCGGCGATCCCGCCAGGGCCGCCGACGTGATGATCGCCGCGATCGAAAGCGCGAGCCCGCCGCTGCGGCTGGTGCTCGGAGCGGACGCTTTTGCCGCCTGGGACGGCAAGATTGCAGCGGTGAGCGCCGAGCTGGCGGCATGGCGCGATCGGGGATCGGCCACTGCATTCCCGGATAGCGAGACCAAACCCATCGCCGGACTCTGAAGCCGGCTTCGACACCGCATCTTAACGGCTGGCGGTGCATGCGCGCACCGATGCGTAAGGCTGAACGCCCCTCCTTTGTCTCGACGCGCATGGCGAACCTCTCACCCGGCGCGGCCCTGGCCGTGCTGCTGGCGCTGCTGCTGTTGATCGGCATCGGCCTGGCGCTGCCGCCGACCGCCAGCCCGGCCGGATCGCCCAATGGAGGCGATGCGTCGCTCTACCGCCAGATCACTGCACGCGTCGCCAAAGGCGAGGATTATTACCAGGCCGCCGCGGTGGAGCATCGCGCGAGCGGCTATCCGATGAAGCCCTTCACCGCAGTGCGGCCGCCAACCCTGACCCGGGCCATGGCTGCGATCGGACCGACCGCCGCCGACCTGCTGCTCCGCCTGCTCGCCATCGCCGCAGCGGCAGCGACGGTGATCCGGCTGGCGCCGCAAATGCGCGCCCCTTTCCGCGAAACCGCGATCGTGCTGAGCGCCGCATCGGCCGGCGCCTTCGTTCAGTCAGGAATGTGGGTCTGGCATGAAGTCTGGGCCGGTCTGCTGATCACGCTGGCGCTTGCCTGCCGCACCGACCGGCATTGGGTCGCGAGCATCGCGTTCGGGCTGCTGGCCGCGCTGATCCGCGAGCTCGCTTTCCCCTTCCTGATCGTCATGGCAGGCGCGGCCTGGCTTACCGGAAGTCGGCGTGAGGCCGCGGGCTGGACCGGTGCGGCGCTGGGCGTGCTGATCCTATTGGCGATCCATTGGTCGAGAATCGTCCAGATCGCATTGCCCGGCGACGTCACCTCGCCGGGCTGGCTGGCACTTGGCGGATGGCGCTTCGACCTCACGCTGGCGCGCCAATCCTTGCTGCTTTTTGCTCTGCCCGGCTGGATAGCGGCGGTGGCGACGCCGCTCGCCCTGCTTGGCTGGTGCGCCCGATCAGGCGGCTATGCCGCGCGTACGACCGCTCTGCTGACCGTCTGGCTCGGCGCCTTCCTGCTGCTTGGCCGCCCTGACAATGGCTATTGGGGTTTCCTGTTCGCGCCGATCCTGCCGATCGGGTTCGCTTTCGCGCCGGCGGCGCTAGCCGACCTGTTCAGAGCAGTGCATGCGGGGCGCCCGATACCGGCGCCCTCCCCGGCTTAACGCGCCGCCGCCTGCTCCCTGGCGAGATCTCTCTCGAAATCGCGGCGCGAATTCGCGACGAGTTTGGGCAGGGCCGTCCGATCGATGAAGACATCGGGCCTGTCGTCGGAACGCCGCGCCGCCCGGCCCTGGACATCCGCCAGTTCGGGATGCCCCGGCAGCACCACGTCGGCCTTCATCGCGCCCAGGAGCGCGAAGCTGCGGCGAAAGTCAGCGACGATGTCGGGGTAGCCCTTGTTGCCGACCAGCCGGTTACCGCCTGTCGTGATGCTGCAGGGAAAGACCACTGCAAGCGTGCGGCCATGATCTTTCGCCGTCATGCTCCAGCTCGTGCAGCCCGCGGTATGGCCCGGCGTGAAGATGGCCTTCATCGCGATCGGCCCCACACGGACGATTTCACCGTCGTGGAGCAGCCCGTCCACCTTTACCGGCGGAAAATCGAGCAGATCATTACTGTTCTCGAGGCTGTTATGCCCCGTCTCGAGAACTGCCTTGTCGCGGGGGTTAGCGAGAAAGATCGCGCCGCTGTCGGCTTTCAGCTGCGCCAGCGCGCCCGCATGATCGAAATGCGCGTGATTGTTCAGCAGCACCTTGACCTCGCGTATCTTGAAACCGAGCCTGGCGATATTGCGCTCGACCATCGCCCCATTCTCGGCCTCGGTGCCGTCGAGCAGGATGTCGCCCTTGGGCGAGACGATAAGGTAGGCGGCGATACCCTTGCTGCCGACATAATAGATGTTGCCGACGATATGGAACGGCGCGGTCGGTTCGTGCCAGGAAGCGGGCCAGTCGGTGGCCGATGCGGAGGCCGCATATCCCAGCGCCAGCGTGATCGCGAGCATCGCCTTCATATCGCTCCCCTTGCCCTTGGCCGCCTTTCCGGCAAAACGCTGTTTCCCTTTCACTCTCAGTGAGCGCCCATGTCCATCCTGTCCGACCGTTGGATCCGCGAACAGGCGCAGAAGACCGCCATGATCGAGCCGTTCGTCGAGGCGCAACGGCGCGACGGCTGCATCAGTTATGGCCTCTCCTCCTACGGCTATGACGCGCGCGTTTCGGACGAGTTCAAGATTTTCACCAATGTCGACAATGCGATCGTCGATCCCAAGGACTTCGCGCATAACAGCTTCGTCGACCGCAAGACCGACGTCTGCATCATTCCCCCCAACAGCTTCGCGCTGGCCCGCACGGTCGAATATTTCCGCGTGCCGCGCGACGTGCTCGTCATCTGCCTCGGCAAGTCGACCTATGCACGCTGCGGCATCATCGTGAACGTGACCCCGCTCGAACCGGGCTGGGAAGGCCATGTCACGCTCGAATTCTCGAACACCACGCCGCTGCCAGCGAAGATCTACGCCAATGAAGGCGCGTGCCAGTTCCTGTTCCTGAAGGGCAACGAGCCGTGCGAGGTCAGCTATGCCGACCGCGCGGGCAAATATATGTCTCAGACGGGCGTCACCTTGCCCAAGCTTTGAAGGCCACACGAATGACCCATCGCGGACTGCGCATTATTCTTCTGATCGGCGTAGCCGCCGGCGCTGGCGCCGCGAGCCAATATAAGGGCTATCTTGAAACCCCGGTCGACATCACCACGATCGTCCCGGATGCGCCGCAGAAAGGCGATGTGCGCTACGAGGCCGACCGCAAGGTCTTCCGCGCGACGCGCGTGATGCTGAACACGCCGCGCGGGCGTCTCGCGACCAGCGACGTCCCTTCCTCGGTCACCGAAGTGATGAAGGATTTCAGCTGCGCGACAGGCGTCAAATTGTCGCCCGAGACCACGCCCGCCACCTATCGGCTGCTCGCCAACGCCAATGCCGACACCGCGAACGCCAACAATCTCGCCAAGGATCATTGGAAAAGGCTGCGCCCGTTCCTGATCGACAAGGGACCGATCTGTGATTCGAAGGAAGAGCTGGCCAAGAGCTACGATTACCCCTCGGGCCACAGCACACGCGGCTGGACCTTCGGCCTCGCTTTGTCCGACGTCGAGCCCGACCGTGCGACCCCGATCCAGGTGCGGGCCCGCTCCTACGGGGAAAGCCGCATTGTCTGCGGCGCGCATAATATGAGCGCAGTCGAAGCGGGCCGCCTCGGCGCAACCGTGACAATGCAGAGCGTGCGCCAGACCGCCGCTTATCAAGCCGACCTTGAAGCCGCGCGCGCCGAATTGAAGGCCGCGCGCGCTAACTCCGCGCTCGCACCCGATGCCGGCGCATGTTCCGCCGAAGCGGCGCTGATCGCCAAGTCGGTGTTAGTCAATGTCAGGCCCTAAAGTCGGTTCTGCCTGCGATATCGAAGAATTGTGGGAAGCGGACGCTTCGATCTTGAGCGAAACGGCGGGACTTGGCCACGGAGAACTGATACTCGTTTAGGATAACCTTGCCCTCGCGCGCAGGGCGGTTCGCGGTCCGTTGCGTCGTGTTTCACGTAGTCGAGGGGGAGACAGGCAATGGCGAAGCCAGTAAAGTTCGCGCACGTGGTCTACATGACGCGGCGCTACGACGAGATGATCGCGTGGTATCGCGACGTTTTCGAAGCAGAGGTCGTCTACGAAAACCCCGCGCTTGCGTTCCTTACCTACGACGATGAGCATCATCGGTTCGCGTTCGCCAATCTCGACCTCCTCAAACCGGGCGGCACCTCTCGCGACGACAGGGGTGAGATTGGCGTCAACCACGTCGCCTACACCTACGAAAGCGTCGGTGATCTGCTCAATACCTACAAGCGGCTGAAGCAAGCCGGACTGCAGCCTTATTGGCCGGTCCATCACGGAACGACGCTATCGCTCTATTATGCCGATCCCGACGGCAACAGGATGGAGTTCCAGGTCGACTGCGGGACGGTTGAGGAGGCAACGGCACTGATGCGGACGCCTGCCTACGCTGCCAATCCGGTCGGCGTGTCCTACGATCCCGACGCGCTCCTCGCGAGGTTTGAAGCCGGGGAGCAGGAAAACACTTTGTTGGCGATGCCCGCCGGACCGCCCTCGCCGATCCCGACTGCGCACGGCATGACCTGACCCGGCCGGGATGTGCGCCGCGCGCCGTCAATGGGAGAGTCGCACCGGTCGTCGATGTCCGCGGATCGGCGGAAAGCCGACCGAGCGCTCATCGATCTGCCGCGCTCTATCCGCGCCCCATCACACTGATCGGCGTGAAACAACCAAGGATCAGCCGCGTCGCGTCGAACGGTATCTCCCCCGCATCGTCGAGAACTCCGTCCGCATGCATCCGGTCTTCCGCCTTCGCGAGGCTCTCTTTGTCGGGCCATACCTGCCAGGTGAAGACGATCTTCTCGCCCGGCTTGGCCGCAACCGCGCGACGAAAGTCGGTCTGTTTGCCGTCGGGGACGAAATCCTCCCAGGATTCGACGATCTCCAGGCAGCCGTAGCGCTTGAAGACCGCGGCGCTCCGCTCCGCCCAATCGCGATAGGCCTCCTTCTTCTCTTCCGGCACTGCGAGCACGAGTCCGCAAATGTACATGACCAACCTCCATAGGGCTGACGCGCACGCTTACTTGCCGGACGATCAATCCCGGTTGGGGATCAAGGCCTTCAGGATCGGGTGGACCCAATCCTGCTTCTTCATGTCATAGACGATGAAGTCGCCGTCGAACTGCCAATAAGCCCAGGCAAAGCCGTGCCGCTCGGCCGAGCGAGCGACCGTTTTGGTCCAGGCAACGCGCGATGCCATGTCGCCACCCTCGCGCGCACCGAATTCGCCGAGCAGGATCGGGCGATCATGTGCCTTCGACCATTCCGCGACAGAATCGAAATCGCTGTCGATCTTCGCGCGCTCCTCTGCGGTGCAGCAGGTCACGCCCGAGACGTGCGTAAATTCCGGAACCCAACTCGCGCCCTGATGGGTGAAGCGCATCGGATCGTAATAATGGAAGGTCACGACGATGTGCCGGTCCTTCTCCGGCAGTTCCAGCGTGTCGAGCTGGCGGAAATTGTTCCACTGGGTCGGCCCGATCACCAGATTGCGCGTCGGATTGTCACGGCGCACGACCGCGATCAGCTCGGCTAGCAGGCTATTCCAGTGCGCGGCATCCAGCGCGCCATGCGGCTCGTTCAAAAGCTCGAACAGGACATTGTCGCCCTGCTTGCGCAGATGGTTGCCGACTTGCTTCCAGAAGGCGACCAGCTTGTCGTGACAGGCGCCGACATCGCCGCTGCATTTTTCGAAATCATGCTCGTCGATGAGCACGTTGAGCCCGGCATGCGTCGCGCCGTTGACCGCCCAGTCGAGCGTATCGAACCACTTTTGCGGCAGCCGGTTGTGCGCATCCATATGATCGAACGCCTGGAGCACGATGCGCACGGTCGAGAAGCCGGCCTGGCGGATCTTGTAGAAATGGTAAGTCTTGAACCGCCCATTCTTGAAATCCTTCCAGAGCGGATCGTAGCCGATGATATTGACACCGCGGTCGAGCCGGCGCTGCGCATCCCAGGCGGAAGCTCCGGGCTTGGCCGTCATCGCCGTCCCCGCCGCCAGCGCAGCCAGGGCCAATGCGCACGCCCCCTTCCAGATCGCCCGCATCCCCGTCTCCTATTTTCGCTTGTTGCTATGTCTAATGTTCGTCGGCCGCCCGCGTCGAGGGGTCATGCGGTCGGTGCGCTTGCGTTGCGGCGAACGGAGTGAAGGCTCGGCCCCCTCCACCTCGAACCGGAGCGCGCCCGAGATCGGATTGGCTTCGGCCAGCCGCAGTTTGAGCTTCATGCCGGGCGTGTAGCGGGTAGCCGTTTCCTCGCCCTCCAGCGCCTGGGACGCTTCGTCGTAGCGGAAATATTCGCGGCCCAGCGTGGATACCGGTACCAGCCCGTCCCCGCCGAGCCCTTCCACCGTCGCGAAGAAACCGAACGGCTGGACGCCGGTGATGCGCGTATCGACCAATTCGCCGATCTTGGTCGAGAGGTAGGCTGCGACATAGCGATCGAGCGTCTCGCGCTCTGCCTCCATCGCGCGGCGTTCGGCGGCGCTAATCGCTTCGCCGATGCGGCCGAAGGCGGATTCGTCCTCGGCGGGCAGCCTGGTCTGGCCGACCGCAGGCCCGAGGTTCCAGGCCCCGACCAGCGAGCGATGGACCAGCAAATCGGCATAACGCCGGATCGGGCTGGTGAAATGCGCATAGCTACCGAGCGCAAGTCCGAAATGCCCGGCATTGGCCGGCCCGTAATAAGCCTGGGTCTGCGTACGCAGCACCTGCTCCATGATCTGCGGGCGCTCGTCGCGTTCGCCGACCCGTTCGAGCAGATGGTTGAACGTCTCGGGCTTTATCACCTGGCCGAGCGCGAAGCTGATCCCGAACGTGTCGAGATAGTCCTTGAGTGCGGTCAATTTCTCGCGGCTCGGGGGCTCATGGATCCGGTACATGACCGGTGCCTTCTTCGCCTCCAGCGCCTTGGCGGCGGCGACATTGGCGGCGATCATATAATCCTCGATCAGGCGATGCGCGTCGAGCCGCTCACGCGCGGCGACCGATACGATCCGACCTTTCTCGTCGAGAACGACGCGGCGTTCGGGCAGATCCAGCTCCAGCGGGGCGCGTTTGTCGCGCGCCTTGGCAAGCGCCTTCCAGCAGGCCCAAAGCGGCCTAAGCGCGGTTTCCAGCAAGACGGTCGCCTCGGCGGAGGCCGCAGCAGGCTTGGCGTCAGCATCGGCCTTCTTGGCTCCAGAGGCCGCAGCCTCCGCCGGGGTAACGGAATCCATCGCCGCCTGGGCGTCCTCATAGGCTAAGTTTGCCGCCACCCGGATAACCGATCTGGTGAATTTCCAGCTTTTGAGCGTGCCGTCCGCGGAGATAACGAGATGGCAGACTAAGGCGGCGCGGTCGGCACCTTCCTTGAGCGAGCAGATATCGGCCGACAATTCTTCGGGCAGCATCGGCACCACCCGGTCCGGGAAATAGACGCTGTTGCCGCGACGGCGGGCCTCGCGGTCAAGGTCGGATCCAGGACGCACATAAAAACTGACGTCCGCGATTGCCACGATCGCGAGAAAACCACCCGGATTGGCGGGGTCGAGGTCCTCGGCCGCCCAGACCGCATCGTCATGGTCGCGCGCGTCGGCCGGATCGATCGCGACGATCGGCAGATGGCGCAGATCCTCGCGTTCGTCGCCCAAGGGCAGTTTCGCGATCTTCACCGCCTCCGCGATCGTTTTCTCGGAGAAAATATCGGGGATGCCATGTTTGTGGATCGCGATCAGGCTGAAGCTGCGCGGCGCGAAGGGTTCGCCCAGCCGCTCGGTGACGCGCGCCGTGATGCGCGGCGGTCGTCCGGCTTTCTCGGCCAGCACCAGGTCGCCGACCTGCGCGTCGCCCGCATCCGATACCATCAACTCGCGCCGTTCGCGTTTGTCGACCGGCTTCAGCCACAGCTTGTCGCCCTCCTTGTGGAGCACGCCGAGCACCTGCTCTTCGCCGCGCGCAAGGCGCTTCATCGGGTGCGCGACCCACCCCTTTCCCGCTTCCTCGGTGCGGGCGAGGACGCGGTCGCCGACGGCAAGCGCAGCGCCGCGTTTGCCATGCTCGATCACGCGCAGCCGGATCGGCGGCGTCTCCGCATGCCAGATATCGGGGACCCCCACCGCCTGCCCGCTATCGTCGATGTCGACGATGCGCAGCACGGTCACCTTGGGCACACCGCCCATCTTGTGGAAGGCGCGCCCGGGCGCGCTGTCGATCAGGCCTTCGTCGGCCATGTCCTTGAGCAGAGCCTTGAGCTGGATCTTCTCATTGCCGTGCAGGCCAAAGGCGCGCGCAATCTCGCGCTTGCCCGCGGGCGTCGCGCTGCTGGCGATGAAGTCGAGGACTTGTTGGGGCGTGGGCAGGCCGGGGTTGGGGCGACGAGGCATTTAAGCCAGATAGGAGACAACGCGTTCGCACGCCACCGATCCTGTCTGGCAGCGCCCGCCGGAATGTGATTTACGACGACTTCAAGGGGAAAGGGGCAGGCATGATCCTGATCGGGCAGTGTGATTCACCCTTTGTGCGCCGGGTCGCGATCACGCTGCAGCTCTACAACCTTGGCTACGAGCATCGGCCCTGGTCGGCGGTCGGCGACGCGGACAAGATCGCGGAGATCAATCCGCTGATACGCGTTCCCACGCTCGTCACCGCGGAGGGCGACGCGGTTACGGACAGCGGCACGATCGTGCAACTGCTGGATCATATCGCCGGCTTCGGTGCCTTCCTCAGCCGCAACTGGCCGCAGCAGGGAGAGGTTCTGCGCCTTGCGGCCTTCGCAGCCGGAGCGGCGGAAAAGGGTGTCGCATTGATTTACGAAGCGGCCTTCCATGAGGGAGCCAAGCCCTTCTGGCGCGAACGGATGCACAAGCAGGTGGCAGACACTCTAGCCTTGCTCGACCGCGAATGCGCCACCCGCAAAACGCCCTGGCTGTTTGGCGAGCGGCTCAGTCATGCCGACATCATGATCGGCACGATGCTGTGCTTTCTGCGCGAGGCTTTACCCGGCAGGTTCGGTCTCGACGGCTTCAAGGCACTCGAGAAGCACGGCAAGGCCTGCGAGGCCCTGCCGGAATTCAAGAATGCCTATCAAGCGTTCGTCCTGGGTACGCCGAAAGACTGACGGCTCGTCATTGCGAGCAGCAGCGAAGCAATTCAATCCGATGGCCGAGGCTGGATTGGTTCGTCACCGTGCTCCGCAATGACGGATCGTTAAATCAGTCGCCGGCAAGCATGCCCTTCAGCCGGGTGAAGAAACCGCTTGCTTCGGGGCATTCTTCCCCTGTCTCGGTCGCGCGGAATTCCTCGAGCAATTCGCGCTGGCGCTGGGTGAGCTTGGTCGGGGTTTCCACCTCGATCTGGACCACCATGTCGCCCTGCCCGCGACCGTTGAGCACGGGCATGCCCGCACCACGCTGACGCAATTGCTTGCCCGGCTGGATACCCGGCGGAATGCGCAATTCGTGTGCCTGCCCGTCAAGGCCGGGTACCGTGATCGAGCCGCCAAGCGCGGCGGTGGAAAAACTGATCGGCGCGCGCGCGAACAGGGTCGTTCCTTCGCGCTGGAACAGCGCGTGCCGCGTCACGTGGAGGAAGATATAGAGGTCGCCGGACGGCCCGCCGCGCGCGCCGGCCTCGCCTTCGCCTTGCATGCGGATGCGCGTGCCGTCGTCGACACCCGGCGGAATTTTCACTTCGAGCGTCTTGGAGCGCTCGTAACGACCCTCGCCACGGCAGTCGCCGCACGGTTCGCTGATCACTTCGCCCTTGCCGTGACAGGTCGGGCAGACGCGCTCGATCACGAAGAAACCCTGCTGCGCGCGCACCTTGCCGTGGCCGTGGCAGGTTGCGCAGCCATGTGCCTTGGTACCGGGCTTGGCGCCGGTGCCCGAGCAGGTATCGCAGCGCGCGGCGACGTCGACGCGCACTTCCTCGGCCTTGCCATGGAAGGCGTCTTCGAGCGTGATTTCCAGATCGTAGCGCAGGTCGGCGCCGCGCTGGACCGAGGAGCGTCCGCCGCCACCACGGCCCGCGCCCATGAATTCGCCGAAGATGTTCTCGAAAATATCGGCGAAGCCTTCGAAGCCCTGCTGGCCTCCACCGCCATGGCCATTCTGGAAAGCGGCATGACCATAGCGATCATAGGCCGCGCGTTTCTGCGGGTCCTTGAGCACGTCATAAGCGTGGCTGATCGCCTTGAACTTGGCTTCGGACTTCTCGCAACCCGGATTGCGGTCCGGGTGGCATTCCATCGCAAGACGGCGATAGGACGTCTTGATCGTCTTCTCATCCGCGGTCCGCTCGATTTCGAGCAATTCGTATAAATCTACTTCAGCCATCGAAACTCCGGACACCCCTAAGTCCGTCGCCCCGGCGGAGGCCGGGGCCTCAGGAGGTGAAGGCTGTTTTCCCCTCACCTCCCGAGATGCCGGCCTCCGCCGGCATGACGCGCGTTACTTACTTCGTGTCGTCGACTTCCGAGAATTCGGCGTCCACCACGTCGTCCGACTTGGCTTCCGCTTCACCCGAAGCCGCCGCAGCGCCTGCGGCCTGCTCGGCCTCGTAAATCTTCTGGCCCATCTTCATCGCGGCCTGCGACAGAGCCTGGGTCCTTTCGGTCATCTCGTCGGCATTTCCGCCCTCGACCGCGGTTCTGGTTGCGGCGACCGCAGCCTCGATCTCGGACTTGAGCTCCGCGTCGATCTTCGAACCATGCTCGTTGAGCTGGCTCTCGGTCGCATGGATCAGACTTTCGGCATTGTTCTTGGCTTCGGCCGCGGCGCGACGCTTCTTGTCCTCTTCCGCGAACTGCTCGGCGTCCTTGACCATCTGATCGATGTCGGAATCCGAAAGACCGCCAGAGGCCTGGATCTTGATCTGCTGCTCCTTACCCGTGCCCTTGTCCTTGGCGGACACATTGACGATGCCGTTGGCGTCGATGTCGAACGTGACCTCGATCTGCGGCACGCCGCGCGGCGCCGGCGGGATACCGACCAGGTCGAACTGACCCAGCATCTTGTTGTCCGCCGCCATCTCGCGCTCACCCTGGAAGACCCGGATGGTGACCGCATTCTGGTTGTCGTCGGCGGTCGAATAGACCTGGCTCTTCTTGGTCGGGATGGTCGTGTTGCGGTCGATCATCTTGGTCATGATGCCGCCCAAAGTCTCGATGCCCAGCGACAAGGGCGTCACGTCGAGCAGCAGCACGTCCTTGACGTCGCCCTGCAGCACGCCGGCTTGAACCGCGGCGCCGATCGCCACAACTTCGTCAGGATTGACGCCCGTATGCGGCTCCTTGCCGAAGAAGGTCTTCACCGCGTCGCGCACCTTGGGCATGCGGGTCATGCCGCCGACAAGGACGACTTCGTCGATCTGGTCGGCCTTGAGGCCGGCATCGGCGAGCGCCTTCTTCATCGGATCGATCGTGCGCTTGATCAGATCCTCGACCAGGCGCTCCAGATCGGTGCGCGTGATGTTCTTGACCAGATGCTTCGGGCCGGTCGCATCGGCGGTAATGAAGGGCAAATTGACCTCGGTCGTCTGCGCGGACGACAGCTCGATCTTCGCCTTCTCGGCGGCCTCCTTCAGGCGCTGCAGGGCGAGACGATCCTTGGTGAGATCGATGCCTTCGGCCTTCTTGAAGTCGTCGGCGAGATATTCGACCAGCTTGGCGTCGAAATCCTCACCGCCAAGGAAGGTGTCGCCGTTGGTCGACTTCACCTCGAACACGCCGTCGCCAATCTCCAGCACGGACACGTCGAATGTGCCGCCGCCAAGGTCATAGACCGCGATCGTCTTGTTGGTGTCCTTCTCGAGACCATAAGCCAGCGCGGCCGCGGTCGGCTCGTTGATGATGCGCAGCACTTCCAGGCCCGCAATCTTGCCGGCGTCCTTGGTGGCCTGGCGCTGCGCGTCGTTGAAGTAAGCCGGAACCGTGATGACCGCCTGGGTCACCGTCTCGCCAAGATAGGACTCGGCGGTTTCCTTCATCTTCTGCAGGATGAAGGCCGAAATCTGGCTGGGCGAATAATCTTCGCCACCCGCCTGGACCCACGCGTCGCCGTTCGCACCCTTCACGATGTGATAGGGGACCAGCTCGGTGTCCTTCTTGGTGATCGGATCATCGAAACGGCGGCCGATCAGGCGCTTCACCGCGAAAATCGTATTGTCGGGGTTGGTGACCGCCTGGCGCTTGGCCGGCTGGCCGATCAGTCGCTCCCCATCCTTGGCGAAGGCGACGATCGAAGGCGTGGTGCGCGCGCCTTCGGCATTCTCGATCACCTTGGGCTTGCCGCCTTCCATGACGGCGACGCAGCTGTTGGTCGTACCCAGGTCGATCCCGATAACTTTTGCCATTGTAATCCTCTTGTCGATACCCTGTTCTGCCGCCCGGCGCGCCCCCTCAACAGGCAGGCGCATGTCCCCAAACAGCATGTAACGTCAGCCGATATAGGTAGACGAAAAGGCATCGCAAGGGATGGGATCAGGCCTGTTTTCGCCGGAATTAAGCGCTTAGAGGGGCGACATGACCCGCCGACTTGCGCTCCTCGCCCCGCTGTTCATCCTCGCCGGGTGCCATATGCGCAACGCCGAACCGAAGGTGACCGAAGCGTGGGTGCGCCTGCCTGCTGTCTCCGGCCAGCCCGCGGCGGCTTATTTCACGATCCGGGGCGGCCGCAGCGCCAAGACGCTCGTACGCCTGGAGAGCGCGCTCGCAGCCAGGACCGAGATGCACCAGAATATGCGCGGCATGGCAGGCATGACGCGCATGACGCCGCTCGACCATGTGGACGTTCCTGCGGGCCAAATGGTGCAGTTCAAGCCGGGCGGCAACCATGCGATGCTGTTCGGGCTCGATTCCGCGGTGAAGCCGGGCATTGCGGTGCCGATCCGTTTCGGTTTCTCCGACGGTACCACTGCCGAGGCGGAAGCGAAGACCGTCCCGGCCGGCGGGGACGCGCCTTATTGATCCGGTTCAACCTCGATCCCGGACGGCCGCTTACACCGGGCGAGCGGGCGTTGGTCGCGGGCGTGTTCGGGCAATCGCTCGACGCCGAACCGGTCCGGATCCATCGCGCCAAATGGTTTTGGTTTCAGCCGCGCAATGTTGCGATGGCGCCCGACGGCCATATCTGGTTTCACCCCGATGGCGGATTATGGCGCGCGGATTTCAGCGAGGCCCCGGCCCACCTCCAAGCCTTTCTGGTGCATGAGCTGACCCATGTCTGGCAGCATCAGCATGGTCTTTGCCTGCTGATCCGTCGGCATCCTTTCTGCCGCTATTCCTATCGGATCGAGCCCGGACGCCGCCTGCTGGACTATGGTATCGAGCAACAGGCGATGATTGTGGAGCATCTGTTCACGGGTTTCCTGGCGGGCAAGCCTGACCAGATGATCGCGCAGCTTGTCCGCGACGCCGGGCTAAACGGACTGGCGGGTCTGGGGCCGACCAACATCACCGACCAGTGACGCGGGGGGCCTTGTCGAACGCGTGCGGCTTTGCGCAAAGTAGCAAGCGACCTCCAAGCCCGAATCGGCAGTCAGCGCGTCGACGGCAAAATTCAGAAAGCCACCACAGCATGGCCCAAGGGCAAGACGAAGACGCGGCGCCTTGGCCTGACCAGATACGCATCCCCTATTTGATGGTCCTGAATCTTCCCCTGATGCGCCATGACGGACGCTATTGGGCGGACCCGCTATGGGCAAAAGATCTGTTGCTACATCGGCGATATATTACCGACCTGACCTTGTTCTGCCCCGTTCGGACGATGCTGCCCCCGCCGGATTCGGTTTCCATCGAGGGCATCACGATCATCTCAGCCGGCCCCCCCGGTCACCGCCTCTACCCGGCCGCGCCGATATTGGCAGCCAAGCTGTGGCGCGCCATCGCCCGCGCCAAGCTGGTCCATGTCGGATTGGGAGGGTGGCCTTATCCCATGGGCTGGTTGGCCACGCCCATAGCCCGCCTTCGTCGGCGCTTCCTCCTGACAATCATAGAATCCAGTTTCTGGCGCGTGCCGCGGAGGGCTTCGCTGCCCAAGCGGATCAAGGCCGCGATCATCGAACGGCTCAACACGGTTTGCGTCAACTCATGTGATTTGGCGCTCTTCACGACCAGCGATTATCGTGACTCGCTTGCGACCGCCCCTCGCGGTCAGACCTATATCACGCCCGCAACCTGGGTGGACGCCTCGCAGCTGTTGAGCGTTCCCGCTGCTCGGGGAAAGTGGCGTCAAAAGAGCGGACGCTTTCTTTTCGCCGGGCGGTTGACGGAACAGAAGGGCGTTACCGACCTGATCCAGGCGATCCGATCGACGCGCTGCCAGGTCGATATCGTCGGGAGCGGCGAGTTGATCGAACTATGCCAGGCCGCGGCCCGCGAACTTCCCAAACAGGTCCGTCTCCTGCCACCGGTATCTTACGGCGATGCGTTTTCAGCTTTGCTGGACGATTATTCGGCATTGATCCTGCCGACACGGTCGGACGAGCAGCCTCGCGTGATGTTCGATGCGTTCGCGCGCGGAATCCCGGTGATAGCGAGCTCCACGTCCGCAAACGTCGAGCTGATCCAGCAGAGCGGAGCCGGCAGACTCTTCAAGGTAGCGGACTCCGCTGACCTCGCCGCGGCGATGGAGAAGGCCATGGCCAACCCGGCGGAGCTTGAGCAGCTTGGACTTCAGGGACTCGATTTTGCGGCGGCGCGGACGCACACGGCCATGCATCGGCACCGCGCCGCGCTCATCCTGGAAGTCATGCGAAGTTCAGGCCAGCCAACCGCGATCTGAACCAGGCCGCTGGTCACGCCTCCAGGTCGACTCGCGGCTGCTCGGATGCCTTGGCGACGCCAACCAACGCCGGACGCAGCAACCGATCCTTGATCATGTAGCCGGCCTGCATTTCCTGAACGATGGTGCCTGCCGGCTGATCGCTCGGCAACTCGACCATGGCCTGGTGACGATTGGGGTCGAGCGGCGTACCGATGCTCTCGATCTTCGTGATACCGTTGCGCTGGAAGACATTCTCCAGCTCCTTCGCCGTCATCTCGATGCCGGTGACGAGTGCCTTCGTGCCCTCCTGCTCGCGCATCGCGGGGGGGATCGCCGAAAGCGCACGGGCAAGATTGTCGGCCACGGACAGGATATCGCGCGCGAAGCTGGTCGCCGCATAGGCACGCGCGTCCTGTGCGTCCTTTTCCATGCGGCGGCGGACGTTCTGCGTCTCGGCCTGCGCGTAAAGCAGCTGCCTGCGCATATCCTCGAGCTCGGCCTGCAGGTCGCTCGTGGCGTCATGCTCGGCCACTTCCGGAGCGCCCTCGGCGGTTTCCTCGCGCAGGTCTTCGGCTTCGGGGGTGGTCGTCTCTTCGGTCATGCCATCAATCTCGTCAGTGTTTGGGCGGTGAAATCCACCATGGGAACGACCCGCGCATAGTTCAACCGCGTCGGCCCGATAACCCCTACCACGCCGACCACACGGCCATCGGCGCCATGATAGGGTGCGGCTATTACCGACGAACCCGATAACGCAAACAGCTTGTTTTCCGATCCGATGAAGATTTTCATCGCCCTGGCGCCGCGCGCGCTGTCCAGCAGGCGGGCTATCTCTTCCTTGCCCTCGATCTCGTCGAGCAATTGCCGCACCCGTTCCAGATCCTCGGCGGCGGTAGCGTCGATCAGGTTAGCGGCGCCGCGCACTATCATGACCGGGCGGCGCGACCCGTCTTCGGACCAGACGGCGAGCCCCTTCTGGACGAGGCTCTGCGCGGCGGCGTCGAGGGCCGATTTTCCCTGCGCGATTTCGTCGGCTAGCCGCACCTGCGCCGCGCCCAACGTCAGGCCCGACAGACGCCCGCTGATATAATTGGCAGCCTCGTGCAGCGCCGACGGACCGACGCCCTGCGGCAAATCGACCACACGATTCTCGACCGATCCATCCGCTCCGACCAAGACCGCGACCGCCTGCCCGTGATTGAGCGGCAAGAAAGAAAATTGACGCAGCACCGGCTCGCCGCGTGGCACCAGCACGAGCCCCGCGCATGCGGACAGACCCGAAAGAACATGGCTGGTTGCGGCCAGCGCCTCCTCGACCGGGCCGCGCGCCTGCGCCTCGATCGCGGCGCGCTCCTGCGGCGAGGGCTCCGCGGTCTGCATCATGCCGTCGACAAACAGGCGCAGCCCGCTTTCGGTCGGCATCCGCCCGGCCGAGGTATGCGGTGCCGCAAGCAGCCCGATCTCCTCCAGATCCTGCATCACGTTGCGGATCGAGGCGGGCGAAAGGTTGAGCCCGCCGAAGCGCGAAATCGTGCGTGATCCAACCGGTGCGCCCGTTTCCAGATAAGATTCGACCACCATCCGGAATATGTCCCGGGCACGGGTCGACAATTCGGCGACGGGGGTAATCATAGGCGACTAGGTAAGCGCCCCCGCAGGTTCCGGCAATTGCGCATCCTCCCCTCTCTTCCTAAGGGTGGGGTCCATTCCCTTCAGCCTAGGCGATTCATGCCCGCGCCGCGTCAAATCCACTCGCACGCAGCCCTGCGTGGCATCGCAGCCTTGCTCGTCGTCGCCTACCATCTGCAGTTCGGCGGAGGGTACAGGCTCCCCGTGGAACGCGCCACGCCAGCCCTAAACCGCAGCTACCTTTTCGTGGATCTGTTCTTCATCCTGAGCGGATTCATCATCAGCTACGTCAACGATGCCGGCCGGTCGAAGGGGGTTTCGCTGGGGGAAATGCGAAGCTTCATGCGGGCACGGATCGCACGGCTCTATCCATTGCATCTCTTCTGCCTCGCTTACCTTGTGCTGCTCCGCCTGCTGATCACGGTCCTGCAATATGCGCGGCACAAGCCGGTCGATTATTGGCAGATGCATTCGCTGAAATCGCTGGCTTCTCAGCTGGTGCTGCTGAACGCATGGTTCCCCAAGAATGCGCAGTGGAACATTCCGTCCTGGTCGATCAGCGCGGAATTCTTCGCTTATGCGCTATTCCTTATCGTTGTGACGATCCACGCCCGCATGCGAACGATCTGCGAATTGGCGATGGTGGCCCTCTCCCTGGCCTTCTTCGCCTATATCCTGATGACATCGGGTAGCCTGGACATCGTCGTCGGGCTGGCGCCCGCGCGTTGTATCGCCGGATTCTTTCTCGGCATGTTGCTTTATTTTCACCGCGACGCGGTCGGCAGCCTGCCTGACACCGCGCTGACCGCCCTGCAGATCGCCTCGGTCGCCGCCATCGTGCTGATCCTCGCGACACCGGTCGCCGATCCATGGATCGTCCCAGCCTTTTTCGTACTCGTCGCGTCCACCTGGACGGATCAGGGGATTCTGCCGAAACTCCTCCGCCACCGTCCCCTTCTGTGGCTGGGAGACATCTCATACTCGGTCTATCTCAACCATGTCTGCCTGATGGAAGTTCTCGCATTTCTTTGGAGCAGGAGCGCCCTGCATGTGCTTGGCGACGGCGTGCTGAATCGCTGCGCGTGGATCGCGCTGGTCTATGCGGTTACGCTCTTCGTTTCGCATCTGACCTTCCAATTCGTGGAACGGCCCACGCGTCAATGGCTCGCGGTGCGATGGCTGGGCCGAAAGGCCAACCCCATCCGCCAATCGCCGGCGGCGCCCTGACGTGGGCATGGACTAATCCACCCGTCCGGCCTAACCGACCGCTCCAAACCTCGGAGAATGTTCAATGCGCCCCAGCGGCCGCGCACCCGATCAGATGCGGGCGATCACCATTACGCCCGGCTACACCAAGCATGCGGAAGGCTCCGTGCTGATCGCCTTCGGCGAAACCAAGGTCCTCGTCACCGCCTCGGTCGAGGAAAAAGTGCCGCCGTTCCTGCGCGGCAAGGGCCAGGGATGGGTCACGGCTGAATATGGCATGTTGCCCCGCGCCACGCACACGCGCGGCAATCGCGAAGCGGCCAAGGGCAAGCAATCGGGCCGTACCCAGGAAATTCAGCGGCTTATCGGTCGCTCCTTACGCGCAATCTGCGATCTCAATGCGCTTGGCGAGCGCCAGATCACGCTCGATTGCGACGTGATCCAGGCTGACGGCGGCACGCGCACGGCATCGATTTCCGGCGCGTGGGTAGCATTGCGCCTGGCGGTGGACGGTCTGTTGAAACAGGGTCTGCTCAGCGTCGATCCGATCAAGGCGCAGGTCGCCGCGGTCTCATGTGGTATCTGGGAGGGGACGCCTGTGCTCGACCTCGATTATATCGAGGACAGTTCCGCCCATGCCGATGCCAATTTTGTGCTCCTTTCCGATGGCAACATCGCCGAAGCACAGGCGACCGCCGAGGGCGCGACCTATAATGAAGAGGCGTTGCTGCGCCTGCTCCGCCTGGCGCGGATCGGTTGTACCGATATCTTCGCCGCACAGTTGAAGGCAACCGGACGGTGACCATCATGCTGATCGACGACGAACCCCAACCCGTGCCGCACCGCAAGCTGCAGCCCGGCAAGCTCGTCATCGCCAGCCATAACGAAGGCAAGGTGCGCGAAATCCGCGCGCTGCTCGAACCCTACGGAATCGAGCCGGTCTCGGCCGGCTCACTCGGCATTCCCGAGCCGGTGGAAACCGGCACCAGCTTCGCCGCCAATGCCGAATTGAAGGCGCGTTTCTCGGCCGATCTGTCGGGCATGGTGTCGCTCGCGGATGACAGCGGGCTGTGCGTCGATGCATTGAACGGCGACCCCGGCGTCTACACAGCCGATTGGGCGGAGACCCCCAACGGCCGCGACTGGTATCTGGCAATGCAGAAGGTCGAGGATGCGCTTCAGGCCAAAGGCCCGGAAGCGGGTCGCGACGCGCATTTCGCATGCGTATTGTCGCTCTGCTGGCCCGACGGTCATGTCGAGAGTTTCGAGGGCCGCTGCGAGGGCACGCTCACGTGGCCGCCGCGCGGCACGATGGGCTTCGGCTATGATCCGGTGTTCGTGCCGTTGGGTGACACGCGCAGTTTTGCCGAACTCGATCCGGAAGAGAAGCATGCGATCAGCCATCGCGCCGATGCTTTCCGCAAGCTGGTAGCCGCCGTTTTGTGACCGCGCCGCTCGCGCTCTACGTCCATTGGCCGTTCTGCGTCTCCAAATGCCCCTATTGCGATTTCAACAGCCATGTCCGGGCGAGCGTGGACCAGGCGCGGTGGCGCGCGGCATTGCTCACCGATCTCGCGCATGAGGCGAATGTCGGCCCGAAGCGGCCGCTAACTTCGATCTTTTTCGGAGGCGGCACCCCATCACTGATGCCGCCCGAAACGGTCGCCGCGATCATCGAGGCGGCCGAGCGTCATTGGGGCTTCGCACCCGATATCGAGATCACGCTTGAGGCCAACCCTTCCTCGGTCGAGGCCGCGCGCTTTTCGGGGCTGGCCGAGGCGGGCGTCAATCGCGTCAGTCTGGGTCTGCAGGCGCTGGACGATACCGCGCTGCGCTTCCTTGGCCGCGCGCACGATGTCACTGAAGGGCTTGCCGCACTCGACACGGCGCAGGCCGCGTTCGAGCGCGTCAGCTTCGACCTGATCTACGCCCTGCCCGGCCAGAGAGAGGCGGAATGGGAAAGGACGCTGGCGCGCGCGCTCGGCTTTGGAACCGGGCATCTCTCGCTCTATCAGCTCACGATCGAGCCCGGCACGCGCTTCGCGGCGATGGCGGCGCGCGGCGAGTTGATTCCGACCGACCCCGATCATGGCGCCGACCTGTTCGAGGTCACGCGCGCGATGACCGCGGCGGCGGGATTGCCCGCTTATGAAATCTCCAATCACGCCCGCCCCGGCGAGGAGAGCCGGCACAACCTCACGTACTGGCGCTATGGCGATTATCTGGGGGTAGGCCCCGGCGCGCATGGGCGACGCGAGGGTGTCGCCACGGCGCGCGCGAAGAAGCCTGAAAACTGGCTGACGCGGATCGACCGCGACGCACAGGGCATTGAGTTGGAAGAGGCGCTCGCACCCGAGGTCCAGCAGCGCGAGGCGTTAGTGATGGGGCTTCGACTCGACGAAGGTCTGCCGCGCACGCGCACCGACCCGGCGGTCGATCAGGCGGCGGTGGCTCGGTTGTCCGCCATGGGACTGATCGAACAGACCTCCGAACGTCTGCGCGTCACTGCGTCGGGGATGCTTTTGCTGGACGCGATCCTGGCGGACGTCGCGCTTTAGAAACCCGACGGCGCGGGCGAGACCACGGTTCCGCCGCTTGGGCCCAATTGATGCACCGCGAGCGCACGCTCCGCGATATGGCCCTTGGCGAAACGGAAGGCCCCGTCGACGCCCGAGAAACCGCCATCGTCCGCAAGCGCATCGACCGGAAAACGGTCGCCGACCTTCCAGTCCCTGGCGATGCGCACGGTCAGCAGCACCGCATCGTAGCCCAGGCTCGCGAGACGATAGGGCGTGTGGCCGTAGCGCGCGCGGTAGCGGGTCACGAACTGCTTGAACAATGCGTCGTCCACGCTGGCGAACCAGGCGCCGGCCATGGCGGGAGAATTGTTGAGACCGGGATCGGTGTTCCACAATTCGGTGCCGAGGATCCGCACCCCGGCGCCGTTCGACTTGCGGATCAGCGGTGCGGACGCGATCGCGATCCGGCCGCTGTCGGCGATCAGCACCGCGTCGAACTTCTCTTTGGAGATGGTCTGGATCGCCGCCGCCAGCGAGCCGGGCGAGCGCTGATAAGATTGCATTGCGACCACACTGCCGCCGGCCGCCTCCGCGGTGCGGATCAGCATGTTGGAGGCGTTGCGGCCGTAGACGCCGGGCGGGATCAGGGCGGCGAAACGGGTCAACCCCTTCGACTTTGCGAAGCGGACGATACGGTCGATCGATTGCGCCGGCGAGAATCCGAGCAGCCAGACATCGTCGCCCGCCGCCTCGGCATCGTTGGAGAAAGCGATGACGGGCACGCCCGCTGTGGCCGCCTGCGCCTCGACGGCATGCACATCCTCGCTCAGCAGCGGCCCCAGGAAGACCTTGTTACCCTCCGCGAGCGCCTTGCGCGCAGCCGGCTCGGCGCCCTGGGCGGTGTCGTAATTGGTGATCCGCAGCGCCTTACCGCCGGTATCGGCCAGCGCCATGGCGGCGGCGTCGGCGATCGATTGGCCGACGGCGGCGTTCGGGCCGCTCAACGGTACCAGCAGGGCGATCCGATGGCGCGCGACATCCTCTGGCAACCCATTGGGATTGACCGGTTTTGGCGCAGGGCGGGCGATCGGGGGCGGCGGCGCGGCGCGCGGCACCACGGTGGAGCAGGCAGCCAGCATCATCGCCAGCCCCAGCCCGGCAATACGCGCGAGCGAATAGAAGCCCGATTGCCGCCGGGGGGGTGCCTCTGCCATGCTCGTTCCCATGAATTCCTCTCCGCCCGAGGACGGGCGACTTTCGCCCGGCCTCTACATCGTCGCGACCCCGATCGGCAACTTGTCCGATCTCTCCCCGCGCGCCGCTGCCATTCTGGCCCACGCGGACGTAATCGCGGTCGAGGACAGCCGGGTTACCGCCAAGCTCCTTGCGCATATCGGAGCAAGGCGGCCGATGGTTCCATATCATGACCATAATGCGGATCGGGTGCGCCCGGGGCTGGTTGCGCGGCTGGGATCGGAGGCGATCGCCCTGGTCTCCGACGCCGGAACGCCGCTTATCTCCGACCCTGGTTTCAAGCTGGTGCGCGATGCGCGCGCGGCGGGGCATGCCGTGGTCACGATCCCCGGCCCCTGCGCGGCGATCGCGGCGCTGACCTTGGCCGGATTACCGACCGATCGCTTTCTTTTCCTTGGATTTTTACCGTCAAAGGCCAAGGCGCGAGCCGATGCCATCGCCGAGATTGCCGGGGTACGCGCGACCTTGATCCTGTACGAATCCGGGCCCCGGCTGAGCGCCACGCTGGCGGCGCTGGCGGAGGGTTTGGGGGACCGCGAGGGGGCGGTGGCACGGGAGATCAGCAAAAGGTTCGAGGAGTGCCTGACCGACAGCCTGTCGGCGCTCGCCGCGCGCTATGCAGAGGCGCCGCCCAAGGGCGAGATCGTGATCGTGGTCGCCCCCCCGGGTGAGGCCCCTCCCCCGTCTGCCGAGGATGCGGATAGCCTGCTGATCGAGGCGCTGACGCGGCTGCCGGCGGCCAAAGCGGCGCACGAAGTGGCCAAGGCGACCGGCCTCAACAAGCGCGATCTCTATGCGCGGGCGCTGGCGATGAAGGGGTGAGAGACCGCCGCAAAGCCGAGCGCGCGGGGCGTGTCGGGGAAACGGCGGCGGCGTGGTGGCTGCGCCTGAAGGGGTGGCGGATCCTTGCGCGGCGAGTGAAAACGCCCGCCGGAGAGGTCGATTTGATCGCCCGAAAAGGCAACCTGATCGCGTTCGTTGAGGTCAAACGCCGCCGGACAGAGGCCGAATTGGACTATGCGATCGACGAATATCGGCTCGCAAGGGTGGCCGCAGCGGCCGAATATCTGGGCCCGCGCTACATGCAATCGGGCGACGATATGCGGGTGGATGTGATCCTGATCGCGCCGGGACGGGCGCTGCGGCATATCGAAAATGCCTGGATCGGGTGACAAACCCGCGCCCAATGCCTACCTCCCGCGCCTGAAAAGGGAGGACAAGCCCATGAGTTTGCGCGTCGCGGTCCAGATGGATCCGCTGGAAAGCATCAACATTGCGGGCGATTCGACCTTTGCGCTGATGCTGGCGGCGCAGGCGCGCGGGCATAAGCTTTTCCATTATGCGGCGGGCGACCTGACCTATCGCGACGGGCGTCTGACCGCACCGACGCGGCCCGTGACGGTGCAGAAAGTGGCCGGCGATCACCACAAATCGGGCGATTTCCAGACGCTTGACCTGGCCGAGGAAGTGGACGTCATCCTGATGCGGCAGGACCCGCCTTTCGACCTGGCCTACATCACCGCGACGCATTTGTTGGAGCGTATCCAGCACCAGACTCTGGTCGTGAACGACCCCGCGGCGGTCCGAAACGCGCCCGAAAAGCTGTTCGTGCTCGATTATGCGGAGTTCATGCCGCCCACTTTGATCACGCGCAGGCTGGAGGAAGCGCGCGCCTTCCATGCGGAACATGGCGAAGTGGTGGTCAAGCCCTTGTACGGAAATGCGGGTTCGGCGGTGTTCCATGTGGGCAAAACCGACGCCAACCTGGCTGCTTTGACCGAGCTTTTCGGGCAGGTCTGGCGCGAACCCTTCATGGTCCAGGCCTTCCTTCCTGACGTTTCGAAGGGCGACAAGCGCATCGTCCTGGTCGACGGCAAGCCCGCGGGCGGGGTCAACCGGCTGCCCAAAGCGGGGGAAATCCGGTCCAATCTGGCCGTCGGCGGCAAGGGCGCCGCGACCGAATTGACGGCGCGCGAGCTCGAGATTTGCGCCAAGCTGGGCCCGGAACTGGCCAAACGCGGGCTGGTTTTCGTCGGGATCGACGTGATTGCGGGCTATCTGACCGAGATCAACGTGACGTCGCCGACGGGGATCGTGGCGATCGATAACTTTAACGGTACGGATACGCCGGGGTTGATCTGGGATGCGATCGAAGGGCGATTTGCCAAACTCTGAGCCGTCACCCCGGACTTGTTCCGGGGTCCACCGAGCCGCAAGGGATTCCCTCGTGAATGGGTGGATGCCGGAACAAGTCCGGCATGACGGTAAAGTTTAAAACCTCCAGTTCACCTCGCCGGTGAAGGTGCGTTGGGTGAAGGGGTGGAAGAGGTAGTATTTGCGGTTGGTGAGGTTGTCGACGCCGGCCGCCAGCGACCAGTTTCCGGAGAGCTTCACCACCGCGCGGACGTCGGTCACCAGATAGTCTTCGAAGCCCTGGTAGGTGTGGGTGACGGGGTCGCTATTGTCGATCGTGCCGTACGAGCGGCTGCTGTAACGGGCGGCGGCGGTGAGCGAGAGGGCGTCGTCCGGACGCCAGGTCGCCACCAGGGTTGCCTTGCGGCGCGGAATCTGGGGCGGGCGTTTGCCGATGGCGGTGGGGAATGCCGCGTCCCCAAGTATCTTCGGATCGACGAACGTCGCGCTGCCGGAAAGATCGAGGCGGGGCAGGATATCGGGTTTGTCGAAAGCGAGTTCCACGCCGCGGGTGCGGACGCGGTCAACATTCTGGACATAGCTGGCCACCGCCGGCCCGCCGTTGATGGGGGCGAGCTGCGACAGGAGGGCGTCGTCGATCACCTCGTTGAACAGCGACAGGCGGATGCCCTTATGCTCGATCGCCAGCTCCTCGGAGGCTGCGCGCTCTGGCTTGAGGTTGGGGTTGGGGACGGCAAGGTTCGAGCCGGTGGTGACCACCTGATAGAGCTCACCCACGGTCGGGAAGCGCCAGGCGCGGCCGAAGGAGGCGGTGAGCTTCCAGCCGGCGGACGGGGTCCAGGCGAGCGAGGCCTTGGGCGAGAAGCGCGCGGCCGACAGGGTCGGCTGGGTGACGCTGAGCGCCGGGCTTGCGGAGAAATTGAAGCCATCGAAGGCGCGCCACCATTCGTAGCGGCCGCCCACGGTGAGCGTCAGCGGGGCGGCGAGCGTCCAGGCATCCTGCGCCCATAAAGCCGCCGTCCGCGTCTTGCCGCGCGAGGCAAGGTTCAGCGCCCCCTCCCCGCCTTCCCGCCAGTCGGTCGTGGCGTAGCGGTTGCTGTCGAGCCTGAACGCATCCCAATGCGCGCCGACGCTGAGCGTCTGTGCGCCGATATGCCAGGCACCCTTGGCATCGATCGTATCCCAGCCAGTGCCGTCGAGGCGGGTGAGATTGCCCCTCCCTCCATCGAATGCAGCCGGCAGCGTACCAGTGGGTGTGCGCTGCACGTCGTGGCTGAAGCGGTAGAGCGTGCCGATCAGCTCCCAGTCGAACGCCTTGCCGTCACCCTTGACCGAGAGCGCGTGCGACCAGTGGCGCTCGTCATAGAGGTAGACATTGCCGTTATAGGCGCCGGTGAAGGCGGGGTTGCCCGCGGCGTCGCGCTGATAGCTCTGCGCGGTGGCGGCGGTATCATTGAGGAACAGGCCGCCGCCATAGCTCAGCCGCACATCGGGCATGAGATCGTAGGCAAGCTTGAGCTTGAGATTGTCCTGCCGCTGATGCTCGAAACCGCCCGCGCCGAGCACGCGGATCGGTGCTCCGGTGCGATTGACGTCGTCATAGCCGCCGGTGACGGTTCCTCCGTTCGTGCGCGGGGCGGTGATGTAGGCGAGCGGCTGGCTCTTGCTGTCGACATGATCGGCGCTGAGGAACCAGGCGAAGGCGCCGGTGCGATCGCCCAGGGTGGCGCCGATGCGGTAGACGGGCAGATCGCGATCCGTGCCATATTGGTGGAAGGTCTGAAGGCTGGTGCCGGCACTGGCGGTCGCCTCCAGCTTTTCGGGCAGGCGCGTGGTGATGGTAACGACCGCGCCAATCGAATTGCCCGGATACGCGGCCGAGAAGGGCCCGTAGAGTACGTCGATCCGCGCGATCTCCTGCGGGGTGACCATCGACCAGCGTGGGCTGGCGGAGCTATTGTTGTTGCCGATCAGCGACGAAAGCAGCACCCCGTCGGCATAGATCAGACTGCGCGCGCTGGCGCCTACGCCCGACGTGCGCGTGGCGAGCGGCGACTGGGTGTCGCCGATATGCCGTTTGCGGATGACGAGGCTCGGCAGATATTTGAGCGTATCCTCGACATTGTTGGCGTTGACGGTGGCGGCGATGGTGGCGGCATCGACCGAGGCGTGGCTGGAGGGCGCATTCTCGATCGTGTCGGGCGCCTTTTGCGCGGTGATGACGACGGTCTGATCGGCTTCGGTGCCGGTGAGATCGGCCGCGAAACAGGGGCCGGCGCCCGCGGCCAGCGCCACGGGCAGGAGGGCGCGCGTGATGCGCACCGTATGAGGGTAAGACATGAAGATCCTTCGATGACGAAAGGACGCGCCGCGGCGCGTCGGAATCGGCTTATCGAAGGATGGAAGGCGGGCCTGTCTTGGGCGGCGGAGGCGCGGCGAGGCCCAAGCCGGGGCGCACCAGCATCTGACGGACGAAGGCGACCGGCAGCGCGATCGGCGCGAGCAGGGCCGGCAGGATGAGGACGGGCAGATCGGCCGCTCCGCCAATGGCAGCGCCGAAGCCGCAATCATGATCATGATCGCCGGGCATCGCCTTGCCATGATCCATGCCCTTCATCGGCATGGCATGATCCATCGCCATGCCGGGCATCGCAGCCGGGCCGGCCATGGCGGACATGGCGCGCAGATCCGCATTCTGGCCGGCGCAAATCTCCAGCCCCGCCGCGCCCGCCATCGGCATGTAGCCGGCGGGCACGAGCAGACGCACGGCGAGCGCAAACGCGACCAGCCAGGCGGCGGGCCAGCGATGGAGACTCAGGTGGTGGCGCAGTGCGGGCACGCGGGGGCGTTAGGACGGTGGGGGCGGATTGTCATGGGGGTAAAGACCGGGGGCGGAGCGGGTTTATTCGCGGCCACGAATTCACCCGTGACCGAAATTGGGCCGATAGCGGACAGGCAAGTTACAGTGTCTCAGCCATTCAGAGCGGACTTGCCTCTGTTGCTCGTACGGCTCGAACTGTGCCACCAGCGACCTACTATCTTCTATAAGTGAAGCCGAAGCATCAGCTGACCTTTATCAAAACACAGCGCCACGGCCAATTGTGTTCAACTTCGGACAGCAAACGGGCCGTGTCCATCCCGCCGCCCCCCGTCAAATCGTTGCCTGATATATATTGTTTCCCGGCGGCACATATCGGCGACCCAATAGGGTTGCTGGCGCCCACCGGACAGCTGGTCTATGCCTTTCGGCATTTACGATAAAATGAGAAAATCCGGCATGGCCCTTATTAAAAAGTCTGCCCTCAAAACTGGTGGCGAAGCGGCAAGCGGGCCAACGACCGAGGTAAGGATGAAGACCAGCCCGCGAAAGCCGGGCCGCCGCGTCAGCACGGGGCGAGCCACCACCGTAGTCGAGCGGATCGATCAAGCCACGCAAGAGTTGGCGAGCGGATTGGCCGAGGCGGCTGCGGCGTCGATTGAACTGCAACGATCGATGGACCAGATTTCCTCGGGCGCCGAAGAGGCTGCCGGCGCCGCGCAGGAGTCGCTCGGCGCGATCATCGCTTTGGGAGCCGGATTCCAGAAGGCGCGCGAACGCGCCGAGGGCTCGCGGCGTCAAGCCGAGACGGTCCAGTCCGCCTTCGTCGAGGCGAGCACGCAGATCGAAACCTCGGTTGCCGCGATCGAATTGAACGCGCGGCGTCAGCTCAGCACGGTGGAGATCATCGGCGCGCTGGAGGCGGCCGCATCCGATATCGGCATGATCGGGCAAACCGTGTCGGATCTGTCCGAGCAGACCAGCCTGCTGGCGCTTAACGCCGCGATCGAGGCAGCGCGCGCGGGCGACAGCGGGTCGGCCTTCGCGGTCGTCGCCGACGAGGTTCGCACGCTGGCAGAAAATTCCGAAGGCAATGCCGGCGAGATCCAGACCCTGGCTGGAAGTATCGTCACCGAAGTCCGCGCGATCGCCGAGCGCGTCCGGGCGTCAGCCGCGAGCGCCACCACCGAAGCCCAGTCCGCGCGCAACGTGGTTGCCGAACTCGAGCAGGCGCGGAGCGATCTCGCCGTGATCGCCGAAGGCGCCCAGGAGATTCTGCTGACCTCGGTCGAGGCGGATACCGCGGCGCGCGAGGCCGAGCGCGGCGCCGAGCAGGTTGCGAGCGCGGCCGAAGAACAATCGGCCGCCGCCGCCGAAGCGCAGCAGGCGATCGAGCAGCAGAGCGTCTCGCTCGATCAAAGCCAGCAGACGGCCGAGGAGCTCGGCCGCCTGGCAGAGTCGCTCCAGAAGCAGGAAGGCGCACAGCGCGACGCCGAGGATGTGGCAGCGGCCGCCGAGGAGCTGTCCGCCACGGTCCAGGAATTGTCTGGCGCGTCGGGCCAGATCATGGTCGCGATCGAGCAGATCGGGCGCGGCGCCGAAATCCAGGCCGCCGCCACGCTCGAGGCCAACAGCGCGATGGCGCAGATCCAGAAATCCGCAGCGCTGGCGCAGGAGCGTTCGGCGGTTTCGGCAGAGCGGATCACCGCCGTGTTGAGCCGTGTCGAGGCCAGCCGCGACACGGTCGCCCAGCTTGCGAGCGGCGTCGACGCCACGCTGATGGATACGCGTGCCGTGCTCGGACTTCTGAGCGCCCTCGGCGAGACCGGCCGGCGAATCGAGAAGATCACGGACAACCTCGCGCTGATTGCGGTCCAGACCAACATGCTCGCGGTCAGCGGGTCGGTCGAATCGACCCGCGCCAGCGAGGCAGGCCAAGGCTTCGCCAACGTTGCCGGAGACATCCGCAAATTGTCGCGCGAATCCGCGGTCAATGCCGAACGCGCCAAAGATGTCGTGCGCACGATCCAGGACCAGGTCGCGCTCGTACGGCGCGACCTCGACCATATCGTCGGCGCGGCGGAAAGCGAGATTGCCCGCAATCGCGCCATGGTCGAACGGTTCAAGACGATCACGGCGGATCTGACCGGCGCGCAAGCGTCGAGCCGCGCCATTTCCGAGGACGCGGACGCCATTCTACGGTCCGCGCGCGAGGTGCAGAGCGGCACCGAGCAGATATCCACCGCCGCCGAGATCGCGGCGGGAGCGGCCCGCGACGCGGCCTCGGCGGCGCGGCAACAGTCGCAGGGCGCGGAAATGCTCGCCGCGGCGATCGAGGAAATCGCGTCGCTGGCGACCGCGCTCACCGCCCAGACCGCGTGATGGCGAAACGCGCCGCCTCGCACAGCGACGCGGAATCGTTGCTCACCTTCGAAGTGGGCGGCGAGCGGTTCGGCGTGCCGACTGCGATCGTTCGCGAGGTCGCGCGACTGCCTCGCGTCACGCGCGTGCCGCACGCACCCCACAGCCTGATCGGCCTGGGGAATTTTCGCGGCGCGGTGCTGCCAATCGTCTCGTTCGCCCGGCTGGCGGATCGCAATGCGGGAAGCGAGCGCCGCGTCATCCTGCTCGATACCGCCAGGCCACTTGCGCTTGCCGTCGACGCGATCGCGACGCTGGGCGGCACCAGCGACGCGCATGTCCAAAATATCGACGTCGAAGCCCTCACCGCTCGCGATTTCGCCGAAGAACGACCGCGTCGGGCGCAGGCCCTTGCCACCGCGGGCGCGGTCGAAGCCGACGCCGCAAGCAATCATGTGCCGCTGGTGGTGTTCGGGGTGGCCGGCCAGGAATATGGCTTGCCGATCGGCGCGGTCGAAGAGGTGCTGCGGCTGCCGCCGGACATCGCGCTGATGCCCCATGCCGACGATGTCGTGATCGGCTCGATCGCGGTGCGCGATGCTTTGCTTCCCTTACTGTCGCTCCAGACACTGCTGGCGCTTCCGGGCACCGCCGATCTTGCGCGAGCTCGGGTCGTGGTGGTGCGGATCGGCACACATCGTATCGGGCTGGTGGTGGATGCGATGCGCGCGATCCTGCGCGTCGCCGAAAGCGATATCGATCCGGTGCCCGCGGTTCTGGCGCGCGGCGCGGCCGAGGCACGGATCCAAGCGATCTGCCGGCTGGATGGGGGCCGCAGACTGGTATCGGTGCTGGCGGTCGAGCATCTGATCCGCGAAGACCTGACCGCGCGATTGCTGCGAGGAGCCGATGACGTGATGGCGGAGCGGATGGCGGCCGAGGCTTCCGAGCAATTCCTGTCCTTCCGGATCGGCGACGAGGAATTCGGCCTGCCGATCGGCTGCGTGGTCGAGGTCGCGATCCCGCCAGCCAGGCTGACCCGGCTGCCCAATTCGCCCGATTTCGTGCAGGGGGTTATGAACCTGCGTGGAGCGGTCGTCCCGGTGATCGATCAGGCCAAGCGCTTCGGCGGCACAACCGCCAAAGGCAAAAGGCGCCGCGTGATCGTCGTCCGGCTGGGGGAATTGCGGGCCGGCTTTGCGGTAGACGAAGTATCCGAAGTGCTGCGCGTTCCGACCAGCGCCCTGCGCCCCGCCCCCGAATTGGGCGGCGAGGAAACGCGCGTGTTCGACCGGGTCGCCAATCTGGAAGAGACCGACCGCATGGTGCTGATCGTCAGCCCCCAGGAATTGCTTGACCGGGCCGAGCGCGAAATGCTGGCCGCGCTCAGCGGAAAGTCGCCGGCCTCGCCATCGTGACGCGACTGCTGATCGTCGACGATTCTCCGCTGATGCGACGCCTGCTCACGGAGATCTTCTCGACCGAGCCGGAATTCGAGATCGAGACGGCGCGTACCGGCGAGGAAGCGCTGGCCCGCATCCCGGCGTTCAAGCCCGATGTCGTCACGCTCGACATCCACATGCCGGAGATGGACGGGCTGGCCTGTCTCGACCGGATCATGGTCGAATGGCCGTGCCCGGTGGTGATGGTCTCGTCGCTGACCGCCGAGGGCGCCGACGAGACGCTCGAAGCGATGGCGCTCGGCGCGGTCGACTTCATCGCCAAGCCGCGCGGACCGGTTTCGATCGAGATCGAGGCGGTTGCGCCGATGCTGGTGGACAAAGTCCGTGCAGCGGCCCAAGCGCGCGTGTCGCGGGTCGCGCGGCTGGCCGACCGGGTGCGTTTCCGTACCACCCAGCCCAAAACCAGGATTCGCACGACGCCGACGGCGCGCATGAAGCGACCGGCCAAGCCCGCGCCACAAGCCGATGACCGCGGCCTGGTGCTGGTCGGGACATCGACCGGCGGCCCGGCGGCGCTCGACGCCTTGCTGTCGCAACTGGCGGCCGACTTTCCATGGCCGGTAGTGATCGCGCAGCATATGCCCGCCAGTTTCACCGGTGCGCTTGCACGCCGGCTCGACCGATTATATGCGATGAAGGTGGTGGAGGTGTCGGCACCGACACCGCTTCTTCCCGGCCATGCCTATATCGGCCGCGGCGATGCCGACCTGATCGTCTCGCGGCGCGCGGGCGCGCTCGTCGCCATGTCCGCGCCGAGCGCGGAGGAATATCACTGGCACCCGAGCGTGGATCGCTTCGTCGCAAGCGCGCTTCAGCATGTCGCACCCGAAAAGCTCGTGGGGGTGTTGATGACGGGCATGGGCGCCGATGGAGCAAAAATGATGGCCGAGCTGGCAAAACAGGGCGGCCACACGATCGCGGAAGCGGAGGAAAGTGCAGTCGTCTGGGGCATGCCGGGGGCGCTGGTGGGCCTCGGCGGCGCCGATCAGATCGTGCCGCTCAACGAGATAGCCAGCCGTCTGACGAATTTGATCGCCGTATGAGCGAACCCATCGGATCGAACAACATTCCCGAAATCCACCTCTCGGTCGACGACCTGCGCCGCATCACCGATTTCATCTATCGCTGGACGGGCATGACCTTCGGCGAGAACAAGCGTTATTATATCGAGCGCCGGGTGATCGACCGGATGCGCAAATCGTCGGCGCCCGACATGCGATCCTATATCGCCTCGCTCGCGACCAACGAGGGCGAGCGCGAGAAGCTGATCAACGCCTTCACGATCAACGAGACCTATTTCTACCGCGAGGACCTCCAGTTCGCGGCGCTGTCCGCCCAGATCCTGCCCGCAGTCGTAGCCACGAAGCGGCCGGGCGACCTTGTCCGTATCTGGTCGATGCCATGCTCGACCGGCGACGAGACCTATTCGATCGCGATCTGGCTGCTGGAAAACTGGCCGCTGGTGGATGCCTACAATATCGAGATCGTCGGTTCCGACATCGACACCGCCGCGCTCGATCAGGCACGCGCCGGCCGCTATGCGGCGCGCGCACTGAGCCGCCTGCCCGCGAAGCTGGTCGAAAGCTATTTCGAGCCCGAGCATCATCACCGCCGCCAGATCATCCAGGATCTGCGCGAATCCGTGCGTTTCGTGCCGGCCAATCTGTTCGACCGGACAACGCTCGGCCCGGTCGGCAAGTTCGACGTGATCCTGTGCCGGAACCTGCTGATTTATTTCGACGACGTCTCGCGCATGGCCGCCGCCGCCAACCTGTTCGATTGCCTCCAGCCGGGCGGCTATCTGTGCCTGGGGCATAGCGAATCCATGAACCGGATCAGCGACCGCTTCAGCATGGTTCGCCTCGACGACGCGATCGTCTATCGTAAACCCTGATGGACGAACTGCTCTCGCAATTCCTGATCGAAGGGCGCGACCTGATCGCCGACGCGCAGGCGGCGCTGTCCACGCTGCGCGATGATCCGTCCAATGCCGCCCAGATCGATCGCGCCTTCCGGGCGGTCCACACGCTCAAAGGGTCGGTGGCGATTTTCGCGATGGCGCCCGCCGAACGCGTGCTGCACGCGGCCGAGGATCTGCTCCAGCGCGCGCGCGCCGCAAATACGGCGCTCACCGCTGACGAGATTGGCCGGCTGGTTGCGACGATCGACCAGGTCGACCGCTGGGTCGACGAGATGGAAGCGCATGGCGCGCTCGGCAAGGACGCGGCCGGGATCGCGACTGGCTTGCTCGATGCCGAGGCCGTTGCAGAGGCCGGAACCGCGGCGCGCCCCGCGACGGCGATGCCCGCGTGGGCGGACGCGATGCTGGCGCGCGAGGCGAAGCTGCTCGCCCAGGCGACCGGGCCTTTGATCGCGTTCTGCTACAAGCCCGACGGCGAGGCCTTCTTTCGCGGCGACGATCCGCTGAGCCTGGTCGCGTCCGTGCCCGAGCTGGTCGTACTTTCGATCCTTCCCGCAGGCGACGCCTGGCCCGAGGCCGAGGCGATCGATCCCTTCGCCTGCTTCATGCGAATCGAAGGGATATCGGCGGCCTCCCTGGCGGAAGTCCAGGCGGCATTCCGCCTCGTGCCAGACCAGATCGAGCTCCACCCGTTTGAGATCGCGGCCGACAATGAGACGTCGGCCGGCGTGCTGGCGGCGGCGACGTTGCGGGTCGAGGCGGCGCGGGTCGACGCCCTGGTCGACGGCGTCGGCGAACTGATCGTCAGCGCGAACGCCTTTTCCACAATTGCCGAACAGGCGGAGGCGATCGACCCCGCGCTGGCGGTGGCGATACGCGGCGCGCAGGCGGATCTGCAGCGCGCGGTCGACGGGCTGCGCCGCTCGGTCAGCGCGGTGCGGCTGGTGCCGCTGGCGCCGACGCTGCGGCGCCTGCCCAGATTGGTCCGCGAAATCGCCGCCGACCTGGGCAAGCAGATCGAGTTCGTCCTCACCGGCGAGCGCGCGGAGGTCGACAAGCAAATCGCCGACGGCCTGTTCGAGCCCCTGCTGCACCTGGTCCGCAATGCGATCGACCACGGGATCGAGGCGCCCGCGCAACGTGAAGCGGCCGGCAAGCCGGCGACCGGCCAATTGGCCTTGTCGATCGCGCGCGATGGCGAGGATATCGTCGTCACGCTGGGCGACGACGGAGCCGGCATCGATCCCGAACGGATCCGCGCCGTTGCCGTCGCGCGCGGCGTGATCGGGGCGGAGGCGGCGGAGGGTTTGTCGGAGGCGGGCACGCTGGCGCTGATCTTCACGCCCGGTTTCTCCACGGCGGAGACGGTCAGCGACGTCTCGGGCCGTGGCGTCGGCATGGATGCGGTGCGCGCCGCGATCGATGCCATCCACGGCCGGATCGAGATCGACAGCCGGATCGGCGCGGGAACGCGCTTCATCCTGCGCCTGCCCGCCAACGCGATCACCACGCGGCTGCTGATCGTACGGGTCGGGCAGGACCGCTATGCGGTGCCGTTCGAGCAGATATCCGAAACCGTGCGCGTCGGGGCCGAGCGGCTGGTGCCAGTCGGCACCGGAACCGCGTGCGTGCTGCGCGACCGCACCGTGCCCGTGCTGAGCCTGGCGGAATTGCTGGGCGGCGCGGAGGGCGGGGCGCTGCCGGCGCGCCTGCTGGTGACGCGCGCCGGCGGCGAGCCCGTCGCGTTGCGCGTCGACGGGTTCAGCGAGCGCCTCGACGCGATGGTCCGCCGCCCGACCGGACTGCTCGCGGGTATGGCGAGCGTCGCGGGAACCGCGGTGATGGGCGATGGCGGCGTGCTGCTCGTGCTCAACCTGCCGGAGCTGGTGGCATGAGCGTGCGCGTCGAAGGACAGACGATCCATGTCGAGGGGACGGCATCGGTCGGCGATGCCGAACCCATATTGGCGGCCTTGCTGGAGCAGCCCGCGCGGACGGTCGATCTCGGACAGGCCACGCGCCTGCACAGCGCGGTCGTCCAGCTCCTGCTGGCGCTGCGGCCGGTCACGATCGGCCAACCGGCGGATCGTTTCTACGAATCACATATCGTAACGCTGCTTGATGCGGGTAAAGGATCGACCTAGCGAACTCGCCTATCGAGTCTAAGACGCGCCGTATGCTACTGGGGCCAAAGGGAAGACAGATGACGGTTACGGTCCTGATAGTCGACGACAGCAAGCTTGCGCGGATCGTCGCGGGCAAAGCGCTGGCCGAGCTTCAGCCGGAATGGCAGAAGGTCGAGGCGAGCAGCGCCGCCGACGCGCTGACCATTATCGACGGTCAGCAGGTCGACGTCGCGCTGATCGATTTCAATATGGTCGAGAAGGACGGGCTCCAGCTCGCGGAAGAGCTGCGCGCGATGAGGCCCGAGCTTCCGATCGCGATCATCACCGCGAACATTCAGGACGAAGTGATCGCCCGTGCGCGGGCGGTGGGCGCCGCGTTTGTGCCCAAGCCCGTCACCGCGGAAGGTCTGCAGGGTTTCCTGGAAGGCGCGGCGCTCCGTTTGCGGTCGGCCAAGGCATGAATTCGCCCGGTATTACGCTGGACGAACTGGAACGCGACGCGCTGACGGAGATCGTCAATATCGGCGTCAGCCGCGCCGCCTCCAATCTCCGCAAGATGATCAGCGGCGAAGTCCTGCTGTCGGTTCCTTCGATCGAGGTGGTCAGCCAGCGACGGGCCGCCCGGCTGATCAGCGAGCGCGAAGTGGTCGAGCTGGTTGCGGTCCGCCAGGATTTCGCCGGTGTGTTTTCAGGGCGCGCCTTGCTGATCTTCCCCGAAACGAACAGCCTGGAATTGGTGCGTGCGGTGACCGGGGGCGAGCTGAGCGCCGCCGAAGTACTGGAGCTCGAGGTCGAGGCTTTGGCCGAGACCGGCAATGTCATACTGAACTCGTGCCTTGCGACGATGGCGAACATGCTCAAGCGGTCGCTGACGATGACGGTGCCCGAAGTGCTGCGCGGCACGGGCGCATCGCTGTTCGAAGTCGATGACAGCACCAAGTCCGAGGGGCTTGTGCTGTTCCTCTATATCGACTTCGCCGTCCGCAAGCATGACATCCGCGGCTATATCGCGATGATCATGGACATCCCCTCGCTTTCGATCCTCAAGGATTTGCTCGACGAATTCATCGAACGCGTCGTCGGCACAGATGACTGACGCGGCCGTCGTCGATCCGATCCGCGCGGTGCTCGCCGCCGCTGGCGCGAGCGGCACCTGGGACTGGGACATCGTCGCGAACCGGCTCTCGATTGATCAGGGCATGGCCGAGCTTTACGGCCTGAGCGGCGAGGACCTGGCCGCACTGCCGACCGCGACCTTTTTCAAGGCGATCCATCCCGACGATCGCGCGCGGATGCGGATTGCGGTTGCGGGCATGGTTGCCGGCGCCGAGCAATTCTCGAAGGAATTTCGGGTCGTCGCGCCTGACGGCAAGATTTTGTGGGTGCATGGGCGCGGGCAATCGCATTTCGACGATGCGGACGATCCGATCCGTTTCACCGGTTTCCTGGTCGACGTCACCGCGCGCAAGCGCGCCGAGGAGCGGCTGCGCATCGCACAGTCCGCGGGCGGCGTCGGCACATTCGAATATTCCGACGGATTCGCGACCGCGACCGTATCCGCCGAATTCTGCCGGCTGCTCGGCCTGCACCCCGCGAACATCCTACCGGCGAGTACAATCAATGCCGTGCTCTCGCCGAGGGATCAGCCGCTGCTGATCCCGGAAGCGCATGATGGCGGGCCGCCTGAATCCCTCGACGGCACCTTTTGCATCACGCGGAATGACGACGGCGAGCAAAGATGGATCGCGCGGCGTGGCGAAGTGGTTCGCGAGGGCCTGAACGGCGGCTATCGGCTCGTCGGTGTCATCTATGACGTGACAACGACCAAGTTGAATGAAGCCGCGCTTCGCGAGCTGAACGAGACATTGGAAGCCCGGGTCGAACAGGCGATCACCGAACGGCAGCAAGTCGAGGAAGCTTTGCGCCAAGCGCAAAAGATGGAAGCAGTCGGCAATCTGACCGGCGGCATTGCCCACGACTTCAACAATCTTCTCACCATCATTTTGGGCAATATCGACACCGCAACCCGGCGAATGGACAATAATGTGGATCCACGCGCGAAACGCGCGCTGGACAACGCCTTGAAAGGCGCGGACCGCGCGGCGTCGCTCACTCAACGCTTGCTTGCTTTCTCGCGCCGGCAGCCGTTGGCGCCCAAGTCGGTCGACGCCGGTCGCCTGCTGGCGGGAATGTCGGATTTGCTCACGCGGTCAATCACCGAGACAATCGCGATTCAGGTTATTGCCGCCCCTGATCTCTGGATGGTGGAGGCCGATCCCCACCAGCTTGAAAATGTAATCCTCAATCTCGCCGTCAACGCGCGCGACGCGATGCCCGATGGTGGCGCCCTCACGATCGCCGCGCGCAACGCGACTATCATGTCGGGAGCAGCGCATGACGTCCCTCCCGGAGCGTATGTCGCCATCTCGGTTCAGGACACGGGATCAGGCATGTCCCCCGAAACAGTGGCACAGGTTTTCGATCCCTTTTTCACGACGAAGGAAGTCGGAAAAGGCACGGGCCTCGGTCTGTCCATGGTCTACGGCTTCGTCAAACAGTCCGGCGGCTACGTCTATATCGACACTGGGCTGGGAGCGGGAACTACCGTAACGCTCTATCTTCCGCGCACTATCGACGTGAGCGCGGAGGTGCCGGAAGCCGCGTCCGCGATTGGACAGGGAATCCCTACCGAAACCGTGCTTATCGTGGAAGATGACGAGGATGTTCGGGATTACACGGTGGGCATTGTTCGCGAGCTTGGCTACCGGGTGATCGAGGCAAAAGATGGCCCCTCGGCGCTTAGATTGTTCAGCGAGCGCCCTGACATCAGCCTGTTACTCACTGATGTTGTTATGCCGAAAATGTCGGGAAGCGAACTTGCTGCTTCAGCTCGTCAGCGACATCCCGGCTTGAAGGTTCTTTATACTTCTGGATACACGCGGGATGCGATCATGCAGGATGGAAAACTGGAACCCGGCGTCCATCTTCTGCCAAAACCATTCACCTATACCATGCTCGCAAATAAACTACGTGATGTCTTGGACGGCGATGATGCCGATGTGACATAGTATAATGCGCTCCGCAGATGGAATGAAAAAGGTCTCCATTGCCAACGTCTGTAGATCAACGAGCATTGTGCGGACATCGATGGGTAGACAATCTGCTGCCATGCGCAAGCTCGCTATGGGCAATCTACTCAAACGCGGAAGCCTTCACTAGCAAATCGAACGGCCGCTTTCAGGATCAGCCGTGAGCGCCCTGAACGACCGAAATTAGGGCGCAAAGCCGCCAATCGGCTGATGCCCGAGTGATCGCCTTACGGCCCCACATCCCCCTTCCCCGCCTTCAGGCCCAGGCTGTTCGAGGCGGCAAAGCCTAGCGCCAGCGCCACGCGATCGTTCCAATTATAGGGATCGTTGCGGATGATCGGCGTGCCGTCGTCGTCGAACAATATGGTCTGATAGAAGAGCCGCACCGGAATAGTGTGGGGGAGTTTGACGAAGGTCTCCTCGCCCGAATCCAGCGCCTCCTGCCATTGCTGCTCGACGCCTTCGTCGCGGGCGACGAGCCGGGCGAAGCCGAGCGCGTCGTCGACGCGGACGCAGCCGTGGCTGCGCTGGCGCTGGACCATGCCGAACAGCGCCTTGGCGGGCGTATCGTGCAGGTAGATGGCCTGATCATCGGCCATGTCGAACTTGACCAGGCCGAGGGAATTCTTCGGCCCCGATTGCTGGACGATCCAGCCATCCTTCCAGGCCATGTTCTGGGCGGCAAGATCGTCTTCGCTCTTGTCCGCCATCTCCTGCTCCTGAACCGAGCGCGGCACCGTCCAGGTGGGATTGGCGACGAGGCGGAAGATGGGCGCGCCGAGCTGGGGCGTCTCCTTGCCGGGCTCGCCGACCACGACCTTGCGGCTGTCCACGATCTGGCCGTCGCGCCAGTAAGTGAGCCGGGCGGCGGCGAGATTGACGTCGATGCGGGTGGGCGGCGGCGCACGATCCATCCAGCGCAGCCGCTCCATCGCGACCGCGATCGCGCGGGCGCGGTCCGCGTCCGAGAGATTGAGGATCGTGAGCGCATCGGACCCGATGATGCCATCGGGATTGATGCCGTAATCCGCCTGCAGCGCGCGGACCGCGGCCACCATCGGCCGACTGTAACGGCGCCCCTGGGCAAAGCGGGGATCGAGATAATCCATCGCGACGAGCTGTTGCGCGATCATGGGCACGCGCGGATCGGCCGATCCGGCGGCGATCGTCTTGCCCGCATCGGGGATGGCGCGCACGGGCGCGCTCGCCTGGCGGACGATGCCGAGATAGGCCAAAGACAGGCGGCGATAATTGCCGTCCTGCGGCGCGAGGCTTTCGAGCCAGCCGGTGACATCCTTCTTCACAAGCGCGGTAGCGAGGCCCTGCCCAAGATCCGGATGCGGGCGCGGAATGGTGTAGAGATCGTAGAGCTTTGCGGGGTTGGTGGCGCCTTTCGCGAGCGCGCGGGCATAAGCGAGCGCGGCGCGGGTGAGCGCGGCATCGCCCTCCGCCGAGCCGGGCTCGCCCCCGGCATCGAAGCGCACGCGATCCAGCCCGTGGGCGGCGCGATTGTCGATCGCGTCGCGGAGCTGGCGCGCGGTGGCGCGTGTCCAGTGCGGCTGAGCCTGATCCGCAGCATCGGTGCCGGCATGGCCGAAGGGGGAGCGATCGCAGGCTGTAAGGAGGAGCAGGAGCCCGACCAGGAAAGTCTCACGTCTGGCAACTCGCACCCGAAACTCCTCCTATGCGGGCGGCTGCTAACGCGACGATGCGCTTCGGGTTCAAATTTGTTGGGACTATCGACCACTTGTGCGGGAGACGCGGGCCGGAGAGCCTTACGCAGGGCCCCAGGGCAGATAATCGAGCATCACCATTATTGCCCGCACACGTCGGTTCCGACCGACGACAATCGCGTGTTGCCGACGTTGGGCGACATCTGGATCAGGACGCCCGCCGTCGAGCAGCGCTTTAACTGGAACCGGACTTTGCGCGCCCGGAAATCGAGCGAGACCTTGCGGAACGCGTTCAGCACGTCGGTTCCCAGAAACAGCGCCGGCTCGTCGGCGATGCCGAACAGGTGGAACGGCGGCAGGTCGGCAAAGGCGATAGGGAGGTTCCGGATTACGATCCCGCCGATCTGAAGCTCCGGCATTACCGCCACCTCCAGTTCGATCTCCTTGCCCGTCACGCCGATCGCCTTCACCTTGTCGATCTTCTGGTGACGACGGACGAGTCTTTCGCGGAGGATTGGATTGCCGATCGTCATCTCCGCACCGGTATCGACGACCGCGTCGAGCGATAATCCGCCTGCCCTGACTTGAGTCAGGATGAGCTGGCCCCGGCTCCGACGCGCGATGATCACGATCTCGTCGGGCAGGGCTTTGGGCGGCCTGGTTGCGTCCTCCACCTTGATCAGCCTTTTCTCGAAATCCATCATGATGCGCTGGCGGACAAGCGCATCGATGCCGATCATGCCCTGGCCGCCGACATCGCCCTCACTCAGCACCGGCAGCTGCAGGTCTTCGACGGTCGACGGGCCCAGGTTTAGGCTGTCGACCTTCACGCGATCGACGATGCTGCGCTCGGTCATGCCGTTCAGGATAACAGGCGTGCCGAGCGGCAGTTGAAGATCGTGCGCGATGCGCCGTCCGATGACCGAGGTGTCGGCGCCGCTGTCGACAAGAAACTGGTAGGGACCATGGCCGTTGATGCGCACTTCAACGGTGAGGCGCGTTTCCACCCGCCGCGCCTTCACGTCCTCTCCACCGATCGCAAGCGTATCGTCGATGATGGCCGGAGGAAGCGGGGGCATGGTCGATGGCCCCGGAGGTGCAGGCCTCGGCTTGCTTATTTGCGGCGCTTGCGCAGCCGCGCCTGTACGGCTCGCGACGAACAGAGCGAACAACAGGACCAGACCGTGACGAGGAGCGAACATGCTGGGTCCTGCCCTCCGAGGCGCGTCGCCCCTTTACACCCGAGCGGTGCACCAGGCACTTCCAATCTGGGGAGTAGGTTGGGAGAGGCGACGGGGATTGTCATTACCAGATGTCGAACGTTCCAGTTCCCGTAGGGACCTTACGCCGCAGAGTTACTTCTGGAGATTTCCACGATCACCTCGCGCGAGAAAGAGTCGCCATTGCTGCGCAGCACGTCCTCCGGATGCTTTCCAAACAACATCGGAATCTGGGATTCGTAATGGAAAACAAGATCGCGCTTCTTCGCGATATCACCGTCACCCAGGTCGAAAAATCTCATTCTCCCATGATAAGGTTTGGGCGCACTCGACGATCCGTGCAGCGCATTACCGACAAAAAGAGAGCCATAGAGAATGGCGAAAAGCTTTTTCCCGCGCGGGAACGGGATATTCCCGTGCGTCAGATATCCTAAGATGTTTTTTCCGCTGCGCCTTGACGCTGTAACCGGGTCGGGTTTTGCCAGATTCACGCTTCTGGAAAATGCCTTATAATATTGATTGCGAATAAACCTAAGCCAGGAATATGGAATATCTTCGTACAACTGAATCTTGTCGAGAACCTCTTTATCAAGGAGGCGGAAGGCCGCCGTCTTGCATGCGATATGATCAATATGATTCCCGATGCCGGCGGGAAAATAGAAATTGGCATCGGGGTAGGATGTTACGTAAGAAAGAAGCGCCTCATAGACATCATCGACTATAGTATCGTCACTCTTTGACGACAGGATCGCAAAGGGAAATTTCTTCCTTAAAATCGCCTCCGGAAGATTAAGGTATTCGGCCCTCACTCCTAGGGAGTCCCAGGCCGATTTATCTTCCGCCGTCCGGTCTTCGTTGATGGAATCCCGGAACGTGCTTTCCATTTTTGCCGATTGGCGCGAATATCGGCTTTCGGATGTAAATATGTTCAATATCAGGGTGTCGTCCTGACGGGACGCATTGGAAATTATCTGTGCGCCGCAAGAGAGGGCGACGTCATCGGAGTGGGGCGATATGTAGATATGCTTCACCACGACGCTCTCCCTGAATCGCCCGCTTCGCGGCCTGGCTGATCGCCGTGCGCGCTATGTGCTAACCGCCTACCCGGCTACGATCACCGCGAGGAACGGCAAATCATGCGCTTTCTTTTTACGTGCATACCGGGCCTTGGTCATTTCAATCCGATGGTCCCGCTCGCCGACGCGCTGAAAAAGGCGGGCCATGTGGTCGCTGTCGCCACCGCCCCCGCCTTTGCCGAAACAGTGGCCCGCACCGGCCTGGAACATATCCCGGCGGGCATGGATTGGGACGAGCGGCGCCTGCTCGAAACGGTGCCCGAACTTCGCACGGTGACGAAAATATACCGGGGCGAATGGATGATGAAGACCCTATTCCTGGATCGCTCGCCCCGGCGGATGATCGCGGATCTGCAGACGATCATTCCAGCCTGGCGACCGGATATGATCATCGCCGGATCGTTCGATTATGGCGGGCCGCTTGCCGCCGAGAAATCGGGCCTGCCCTACGCCAACGCCAATTACACGATCCGCTGGAACCCGTGGATATTGAAACATGCGGTGGGGCGTGCCGTAGCCCGGCTACGCGCGGAGACCGGCCTGCCCGCGGACCCGGATCTGCATGCTTTCGGCCGTTATCTCGACTTATGCTTCGCCCCGCCATCATGGACATTCGAAGCCGCGCTGCTGCGCCCGGCCCTGACGCGGCTGGTCCGCGCCAAGGTGCTGAGCGCCGATTTGCCGCTGCGCCAACGGATGTGGGGCCTGCGCGCGCTCGTGCTGCAGCGGATATTCGCGCGCTCCCAAAGGCTGAATCCGGGGCAGGCCGCGATCGGGCCCACGACATATTTCATCGGTACCGGCGACGATCGGACGGCGCCGATTCCGCCTCTGCCGGCGTGGCTGCAGGAAATGCCGCGCCAGCCGACCATATTCGTCAGCCTTGGCACGGTGTTGAGCGCCGAATATCCGGATATATTCTACAAAATCCTGGCGGCACTGCGCGATCAGCCGGTCAACCTGATCATGACCATGGGCGGCAGTGACGATCCTGCCCGGTTCGGGCCGCAGCCGCCGAATGTTCGTATCGAGCGCTTCATCACCCAGGATGAGTTGCGGCTGTTGTTGCCGCACGTCGATCTTTGCATCAACCATGCCGGCTACAGTTCGGTGATGGAGGCCCTCCTGCGGGGCATCCCGCTCGTCCTGCTGCCGCTGGTATCCGACGCGCCGATGAACACGCAGATGTGCCTGTCCAATGGCGTGACCCCGGAGCTGCCGCCCGAGGTGTGGGGGCTAAGTCCGAAGGGGCTGCCCGTGATCCGCGCCGAAAAGCTCACGCCGGCCATCATCCGCGATGCGGCGATGCACGCTTTGAACCAGCCGGCCTATCGGGAGGCTGCGCGCAGGGTGCAGAATGAGCTGATGGAACGAACAAGCCTCGACCAGGCTGTCACGTTACTTGAGCGGGCCGCGGCTCCCCCGCTTTCCTGAACGGCACAGCAGACCCAAGGCCCGCCGATAAGCCCCGCATCACGGTGCAAGATCGGCTAGCCCTGACCCCCCGACCGCCATATGCTGATAAAAAGTGGGGGAAATATGGGACGTTCGTACTTCGGCATTTTTGTGTGCGCGGGATTGGTCGCCCCGGCGTGGGCGGGCGAGACACCGCGGTACGAGCCGAGCCCCGCCTGGGCGCTGCCGGCGCCGACGCCGGGGCCGGCGGTCGACGGAACGCCGCTGGTGCGGATCCTGGATTATCAGAGCCGGATCGCGGACGGCGCGGTGTGGACTTATGGCGAGGTCGCGGTCAGTGCCCTCTCCGCCGAGGCGCTGGCACGGATCGGGACGATCAACCTGACGTGGCAGCCGTTCCACGGCGACATCATCATCCATCGCGTCGAGATCCTCCGCGACGGCCAGCGGATCGATGTGCTGAAGGCGGGACAGAAGTTCGCCGTGATCCGCCGCGAAGAGAAGCTCGAAGAGCTGGAGATGAACGGCGAACTGACCGCGACCTTGCAGGTCGAGGGGCTGCGTGTGGGCGATGTGCTGGATTATTCTTATTCGATCACTACCAAAGATCCCGTGCTCAAGGGCCAGGTCCAGGTCGGAGGTCCGGCCATCCCCGAACCGGCCAAGATGGATTTCGCACGCACACGCCTGCTGTGGCCGACGGGCCTGCCGATCAAATGGAAGGCCTATCCGGTCGGGATCGTCGCGACGGAAACGGACAAAGGCGGCTGGCACGATCTGACGTTCAAGCTGCCCGCCCCCAAGCAGCCGGACCTGCCCAACGACGCGCCGCAGCGTTTCCACCCGATGTCGGTGGTCGAGGCGGCGAGCTTCGGCGGCTGGGCGGACGTCTCCAAAATCGTCGCGCCGCTGTACGACACGCACGGCCTGATCGTGCCGGGCAGCCCGCTTGCGCAGGAAGTCGCGCGGATCCGCGATGCGGCGACCGATCCGAAGAAGCGCACCGCGGCGGCGCTCGCGCTGGTGCAGGATCGGGTGCGCTATTTCGCGAACGGCATGAATGGCGGCAACTATACCCCGCAGGCGCCGGCGCGGACGTGGGCGCTGGGCTATGGCGACTGCAAGGCGAAGACCCTGCTGCTGCTGGCCATGCTCGACGCGCTGGGCGTGGATGCCGAGCCGGTGATGGCCAGCATCGGCGGCGGCGATTATGTGGCCAGCCGCGTGCCGTCGCTGGGCGCGTTCAACCACATCTTCGTTCATGCCAAGGTGGGGGGCGAGGATTTGTGGCTCGACGGCACCGACCGGGGCAGCCGGATCGAGAATCTTCAGGACCCGCCGCCCTTCCGCTGGGTGCTTCCGGCCCGCGCGAGTGGATCGGGCCTGATCGAGTTGCCGAACCGGGCGCCGGCGATGCCGACGCGGGTTATCGACGTAACCATCGACCAGACGGCGGGCATCACCCTGCCCTCCTCTTATCATGGCGTGGTCACGATCCATGGCAGCCGGGCCGATGCGCTGCGCGCGGCGGTGGCGCAGCTCGACAAGGAAGCACTTCAGCAGCTCGCCCTGATGAGCCTGAACGGCGCGGTCGGATCGCAGGCGATCGCGGTGAAGCAAAAGTTCACGTTCGATCCGGCGGCGGCGACCGCGACGATCGAGGTCGACGGGCTGACGGATTCGTGGCGATGGCCGCGCGAAGAGCATCGCTACCGCTATCGTCCGGGCAGCGCGATCAGCGGGATAAACCTCAAAACTGATCGCGCGCGGGCGGCGTGGAAGGATATCCCGATATCGGGCGGCGAGGCCGGCCATAGCGCCACCACGATCACGATCCTGTTGCCCGACAAGGGCCAGGGCATCACTCTGGAGGGCGATCCGGTGGCGCGTTTCGACGTGGCCGGACGATCGTTCGTGCGCACCGCATCGCTCACGGACGGGAAGATCATCCTCAAGGAAGAAGTGATGGAGAGCGGCGCCGAGCTCGCGCCCGCCGATCTGCCGGCGGCGCGCGCCAAGCTGGCTGCGGCCGGGAACCATCTGGTGCGACTGGCGTCCACGACGGACTATATTCCGCCGCACCGCCAGATCGCCTTGGCCAAGGCCGATCATAAGCTCGATCCGCTCGCGGCGCAGCTGACCGCCTGGATAGGCGACAAGCCGGACGAGGCCAACCGCTATGCCGCGCGCGGGATGTTCTACGAATCCTCCTATCAGTGGAAGGAAGCGCTGGCCGATTTCGACAAGGCGGTTTCAATCGATGCCAGTTCGACCAATCTGCTGCGGCGCGCGGATCTGCTGCGGATATTGGGAGACAAGACCAAGGCGGCCGCCGACTATCGAGCGGTGCTCGCGCAGGATCCCAGCTCGAAGCCGGCATTGGCCAATCTGGGCGAGTTGCAGGTCGATGCGGGACAGAAATCGGCCGCGCTGGAGGCGATCAACACGCAGGTCGACAATTCGGGCGAGGACAAACCCGAATGGCTAAGCATGAAAGCCAATATCCTGGCGCGAGCGAAGGACAGCGATGGCGCGCTTGCCGCGCTGGACGAGGCGATCGCGGCCAAGCCGGGGACACCGCTGCTGCTCAACGAACGCTGCTGGCTGAAGGGGACGCTAAACGTCCAGCTGGACACGGCGCTCAAGGATTGCACGCAGTCGATCGAGCTCTCAAGCTACAATTTCGCAGCGCTCGACAGCCGGGCGTTGGTCTATATCCGACTGCATCGGCTGCCCGAAGCGCTGGCGGACCTGAACGCCGCGCTCGACCTGAATCCGACGATTCCGGGCTCCTTGTACCTGCGCGGCCTGATCGAACGGAGCAATGGGGATCGCCAGCGTGCCGAGCAGGATCTGGCCGACGCGCGGATGATCTCGCCCCAGATCGAGCAGGAATATGCGCGGTGGGGGCTGAAGCCCTAGGCGTTTGATTGAGCCAGATTCTAAAGCCCTCTCCCTTGGGGGAGAGGGTTGGGTGAGGGTGGCCCACATTGCATGGGTCGGGCGCTCGCCTACTGCTCGCTCCCCCTCACCCCAGCCCTTCCCCTTGGGGAGAGGGAGTTTCCGCTTCAACCGAGCCGCAAACCAAACCTTATTGCCCAGCCATGGCGAGGTAAGGGCGGAAATCCGGGAAATTCCCGCGTTCCTTGATCTCCGCTCCGCTGCCCAGTCGCTGTACGGTGGCGGGTGTGCCATCGAAGACCGGCCATTTGGGCTGGGCTGCGCCATTGGGGTCGCCGGTCTTGGCGAAATTGGTCCAATAGCTGAGCATCTGATCCTGCAAGGCAAGGTCGTCCGCGCTCCACGCGCGCGTCTCGCGCCATAAATGAGCGTAGGCAAAGCGGATTTCGGAGGTGTGGCCGGCCTTGCAACCATAAGTGCATGGTTGATCCGCTGGCGGCTCGACGGCCGAGTGGACGAAGAAATAGAGATAGACCGGCTGGGTATTGGTCTTCTGCTGCATCGTGGCCCAGCCGAAATGCTGGAGGCCGATCATGTCGGTGATCAGGCGTTGTGCGGACGCCTTTGCCTCCGCATCGGTCCTGCCCGGATATTGGGCCAGCACGAAGGGTGGGAGTTGCGGGCCGAAAATCCTGTGCATCAGGCTTTCGTAATTGGCCGCGGTGAAATCGCGGGTGCCGAAGGCGTCGGGTGCGAGGTCCATCCCCTCATCGGCATTCCAGCCGAGCAGCAACGGCACTTTGTTCTGGTGACCGGCGGCGAAGCTTTGCTGCGGCTGCTCGGCAAAGACCGCGCCGTCGGCAGCGGGCATTGGCGGCTGCTTCTGGTTGAGCAGATCGTCGGCGCTGAGCTTGCGCAGATCGGCAAGGTGCGGCGCCTTGAGCGTTTCACCCAGCGCTGATCCGGCTTTTTCGGCCACCACCAAAGGAGGGAACGGACCGGAGACGCCGCTTTCGGCGATGGCGCGCTGGAACAGCCCCGCGGCCATCGGCGAAATCGTCAGCGCGGCGACCGAGGATCCGCCCGCGGATTCGCCTGCGATCGTGACGCGATGGGGATCACCGCCAAAAGCGGCGATGTTGCGCCTGACCCATTGGAGCGCGGCGATCTGATCGCGGAAACCCTGGTTGCCCGAGACATGATCGGGGGCGTCGGCGGAAAGCTCGGGATGGGAGAAGAAGCCGAATATGCCGAGACGGTAGTTGATCGAAACGAGGATCACGCCCTTTTGGACGATGCTCTTGCCGGCTTCCGGGCCCCATTCGCTGCCATGACCGTTCATCAGCGCGCCGCCGTGGATATAGACGATGACGGGATAAGGTTTGGCGGTCTTGGCGGCGGGCGCCCAGACGTTAAGCGTCAGGCAATCCTCACTCTGCGGCATCTTCACCCACGCGGCGATCTGGCGGCAGACGGGCCCAAATGCGGTGGCCTGGCGCGTACCCGGCCAGGCTTTCACGGGCTGCGGCGCCTTCCAGCGCAGATCGCCTATGGGTGGGGCGGCATAGGGGATGCCGAGGAAGGACCTCAAGCCGTCCTTTTCCTGCCCCACGAGCTTGCCGCTGTCGATCGTGGCGGAGGGCGCGGCGGGCTGCGCTTGGGCGGCGGCATTGGCCGCATCGACACCGGTGGCAGTAAGCAAAGCGGCCAAAGCAACGGCCTTGTACGACATGATGATTTTCCCCCTCGCTTATCTTCCCGGCAACCGTGCTCCGCGATGCGTCGCTAAGTACCAACCGGCCCACTGTATTACCGTATTATATCACAAATACTCCAGCAATCGTTAGCGCGGTGGATTTGCCACGGGCGCGGCTAGCGTCAAGTTGAAATGCCGGCAGATCCGGGCACCCGCCGGCATCGGCAATCAGGCGGCCTGTTTCCAGGCCGGCTGCAGCTCAACATGCGGTGGGCACGGCGCGATAGTGCCGGTGGGGAGACCGGCAATCTCGTTGGCGAAGCCGTGATTGACGTCGCGATGATGCGCTTCGTCGGCACGAACCACCAGCACCACGTCGCGGAGCGTCGCTTCCTCTGGAAGCCCCCAATAGCGCCTGGCGATCGCGGGCGCCGGCACGTTGGGCGAGCGGCCCTCCTCGATCTCCGCAAGATAGTGCGTGTAGCTGATTACCGCCTCCTCCTCAAAATAGCCGACGACGCGGTGCGCGGTCTTCGAGCTGATCAGGTAGAGCGCGAAGAAGAAGAGGTAGAAGACCCACTGGACGCCGATGATCACGGCGCGTTCGAAAAAGGTGGGCTGGCTGATCTCGATGAAGGTCATGAGGTGCATTCGCTCATTTTCCGCCTCATCCATGAGCGTCTTGATCCAGCCCTTGTCGTCGCACATGCGGCGCAGGCAGGCGAGGTGGTTGATCGTGGCGCCGACCATCCCCGGCACGGCGGCGACCGTCTCCAGCACCACCGCGCGATGGCCGTAGCGTTCGGCGAAGAATGTGTCGGCGCACCAGCGCAGTAGCTTGGTGAAGCCATAAGCGACGCGATCCGACAGCCCCTTGGGCTGATGGTGGACGCCAAGGTCGACAAGTGGTGTGGACATTTGCTTACTCCGTACAGCGACGTGCCGTCGCGATCGGAGAGCCACCTATTCCCGGCTTTCGCTCCACCCTATCCGTAATGTCCCGTAATATCGGGTCACGATCAATCTCGCGCCAAATCGTTGAATGCACTGCCATGTCACAGGCCCGGCGCGACGAGCGCCTCCGTAAAACCACTTAACGCGCCCGCGACCGCGGGCGCCTAGATTGAGGAAATGATGGAGGCTCCGATGACAGTTGAATCGCCTGCTTTGTATCCGGCGCCGCGGCACGCGGTGATCCTGTGTCACCCCGATCCGAAGAGCTTCAACCGCGCGATCGCGGACGCCTATTGCGATGCCGTGCGCAAGCTTGGGCACGAGACGGTGGTGCGCGACCTTTATGCGATGGGCTTCGATCCGATATTAAAGGCGAACGAGCGGCCGACGATCGAGGGCTTCCGGATCAGCGAGGATGTCGGGGAGGAGATTGCGCGTCTTACCGGCTGCGATGTGTTCGTCCTGGTCTATCCGATCTGGTTTGGCACCCCGCCGGCGATGCTCAAGGGCTATGTCGAGCGCGTATTCGGCGCGGGCATCAACCCGAAGGACGTCGAGGAACGCGCGCGCAAATCCTTCCTTGCGGGTAAAAGAATGGTCAGCTTCACCACGTCGGCAATGAGCGAGCCCTGGCTGAACGAGCAAGGCCAGTGGCTTTCGCTGCGTTACCTGTTCGACCATTATCTGACCCACGCGTTCGGCATGCAGCCCGACGAGCATGTGCATTTCGCCAACGTCACGACGGGGATGCCCAAGCTGTGGGCCGACCGGCATCTTTACGCGGTCGAACAGCAGGCGAAAGCCACATGCGCATCGGTGCTGGCGGACCGGCAGGAAATGACCGCGCACGCGGCCGTTTCCTGAAGATCAACGCGGCCTGTTCGAAACGCATGCGCAAAGCTAGGCTGTTGTCCGGGGCTGCTCCCTGCCCCCGGAGATAAGCATGCGTAGGGGCTCGGCACGTGCCGGAGGCGACAGGAGTGAGGCTGACGCGGGCGCGCACGCCGACGAGCTCAACCTGCTGATCGATGGCGCACACGGCTATGCGATCTACATGCTCGATCCGACCGGCCATGTGACGATCTGGAACAAGGGCGCCGAGCGGGTGAAGGGGTGGCGCGAGGCGGACGTGCTCGGTCGTCACACCTCGCTCTTCTATCCGCCCGACCAGATCGAGGATGGAAAGCCCGAGGCCGATCTGGCGACGGCGCGCGAGCAAGGAAAGCTCGAAGAAGAAGCCTGGCGGCTGCGCGCGGACGGCTCAGAATTCCTCGCGCACATCACGATCACCGCGCTTTACGACGAGTCCGGCGAGCTGCGCGGATTCGGCAAGGTCATCCGCGACGTCACCGAACAACGTGCGGTGGAACGCGCGCTCAAAGCATCGGCGGCCCATCTGGAATCGATCCTGTCGACAGTACCCGACGCGATGGTGGTTATCGATGCGCGGGGCCGCATCCTGTCGTTCAGCAAAGCGGCCGAGCGGCTGTTCGGCATCAACGAATCGGACATTGTCGGCGCCAATGTGAATCTGCTCATGCCGCAACCGGATCGCGGGTCGCACGACGATTATCTGCGGCGCTATCTGGCGACCGGCGAGCGCCGTATCATCGGCAAGGGGCGGACCGTTACCGGGCGCCGCCGGGACGGATCGACATTCCCGATGGACCTGTTCGTTGGCGAAGCGATCGCCGATGGCGAGCGGATCTTTACCGGCTTCGTCCGCGACCTGACCGAGAAACAGGCCACCGAACAGAGGGTCGAGGAGCTCCGTTCGGATCTGGTGCATTCGGCACGGATCAGCGCCATGGGAACGATGGCCTCCACCCTCGCGCACGAGCTCAATCAACCGATCACCGCGGTCGCCAATTATATGGAGGCGATCCGCGATCTGCTCGCCGCACCCAATCCTGACGACGTGCCGATGATCCGCGCCGCACTGGACGATGCGGCCAGCGAGGCGATCCGTGCCGGCCAGATCGTGCGTCGCCTGCGCGAGTTCGTGGCCCGCGGTGATATCGAAAAGACGGTCGAGGATTTGCCACGGCTGATTGGGGAGGCTGCGGAACTGGCACTGATGGGAGCGCGTGAAAAAGGAATCTCCGCCCGTTTCGATTTCGACCCGGCGGCAACGCCCGTGCTGGTTGATCGCGTTCAGACACAGCAGGTGTTGATCAACCTGATGCGCAATGCGGTCGAAGCCATGGGCGACGCGGCGGTGCGGCAATTGGTGGTAAGCACGCGCGACGACGAGCATGGGTTCGTGCGCGTGACGGTGGCCGATACCGGCCCCGGCGTCGAAGACCAGGTCGCGGACGACCTGTTCCGGGCGTTCAATTCGACCAAGGAGAGCGGGATGGGGCTCGGTCTTTCGATTTGCAGGACGATCGTCGAAGCGAGTGGCGGGCGTATCTGGATGGAGCCGCACGAAGGCGGCGGCGCGCTCTTTCATTTCACGCTCGTGAAGGTCGGAGGGGAAGAGGAAAATGACTGAGCGGCGCATGATCCATATCGTCGATGACGAGGACGCGATCAGACGGTCGGCCTCCTTCATGCTGAAGACGTCCGGCTTCGATGTGCAAACCTGGCCATCGGGCGTGGCCTTCTTGAAGGAGGTCCGTACCGTCGAGCCCGGCTGCATCCTGCTCGACGTCCGTATGCCCGAGATGGACGGGCTGGAGGTGCAGCACGCGCTTTCGGCAAACGGGGTGGCCATGCCGGTGATCGTGCTGACCGGCCATGGCGATATCAACATCGCGGTGCGTGCGATGAAGGCCGGTGCGGTAGACTTCATCGAAAAGCCGTTCGAGAAAGCGAAGCTGCTCGACGCGATCGAGGCCGGCTTTGCGCAACTGGACGACAAAGCCGGCCGAGCGGCGCGCGCACACGACGCCTCGACCGCGATCGCAGGCCTAACCGATCGGGAGCGTGACGTGCTCGAGGGGCTGGCACAAGGGCTGCCCAACAAGACGATCGCGTTCGATCTTGGCATAAGCCCACGCACGGTCGAGGTGCATCGGGCGAACCTGATGACCAAGCTGGGCGTGCGCAGCCTGTCGGATGCGCTGCGGCTCGCTTTCGCGGCAGGTTTGGGCCGCAGCGACACATGAGTATGAATACGTAGAGACCGGCACTGCCCGGGACGCCAAGCTCCGTCAGAGATTCTGAAGGCAGAGCATGTCCCAGCCGGCAACCACGTTACAAAAGTCCATCGTGTTACTGGTCGAAGACGATCCCGCGGTGCGACGATCGCTGCAACTCGTGCTCCAGGGGAGCGGCTTTGTCGTGCGGAGTTACGCGACCGGCACCGCATTGCTGGCCGATCCAAATATCGGCGATGCCGATGCGCTCGTTGCCGACTATCGCCTGCCGGACAGCGATGGTGTGCGCCTGCTGCAGGATCTCCGAAAAGTGGGATTTCGCGGGCGGGCGGTCCTTGTCACCGGCTTCGGCACGCCCGCGCTGGAGGTGAGCGCCCGGGCCGCCGGTTTTGCGCGGGTGCTCGAAAAGCCGCTTGCGGACCGCGTCCTGCGCGAAACGATGGCCGGGCTCTTCGCCTAAACTCCTTCGGTCTTGCTGAACGAGACGGCACGCAGGGCGCAACCGCGCCCTAACCGCCGTCGCGCAGATAGATATCAGGATAGAATCGCACCTGGCCGGTGCCGTCGTCCGCAGCTTCCGCCGTCATATACACAACGTAGACGGGGGTCGGCTGCGGAAGCTTCAACGTTCGCGATACGCCGGTGGCCAGCAGCAGGTTGACGGTGGCTTCCGCGCTGTCGCCCAATAACGTGACGGCGAGGCTCTTCGGATCTTCGGTCCGGATGCACCCGTGCGAAAAAGCACGGCTGGAGCGAGTGAAGAGATCGCGAGACGGCGTATCGTGAATATAGACATCGAATGGATTGGGCATTTCGAGCTTGATCTGGCCCAACGCATTGTCCGGTCCGGGCCTCTGCCGAACCACGAGCTTGCCCTTGGCGTCCCTGGTCGCGACATAGCCCCGGCGTGCAGCTTCCTTTGGATTGGACGTGATCAGCTTGCCGACGCTCTCATCCACGATCGAGCAGGGCACGTTCCACCAGGGATTGATCGTCACGCCCGTGACCCGCGCCTGAAAGCTTGGGGTCTGACTGCCGGGTTTTCCGACGATTATCCGGTGGCTCGCAAGGGTACGACCATTCTCGACGACATCCAGCCGATAGGCGGGCACGTCGACCCAGACATAGCGAGTGCCGAGATCGCGCGGCAGCGCGCGCAGGCGATCGAGGTTGACCGCGATCCTGGTGCATTCAACCGGCTTCGCGCATCCCGCCAATGTGCGTTTGAGCGACGTGTATCGCGCCGTCTGCGGCAGCAGGGCCTGGAAACTGGCCCGAACGCTGTGGTGCGACAGGGCATCGTCGAGCCAGGCCTGGTAGTCCAGTGACCCGCGATCAATATGCCAGCTGCGATCCTGGCGGATATGGTCCGAGCCCTCGAAATAATCACGGGCAAGCTTAAGCGCCACCGCATCCGCGACAGGGTCGGTGAGATCGCCGGGGGCGAGACCCAAGAACGCATCGGACTCATAGTCCGTCAGCCCCTCGGCGCGCGCGCCCGCCACGACGTCGTGCAGGACCGCAAGGTCGGAGGCGCTCCAGCGCGGAGCAGCGCCCACAGCGGATCCGAGGACCACGCCAAGCGCGGCTCCGATAACGGCAAAAAAGCTTGTGCGCATGATCAGTGGGCGAGGAAAACCGGGACCGGACTCTTCGTCAGCATCGCGCGCGAGCAGCCGCCGAAAACTGCCTCGGTCGCGCGCATGTGGCTGTAAGCCCCCATCACGACATAATCGGCCCGCTGAATTTCCACGCCGAGCAGCAGGATGTCGCAGGTTGGATTAGTCACGGCAAAGTCGCGTACCACCCGCGCATGTATGTCATATCTGGCGAGATAGGCGGCTGCTTCCTCGGCCGGCGTCACGACCGATCCGTCGTCGATCTCGAGAATGACGACCGACCCCGCGAGCTGCAACAGAGGTACCGCCGCCCGTAGCGCGGCCGTCGCCTTTTCGGACCCGTCCCATGCGACAAGCGCGTGACCGGTAACGGGGAAACCCTTGGCTTCATCCGGCACGGCGACGATCGGCTTGCCGGCCTTGATCACGACCTCGGTCGCGGTTTCCCGCATATCGGGATAGGGAAAGCTGTCGAGCTTGCGGTTGAGTATGATCAGATCGGCGAAAGCTGCTTCATTCCGGATGCACCCGGCGAACGACCCGATCGCGTCGAACCAGTCCCAGCGGACATCCTCACGAACAAGGCGCGACTTCAGCTTCACCTTGTTCTCACCTTCCCGAACGCGCTCGTCCTGAAGCAGCAAAGCCTGACCGACACCGTCGTAGGGACAATCAACCATGGCAGGCATCAGCGAGACATCGAGACATTGAAGGTGCCCATCCAAGGCGCGGGTAATGTCCAAGGCCACCTGAAGGCGGGCTTCCTGTCCCGCATCGTCGTGCACGAGCAGAAGAACATTTTTCATCGAAGCCTCCGCTACTCAATCTTTCGCGAAGGCTAGACCGCCGCCAACGGTCGCGGGATCGGGATTTATACGTATGCCGGCTTCGTGCCGTTATGCGTAGCCAGCCCTTCGGAGGTCGGATGACGAAGCCCCTTTTACCCGCTGTCACTGATGAAGACGCGCAGACCCGCGCCGGCGGGTTGCGCGGCGCCGTATCGATGATCGTCCACGATTTCGGACCAGGCCTGGTCACGGGCGCGGCCGACGATGATCCGAGCGGGATCGCGACCTACTCCCAGGGTGGAGCGCAATTCGGCACAAGCCTGCTGTGGACCCTGGTACTTACATATCCGCTGATGTCAGTGGTGCAGCTCATCAGCGCGCGGATCGGCCGGGTTACCGGGCATGGGCTCGCGACCAACATGAAGCGCCTCTTCCCGGCGGAAATCGCGATGGGGCTGGTCGGCCTGCTCTTCGTCGCCAACACAATCAACATCGGCGCCGACCTGGCGGCGATGGGAAGCTCGGCAGCGCTCGTCGTCGGCTTGCCCGCACATGTGCTGACAATCGGCTTCGCGGCGATATCGTTGCTTTTGCAGGTGTTCGTGCCTTATCATTCCTATGCGCGCTTCCTGAAGTGGCTGACCCTTGCCCTCTTCAGCTACATCGCCCTGCTGTTCACGGTGCGGCTCGACTGGGGATCAATCGCGACAGGGCTTGTCCTGCCCCATGTGAGCAGCCGTGCCGCACTGGTGACGATCGTCGCGATCTTCGGCACGACGATCAGCCCGTATCTGTTCTTCTGGCAAAGCGCCCAGGAGGTCGAGGAGATCGGCGATCATCCGGATGCCCGGCCGCTGAACGAGCAGCGGCAACGCGCCGCCGGGGAGTTCAGGCGGATGCGGATCGATACATGGTCGGGCATGGCGCTCTCCAACATCGTCGCGATCGCCATCATGATCGGCACGGCGGCAACGCTGCATGTAGCGGGCAAAACCTCGATCGAAACGGCCGCCGATGCGGCACAGGCGCTGGAGCCGATCGCGGGGCGCTTCTCCTCCCTGTTGTTCAGCCTCGGCGTGATCGGCACCGGCCTGCTTGCGGTTCCGGTTCTTGCCGGGTCCACGGCTTATGCGGTTGCCGAATTGCGGGGATGGCGATCGAGCCTCGGCAGCCGCTTCCACGATGCCGAAGGCTTTTATGCGATCATCATCGTCGCGACATTGTTCGGCGTCGCCATCGACTGGTCGCCACTCGACCCGATCAGGGCATTGTTCTGGAGCGCGGTGCTCAATGGCATCGTCGCGGTGCCGCTGCTCGGCGCGATCATGATTCTCGCGGTCAGTCCCCGGGTGATGGGCGCATTCCCGATCGGCCCTGCAACGCGGCTGACAGGATGGGCAACTACCATCGTAATGGCACTGGCGGTGGGCGCCATGTTCGTCCTGTAGCCGCGGGCATGGCTGCGGAAACTACGTATGGCTGCGCACCTTCCTTCGGATCACAAAGCGAACGGATAAGGGAAATGGCCATGTCTCGGACGCTCAAGACACAAGCACCTGCGGCGAGCGATTCGCCGCCAACGGAAGCGATGACGCGCGCAGGCGTCGCGCTGAGAATCCGCGCGGCCACAGCAGCGGACGTCGATCTGCTGGCGGACATCTATCGCCACCTTTCCGCCCAGGACATGCGCTTCCGGTTCAAGCAATCGATCGAGCAACTCAGCCCTGACGATCTCAAGGATCTTGTCGATCGAGAAGCCGGCATGACCTCCTACCTGGCCTTTAGCGGCGACACCGCAATTGCGTGCGCCACACTCATGCGCGACCGTGACCGTAAGGCTGCGGAGGTGATTTTGTCGGTACGTCCGGACTGGAAAGGCCAAGGCGTGAGCTGGACGTTGCTGGAGGACGTGCTTGCTCGCGCCGCGGCGGCCGGGTTGACGCGGATTTCCTCAGTCGAGCTTGGGGACGATCGAGACGCGATCAATCTTCAGCGGGAAATGGGCTTCGTCGCGCGATTGAAGTCGACCGATCCGCTTCAATTCTCAATGGTCAAAGCGCTCGACGCCTGAGCCCTGAACCGTCGCCGAGAGACGCCGCGGTTCAATGGACCTTGAGCCGGGGACGGACCACCTGATTGACCTTGCCAATCAGCATCAGCCCCAACCCCCGCAGCCAGCCGTGGATGGCAAACAGATGCAATCGGTAGAGCGAAGTATAGACTAGGCGCGCCAGGCGGCCTTCGATCGCCATCCTGCCGCCGACCAGGTTACCCATCAGACTGCCTACGGTTGAAAAACGGCTCAGCGACACGAGCGAACCATGGTCATGATAAACGAAAGGCCGTGCCGCACGCCCCGACGTCAAGCGAACGAGGTTGTGATAGGCCGTCGTAGCCATCTGATGCGCTGCCTGCGCACGCGGCGGAACGGGTGCCTTGGCGCCCGGCATGACGCAATGACAGCAATCGCCGATGGCAAGGATGCGATCGTCCTCGGTGGTCTGAAGCGTCTGGCGGACCTCGAGCCGGCCAGACGGCGCGATGCGGAGGCCATCGAGATTCCGCAGGACGGCGGGGCCCTTCACACCGGCCGCCCATACGATAAGATCGGCGGAGATGGTTTCGCCATTCCCGGTGCGGACTTCGTGCGCCGCGATCGAGACGACGTTGCTGTCGAGCAGCACGCGCACGCCGAGCTTCTCGAGTTCGCCGCGCGCCGCGTCGGCGAGACGCTCGGGAAGTTGCGGCAACAGGCGTGGCCCTGCCTCGATCAACGTGACTTCCAGCCGGCGCTCGTCAAACACCTCAAGGCCGTAGTGCTTCAATCCCGCCGCCGCGCTGTAGAGCTCCGCTGCCAGTTCGACGCCGGTTGCGCCACCGCCTATGATGGCAACCTGCACATGCGCGTCGGCGCCGGGATCGGCCATCATGGCCCGCGATACGCGCAGGCACTGGTTCAACAGCCTGGCCCGGAAACGGTCCGCCTGCACGCGATCGTCGAGAAAGAGGCAATGTTCGCGTGCGCCCGGCGTGCCGAAGTCGTTGCACACGCCCCCGACAGCCAGCACGAGATAATCGTATCGAAGCTCATGGCGGCCGATCAGTTCCTGTCCGTCCTCGTCATACATTGGCGCGACGATGACGCGGCGATTGGTGCGGTCCAGCCCCTCAAGCGTCCCGTAGAAGAAGCGATAATGCCAGCGGTGGCAATGGGTCCGATAGCCCACCTCGTCGAGGTTCGCATCGAGCGTGCCGGCCGCAACTTCATGCAGCAACGGTTTCCAGATGTGCGTATGGTTCTTGTCGATCAGGATTATGTCGCACCGGCGGCCGAAGTGCGCGCCTAATCGCCGCACCAGCTCCAATCCGCCCGCCCCTCCGCCGACGACAACGATCTGGACTTTGAGATCACCTGGATTGGGCATGTGAGCTCCGCTGACGTTGGCTATCGGTCGAGCCTTAGCGCAACCCGGCCCTCATCTCGCCTATCTGATCAGCCATGACGAGAGCGAGACCAATTTTTGCGCAGCCCACGACGGCGACGACCCGCATTGGCCTATCCCACAGCCTGACGGCCGAACCTGTCGCCGAGCCGCACAAAAGAGGTACCGGATCACTCCGGCTTGCTTGTTTGCGTCGGCGGTGCGCGCCCTAACAGGCCGAGCGGCTCCAGGAGCTGGCGCATGGTCGAGCCCGGCAACTCAGCATCGATCCCATAACAAGGCGGCCAGTGCTGCGGCAGGTAATAAGTGCCGAAGATCCGATCGATCTGGGGAATCAAGGCCGCAAAATTATGGTCGCGATACTCGTCATTCGTATGGTGCCAGTGGTGGAACGCCGGCGTCGCCACCAGCCACTCCAGCGGCCCAAGTCGCCAGCGTATGTTGGCGTGGATGAAGAAGGCCCAGACCGTTCCGAACAGGGTGATGTAGACGGGAAGCATCTCGCCCTGACCGCCATGAGTCGAACCAAGCCCGAGCATGTACAGGGGCACCAGACCGCATAATCGGGTGAAGACGATGTCGAAAGGATGCGCCCGCGTATTGACCAGCCAATCCACGGTCCGGGGCGCGTGGTGAACGGCATGGAATTGCCAAAGGAAGGACGAGCGGTGCGTCCATCGGTGTGCCCAGTACGTGCCGATCTCTGCAACCATCAGGCCCAGCAACAGACGCAGCAAAAACGGAAGGCTGTCGACCATCGCCAGATAGGCTGACGGAGTCAGCCGCGCGGCGACCGTCGCCACCGCCGCCATCGGTATGCCAAGCAGGCTGGCCGGCACCAGACTGTTGAGAAAGAACAGGCCGAGATCGGGCAAAATTCGGCCCCGATCGTGTGCTTCGCGAAGCGCGAACAATCGTTCCAGAGGAACAAAGACGATCGTGAGCAAGACCAGCCAGATGGTGAGACGACCGACGTCCACCAGCAAGGCCTCTGTCAGGTTTAGCAAGTGGCTCACCGCAGGCAATCTAGAATGAGGGGGTGAGAAATCCCACCCCACTCAAATCATGAACGCGATCAGGCGAAGTGAATGCTTGCTCGCCGGCGGCGCGCGGCGCTACCGATCAGGCCGAAGCCGCCGATGAACATCGCCCAGGTGGCCGGCTCCGGTACGGAACCTTGCAGCGAGACGCTATCCAGCAGCGCGACCGGCGGCATGCCGTTCGGTGTGCCGATCGACAGGAACGACAGGAGCTGCGACGTGCTGGTCGCGGTGAAGCTGTGCGTGACCGAGTACCAGCCAAGGAAACCATGGCTGGGCGTGTTCAGCGTCGCGGTCGTGAAACCTTGGCCGCCGAAATTGACGACCAGTTTTTCGGTCGTGTCGCCCGAACGATCCGCATATTGCCCCGCGGCCCAATCGAAGGTGAGCGTATAGGTATTGCCGATAGTGAGGCCATTGATCATCTGCGTCAGTGCGCCATTGGCAGTCGTGTCGCCATCCAGCGCGACGAACTTGCCGCCGGTCGGGCTGGCGGGCGAGGACCACAGATACTGCCCATGCTCGCCGAAACGGGTGTCCGCGTCGACATGCTCGTTCGCCGAAAAGAAAACGAGGTTGAAGGCATTGCTCCCATGCGAAGTCCAACCGTCCACTGCCTGGCCGATATGCGAGGCACCGAACTCGGAGCTGCGAGTAATCCCGGTTACATTTTCGAAACCACCGTTCTGAACAAATTCAGTGGCGTTCGCGGCACCGGCCGCGAGCGTGGCAATACATGCGAGAAATACATATTTCATGGCGTTAATCCCCCGGTTTAACGGCCCATCAAATATACCAGTCACGCCCAAAAAGCATGGCGCCGTGGTTAACGACCATGATCCTAAAGCTGGCTCGATCGTAAAATGTTTAATTTCCGCATCTTGGGATAGAGCAGAAAGAGTCTAGGACAATCACCAGAAGGTGATCGCGTAATCCCATTAACTATACTTCGTAATTCTTTTAGTCGGGTGAAACTTGGTTAACGGCACCTATAGCCATGGGCGATTCGCCGCCATTGTCGCCTCATAACGCGCAATATCCCCCGCCATCGCCAGCGTCAGCCCGATCTCGTCCTGGCCTTTCATGAGGCAGTCCCGGCGGAAAGGATCCATGTGGAAGGGGAAGCGGTCCTGATAGGGAGTGGTTACCGTCTCGGTCTCCAGATCGACGGTGATCTCGTCGGTCTTCGCAACCTCCATCAGGCGATCGATTGCCTCCTGCGGCAGAATGACGGTGGCGATGCCGTTCTTGAACGCATTGCCGGAGAAGATGTCGGAGAAAGACGGTGCGATCACTGCTTTGATGCCCATGTCGCCCAGCGCCCACGCGGCATGCTCACGGCTGGAGCCGCAGCCAAAATTGTCACCCGCAATGAGGATGGGTGAGCCCTTATAATCTTCGTCTTCGAATATGTTACCAGGCTCTGCCCGCACGGTTTCGAAGGCTCCGCGGCCGAGCCCGGCGCGCGTGATGGTTTTCAGCCAATGCGCCGGGATGATCACGTCCGTGTCGACATTCTTGCGACCGAACGGATAGGCCTTGCCTTCGACCTGGGTCAGCTTGTCCATCAATCGGCAGCCTTCGGGAAAGCGGGGAGCTTGGCGATGTCCGCCGGCTCGTGCTGGATGATGACCGTCGCATGCAGGTTGGCGGCCAGCTTCTTGAAGCGATCGAACGAGGCGAGCGTATCCGCGCGGTTGCTGTTGAACGCGGGAACGCCGTTCGTCTCGTAATTTTCCGTGAAGTGCGCCGTATCGCCCGAGAACAGGACAACGCCCATGTGCGCGAGCTTAACGAGCAAGGCGTGGTGGCCGGGCGTATGGCCAGGCATGTCGAGCATGACCACGCTGCCATCGCCGAAGACATCCTTGTCGCCGATCACAGGCTCCAGCGCGCCGCCATCCTTGAGCCAGTGCGCGAGCGGTGCGCCGCGATCAGGATTGGGACCGCGCATATCGTCGACATCCCCCTTCCCTATCAACAGTTTCGCGTTCGGGAAGTCGCCTGCCTGGCCGGTATGGTCGAAATGTTCGTGGCTGATGCCGACAACACCGATCTGATCGGGCTTCACGCCCAGCCTGGCGAGCTGGTCGACGATGGTGACCGTCAGTGTCGCGTCCAGACCCTGTTTGGGATCCGGCACGTGGTTGAGCATCGCCTTGGGCAGGCCCGTGTCCCAGAGCATATAGGCGTCGCCGTGACGGATCAGGTAGCAGCTCGCGGTCAGGTCCTTGCGCTGGCCGACATAAGCCCGCGTATCGGAAAATTCGTCGAGATCGAACGCGACGATCTTGCCGCAATCGAGCCGCCACAGCGAAACCGGCGCGGCAACGCCCGGCGGCGCGGCCTGCGCAACTCCCGCCAGCAGCAAGCCCGCCAGCGCCGCAAAAACCCCCTTTGCGATCATCCCATCAGCTCCCGAACGTCGGTCAGTTTACCCGTCACCGCGGCGGCGGCGGCCATTGCCGGCGAGACCAGATGCGTACGTGCACCCGGACCCTGGCGACCTACGAAATTGCGATTGGAGGTGGAGGCGCAGCGCTCGCCGGCGGGCACCTTGTCCGGGTTCATCGCAAGGCACATCGAGCAGCCAGGCTCACGCCATTCGAAACCCGCCTCGATGAAGATCCGGTCCAGCCCTTCCGCCTCGGCCTGGCGCTTGACCAGGCCCGATCCGGGCACGACCAAAGCCTGGCGGATATTGCCCGCGACACGGCGGCCCTTCGCCACCGCAGCGGCAGCGCGCAGATCCTCGATCCGGCTGTTGGTGCAGCTGCCGATGAAGATATTCTCGATCGCCACGTCCCGCATCCGCGTGCCGGGCGCGAGGCCCATATAGTCGAGCGATTTACGCGCGGCCTCCTGCTTGGAGGGATCGGCAAAGCTCATCGGATCGGGGACGATGCCGGTGATCGACACGACATCCTCGGGACTGGTGCCCCAGGTCAGGCTGGGCGCGATATCGGTCGCATCCAAGGTTACCACCTTGTCATAGGAAGCGCCTGCATCTGTCGGTAAAGTGCGCCAATATTTCAGCGCCCGATCCCATTCCGCTCCCGCCGGCGCCATTGGGCGACCCTTGAGGTAGGCGAACGTCGTCTCGTCAGGCGCGATCAGGCCCGAGCGCGCGCCATGCTCGATCGCCATATTGGAGACGGTCAATCGTCCCTCGACCGACATCGCACGGATCGCGGAGCCGGTATATTCGACGACATAACCGGTGCCGCCGGCGGCACCGATTTTGCCGACGATTGCGAGGATCACATCCTTGGGCGAAACGCCGAAGCCGAGCGTGCCGTCGACGCGGATTTCCATCGTCTTCGATTGCTTGAGCAGCAAGGTTTGCGTCGCGAGGACGTGCTCGACCTCGCTCGTGCCGATGCCGAAGGCAAGCGCGCCCAACGCGCCATGCGCGGCGGTGTGACTGTCGCCGCAGACCAACGTGGTCCCGGGAAGCGTGAAGCCCTGCTCCGGTCCGACGACATGGACAATGCCCTGCTCGGGCGCGGTCTCGTCGAACAATTTGATGCCGAATTCCGGCGCATTGCGACGCAGCGCGGCAAGCTGGTTCGCGCTTTCCGGATCGGCGATCGGCAGGCGAACTCCATGCGCATCCACCCGCGCGGTAGTCGGCAGATTATGGTCAGGCACCGCGAGCGTGAGATCGGGGCGACGCACGGCGCGCCCGGCGACGCGGAGGCCTTCGAACGCCTGCGGGCTCGTCACCTCGTGAACGAGGTGGCGATCGATATAGATCAGGCAGGTTCCATCATCGCGACGCGCGACAACGTGCGCGTCCCAGATCTTTTGGTAGAGTGTGCGGGGTGCGGACATGATACCGCGCACATAAGAGCGCGCGGCGCAGATGGCCAGATAGGCGACATATCAGGGGGCCAATGACAGCTTCCGACCCGGTAGCTGACATTCCTCTGCCGCTTGGTCCCATCCACCGCGCTCATTGCGATATATTAAGGATTCCGCATGCATATAGGCCGGCTTCGACATGAGGTCTGGTCCGGAGGGCCGCCCTGTCGGCGAGGAGAGGTATGAACAGCGTAGCAGGTTTCGATCCGGCAAATCCGACCGTGCTTCAGGCCCCCGCGAAGCGCGGATGGCGGGGCGTTATCGAATTCCAGTTTGAGATCGTGCTGTTCCTGCTGCTGCTGGCGACATTCGCCGCGGTGCGCTTTCAGGATGCGATCCTGCTCGAGACAGTCACGCTCAAGCCAGGATCCTCGCTTTTCGCGACGCGTCATCTTGGCGATCAGCCGCAAGGCGGCAATTCGACCGTCGCGGTCGATCCCAGGCATCCGCTGCATTGGCGTTGCGACCTGCGAGGCGGCTATGCCTATCCCTATTGCTACAATGAGCTGCTGTTCGACCGCAAAACGCCGGACAAGGGATTTGATCTGAGCCGACTGGAATCGCTGACGATCGACCTCGATTATCAAGGGCCGTCGGACACGTTCCGCATCTATTTCAAGAATTTCGATCCCAGGTACAGCAAGTCGGGTGCGCCGGATTCGCTCAAGTTCAACAAGGTCGAGGCTTCGGCCCGGCAGGGGCGCAATATCGTCCGGCTCAAGCCTTCCGACTTCGCGGTTGCCGAATGGTGGGTGACGCAGAACAAGATCAAACCCGAACTGAGCCATGTCCAGCTCGACAACGTCACCGAAGTCCAGTTCCAGACCGGAACCCTGGCGCCCCCTGGCACCTATTATTTCAGGGTCAACCATATCGTGCTGCGCAGCCGCGTCATCGCGCAGGCAACCTGGTATGCCGCGATCCTCGCCGCCTGGGCGGTGCTGATCGGCGCTTATCTGCTGTTCCGCATCCTCAAGATGCGCGGCGACCTTGAACAAAGGCGCGAAAGCCAGGCTGCCGCGCTCAGGCTTGCGCAATATGCCGAGGAATCGGCGCGGCGCGATTACCTCACCAAATTGTTCAACCGATCAGGCATCATCGACCTTTATCATCCACTGGCGATGGCGCAGCGCACCGACAGTACGCTTGGCGTGATCCTGCTCGACGTCGATCATTTCAAACAGGTCAACGATCGCTTCGGGCATAGCGCAGGCGACCAGGTGCTCGCCGGAATCGCACAGATCCTGACCGAGAATACGCGCGCCGGCGACATTGTCGGCCGATGGGGCGGCGAGGAATTCCTGCTGATCTGCGCGATTTCCGACCAGGATGCGGCGATGAGCATCGCGGCCAAATTGCGCGCCAGCATCGAAGCGCATGACTTCCCGATCGTGGGCCACGTCACCGCCAGCATGGGCGTTTATTGCTGCAACGGAGAGATGGACGCGCTGGAGCAGATCGTGTCCTACGCGGATGCGGCGCTCTATGCGGCCAAGGAGCAGGGTCGCAATCGCGTAATAATCTATCAGCCCTTCATGCGCGAAGCGGCCTAGGCACCATCCCGTCCTTATCGTCGTTGCGAGGTGCGTAGCGACGAGGCAATCCAGTTCCGGGACTGAAGGGCTCCGCTGCGCTCGCAATGACGACGTGGTTTACCGCTGGGCGGCCTGTGGCGAGACGTAGCCGGGGTCGTGCGCGAAAGGCAGCTGTTCGTCGCGACGCAAGGCGCCGAGCAGGCTCGCGAAATCGGTGCGGCAGCGAAAGCCCAGAACGCGTTTGGCAAGGCCCGCATCGTAAACACGGTCGATCGAGATCGGCAAAGCCCAGCCACGCCGAGCGTAAAGATCGGGCGCATCGGGGAAATAGCCTGCGATCACGCTTGCGGCATCATGCTTCAACGCCGCCGCATCCGCTCGCGCGAACGGTGTCGGCGCGGAAATTACGAACAGGCCGAAACCGATAGCCGGCGCCCGCGCCAGCGCGACGCGATGCGCCTCGGCGGCGTCCTGCGGGGTCAGCCGGCGGTGGAGCAGCTCGTTCGCCTTCGTGTTCGGGCCGGACAGGCCGATGACGTGCGCCTGATCGTCTTCCTCGGGGAAGAAGCGGCTGGTGCGCAGCACGATGACAGCCAAGCCATGATCGGCGTGGATCAGGCGGCATAGCTGCTCGGCCGCCAGCTTGGTCGCTCCGTAGATGTTGCGCGGCTCGAGCGGCGCCAGCGCCTCGTCGATCCACGCCGCCCCGTCGCCCCGCCCTTCGCGGATCGCGGCCGAGATCATGAGCGACGTAGTCGATGTGAACACGAACCGGTCGACCTTCGCCGCCACCGCTTCCTCAAGCAGCCCGAGCGTGCCGCTGACATTGACGTCGACGAAGCGCTGATTGGGGTAGCGCGCGATATCGGGCTGATGCAGCGCGGCGCCATGGACCACCGCGTCGATCGCGTGATCGCGAAACGCGCGCGCGACCAGCGCCCGATTCTCTACCGACCCAAGCAGCATAGTGTGCGGACCGGGCGCGACGTCGAGTCCGACAACGCGGTGCCCGTCGCCTTCCAGCAATGGCGCGAGATGCCGGCCGAGCCAGCCACTCGAACCGGTCAGGAGGACGTTCATGGCTTCCCCACCTGCACCCAATCGCGAAACGGCAGCCGGTAATATTGATCGAAGATTTCGAGTGGCAGGCCGGTCGGCTTCACCGAGGTCGAATTCCACAGCATGGCGACGCCGAACCGTTCGGACGGATCAAAAATGATCTCGGAACGCGAACCACGCACCGCGCCGCGATGCCAGATGAGATGGTGGTCCTGATAGTCGGATTCGCGGAAAGCGAGACCGTAGGCGCTGTTCTTGAGCGCAAGATCGTAAGGCGCGAGCCCGCGGTGCGGGGTGAACACGCGGGGCACGTGCAGCTTCCACAATATATCGGGCGATAGCACGCCCGGCGCGCCGCCCATTTGCGCGCGCATCCAGATGCCGAGATCGACGATCGAGCTGTTGACGCCACCGGCGGCGGGAATGCGGTAATAGGCCTCCTGCACCGGGATCGGGTGGCGCGCATTGTGCGGGCGCGCCCAGCTCGGCGAACCGATCAGCCCCTCCTTGGTGGTGCTGGCGCTCGCCATGCCAAGCGGACCAAAGATATAGTGGTGCGCCGCCTGATCGTAGGTCAGCCCGGTCGCCTTCTCGACCGCCTCGTGCGCGACGTCGAACGCGACATTCTGATAGGCCCAGCAAGTGCCGGGCGGGCACATCGGGAAGAGCGGGCCGTACATGCCGCGAATCGCTGCGGGATCCTCATTGTCCTCAAGTCGGTCGTCATAGGCATTCTTGACGATGCCGAGCCGGTGCGAGAGCGCGTCCGCCAGTGTGGCGACGTTCTGATTGTCCTTGGGCAGCTTCAACGTCGACGACCATTTGGAAACGGGATCGTCGAGGCTGAGCTTGCCCTGGCGCGCAAGCAAAGCCTCCAGCGTCGCCGCTACGCCCTTCGACACGGACGCCCAGCGCCAGACGGTCTGCGGCGTCGCCTTCTCGCCGGTATCGGCATCGACCACGCCATAGGCCTTGATGAAGGACAGCTGCCCGTCCTCGATCACGGCGATAGCAAGGCCGGCCATATCCTTGCGATCCACGATGCTGCGTGCGCGTTCGTCCAGCCAGCCGTAATTGACGCGATAGCGGCGCGGATTGAGCGGCCCGGCCCCCAAGGCGCGCTCCGCCTGCGCCGCGGTGCGGATACCCTCGCGCACCGGCTTGTTGGCGACGAAATGCCGTAGGATCACAATCGCTTCGGCGATCAGGATGATCGCGAGCATCGCCTGAAGGCTGCGCACGATCACCGGATCGCGCCAGAGCGGACGGGAAGTCTTGGAACGGCGGGGCCGACGCGGCGAAGTCACCTCTACGCCTTGGGGCGCGATGCTGCGGCGGTCAATTGACCCACGGCTCGGCTCGTCGTGCGACGAACTGTACCCAACGCGCTAGCTGCGGCGAGACAAACGCTTTGGCTTCGTCCGAAAGAGCGATCCAGCGTTCGGGCATGGAGGACTGCACCAACACCCACTCTCGTTTTTCCCTGTTGGGACCGGTGGAGAAGCGCTCGGCTTCGAGCGACACGATCAACGCATCGACCCTTACTGCAGGAGTTTGAGCAGCATGCGCCCACCCTTCAAGGCCGCAAAAAATCTTGCCGTTGACCTTGAGGGCGCCCGATCCGAACCCTCGTCTTTGCTCCGGATCCCGACAATCCGAATGCTGCGTCACAACCGCCTGAAACAAATCCGCAGCCGTCGCTTGGGGAAAATCGTCCATGATTTTGCACCTCGGTCTTCGGATTTTGCCGAAAGAAGGGTAGCTACCGGGTCAACCCTCGTATTTGGCGCTGGTCTTTGCCCTGACCTCCTCCGCGGTCACGCCTGGTGCGAGCTCGATCAGCTTGAACGGCGACTGATGGTCTGGCCGGTGGAAAACGCACAGGTCGGTCACGATCATGTCGATCACATTCTTGCCAGTCAGCGGCAAAGTGCATTCGGGGATGAACTTGGGGTCGCCGTTCTTGCTGGTATGCTCCATCACAACGATGATCTTCTTGACGCCGGCGACGAGGTCCATCGCCCCGCCCATCCCCTTCACCATCTTGCCGGGGATCATCCAATTGGCAATGTCGCCCTTCTCCGACACCTCCATCGCACCGAGCACGGCCAGGTCGATATGCCCGCCGCGGATCATCGCGAAGCTATCGGCAGACGAAAAATAGACGGTGTTGGGAAGCTCCGAGACGGTCTGCTTGCCGGCATTGATCAGATCGGGATCGACCTCGTCATCATACGGGAAGGGCCCGATGCCGAGCATGCCGTTTTCCGACTGAAGCGTGACCTCCACTCCCTCGGGCACATGATTGGCCACGAGCGTGGGGATGCCGATGCCGAGGTTGACGTAGAAGCCGTCCTGCAGCTCCTTCGCGGCGCGCGCCGCCATCTCGTCGCGGGTCCAGGGCATCTTACTTCGCTTTCCTCGGAGAGATTTCTGACTGGGAGTCGGGCACGAGCGATTTGGGCGGGCCAGGATCGCGCCATTGTTTGTCCTTGGGGAAGATGTCGTCGGGGCCGCCCTGGAGCCCGCTGCCGTAGACGGGATTGGGCATGACGAACCAGCCCGCGCCCCAGAGATCGGCGATGCCCGAATAGGCGATCGTCGCGCGACGCGCGGCCACGCCGTTGGGCTCGGTCGTGAAGAGATCGGAGAAATCGACCAACTGGTCGCCCGCCATCGCCAGCACGCAATATTTCGCGGCGATGGTCTGGCGGCGGCCGTCCTTCATCGATCCGTTGGCGTCATCGCCCGACAGGAAGAGCGTCTCACCATGCTTCGCCGGGCCGAGCCCCGCCGCATTGAGCGCCGCCTCCGCGCCGGCGGCGTTTGCGGCGGCGCGGTTGGAGTTGAAGATCACGGTCACGCCGTGATCGCGCAACCGGTCGAGCGCTTCCTTGGCGCCGGGCGTGGGCGCAATATAGGCCGCACCGCCTTTCTCCCAGCGGGTCCAGGCGTCCTCGTCGAACGTCTTCCGGTTGGCCAGGAGGTCGTCATATTCGGCGCCGAGATTGAGGATCGAGGTCTCGTCCACGTCGAGCACGATCGCGGGTTTCTTATCGCCGCACGGCACGAAATGCGGATTGGAAAGCGTCGAATCGGGCGTGAGGACGACGCTTTTGTGCGTACCGCTCGCCACCTGCTCATCGACGAAATCAGCGAGGATGCGCCAGGTCTGACGTGTGAGCGCGGCCGCTTCAGCCGAGCCATAGAGATATTGGATGCCGTGGAGCTGCGGCGGCGCGGGCGGCGGCTCGGGCGGGAAATAGGTTTTGGGCGCCGCCGGCGCGACTGCTTTCGCTTTCACGAGAGGCGTCTTCCCGGCCAACGCGGCCGACGGCGTCGCGAGCGCCAATGCCAGCGCCAGCGCGGTCAGGGCACGGCTCATGCAGTCTCCCGCTCGCGCACGGTGCGGAACTCGATCTTCTTGTCGTAGGGTGCGCCGACGATCAGCCGCTTGATATAGATTCCCGGCAGGTGGATGCAGTCGGGATTGAGGCTGCCGACGGGGACGATCTCCTCGACCTCGGCGACGGTGAACTTGCTCGCGGTCGCCATCGGCTCGTTGAAATTGCGCGCGGTCTTGCGGAAGACGAGGTTTCCCGACGTGTCCGCTTTCCAACCCTTGATAATCGAGACGTCGGCGACGATTCCGCGTTCGAGCACATACGTCTCGCCCTCGAATTCCTTGGTTTCCTTGCCATCCGCGACGACGGTGCCGACGCCTGTCTTGGTGTAGAAACCGGGAATGCCCGCTCCGCCCGCGCGGCAACGCTCGGCGAGCGTGCCCTGCGGGCAGAATTCAAGCTCGAGCTCGCCCGACAGATATTGGCGCTCGAATTCCTTATTCTCGCCGACATAAGAGGAAATCATCTTGGCGATCTGGCGGCTCCGCAGCAGCTTGCCCAGACCCACGCCATCGATTCCCGCATTGTTCGAGACAACGGTGAGTCCCTTCACGCCCGACGCCTCGATCGCGTCGATCAGTCGCTCGGGGATCCCGCACAGGCCAAAGCCCCCCGCGCAGATCGTCATGCCGTCCTTGAGCAAGCCCGCCAGCGCCGCGGTCGCATCGGGATAAATCTTGTTGGCCATGGATCCTCCAGGCGCCTGCCTATGCCGGTATTGAAGCGCCGGATCAAACATGAATTGGGATTCATGTTTGGAGCGTTTGCTCGGCCCCGCGGCCCCGCTTATAGCTTCCCCATGACGAAGCTGAGAACTGGCGGCCGTATCCTGGTCGACGCGCTCGTGGCCCAGGGTTGCGATCGGATTTTCACGGTTCCGGGCGAGAGTTTCCTGCCCGTGCTCGACGCGCTGGTCGACTCGCCCGAGATCGACGTAGTCGTGACGCGCGCCGAAGGAGGCGCCGCTTTCATGGCCGAAGCCGATGGCAAGATGACGCATCGTCCCGGCATATGCTTCGTGACGCGCGGGCCGGGCGCGACCAACGCCTCGATCGGCGTGCATGTCGCGATGCAGGATTCCACCCCGATGATCCTGTTTGTGGGCGACGTCGCGCGCGAGGCACGCGATCGCGAGGGTTTCCAGGAGATCGACTTTCCGGCTTTCTTCGGCCCGTTATGCAAATGGGCGGCGCGGATCGAAGATGCGGCACGTATCCCCGAATATGTCGCACGCGCTTATGGGACCGCGATCAACGGTCGGCCCGGCCCGGTCGTGCTCGCGCTGCCCGAAGACATGCTCGAAAGCGAAGCAGAGGTACTGGACCGTCCTAGGGTGACGCGCTCGGCACAGGCGTGCGATGCGGACGCGATTAACGCCGTGTACGACCGGTTGCGCGACGCCCAGAAGCCGGTGGCGATCATCGGCGGCGCGGACTGGGACGCGAGAGCTGGCAATGACTTCCAGCTTTTCGCGATGCGGAGTGGGTTGCCCGTCGCGGTCGCCTTCAGGCGTCAGGACGCGATCCCCAATCACTGCCCGGTCTATGCTGGCAATCTGGGTTACGGGCCCAACCCCAAATTGCTCGAGCGCATCCGCGACGCCGATTTGCTGCTCGTTGCAGGAGCGCGCCTGGGTGAGGCGACGACCGACGGCTACGAGCTGATCACGCCCGACCATCCGGGTCAGGTGTTGATCCATGTCCACCCCGACCCGGAGGAATTGAACCGCGTCTATCGAACCGATCTGGCCATTTGCGCGGATATGCCGAGCTTCGCACGCGCGGTCAGCGACATGATGGACGAGACTTCCGCCGCAAGCGCGCACGGGACGCAAGCGCATGCGGAATGGGAGGCATGGAATACGCCGTCGGCCAATGGCACGCCGCTTGACCTCGGTCTTGTCTGGCAGGCGATGCGCGACACGCTTCCGGCCGACAGCATCATCTGCAACGGCGCGGGCAATTTCTCGGCCTGGGCGCACCGCTTCTGGCGCTATGCGGCGCAGCCGTCGCAGCTCGCGCCGACCGCTGGCGCGATGGGCTATGGCGTCCCCGCCGCTATCGCCGCAGCGATCCGCTTCCCCGATCGGCGCGCGGTCGCGGTGGCGGGCGACGGTGATTTCATGATGAATGGACAGGAATTGGCCACCGCCGCGCGCGAGGGCGTGCGCCTGCTGGTGGTGTTGATCGACAATGGCAGCTACGGCACGATCCGCATGCATCAGGAGCGACGCTACCCCGCGCGCGTCTCGGCGACCGACCTCACCAACCCAGACTTTGCCGCGCTGGCGCGTGCTTATGGCGGCTGGGCGGAGACGGTCGAGACGACCGGGCAATTCGCCCCCGCCCTTGCCCGCGCTCTGGAGCAGCCGGGCGTTGCCTTGCTTCATCTCAAGACCGATATCGAGCGGATCAGTCCCACCCTTACCGTCTCGGGCCTGCGCGCGGCAAAATGAGCGACGCACGGCCGATATTGCTGTTCGACTCCGGCGTGGGCGGTCTGTCGGTACTGGCGGAGGTGCGTGCCACGCTTCCGAATGCGCCGATCGTCTACGTCGCCGACAATAAAGGCTTTCCTTATGGGACGAAGACCGAAGCGGAGATTTCCGCGCGCGTGCCTGCGTTGCTGGGGCGGCTGGCCGAGCGCTACCGGCCGCGCCTGATCGTCATCGCGTGCAACACCGCCTCAACCATCGCATTGGCCGGCGTGCGCGCGGCGCTCGATCTGCCGATCGTGGGAACTGTACCTGCGATCAAGCCCGCCGCCGAGCAGTCGCAGACGCGCGTGATCGGCGTGCTGGGTACCGACGCGACGGTGCGCCAGCCCTATGTCGACGATCTCTCGGCCAGATATGCGAACGATTGCCGGGTGCTGCGCCATGGCTCGGCCGAGCTTGTGCAATTAGCCGAGGCAAGCCTGCGCGGCGAGCCTACATTCGACAACGCCTATGCTGATGTGATGGCGGGTTTGTTCGATCAGGACGATGGGGACCGCATGGACGTGATCGTGCTCGCCTGCACGCATTTCCCGCTCGTTGCCGATCGCCTCTCCGCCGTCGCACCTCGCGCGCTCACGTTCGTCGATGGCGCGAAGGGCATCGCGCGACGTGTCGCCTATCTGACCCGCGATCAGGGTTGGCCCGACAGCCCCTCCCCCGGCATCGCCGTCTTCACCGCGCCGATCGATATCGCCCCCGGGCTGCGCGCCTCGCTGGCAAGCTTCGGTCTGTCGAAAATCGAGTGTCTTTGATAAAAAGAACGTCGGCGAAGCTGGAAAGATTGGTCTTTCAGCGTTAGATGCGCCGCTTCGACACCCCTGGGGACGTTCCTCTTGGACTATAACCGCGTTTTCACCCAGGCCATTGACCGGTTGCATGCCGAGGGTCGGTATCGGGTGTTTATCGACATATTGCGCAACAAGGGGATGTTTCCCAATGCGCGGTGTTTTGCGGGCCATAACGGGCCGATGCCGATCACGGTGTGG